>Ga0081540_1004827_pt1 | contig 10156 bp, 9 predicted proteins | sample TabmetS2T1R1_FD_71024 | JGI IMG/M metagenome (GOLD analysis project Ga0081540, IMG submission 71024) | Tabebuia heterophylla rhizosphere microbial communities from the University of Puerto Rico - S2T1R1 | ecosystem: Host-associated > Plants > Roots > Rhizosphere ... | reverse complement strand
GAATCGTCAGGTAGGCGTAGATCTTGGTGCCGTCGGCGTCGTACTCCTGCGGCAACACCCACTTGTGCGACCAGATGTCGCCGGGGTCGCCGGTCTCCTCGCCTCCCTCGCCGGCGTGGACGACGATGAAGGCGTCGACGTACCCGTTGCCGTCGTTGTCGTACGGCGCGAAGTCCACTGCCGCGTCGGCGGCCGTGGCCGCGTCCTGCGCGAGGATGTTCGCCCTCGGCTCGCCCGACGGCCTGCCGATGCCGAAGTTGCCGTTGGCGTACCAGGCGAGCGTCTGCGGCATGGTGAACGGCCCGACCACCTCGCCGCTGATGTGCACCAGGCCACCGGTGACGTCCGTGTAGTACTCGGTGACGCTTCCGGTGGGGATCACGCCCGTCGAGAAGAAGAGGTGCTGGAACCGCCCGGTGTCGACCTCGAACCGCTTGTCGGTGAAGTCGACGAGCACGACGATCACCCGAACGTCGCCGCGCAGGGGTGCCCGCTCGGCCGCCGCCGACGTCACCGTCCGCAGCGGCGTCCCCGGCGGGAAAGCCGACGGCGGCAGGATCGTTCCGTCGTTGAAGCCGGGCCGCCTGGGGTCACCGGCGAGAACGACCGGCACGCCGGCACCGGCTCGCAGGTCGCTCAAGCCGCCCTGCATCCGCGCTCGGAGCTCCGGGCTGGGAGCGACCGCGCAGAGGTCGTGGCGGACGATCGTGGCTCGCGCCGGCGGGTGGGCCAGCGGCACTCCTGTCTTCCCCATCAGCTCATCCCCCTGAAGCGAGGAGAACCGACGATGCGCACGTCGGTCCCGGGCTTCATGCCTATCGCCGCGCACGAGACGGGTCAAGAGGTGGACCCTTCCGCCGCGCCGCAGCTCGTCCCCTAGCTGGTGTCGCCGGCCGTCTGGAGAGGGGCGGCGGCCGGCGAGCCGGGCAGTCCGGGAGCGGCGGGAAGCGACGTCCGGTCCGGCCGACTCGGCACCCAGCTGATGATCGCCACACAGGCCGCCCAGATGAGGACCAGCGCGACCAGCGCGAGGAGGCCGAACGGCCAGAGCGCGCGGACCTGGCCCAGCTCCCAGCGGCGAGCGACGTCCTGGCAGCTGGCCTGCCCGGAATCCGTCAGGCTGCACTGTGGAGCCGGTGCCGCGACAGCGCCGGCGGCCGCCGGCAGCGACGGCGGTTCGACCGGGCTGGGGGAGGGCTGCGTCAGGATCTGGGGGTGTTGCGCGATCCAGGCGGTGAGCGCTCGCCCGAGGGCGCCATGGCCGCGCCCGTTCGGATGGAGGCTGTTGTGCAGCCATCGGGTGGGATTGAACCGCTGCGTGGAGATGCCGTTGACGGACGCCAGCGCCAGGAAGTTGATGCCCGCCTCCGCCTTCGGGCGATCGCAGAGCTGCAGGTGTTCCCGGGCCAGCGCGTCCCTCATCTCGGCCGCGTACCAGACACCGGCCTGCCGCGCGGCTCCCTCCACGGTGCCGTCGAGTCGGTTCACGAAATCGCGGAGAAAGGCGCGTTCGTCGCCGGTCAGCGCCACCCCGTCGCAGCGTGCCACGTTCGCGAACGGCTGCGGATAGGGCACGACGAGGATCGGGACGTTCGGAACGGCTCTTCGCACCGACGCGTAGGTGGCCACGAGCGCCTGCTGGACCTTCGGCAGGTTGTCGACGAAGAGCGCCCGCTGCGTGCTGCAGTCGCCCGGCGCCAGACAGCTCTCGGCGATGGTTCCGAAGCCCGCGTCGTTGCCACCGATGCTGAGGACGACCAGGCCGGGCCGGAACGCCGGGTGCTGCCGTATCAGGCTCGTCAGCTGCGACGTCTGCGTGTCCGGCTCGCCCTGCTGGGCGCGCGCGTGGCTCGGGTCGTCGCTCCTGGCGATAACGTGGTATGTCCTCGCGCCGGAGCAGGCCAGGAAGACCAGCTGGGTGAAGGGGTTGCCCGCGGACGCCGCCGTGACGGGGTAGGAGGTCGGCGAGCGGCGGCACTCGTCGCCTTGGGCGTCGTCGGTGCCGGCGAAGTAGGTGTCCGCGCCCTCACCGGACATGTAGGAGTCGCCCATCGCGACGAGCACCCGCGCAGAGGCGTCGTCCAGGGCGGGAACCGGCGGAGCCACCTCGATCGGCGCCGCGGCCAGGACGGCGACGACGACGAGGAGAAGCGCCACGTCCGCGTGCGTGTTCGACACGAGCGCCAGGAGCAGGACGACCACCCCGACGCCGAGAGCGGACGTGAGGATCCAGTCGCGCGACCACAGCACCGCGACGACGACCAGCACCAGCCCGAGGACGACGAGACCGGCCGTGCGGGCGACGGAGAGCAGGGACCATCGAAGGACGCGAGTCGCCCCGACGGTCGACGTCAGAGCGCGCAAGGTCCATTCCGACGCCGCGTTGACGGACCCGACGAAGGCCACCACGGCAACCCCCGCCAGCGCGATCGCGACCGGGCCCACCAGCGACTGGTCGGTGACGGCGAGAAGAACCACCAGAGTGATCAGCGCGAGGAGGAGGGCCGCTCCGGTGGCGATCGTGGTGACGTGGATCAGCCGCTCGCCCCAAGGGCCCTCCACCCGGCGCATCGCTTCCACGGCCCATCCCACGCCGAGCGCGACGAGTGCGGCTCCGACGAGTGGGAGCGCGTCCGCCCCGATCACCAGGTAGGCGGCGCAGACCAGCAGACCGGCGAGCACGAGGAGTCCCCCGACCCGGGCGAGCCGAAGTGGATCGCCCGCGTGTCCGTAGCGGAGCTGCCGAGCGACGAACACGAGGGTGCAGGCGGCGAACAGCCCGACCGCGAACCAGAGGACGGAGATCGGGGCGCCGGCGGCGCTCACCCAGACGAGCACGACCGCGCCGACGACGAACCCGGCGCGCGGCACCCACGTCCGGAGCAGCGCGTGCTGCTCGCCCAGGCCCCCCGCCGTACCGCTATCGCTCACGACGTACTCCACGGCATCGTCCGGCAAACCCCGCACGGCAAGAGACGCGCCGCGACGCGCTGATACACGATGGCGATCGCGCGTCGGTCGCCGAGCTATCAGTCGGGTGTGATCTCCTGCAGGGACCAGCCGTTTCCGTCCGGGTCGGTGAAGAACGCGAACCGAGAACCGCGAGTCCCCACCGGCCCCAGCTGCTGCACCTCGGTGATCTGCACGCCGGCGTCCGCCAGCTGCTGCCGTGCGGCATCGATGTCGGTCACGACGAGTTGCAGGCCTTTCGTCGAGCCAGGGTCGCCGAGGGGCATCCCGACGCCCACGACGACCGAGCAGGGCGACCCGGGGGGCGTGAGCTGGACGACGCGCAGCTGCGGACCGGGCGAGATGTCGTGGTCGAGGTGGAAGCCCACCTGCCGGGTGTAGAAGTCGACCGCCCTGTCGACGTCCGACACGGGCAGCCCCACGACCTCGAGCCTGAAGTCCATGCCTTGTCCACCTTCATCGATCGGCGCTTCCCGACATCGGTGCGCGAACGACCCTAGTGCGAGCCGGCCCGATCGACCGACGGTGGCTCGAGCCGGGGCTTTCGGCCCTGGCCGGAACGCCGCTCGCCGGGCACCCTGGACGGTGATCGCCGTGGACGCCGGCCTTGGGAGGCGCTTGCCGTGACCACGCTGACCCAGAGGTCGTCGACACGGACGGCGTCGACGAGGACGGCCCGCCGCACGGGCCTGGCCTATCTCGTGCTCGCCGTCGGCGGCCTCGTCGGGTTCATCCTCATCCGCCAACAGCTCTACGTGCCGGGCGACGCTCCCCGAACGGCGGCCAACCTCGTCGCGAACGAAGGGCTGGCTCGGCTGGGCATCGCGGCCGACCTCGTCGTCGTGCTCGCCCAGGCCCTCGCGGCGGTGGGGTTCTTCCGGCTGTTCCGCTCCGTCGACACCGTGGCGGCCGGCTCCCTCGCCGCGTTCGGGGTCGTGAACGCCGTCGTCGTCCTCGTCGCGACGGCGTTCTCGGCCACGGCGCTCGACGTCGCCCTGCGCGGCGGCCCGACGGCACCCGCCCAGGCGCTCCTCCTGTACGACCTCAACGCCGCGGCCTGGCAGGTCGGGGGCGTGTTCTTCGGGCTGTGGCTGATCCCGATGGGATGGCTGGCGCTGCGCTCCTCGATGCCGCGTGCCCTCGGGTGGATCCTCGTCGCCGGCGGCGTCGGCTACGTCCTCAGCGCGTTCGTCGCCTACCTGGCTCCCCGTGCCTCCGCGGCGGTCACGGTGCTCGTCCTCCCGGCGACAGTCGGCGAGATCTGGATGATCGGATACCTGCTGATCAAGGGGGCGCCCGCGGGGCTGGCGGGGCCTGGCCCGGGAGAGCGGCCGAATGCGGGTGCCTGATTCGTGGTCAGTCGCGGCCCATCCAGGTGGCGACGTCGACCTCGTTGCCCTCGTCGTCCGCGAGGGTCCACCACGCGGGCGCGTACTCGTCGCTGATGAGGTGGCCGCCGGCGGCCAAGGCGGCCGCAACTCGGCTCTCGGCCTGGTCCTGCGGTACCCAGACGTCGACGTGCATCCGGTTGCGCTGCGGTCGTGGCCCGCTCATCGGCTGGAACCAGACCGGCGGGGAGATCCTCCTGGGATCGACCAGGTCCTCCTCACCCACCTGCTCGTACCCGAGCACGGCTCGCCAGAACGGGAGCACCCGCGGGCGGTACAGCGCGTCGATCGTGAGGTTCATCTCCTCGACTTCAGCGGGCTCGGCCCGAATGTCGAGCTCACGCGCGGCGGCGGAGATCTGGCGGGCGAGCTCGACGTCGCCGTCGGTGAATCCGGGACCCTCGCCGATGGGCAGCCGCACGGTCACGGCGGCGGGCCGCAGATCGGCGTCGGGAAAGCGGTCGGCCGCGTCAGCCAGGGCACCGATCGCCTCCACCAGCTCGACCCCGACCGCGAACGATCCGGTCCGGAAGCATGCCAGCGCGCCGGTCCCCAGCACCCGCCAGTCGTCGAGGCCCGCAGAGCTCTCGAACTGTTCCGCGGTGATCAGCTCGGACACCCGCCCAAGGTACTCCCGGTGCCCTCGATGGTCACCGCTCCAGAAATGGCTTGGTCAGCGGCGGCGGCGCGCAGGCCAGCCACCCGTCGAGGATCGCCTCACGTAACGCCGCGTCGTCGACCTTGCTCAGCTCGATGAGGACCGCCGGATAGCCGTCGAAGTGCGGGATCGTGAAGAAGGCCCCGGAGTTGGCGGCGAGGACGGCGGCCTTCTCCTCGAGGTCGTCCACGCGCACGGCGAGGATCGGAAGATCCGGGGCGACCTCGTTCCCGAATCGCTTCAGGTCGGCCTTGGAGAAGGGGCGCTCCCAGGCGAAGGCCTTTCCCGCGACGAACCAGGTGCGGTTTCCGTGGCGCGCTCCCTCGGTCACGACGGCGAGCTCGGCGGCGATCCGCCCCACGTCGTCCAGAGTCGCCACGTGCGTACCGTAGCCCGCCGCCCGGGTGCGGGGCGGGTGCGAGCCGGCGTCAGCGGGCGCGCCCGGCCCTGACCATCTCGACGGTCGTCGCGATCCGTTGAGCCCTCGTCTCGTCCTTCTTGGCGTCCTCCACCCAACGCACGTATTCCTTGCGGTGCGTGTACGACAGCGCGCCGAACGCGGCCTGAACGGACGGATCCTCGGCGAGCGCCACGCTCAGGTCGGCCGGGATCTCCACCACGCGTTCGTCTTTGTCGAGGGCGATCTCGACGTGGTACGACGAGCCGATCTCGACGTCGGCCTCGGCGCGGGCCGCCTTCGACAGGCCGATCATGTTGTCCCCACCCATGCGGGCCAACCGGAGCGCCAAGGTCCTGCCGTTGACGGAGAGGCGCACGGGGAACGTCTTCCTGCCGTCCCCGACGGCGGCGACCTGCTCGTCGGTGAGCAGGAACGCGCCGGCAGGTCCGCGCGGCTCGAGCGTCGCCTCCATCCGAAGGATCTGCGCCATGCCCGGACGATAGCCCGACGCCCTCCGGGCCGCTCCGGAGCGTCCGACCCAAGTGCTAGAAAGGTGGCCCACCCCGGCGCGCAGCGGAGAGGACTTCAGGTATGGCGTCCGCTACCGCTGACCACGTCCAGCGCCGACCGTTGCGCTTCGGCCTGGTGGTGGAATCTGCGCCACCGCCGGCGGCCTGGCTCGACGTCGCGAGGCGGGTCGAGGACACCGGTGTGGACGTGCTGCTTCTGCGCGACCATCTCGTCAGCGGGCCGTTCGGCCCGCAGCTCGCCCCGTTCAGCGCGCTGGCCGCCGCGGCGGCGGCGACCTCACGCCTGCACGTCGGAACCATGGTGCTGAGCAACGACTACCGCCACCCGGCGATCCTGGCCACGGAGGCCGCGACCCTCCACGCCGTCTCGGACGGACGATTCGAGCTCGGTCTCGGGGCAGGGTGGTACCGGCCGGAGTACGAGGTCATGGGTATCTCGTTCGACCCTCCGGCGCGTCGCATCGACCGCCTCGAAGAGACCCTCGACATCCTGACCCGGCTGTTCCGTGGCGAGACGGTGCAGCACAGCGGCGCGGCCTACCGCCTGGACGGGTTCGACCTGAGCGTGGTCCCGGGCCTCGTCGGCCGGCCGCCCGTCGCGGTGGGTGCCGGGGGCTCGCGCATGCTGCGATTGGCGGGCCGCTACGCGGACATCGTCGGATTGCTTCCCGCGCCGATCCGCGGCTCCGACGACTCGGACGATCCCGCCGACCGGCTGCCGGCAGCGTTCACCGGCAAGCGCGACACGGTCCGCTCGGCCGCCGGGGACCGATTTCCACACGTCGAGGTGAGCGCGTTCGCGACGTTCGTGCTGACCGACACCCGACGGTCCAGCACCGAGGACCTGATCAGGGCCCGTGGCTGGCAGGGCGTGGATCCCGACACGGTCTGGGGGATGCCCACCATCTTCGTCGGCAGTGTCGATCAGATCAGGCACGACCTGGTCGCTCGGCGAGAGCAGTACGGGCTGACGTACCTGGTCGGCTCGGATCGGGACCTGCCGATCCTCGCCAAGGTCATCGCCGGCATCTGAGCACGCTGACGTGGTCAGCCGCCGACGGCCCAGCGCACCGCGTCGAGGGAGCGCCGGACGTCGTCCTCGTCGGTGCTCCAGTTGCTGACGGAGATGCGGAACACGTCCCGGCCCTGCCAGTGCGAGCCCGACATCCAGGTCTCGCCGTCGGCGAGCAAGCGAGCGATGACCGACTGGGTGCGCTCGTCGTCCTCGAGGGCGACGCAGACCTGGGTGAACACGACGTCGTTGAGCACGGTCGCCCCGGGGATCGTGCGCATGCCGTCGGCGAGCTCGGCAGCTCGAGCGGCGAGCCGGCCGACCAGTTCCGCGACTCCGTCGCGGCCGAGCGAGCGCAGCGCGGCCCAGACGGGGATGCCACGGGCGCGCCGGGACAGCTCGGGGACCTTCTCGAGCGGGTCGCCGGGGTCGGCCCGGGTGGCGATGAGGTAGTCGGTGTGCGTGGCCATCGTGGCGCGCAGCGGCGCCGGCCTGCGCACGACGGCGATCCCGCAGTCGTAGGGAACGTTGAGCGTCTTGTGGGCGTCGGTGGCCCAGGAGTCGGCGGCGTCGGATCCGGCGACGAGGTGGCGCAGCTCCGGCGCAGCGGCCGCCCACAGCCCGAACGCACCGTCGACGTGCACCCAGGCATCGCGCGCATGCGCGAGCTCGATCGCCGGTTCGAACGCGTCGAACGCGCCGGAGTGCACGTTCCCTGCCTGCAGGCAGACGATGATCGGCTCGCCGCGCGGCACCTCGTCCAGCGCGGCGGCCAGGGCATCGACGCGGATCCGGCCCTGGTCGTCCGCGGCGACGACGGTGGGCCGGCCGAGGCCGAGGTACCGCAAGGCCAGATCGACGGTGTCGTGCCGCTCGGCGCCGACCAGGACGTGCACTCGCGGAGCCCCGGTCAGCCCGAGCTCGGCGACGTCCCAGCCTGCCTGCTGCAGGACGGCGGTGCGAGCCGCCGCCAGCCCGGTGAAGTTGGCCATCGTGCCGCCGGTCACGAAGCCCACGTCCGCCGTGGCCGGCAGGCCGAGGAGGTCCAGGATCCAGCCCGCCGCCGCCTCCTCGATCGCAGCGGTGGCGGGCGTGGCGTAGCGCAGGGCGGCGTTCTGGTCCCAGGTGCTGACCAGCCAGTCCGCCGCCAGAGCCGCCGGCAGCACGCCCCCGATCACCCAGCCGAAGAAGCGCCCGGAGCCCATGCCCATGAGTCCCGGCTCGGCCTCGGTGGAGAGCAGGTCCACGACCTCGTCGGGGCTGCTCCCCTCCTGCGGCAGGGGGCCGCTGACCCGGGCGGCGATCGCGTCGGCGTCCAGCGCCGGCGCGATCCGGCGGTCGTCCAGCGATCCGATCCACTCCCGGGCATGTTCGGCCGCACGATCGAGGGCGGTGGTGTACTGCTCGAGACGGTCCTTCATCTGACGCCTGCCTTCCGCCGAGGTCGCGCGCGTTGGGGTGACCCTAGGCCTGCCCGAGGCCGGTCGGGAGAGCTTCTCGGCTCTCCCGGCGTCCGCGGCCATGAGCCACCTGTCTGGGTGACCGGCCGGCTGACGGGGCGCACGACCGGGCGTGCGAGCCGGACGAGGCCACGCTCCGGATGGGCGGCCCGTGAACCCCTACCAGCTGGAAGGATGCGGTGGTGGTCGAGGTCGAGGACCTGCGCCCGCTCGATCTGTTCGAGGGGCTGACGGACCAGCAACTGGCCGAGCTCGCAGGGGCGAGCGACGAGGTCGTCATCCAGCCCGCCGAGGTGCTGTTCCGCGAGGGCGATCCGGCCGACGCGTGGTGGGTGCTCGTCGCCGGCGCGGTCGACCTCGTCCGGTACGTCGGCCAGGAGCAGCTGATCGTGGCGCGGATGCGGACACCCGGGCAGTGGGCCGGCGGCTTCCGGGCCTGGGACGCGTCCGGCGTCTACCTCGCCACCGGCATCGTGGCCCAGCCCGGACAGGTTCTGCGTGTGCCGGGCATCGTCCTTCGCCGGGCGGCCGACGCCTGGTTCCCCTTCGGCGTCCATCTGATCGAAGGGATGTTCACGACCGTCCGCTCGATCGAGGCGACGGCACGCCAGCGGGAGTCCCTGGTCACCCTGGGCAAGCTGGCCGCCGGCCTGGCACACGAGCTCAACAACCCCGCCGCGGCGGCGACGCGTGCCGTGGACGCGCTCGAGGCGGCCAGCGCCGACATGAGGACCTCGCTCGCGCGACTCGCCGCGGCCCAGATCACGCCGGGGCAGCTCGCCGAGCTCGACCTGCTGCGCAAGCGCGCCGCGGCCGCGGCCGCTCCACTCGGCGCGCTGGCCCTCGCCGACCGAGAGGACGACCTGTCGGCGTGGCTGGAGGACCACGGCGTGGACCAGGCATGGATCCTGGGGCCGGCCCTGGCCGCCGTGGGCGTCGACCGATCCTGGTGCGAGGAGGCTGCCGCCGTGCTCGGGTCGTCGGCGCTGGGGCCCGGGCTGGAGTGGGTCACCAGCACCGCCTCCATCGACACCCTGCTCGCTGAGGTCAAGGAGTCGACCGGCCGGATATCTCGGCTCGTGGGGGCGATGAAGTCCTACTCGCAGATGGACCGCGCCTCGCTGCAACGGATCGACCTGACCGAGGGGCTGGAGAGCACGCTGGTCATGCTGGGGCACAAGATCCCGGACGGCGTGCACGTCGTCCGCGACTACCCCGAGCGGACGCCGACCGTCGTGGCGTACCCGGGCGAGCTCAACCAGGTCTGGACCAACCTCATCGACAACGCGCTGGACGCCATGGGTGGAGCAGGGACGTTGCGTGTGACCACCCGGGCCGAGGGAGAGGGCGGCGCGCTGGTGGAGATCGCCGACACGGGCCCCGGCATCCCGCCGGCGATCGCGGCGCGCGTCTTCGAACCCTTCTTCACCACGAAGGGGGTCGGCAAGGGGACCGGATTGGGCCTCGACATCGCCCGACGCATCGTCGAGGAACGCCACGGCGGCACCATCGAGATCGTGTCGGGGCCGGGCGACACCGTGCTGCGCGTCCACCTACCCGCTCGAGCCCGGCAGGCGTAAAGGCTCGGCATCGGCAGACGCTGCGAGCGTTCAGGCGCGCCCGCGGGCGCGGGTCCCGAAGGACCCGCCCTTCGGGCGCTCGATCGGTCGAAAGGACGAGGACGACGGCCATCCCTTCGAATGGCCTCGTGAATTCCGCCCGCGGTGGGCCACGGGAT
>Ga0081540_1004826_pt1 | contig 10156 bp, 9 predicted proteins | sample TabmetS2T1R1_FD_71024 | JGI IMG/M metagenome (GOLD analysis project Ga0081540, IMG submission 71024) | Tabebuia heterophylla rhizosphere microbial communities from the University of Puerto Rico - S2T1R1 | ecosystem: Host-associated > Plants > Roots > Rhizosphere ... | reverse complement strand
AGGGCCGTGCGGTCCTTCTTGGTGAGCTTTTCATAGCTCACAAAGCCACCATCGGAGGTTTTGTAGCTGGCAAGGATTGTGTCCACCTTGGTGAAATTGTCGTCAATCCGGGCGCTCAGCTTGGGATTGGCCGATGTCGTCAGCGGCTTCAGGAGCTCGTGAATCTTTTTGGCGCCGTCGACATTGGCGCTGAAGTCCCAAAGATCGGTGCGGCTGTAACGATCCTCCTCGCCGGTGATCTTGGTCTTGGCCACCTCCTCGATGAGGGCGGCCGCACCGCCGACCACCTTCACCGGCGGCACGGTCAGCGTCTTGATGCGGGTCTTCAGCTCGTTCAGGTCGCTCATGAGCTGATCGGCGAACGTGTCGAGGCCGTCGGTGCTCTTCTTGGCGAACAGGCCGTATTCGATGCGATGGAAGCCGGTGAAGCCGGGATCGGCCTCCTTCTTCTCGAAGTCGTCGGCGCGCACGTCGATCTTCTTGTCGAGGTCGCTGAACAGCTCGGCGATCGGCTCGATGCGCTCGTAATGCACGCGCGGGCGGGCGTAGGCGGCCTGGGCGCCGGCGAGATCACCCTTCTTGATGGCATCCACCATCGTCTGGGTCTCGGAGATGAGCTGGTCGACCTCGCCGAGCACATAGATCTTGTAATCGGAGATCGGCTGGATGAGGTCGGCAGGTGGGACCTTTGCAAAGGTTGCTCCGGCTCCGGCGAACAAGAGCACTGCGGCGAGCCCGGCAAAGCGGCTCCGCTTACGATGGGCAGGCATGGTCTCCTCCTTCGAAAGGCAAGTCGTTCAGGCGGGATGCGAGGACAGGCTGAGCGGCTTCGATCGAAGCCGCTCAGCCGTTTGGATTGGCGCTGATACGCGTGGCGGGTGGGCCGCTCGCTGCTTCCATGAGCGCACGGCCGTAATAGTCAGCGGAATTGCGGACGCCGGGCAGGGCGAAGAAATAACCGCCGCCCACCGGCTTGATGTACTCCTCGAGCGGCTCGCCGTTCAGCCGGTTCTGGACGGTGATGAAACCCTCGGTGAGGTTGGACTGGAAGCAGATGAACAGCAGGCCCATGTCAAGCTGGCCGGAGGCGGTCGCCCCGCGCATGTAATTGTAGGGCCGGCGATAGATGCGGGAGCGGGCGGTCCCTGCGTCACGCGGATTGGCGAGCCGGATATGTGCGTCGAGCGGGATGGTCTTACCTTCCGGGTCGGCGGCATAATTGGGGATATCGGCTTCGTGGCGCATGCCGAGCGGGGCGCCGCCGTGCTTCTCGCGCCCGATAATGTCCTCCTGCTCCTGAAGGGGGGTGCGATCCCAGCGCTCGACGAATTGCTGGATGATGCGCACCACCTGATAGGTGCCGCCCGCCGTCCAGGATGGCTCGCTGCTCTGTGCTGGCACCCAGACGAATGCGTCCATGACCCTGGCGTTGGTCGGCTCAAGATTGGCGGTGCCGTCTTTGAAGCCGAGCAGATTTCGCGGCGTCTCGCCCTTGCCGAGTGACGCTGCTGAGCGTGGCGCCAGGAAACCGTCCTGTGTCCAGCGCAACGCAAGCAGATCGGGCGTGTTCTTGACGAGATCGCGCAGCGCATGAATCGCGGCGTCTGCCCGGTCGGCGCAGATCTGCACCAGGAGGTCGCCATGACAGCGCTCTGCATCGAGCGCGTCATTGGGGAAATCGGTCATAGCAACCAGATGCGCCGGCTTCAGCGCCGCAAGGCCGAAGCGATCGTCGAACAGCGATGCGCCGACCGCCAGCGTGACGGTCAGGTTGAAGGGCTGGATCTGCGGGCCCAGGATGCCGGAATCGGGCGGCGGGAATTTATCGTCGATGGTCGGCGGAGTGCCGCCGCTCATCAGAAAAGCGGCGCGCTCCGTCAAGAGCCGAAAGAGCTGGGCCAGCTCATCGCGCGAATTGGCGAGCACGTCGAAGGACGCCAGCACCGCTGCGGATTGCGGTGGCATCAGGATGCCGGGCTGATGCCGGCCATAGAACGGCTGCGCGTGCTCCGCTTGGGCATCATGATCGTTCGGCTGGCGCATCACGCTACCGCGCGCTTCGGCGCTCTGCGCGCCGCCGAGCGTGAGCCCCGTGACGCCGAGGCCCTTCAGAAGATTGCGTCGGCTGACCCCCGGACAGCCTCCCGTCGACACACGATCGGTGGGGCACGACGTGCGCGCATCGTCAGACATCACATCCTCCCCTCATTCAAGGCCAAGAGCTGGCGTCATCTTGGCGGTATTGGCGGCAAGCTGCTTGAGCGCGGCATTGGTGGCGGCCGGATCGGCACCGTTCAGCGCGGCATCGAGCGCGGCGAAGTCGGCTTTGAGCTGAGAGTCGAGCGCACCGTCTGCTTTGGCCAGCAGGGGCTGCAGCAGGTCGATGACCTTGTGCACGCCCTCGACCGCGGCCTTCCTGTCGACCGGCGCCGCGGGATCTTCGCTCGCAAGCTTGTTGAGTGTTATGCCTGCGCCTTTCAGCATATCGGCCGGGCTAAAGTTCGAGCTAGCGACCCGCCTCTGCAGGGCCCTGGCGCCGGCTTCGAAGCGCTTCAGCTTGTCCGTGAGGTCGGGGCTCGCGGAGCCGGCGACGAGCTCAGCTTTGAGGCCGCCGGAAAGATCGACGAAGGCGGCAATCGCATCACATCCGCCGAAGGCCGGCCGCAGTCGCTCAAAGTGGCTCTGCGCTGCGGCGAGCGTTGCAACGGACTTTAGCTTATCGCCTGAATGCAGAACGGAGGAAAGCGTGCCCGCACCTTTGACGAGGTCGTTCGCCTCGCTGACGAGATAGACGCGATACTCCGCAGCCGGTCCGATCAGGTCGGTCGCCGCCGGCCGCACGGGCGCCGCCGGCCCCCCGGTACCGGTGACGATCAGCTTACCTTGCGGATTGCTGAGCAGCCCGCAGGTCATAATGTATTCGCCCGGCTCGAGCGTGGTGACCAACCTCTGCTTGAAGCCAGGCGCAATGTTTTCGCGCTCGTCGACCACCATCACGCCGCTGAGGATTTCCCACTCCATCGCGCGGCTGCTCTTGTTGACGATCTGGAATGTCACCTCGCCAGCCGGCACCGTGATTTCGGCAGGCTCGCAACCTTTGGCGGTGACGGTCACGACCACCGGTGCTGCAGCGGCGAACGCTTTGACTGGCATCGCCAGGACCGCGAGAAGCAGTAGAGTGGCGGTGCGCAGGGAGATGCTCATTGCCGAACCTCCCGAACCGGCGGTATGGCGCGGGCCGGAGCGACGAACAGCACGAGCGCGGGCAGGAGAAAGATCAGATAGGCCAGCACTTCACCGATAGTGGGAGCCTCCTGATAGCCAAAAATCCCAGTGAGCAGCGTGCCAAGCACGCCATCGGCTGGCAGTACAGGGCCAAGATCGAAGGCGATCTTCTGCAGCCCGTTCCACAATCCGGCCTCATGCAGTGAGCGCACTGCGCCAGCAAGCAGGCCGGCGGCGACGAACAGGATGAAAATCCCGGTCCAGCGGAAGAACCGGCTGAGATTGATGCGCGCGCCGCCATAGGTGATCGCCGCGCCGATGACGATGGCAACAGCCAGCCCTAACGCCGCGCCAATCGGCGCCTCGATGCCGACATCCTGCTGGAATGTAGCGATCAGAAACACCACCGATTCGAGCCCCTCGCGAGCCACGGCGAAAAACGCCATGCCGATCAAAGCCGCCCCGCTCCCCTCCGCAATGGCCGCATCGATCGAGCCGTGCAAGGTCGCCTTGATCGAGCGTGCGACCCTCTTCATCCAGAACACCATCCCCGTCAAGATGCCGACCGCGGCCAATCCAACCACCGCTTCGAACAGCTCCTGAGCCTTCTGAGGAAACTCGGCATTGGCAAATTCGAGTGCGACGCCAACGACCGCGCAAAGCACGACCGCCAGCACCACGCCCGCCCAAACCTTTGGCATGGCGGACTGATGACCGATCTGTTTGAGATAGGCGGCGATGATACCGACAATGAGGGCGGCCTCGATTCCTTCCCGAAGCATGATCAGGAACGGCACTAGCATAAATATCACTCGACAGGATGTGGACAGCCAAGCCATGCTGCATCCGGCCGATGCGGCAGACAAGCTAAATTGCTGATTTTCTTGCTAGATTTTACTTAGAATAAATCTAAGGTTCAGGCCAAGCTTGAAGGCCCTCGTTCTGCTTTCTGATTGATGAGATTGGGAAAAATCCCGATTAGAGCACTCGGAAATGGCCGTGACCGGGGAGAGGCCGCGACGCTGGGCCGCGCCCTAAGCTGCCGCAAAATTGAGCGTGGCAGCCCATGGGAAGGGCAAAGGCTTTACTCTTCCCGGCCGAGCGGCACGGCTTGGCCGTTCTGCATCAGCTGAGCGCGGGTTGCGAGTTCGGTGCGGTTATGGGCGCCGAAGTGGCCGAACAGGGCGGCGAGATGGATCTTCACGGTGCCTTCGGCGATGTCGAGCTTGCGCGCGATTTCCTTGTTCGATCGCCCCTGCAGGATGTAGCCGAGCACATCGCGCTGCCTAGGCGTCAGCGTTTCGAGCTGCGAGACCGGTGCGGGGCGGGGCGCTTCAGCTGGTGCCGCTGACGGGACGGGTGTGCTGGCAATCATGAAAGGGGGGACAAAAATATACCCGCTAAGCATCAGTTCCAGCGCCTTGGCGATCTCGTCGTCTGACAGGCTCTTGGGAATATAGCCGCTAAGGCCTGTCGAGACGCATTTGAGCACGTTGGCGCGGTCTTCCGACGCCGAGATGACGCCGACATAGGCATCTGGATAGGTGGCTTTGACGGCAGCCAGGCTCTCCGGTCCTCCCATGCCCGGCATCGACAGGTCGAACAGCGCGAGCTTGATGCCCTGGTGATGAGCGAGCAGATCGAGCGCTTCGTCGAGTGTGCCGGTCTCGATCACCTCGCTTACCCCCATGCGGTCCTTCAAGAGAAGGCCGAGGCCGGCGCGATAGAGACCATGATCATCTGCGATCAGAACCTTCACCGCCCCTCCTCAGCGTGCACGCCAGGCCGCTTCCGGCTCGGCATGGCGAATCTCTTGCTCATAAGCACGCCTGCCCTGCCTTGTGACCAGCCCGGCAAGCGCTCCGGCGATCAATTCTGGGTCGGCGGGCTTGGTCAGCCAAAGCAGGCGGCTGTTGATGACGGTTGCCAGCGTGGCCGTATCGGTGCCGCCCGTGAGAATGAGCCCGGGAATTTTCCGGAGCATCTGCCGCTCCATCCGGGCCAGGAAATCGAGCCCCGTTTCGGCGCCGCCCAGGTCGAAGTCCATGATCACGGCGTCGATTTGCAGGTCAGCGCTAAGAAGCGCCTCAGCCTGCGCAGGAGAGGTGGCGCCCTTCGGATCGCAGCCCCGGTCGGCAAGGTCTTTGGTGAGGGCCGCAACGATCATCGGGTCGTCGTCCATCACCAGAACACGCAGGCCAACCGGCAACAGGCTTACGCCGTTCATGCCCGGCGCATGCTCCGCGCGATCCTGGGCCTCGACCTCCTGCCCGCGAGGCACGATGAGCGAAAAACGGGTGCCGCGACCAAGGCGCGAGACCAGCCCGATCTCGATGTCGAGCAGCGCGGCGTAGCGGCGAACGATAGACAGCCCAAGTCCCAGGCCTTCATTGTGGCCGCCGGCCTGCTCGCGCGCCCGCTCGAATTCGTCGAAGATGCACTCGCAGCGATCCTCGGGGATGCCTGGTCCCGTATCCACGACCTGGAAGGCGATTGCGTCGCCCGAGCGGCGGGCAACCAGGGCAAGGCCGCCATGACGCGTGAATTTAAGCGCATTCGCAACCAGATTGCGCAACATGGTCTCAAGAAGTGCGGGGTCGGTGTGCAAGGTGACGTCGACGCTGCGGCTGATAAAGCGCAGGCCGCGGCTTTCAGCCTCGACGCGGAAGCCGGCCGAAACGCGCTCGATCAGGGCCTTGGCCGAGACGTCGGCCAGGTTCGGCTGAATCAGCCCAGCGTCCAGTCTTGAGATGTTCAGGAGAGCGTCGAACATGCCGCGCAACGATCGCAGCGCGTCTTCGAGCTGGCCGACAAGGCGCGGTGCCTCCTCGCCATGCACGCGGCGCGATAAGGCCCGGGCGAACAGCATCATGGCATGGAGCGGCTGGCGAAGATCATGGCTCGCGGCGGCAAGAAAGCGCGATTTCGCCTGCGTGGCGTTCTCGGCCTCGGCATAGGCTTTGGCAAGCGCCTGGTTGCGTACCGCCAGTTCGCGGGTGCGTTCGGAGACCTGAGCCTCCAGCGTTTCGTTGAGACGGGCCAGCGCGCTTTCGCGCTGTTTCAAATCGCTCACCAGCAGGCCGAAGGAGCGCGAGAGCACGGCGGCTTCCGCATAGCTGTGCAGCTGGGGCATCGCCATGTCGGCGCCCTGCTGGATGCTTTGCGCGGCACGCGCCAGTTGCAGAAGAGGCGCAGCGATGCGTCGGGCGACGGCCCAGGCGATGAGCGCAGCAACGAGGGAAAGCCCGACGCCCCACAGGATCATCTGGTTTTGCAGCGTGCGCACAGGCGCAAGCGCCACTCGGGCGTCCTGCCTCACCAGAACCGACCAGCCGAGACCACCGAAATCGCGATAGCCATCAGTCTTGGCATAGGCGAACAGATAATGGCGCCCTTCGAAGACGCCGGTCTGCGTCATCGGCTCGGCCCGCTCCGCAATATGAAGAGTCCGGCCAAGCATGTCGGCAGGGCCGAGAATAACAGTTCCGGATGCATTCAGCAGCAGCACGTCTGTGAGGAGATTGCGTTTCACGGTGCCGATCACGGAATCTCTGATCTCACCGGCCCAGCTCCAGTTGATCTGCGCGGCGAGCACCCCGATGGCATGCCCATCCTTATCGAGTACCGGCTGGGCTATGTCCGGCGCATGGCCTGGCTCTGCGGCGACCGAAACCGAGCCGGGCCTTTCCGGTAAGGCATCGCGGCTGTCGGTGACATTTGCCGCCTGAAGAGCAGCGCGGAACCACGGCTTCTGGGAAACATCGGCACCCTCGCGCAGTCCGTTCGTCGCCCGGATCACGCGCCCGTCGATGCCGACGAAACCGACCCATGCATAGTTGTCGTCCGGGTCGTGAATCTGCGCCAGCCAAGCACCAATTGCGTCAGGATCGCCGGCGATGTTCAGGCTGCGGAAGGTGCGCGCGGCATTGCCGAGCTCCCGCAGCCGCTCGAACATGCTGCGATCGAGCTTGTCCTGCATCTGGTCAGCGAGCAGCGCGAGCGAGGTGCTGATCCCTTCCTCGACGCTTCGAATGCCGGCTCCCCCGACCGTCAGCGTTGCAATGCCAGTCAACCCGAAGGCCATCAGCGAGATGACCAAGGCCAGTACCAGCCGGAGGTTCAAGGGCTTTCTTAGAGGCGAACGCAACATCTTCAAAGCCTTCGCATCAATCCGCCTGACTTCAACGCCCCCAACAGCCACCCATCTTGCCCCCGCCCACGGGTACACGCCAGCGGCAGCGAGATTAAATTCCTGTCATGATCCTTATCCTCAAGAAGTATTGCCACTGCGTGCGACCAATGGCGCGCAAAGCCTCAGCTTGAGACAGAATCAATGGCGACGGTGCGCCGGTTCAGTACGAAGCGGATCCAAAGTGTCAGCAGGAACTCGGACGTCCCGGCAACCAGCAGAGCCAGGAGTGTCATCGCCTGGAAGGCCGAAAGCGGCAGATGCCCGAGCAGCCATTCGACGCCGGTTACGGCGCCCGCGATGATCGGCAGCACGGCAAGCACGGAATCGAGAAGCCCGAGTACGCGGATCTGCGTTGCCGACACCAGGAGAAGCACGATGCCGATCAGCACATAGAGAAAGGCGGCCCAGACCGGGAGCGCCCAAACCAATCCATTTGCCGGTTCGTAAGCCGGCGCCTCCCAGATGACGCCGATGGCGACGGCTGTACCTGCCAGGGACAGCAGAATGCTGAACCACTCCTCCGTATGCGCCACATGCGCAGCCTGTGGTCTGGCGACGCGGTCGACCAATGTCATGGCGGGTTCCCCTTAATGAGTGTTGGGCAATCAGGCACTCTTGCGCCGCAAATGCGCTGTCTGGCCGGTGCTGTCGCTGTGCCTGCCATCTGCCGATATCGCTCCATAAGCACTCCCTTGCTACTGGCCATATGGCCTAATTTACGGCCATTCCGCCTAGTCCATTCGGTCTAATGCGTCTCTTCGAATGGCGTGGCCGAGCTATCGGGCGCTAGATGGGGGCGGCCGGTGCCGAGGCCGGTCGATCTCTCTCCTTAGTGCATCGCCGAAAGGAGTGTTTCTATGTCCCAAGAAAGCCATGCCAAAGCCGCCCAGCATCACGACATGGCAGCCGAAGCCCATCGCGAAGCGGCCGCCCATCATCGGCGGGGCGATGCGGCGAAGGCGCATGAGCACTCAACTAGTGCGCAGGCTCACTCCAAAAAGGCGCATGAAGCTTCGGGCATGACACAGAGCAAAACCAAGGAAACCGCAGGAAGACGGTAAGGACTCCCACCCCGAACGTCACGCGATGCGGCTTGCTGTAACGCGTGACGGACATTCCAACACCGATGCAGCAGGCCGCGGCATCGGTGTTTTTTCAGGAGGCCATCGCCATATGGGCACTGACCCTGCCAATTCGCGCCCTCTGGTTCTCATCATCGAAGACAATCCGGTCACGTCAAGCGCGCTTTCCATGCTGCTGGAGGATTGGGGCTTCTCATATCTGACCGCAGACTCACCGGGTGCTGCCGTGCTTGCACTCGGGCCGCGGATCAAAGAGGTGCAGGCGCTCATTACCGACTATCACCTGCAGGACGGATTTACCGGCATCAAGGGTGCGGTTGCCATCGCCAAGGCGATTGGCCATCCGGTGCCGACTCTGGTCACGACAGGCTTTCTCGATCTGGCGGAATATCTCGATACATTTCCCGTCCTCTCCAAGCCGTTCGATCCGAGTGTGCTGCATCAATGGCTGAATTTCCACCTTCACCCCGACGCCCAACAGCGTCATTGATGCGAGGATCGTGATCGTCTCGACATCACGACTTCCCGCCGGCGCTAAGCGTTGCCTATGCCACTTGCCCGTTTCGGACAGATGGCAGTACTCATGATCGGTAGCTTTTCGGGCAACCCGCGTGATTGCGGCGTACGCCGCCAGCCTTGCGGCAGGATCCGGGCGGCGCTTGCTGGCGGCGCGTTCTTAGGCTGCTGCTGATGGTGATCGAATAGTCGGGAGCGCAATCTCATAGTGAGAAATTTCATAAGCCGCGCCAGACGGCTGAGCCGCCTTGCCATAAGAGCGCCAGCGAAAGGAGGAACACCAGCGTATAGGCGATGCGGTAGAACAATTCGAACGGGGTAATGCGCACCAGCCAGATACCGGCGAAATTGGCGGCAATGGCCAGCGGCATCAATGCCAGCGATAGCAAGAGCCCGTGGCGGCTGAAATTGCCGAGCGCGAGATAGGGCAGGACTTTCATCCAGTTGACCGCAGCAAAGAAGATGGTCGTGGTCCCAACGAGCGTCATCTTCGGTAGCTGCTGCGGCAGGATGTAGATCTGGAAAGGTGGGCCACCGGCATTGGCGAAGGCCGAAGTGAAACCTGAGACGGCACCCCAGAAGACGCCGCGGGGCGCATTGGGAGAGGATTGAGCGGGCTTACGGCCGAACCAGGCGTTGAGCACGAAGGCAAGACCAATAGATCCCACGATCAATCGTACGATCGCCTCAGGGAGCTGAGCCGCAAGGAACCAGGCGAGGCCAATGCCGGCCACCGCGCCCGGCAGCATGAGTTTCAGGTTCTGCTCGCTCCGGTCCCGCCAATACCACCAAATCGAGATCACATCCTGGACAATGAGAATGGGCAGCAGGAGCGCCGCTGCCTCGAAGGGCGGCAGCACCAGCGCGACGAGCGGCGTGGCGATCGTCCCGGCGCCGGCGAAACCGCCTTTGGCGAGGCCGAGCGCGATGACGGCTGGAATGACAGCGGCGAGGAAATAGGGATCAGTCAGCAAAGGTCAGCAGCCGGATGACGGGTTGAGGCTGAGAAGCATGGCGGAGAGTGGAGAGAGCGCCTTGGCGGGAAATAGACACTCAGTTCGGCTCGCGGGTCAAGGTTCCCATTACCGGACGGCAAGGAGGGAACTGCACTCTAAAATCGGAGCCGGTGTTCCGGGAAACA
>Ga0081540_1004825_pt1 | contig 10157 bp, 7 predicted proteins | sample TabmetS2T1R1_FD_71024 | JGI IMG/M metagenome (GOLD analysis project Ga0081540, IMG submission 71024) | Tabebuia heterophylla rhizosphere microbial communities from the University of Puerto Rico - S2T1R1 | ecosystem: Host-associated > Plants > Roots > Rhizosphere ... | reverse complement strand
GCTGGCCACGGAGACGCATATCGTACCGGTGATGGTCGGCGATCCCGACAAGTGCAAGCAGGCAAGCGATCTCCTGCTCGACCGGCACGGAATTTACATCCAGCCGATCAACTATCCCACCGTTCCCCGTGGCACGGAGCGATTGCGGATCACCCCGACCCCGGCCCATGACATCCGACTGATCCGACAGTTGGCTGACGCTATGGCCTTGGTGTGGCAGGAGCTTGGTATCGCTCTTGGAAGATACCATCAGGCCGACGATCAGCGTGCACAGACGGTTGCGGCCGGCGGCTAGACTTCGTTGCTCTTCTTGCTGCTTTCCGGTTGCAGCGAAGCTGCTTGAGCCTTCCAACCTGGGTCACCTACCCACAAAGCTGCCTGGGTGAACTGGACCAGCCGAGCAAATGCGATGCACTCCTAGTTGTAGCCGCTGGTGCCAGGCGAGGAGCCGCCGAACGACGAGTCACCGGTGCCGCTCAACGTGGTCGGACCGTCAGGATTGCCGTTTGGATTGCCGTAGTTCGGATGCAGATGGACCATGCGGACAGCATCGCGCTGAAACCTGACGGCCGCTTTGTGATGAACCGTGTTTGCGAGCGCGGCGGTACCCGAGAGAACGAACGCGGCGGCCAATCCGATTGCCGTAAGTTTCATGACTATTTCCTTTTGCGAAGATGATTGCGCATGCAGCGCAGATAGGAGACAATCTCGACCGTTCCACTAAATTCTTCTTTAGATCCGCGAAAGAGGCTGCGTGCCCATCGGCTTTCGGCCCGCGGTCGCGCGCTTGAAAGATTCGGATTGTATTGCACAGGCAAATCCGCGTTGCTCCCGGTGAAGTGAAAAAGATGAAGCTCTCTTTAATCGATTCCGCCGTCTCGAATCTCCACGTTGTGGATTGAACATCCCAATCAATGGAGATTCCGATATGAACACGATAACAGCGATTGCTTTGGTTGTAGCTCTATCGGCTATTGCTTTCGACGCTGGAGCAGCGAAGGCCGGCCCGATTGTTCCCCCGGGCCATGCCTGCATCGAATATGCCATGGGCGGCACGGACTGCAGCTTCACGAGCTATGCGCAGTGTGAGGCGACCGCTTCGGGGCTGGCCGCAGAATGCTATGGCGGTGCTGTTGGCGATGACAGAGAGTTGCGACGGCAGTATCCGCACATCGGCCTGCACCAGCTTCACATGCGATTCTGAGCGCACAGCGAAGTTCGCGTGGACCAAGTCTCAGCAAGTGCGGTCTCTCAGCCGGACCTCTGGACCGGACAAATGATCTCCAGCCGGCCGCCTGGCCCGGGATGAATGGCCAGCCTGAAGCCATGCAGCTTTACGATTGCGGCCACAAGATTGAGGCCGAGGCCCACACCTGGCGTGCTTCTGATCTTGTCGGACCGGTAGAAACGACGCAGCACGGCCTCGCGCTCCTGATCGTTGATGCCGGGACCAGTGTCGCTGACGCGCACGATGGTTTCATCGTCGCCGCGTATCAGTTCAATGTCGACCCGGCCGCCTTCCGGAGTAAATTTGATGGCATTGTCGACGAGGTTGGCGACTGCCTCGAACAGGAGATCTCGGTCGCCGCGTACACTCAATTGCCGCTGCACCCTGGCCCGCAAATCGGTGCTCTTGTTTTCGGCGATCGGTTCGTAGATGTCGAATACCTCCCACAACATTTCGTACAGCGAGACAGTGCCGAAAGCCGCCGACCGCCGACTATTTTCGATTTCGGCCAGACGCAACAGCGCCGTGATGATCGCCAGCGCCTGGTCAATGTTTGCGATCGCCTTGTCTACAACCGTCTGGAGCTGTTCAAGCGTGGTGGCGTTGGTGCGGCCGCGCTCCAGCGTCAGCCGCGCCCGCGTCAGCGGCGTTCGGAGATCGTGGGCAATATCGTTGCCGACTCCAGCGAGCGCCTGGATCATCGTTTCCATTTCATCGAGCATGCCATTGACTATGACCGTGAGCCTCGAAAACGGCTCGTCGACGTCGCGGTGCGGAAGTCGCTCGCGCAGATCACCCGCAATGATGCGCTGGACCCGCTGATTTACCTCCTCGACCCGCTTTTGCGCCCGCACGCTCATCCATGCGCCAGCTTGCAGGCATAGGCAAAACGCAGGCAGTAGACCGAGCGCCAGCGCCTGGGCGACGACATGGGAGATTTCCCTGGCTTCGTCGACCTCACGTCCGATGACCAATGCGTCGCCATTCGATATGTGCCGGGCGATGGCGCGGATCACATGCTTTTCCCTTCCGGCCGGAAGCGTCCGCTCGACCGAAGTGCTTTGGGCGGAGTCATTCATCTGGAGATCGGACGGAAACCGTTCCAGGTTGCCCGCTATCTTGCGGCCGTCTGCGCCGAACAGGCCGGCATATTGAACGCCGCAGGAGTCCTGCTTCAGATGGTCATTGATCGCATCCAGCCGGCGTTCGCTGGGCAAACCCGCGATGAAGTTCAATTGACTGCCGATCATTTTGTCGGATCGCGCGATCAAGTACTGGTCGGTCTGCCAGTAGATGAAACCGAACAGCACAATGACGAAAACCGCGAACACGCCTGCCACCGTCAGCGCCCACCGAAAGGTGTTCGAACGGATGATGTGAGCCTGATCCATCGGGTTTCGTCGCGCGGACTTCCCGCTCAAAATCAGCGGCGGTGCCTTGCTGGCTTCCATCCGGTCCTTATGGCCCGGTACGGAGAATGAAGCCGGCCCCGCGGACATTGTGGATCATGGGAGATTCGCCCAGCGCGTCCACCTTGTGGCGCAGCCGGCCCATATGCACGTCAACCAGATTGGTCGCTGGAACGAATTTATAGTTCCAGACCTCCTCCAGAAGCATGGCTCGCGTCAGCAGCTGGCCGCTCCGCTGCATCATATATTCAAGCAAACGGAATTCGCGCGGTAAGAGTTCGATCGCCCGATCGCCACGTTTCGCGGTGCGCTCGATCAGATCGAGTTCTAGCGGCCCTACCCGCAATATCGTTTCGCGCGATTCCGCCGGCCGGCGCAGCAACGCCTCGATCCTGGCGACAAGCTCCACCAGCGCGAAGGGTTTGGTGAGATAATCGTCACCCCCCATCCGCAATCCGCGCACGCGATCGTCAACCACGCCCAGCGCGCTCAGCACCAGCACGGGAGTGCGGACTTGCTCCTTCCGCAAAGCCTCGATAACCGTGAGGCCGTCCATTCCCGGCAACAACCGATCGACGATCATGGCGTCGGGCGCCGATGAGCGCGCCTTGTCCAGGCCTTCTATGCCGTTGGCCGTCCACTCGACTTCAAAACCGCGATCGGCGAGTTCGGCCGTAATTTCCTCGGCCGTTTCGCTGTCGTCCTCGATCAGAAGCACCTTTGTCATCGTTTCATTCCCGGCCGCCGCCAAGGCATTCGCGCCGCGCCCTGTGCTTGAGCCTGAATTCCGTGGGATCATATGCTTGCTCGAGACCAACGTCATAATATCAATGGCCCGCAATGCCAGGGAAAAGAGCAGGACGACGCCGGCCACCGCAGTCGGGGGCAGAAGGCGTGGCCGACGCCGTCCTCTTTACGGCCAATCTGAACACCGCCTCCGGGGGCAAGCGCGGTGGGGCCGCTCAACAGGACACATAGGCTTCGGGAAGGACCCGTACCATTAAATAGCATTTTAGAATTGCCCCGCCCGAAGCGTTGCTTGCGCGTATCGCCCAACCGGAGGGCGTCGGAACAGCGGGTTTTTGCTCAGCAGCCCGATGGCGGCACAGGCGACACACCCGGCGTTGCCGCTGCGCCTGTGGCGTTGGCCGGCTGCATGGTTCCGGGCGTCGCCAGATTCATCGTCATGCTCTCGGCGCATGCCGGTGCGTTTGGAGTCGGCATCACGCTCGTCGCCGGATCAATGCTGGTGGAGGCAAGCTCCGTGACGGTGGGCTGAATGGTGCCAGGCGCAGGAGTACTCGGAATTTCGGGCGTCGAGAGCGGCAACGACGCGCTGCTGGCCGCGAGACTTGTTAGCGTAGAACTGCATGCAATGGTCGCTGAGCCGCCGAGCGGAGGATTCAGCGGGGATATGCTCCCGGTCGTGCTGCCGAAGATTGGCGAGGGAATGGTCCCCAGGGCCGTTGCCGGCGTCTTCGCAAGCGGTGACATCGTGGTAGTCGATGCCATCGTCGTGGCCGCGGTGCTTTGCACCGGCATGGAGGCCGGGCCCATTGCCGCCGGTGGCACAGGCATCATGGCAGGTGACGCCAGCGCCGATGCTGCGGACGACGGCGACGGCACGGCCGAGTTTGGATACAAGGTCATGAACGATGCAGCCGGTTGTGTCGAGAACGTCGTGAATTGCAGTGGGGCGCAGATCACGAAAGTGCCTGGCGTCGCAGGCTCTGAAGCCATCGGCACTGGCGCAAGCGTGGTGACGGGCGTGCCGGACAGGGTGGTCGACGAGTACGGGCTCGGCCCGTTGAGCGGAGAAATCACGATCGCGCCCGGAGTCGTTGCAAGACCCATGGATGTGGTGCCCAGGGTAGAGACCTGCGCAAGGCAAGCAGTGCAACACGCCAGCACGGTGACGATTGTCAGCAGCAAGCGCCGCATCGGCAACACTCCTTCCTCGAGCGTCAGCTTGTCTGACTTTTGCGCGCTGTACGCACCGCGACCTTGCTGCCATTTACCAGGTCCACCATCGGATTGAGGATGACCTGATCACCTGGCTTGACGCCGTCGTGCACCTCGACTTCCTTGCCGAAGTCACGCGCGATCGTGATCTTCTGCAAACGAGCGATACCGTTCTCGACCACCGCGACATGCAGGCCGTTCTGATCGAATACGACAGCGTCGGCCGGTATGATCATCGATGTCGTCTTGCGCGGAATAAACAGCTCGACGGTGCAATATATTCCAGGATTGAGCGCCCCATCCGGGTTGGGAACGTCGATCTCGGTCAGCAGCGTTCGGCTGCCGGGCTGCAACGCGGTCGCGATGCGCGTGACCTTGCCCTGAAAAGTCCGATCCGGAATCTCGGGAACACGGATCACCGCATCGTCGCCGGGCCCGATCCCGTAAGCCTCATCCTGGGGAACGAACACCTGCGTGCGGATCACGTCAGGGTGCATCAGCGTGAACATGAAAGTCGAGCCCGCCGTCACCAGACTGCCGTTGTCAATGCTGCGCTGTGTTATCACGCCATCGAATGGTGCCACGACGCGCTGGTAGGCCTTCTCCTGCTCGAGTATTCGAATTTGGGCCTGCTGGGCGGCGATATTCGCTTGAGCCACTCCCACCGCTGCTTGCTGCGCCTGCAGGGTGAGGCGATCGTTATCGCCCTGCTGACGCGTCAGCCATCCCTGCTTGACCAGATTGCTGTCGCGGGCGTTGGTGACCTGGGCGAGATCGCGGCTCGCCTGCGTCTGCTGCAGGGTTGCCTGATTCTGAGCAAGCGTCGCCCTGGCCTGCGTAATCTGATGATCGAGTTCCGGCGCGGTAATGTCCGCCAGCAGGGCTCCCGCCCTGACCCGATCACCGATATCGACGTAGCGCTTTTCGATGTAGCCGCTCGCGCGCGCGAAAATATTCGCCGCCTCGAACGCGGTCGTGGTCGCGGGCAAGGTGACATTGATTTTGCTGTCACTGGCGCGGACCGCGGCCACGCTAACCTCGGGGACAATTGTCCGGCTCTGTTGCCCGGTAGCCGCGACGTCGCGCCTGGCCTGATAGTGGCGCCACCCTCCCGCCGCAAGGCCAGCCGTGAGCAACAGCAGCGCGCTTGCGCCGACTAGCGCGCTTCGGGTACCTCGCCGCTTGCGCGACGGGTTCGGTGACGCTTCGGCGCGATCGCCTTCTGAAGCATCCCTGCCCCGAGTATCTGCATTTTTTGGCAGCGCACGCGTCTCGGTCATTTTGGCACTTCCTCGAATACGCCATGGTGAGGTTTTCCGTCGTTACTTTTGCGCAGCATGGCAAACAGGTAAGGCACGATCAGCAACGTCGTCGGGGTCGCGAACAGCAGGCCGCCGATCACGGCGCGCGCAAGCGCGGCGTTCTGTTCCTCGCCGGCGCCGCCGATCGCCATCGGGATCATGCCAACGATCATCGCGGCGGCGGTCATCAGCACGGGACGGATCCGGGTGTGGCCGGCGCTCAGCGCGGCCTCGAAAGCGGAGCGTCCCTTCAATTGTTGCTCGCGTGCGAACGTCACGAGCAGAATGGAATTCGCGGAAGCGACACCGACCGCCATGATGGCTCCCATCAGCGAGGGAACGTTCAGTGTGGTGCCAGTGATAAACAGCATCGTGACGATGCCGCAAAGCGTCGCCGGCAGGGCCAGGATCACGACGAACGGATCGCCGAAGGTCTGGTAGTTAACAACCATCAGCAGATAGACGAAGACAGCGGCGAACAGCAGCCCGATGCCCAGATTCCGGAACGAGTCGTTCATGCTCTGGATCTGTCCGATCACCTGAATTGAATTGCCGGGCTTCAGTCCTTTCTGCAGCTCCTTGGTGACCTTGTTGATGTCGGCTGCGACACTGCCGAGATCACGGCCCTGCACGCTGGCATAGATATCATAGACCGGCTGGATATTGGCCTGGTTTGAGTTGGTGGGAATCTTGTCGCGTTTGAACGTCGCGACATTGCTGAGCATGCCAGGGACCGTTTGGCCGCTCGCCGCCAGCGAGGTGGAAACCGGCGTGTTTGCGAGCGCATTCAGCGAGTCGATTTTGTATTCCGGCGTCTGTACGGCAAGATAATACGGAATTCCCGAGACAGGATCGGTCCAGAAATTTGGCGACACCTGCACCGACGAGCTGAGGCTGACATTGATGTTGGTGGCGATCGTGCTCGCATTAAGGCCAAGCGCCGCGGCGCGGGTCCGGTCAATCTGGGCGTAGAACGCCGGGCCGTCGACTTCCTGCTGCAGATGCGCATCGACAATACCGGGAATGGCGGCAATGCGTTGACGAAGTGCCCTTGCAACCGAAAGGTTGTTTTTGTCGTACCCCACCGTTCGGACGTCGATCTGCGCCGGCAGCCCGAAATTGAGAATCTGCGTCACGATATCGGCGGCCTGGAAATAGAAGGTGACCTCCGGGAACGCGGCCGGCAGCACCTGACGCAACTCCTTGATGTAGTACGCTGTCGGCTTGTGCCCGTCCTTGAGCTCCACCTGGATCACGCCATCGTTGATCCCGATCGTGGAACCGTCGGCGAATGCCAGATTGTAGGCTCGCGCCGGCAAACCGATATTATCGACGATAAGGGACCGTTCCTTCTCCGGAATGACCTCGCGGATCTTGTCCTCGACGGCCTGGAATATCTTTTCGGTGCTTTCGATGCGAGTCCCGGCGGGAGCGCGAACGTGAAGCTGGATCTGGCCGCCATCAATGAGCGGGAAAAAGTCCCGTCCAACCAACACGAACATGGTGCCGCCGAGACCGAGTATCAATACGGCGACAACAGGCACGATCGCCCGCCGGCGCAGCAGCATCGTGAGGATTTTCAAGTAGCCCCTGCGCAGCCGTTCGAAGCCGCGATCGAATGCGGCGGTCATCCGCGCGAACAAGCCGGCCGGTCTGCTATCGTCGGTGTGGCGACGTTCACCCCTGAGCAGTAAGCCGATCGTGATCGGCGTCAGGGTTCGCGACAATCCGTAGGAAGCGAGCATCGCAAACACGACGGCAAGTCCCAGCGGCGTGAACAGGTACTTGGCAGGTCCGTCCAGGAATACCACCGACGTGAATACGCAACTAATGGCGAGCGTCGAAACCAGGGTAGGCACCGCAATTTCGGCGGCGCCGTGCAGCGTCGCCTCGGACAGCGGCATGCGCTCCTCGGTCCACAGGCGATGGGTATTCTCGATCGTCACTGTCGAATCGTCGACCAATATGCCGACCGCCAGCGCAAGGCCTCCCAGCGTCATGGTATTGAGCGTTTCGCCGAGAAAATACAGCGCGACGAGTGATGACAGGATCGCCAGCGGGATTGAAATCATCACCACCAGCGTCGATCGCCAGGAGCCCAGAAAGATCAGGATCATCAGGGCGGTCAGGCCCGCCGCAATGGCGCCTTCCCGGAGCACGCCATTGACGGAGCTTGTGACGAACACCGACTGGTCGAACAGCTCGTGAACCTGGAGTCCGGCCGGCGCGGCGGCGCGGATCGCCTGCAGGGCATTTTTTACTCCATTGACGACCGCCAGGGTCGACGCGTTGCCGTTCTTGATCACGCTGAGCAAGACCGAGCGGTGGCCATCCTCGCGCACAATGTTCTGTTGCACCATCGATCCGTCGCGAACTTGCGCCACGTCCTTCAGAAGGATGGTGGCGCCGTTGACGAACTTGACGGGGATCTTGTTGAGATCATCGATCGTCGCCGGCGTCGCGTTGGTTCGCACCGTATACTGGATGTCTCCCATCTTCGCCGTTCCCGAAGGCAGCGTCAGGTTCTGCGTATTGACCGCATTCACGATATCGAGCGGCGTTAGTCCCCGTGACAGCAGCTTGTCCGGATCGATATCGACCATGATCTGACGATACTTGCCGCCCGCCGGCGTCGGCAGAGTGACGCCTGGAACCGGGGCGAGTTGCTGCCGGACGCGGTAGATACCGAAATCGTAGAGTTGCTGCTCATTCAGGTTGTCCGAATTGAGACTGAGCTGCAGGACGGGAACGCTCGATGCGTTGAACTGCACGACGATGGGCGGCTGGATACCCGGCGGCATCAGCGCGCGGATGGAATTCGTCGCCGACACGATCTGCGCGATCGCGAGGTCGAGATTGACGCCCGGCTGGAACGAGATTTTCTGGATCGACAGACCGTTGAGGGTCTGCGCTTCCATGTTCTTGATGCCGTTGACGTTGGCGCTGATCGAGTACTGGCTGTAAGTGGTGACGCGCTGTTCCATCTCGGGCGTGGTGAGACCTGTGTATTGCCAGATCACGGTGACCACCGGAATGCGAATCTCCGGAAAAATATCCGTCGGCATCGACCGGATGGCGGCGATACCGAGAAACAGGATCAGGGCTGCGACCACATAAAACGTGTGCGGAAACCGCAGCGCAAATCGAACGATGCCCATTACTATCCCTTGGCGCGTTCCGCAGTGACGAATTTCACGGCGTGCGGAGCCCTACTCGTGCGGAAGCTCCAACGGACGTGACGGTGAGATATCTCCAGAAGCATCCCGAAAATGCGCGCCACACGCCGGGCTCTCAATTAAAAACCAGTTTAGACTTCTGAACTGGATTTGATCGCCGAGCGATCGGAGTGAGTCATCTCGTCATCCGGTTCTAAATTGAAATTTAGTGGCGCTGCTGGACCCTGATCCTATGTCACCCGGACGAAGGCCACTCGTTGTTGGCGCTTCCTGTCCAATGGAGAAATCGAATGACGAAGCTCAAACTGCTATCGGCGGCATTGATCGCCACGGCTATGGTTGCAACTCCCTGCCATGGCTCGCGAGAGCAGCGCAGCTGTGCGGCAGCACACCACCGCAACCGTAGACGGCGCTGGTTGCACTCGCGCTCCGGCCGTGGGCGCGTTTGCTACCCAGCCGTGGGATAATGGTCCGCCTTGCGAGCCCACGACGGCTTACTGACCGGCTCGCGTCGCGAGAGGGCCGGAGGCGAAGATCCGGCGGCCCGACTTCTTTTGCGGCGTTCGTTTCCAGGGCGCCAACTAACTCAAACGCAGGCGGACGCGTTGGCCGATAGTGGCAATGTGGACGCCTGCAGTGGTGTAACGGCGAAATGAACATCTCTCCCGAGGCAAGACCAGTGGCTGAATTGCGCGACTACCTCGCGGAAGAGCGAACATTTCTCGCTTGGATTCGCACGGGCATCTCGCTGATGGGATTCGGGTTTGTGGTAGCCCGCTTTGGAATTTTCGGGGATTTGCCCCACATGGCGCTACAGCTCCCTGCCGGTCGGCCGCACGAGCTCTCAGTTTGGTTTGGAGCCGCGCTCATAGCGATCGGCGCAATCGTGAACCTGTTTTCCGCACGGCGCTTTATGCGCCTCGTTGGCGACTTGAACCGCGATCAGTTCGCGCACCGTTCTCTCTCGAAGCAGGGCGTGATGGTGGCCGGTTTCCTGGCGCTGCTAGGCATTGCCATGACGATTTACCTGACCTTGTTCCTCGCTCAGCCGGTGAACGTGTTGGACGCCACCTTCGCCGGC
>Ga0081540_1004823_pt1 | contig 10158 bp, 12 predicted proteins | sample TabmetS2T1R1_FD_71024 | JGI IMG/M metagenome (GOLD analysis project Ga0081540, IMG submission 71024) | Tabebuia heterophylla rhizosphere microbial communities from the University of Puerto Rico - S2T1R1 | ecosystem: Host-associated > Plants > Roots > Rhizosphere ... | reverse complement strand
CCACGCGAAGCCCGAAGGGCGAAGCGTGGTGGAGCCAGGCGGGATCGAACCGCCGACCTCGTCATTGCGAACGACGCGCTCTCCCAGCTGAGCTATGGCCCCGTCGCGACCGCCTCGACAAGGAGACGATCGACAATCGACGTCATTTACAGTCCGCCTAAAGGCCAGTCAAGAACGGTGAAAGCACGGATTTTGGCGTCATTTTGCCGGGAACTTCCCTTGTTTGCGCGGGAATGAACCGATATTTAGCTGTTGTCCCTTCCTTGCGAGCCCCCCTCCACATGCGCGCCATCCTCGACATCATCATCATCGTCCTCGACTTGTATGTCTGGCTGCTGATCGCTTCGGCCATCCTGTCCTGGCTGATCGCCTTCAACGTCGTGAACACGCGCAATCAGTTCGTGGCCGCGGTGGCTGAGTTCCTGTACCGGATCACGGAACCGGCGCTGGCGCCGATCCGCCGCTACATGCCCAATCTGGGCGGGCTCGACATCTCGCCGATCATCCTGATCCTGATCATCATCTTCATTCAGCGGGTGATCGCCTACTACATCTATCCCAACGTCCTCTGATCGAGGCACGGCCGGCTGAGGGGCCCGATGGATCCCTGGCGCTACTCCACCGAGGGTATCAGCGTCGCGCTGCGGGTGACGCCGCGCGGCGGCCGCGACGACATCGACGGGATCGAAACGCTCGCCAACGGCCGTTCGGTGGTGAAGGTGCGCGTCCGCGCCATCGCCGAGGGCGGCGAGGCCAACCGCGCGGTGACGGAATTGCTGGCGAAGGTGCTCGGTGTCCCAAAGGCGAGGGTGAAGATTTTGTCGGGCACGACCTCGCGCCTCAAGCAGGTCGCGGTCGACGGCGATCCCAAAATTCTCGGCGAGACGCTCCGGAAGGCCACGGAAGGATTGAGATGACGGTACGCATTATCGACGGAAAGGTCATTGCATCGGAGCTGCGCGCCCGCGTCGCCGAAGAGGTCGCGCGGGTCAAGCGCGATCATCAACTGACGCCGGGCCTTGCGGTGGTGCTGGTCGGCAATGACCCCGCCAGCGAGGTCTACGTCCGCAGCAAGCACACCCAGACCCAGGCCGCCGGCATGGCCTCATTCGAGCACAAGCTGCCGGCCGATGTCGCGCAGTCCGACCTGCTGGCGCTGATCGCAAAGCTCAACGCCGATCCCACGGTGCACGGAATTCTCGTGCAATTGCCGCTGCCGAAAACGCTCCACACCGAGACCATCATCAATGCGATCGATCCGGCCAAGGATGTCGACGGGTTGCATCCGAACAATGCCGGCCGGCTCGCCGGCGGCTTTGCCGCGCTGTCGCCGTGCACGCCGCTCGGCTGCATCATCCTGACCAAGAACGTGCATGCTTCGCTGGAAGGCCTGAACGCCATCGTGATCGGCCGCTCCAATCTGGTCGGCCGCCCGCTCGTGCAGTTGCTGCTGAACGAAAATGCGACGGTGACGATCGCACATTCGCGCTCGCGTGATCTGCCGCAACTCTGCGCCCGCGCCGACCTGGTCTATGCCGCCGTCGGCAAGCCGGAAATGGTGCGCGCCGGCTGGATCAAGCCGGGCGCCACCGTGATCGATGTCGGCATCAACCGCACGCCATTGCCCGACGGCAAGACGCGGCTGGTCGGCGATGTCGCGTTCAAGGAAGTGTCCGAGGTTGCCGGTGCGATCACGCCGGTGCCCGGCGGCGTCGGGCAAATGACGGTGGCGTGCCTCCTGGTGAACACGCTGCGCGCGGCGTGCGCGATTCACGGATTGCCCAAGCCGGCGGTGTGAGTTGGAGGTCATTCCGGGGCGATCTGTAGCAATCGAGCGTTTTCAGCAACCTAGCACTGTCACATCCGGAGCAAACGTCTCGCTGAATATCGCAGGTTTTCGCCCGCGAGTGTCACATCTTTGAGGGCCTTTTCGCAGGCCTTGCCGCCCGGCCGGGAAAATCACCTTCGGCGAAATGCGCGCATCCGGCGTTCGCGATGTGCTGATCTATTGCCGCGATCACCGCTGCAGCCATCACGTCGAGACCAACGCGGACGGCTGGGCCGACGATGTCCGGCTCCGACGTCGAGCCGAATTTTCACATGCACACGCTGCGGCAAAAAGGGCGCGGAGATTTGGCCGAAGTTCGGGCTCTCGCGCATGGGGACAGGCTTAACAGTTCACCGCCCCCGGCCGAGTCCCTTGGCTTCTGTCACCAGCGCGTTGCCGGTCTCAATCACATCTGCGACCCGCTTCGGCAGCGCGTCGCCGGTCCGCTGCTGCGCCTTCCAGTGCGCCCGCTGAGACTTGTCGATCTCGATCTTCTCGCGCCGGGCTTTAGTGGTGCGGTCGGTGCCGTGTTCGCGGCCGACGATGGTGCGGACGATGCGCTTGCTCAGGTTGGTCTCGTCCACAATGACGTTGAGCGACTTCCCGGCCTTGTGGAGCTTGGTGACGACGGCGACCTGGGTTTTGAACCATCTCGGACCTCCACCGGCAACGGCCGCGACAATTCTATTCTCGTAGTTTGCGGGCCACCTGCGCCGCCGGTCTATCGAGGCTAGCAACCAGCCAAGCATCAAGTTTTGGGCAAGACGTGAGGTCTAACTTTAAACGGGTGAGGACATACAGCACGCACGCGACCATAAAGTCGGCCAGGTTCCATGTATCACCGCCGAGAAACGGGGTCTTAGCGAGTTGATCCTCAAGGATCGCCAGCTTCGCGCGCAGGGTTTGCTCTGCCTGAACGGCCAAGGTCTCGTTCCGCTGGTCAGGCGGAAAGAAAATCCGATTTCGAAACAGCGTTATCAGCGCCGGTTCGACCTCGGTGGTCGCGAAGAACGTCCATTGGAGCATCCGGCCTCGACTTTGCGGCGTCGACGGATAGAGGGAGTTCTTGTAGGTCTCGGCGAGATAGAGGTTAACGCCGCAGTCTCCCACATGATAAAGCCGTCGTCATCAATAGCGGGCACAAGTCCGTTCGGGTTCAGCGCGAGATACCAAGGTTCTTTGCATTGCGCGTTCGGGACGCTGAACGTTACAGGAATGTGTTCGTAGGGAATGCTGATCTCGTTTGCGAGCCAGATGACGCGAAACGCACGGGAATGAGGGGCCCCAAAAATCTTGAGCATGCGATCCTCCTGCCGGTTAGAACCGATCCGCAATCTGAAAAGATGCCTTATGCCATCCGGTGCGACAACCGCCATGTAGGGTCTACCAGCCTGATCGGTCGGGTCTGTGAAGCATGTCCGAACCTGGCCCCTCTCGGACATTCCGGCATGTCTGCTTTTGGGCCGCTCCTTCGGACCATCCCGGAATGACGATTACGTCGTCACCCCGCCGCATTCTCGATCAGCCGGCGGTAGAACCGGATCATGTCGGCATAGCCCTCGATGCTGAGGCGCTCGTTGGTGCCGTGGAAACGCTTCAGGTCTTCCGAATTGGCGCGCACCGGCGAGAAGCGGAAAATCTTGTCGGTAATCCCGGCGTAGTGGCGCGAGTCGGTGGCGGCCACCATCAGGCCGGGCGCGACGATCACGTCCGGAAAAACTTCGCGGATCGTGCGGTTGAGCATCTGGAACGAGGGGCTTGAGGTCGCCGTCACCGGCGGCGGATCGGTATTGCCCGGGAAGGGTTTGATGGAAATACGGTCGTTGCGGATCGTGGTGCGGACATGGTCGGTCACGCTCTCCTGCGTGTCGCCCGGGATCAGACGGAAGTTGACGGTGGCCTCGGCATTGCCAGGCAGCACGTTGTCCTTGTCGCCGGCGTTGAAGATCGTCAGCGCCGTGGTGGTGCGCACCATGGCCTCGGTCGGGCCGCTCTTCTCGAATTCGCGCAGCAACAGCGGCCTGAACAGCCACAGATTCGACAGCGCGACGCGGTTGAAGCCGGCCATTTCGGGCGCCAGCGTGTCAAACATCTCCGCGACCGTGCTGCGGATCTGCATCGGCAGGCGATGGTCCTCGAGCTGCGCCAGCGCCGCGCTCATCATGCCGATCGCGGTATCGCGCGGCGGCATCGATGAGTGGCCGGGCGTGGCGTGCGCGTTCAGCACCAGCGTGGCATAGCCCTTTTCGGCAACGCCGATCAGCGCGGCCGGCCTGTCGAGCCCTTTCATGATGCCTTCGGTGATCAGCAGCCCTTCGTCGATCACGAAGTCGAGGTGGACGCCGCGAGAGGCCAGCAGCGCGGCGATCGATTTGGCTCCGGCGGTGCCTGACGTTTCCTCGTCATGACCGAAGGCGAAATAGATCGTCCGCCTGGGGCGGAAGCCGGCGTTTGCCATCGCCTCGGCAGCCTCCAGCATGGAATAGAGATTGCCCTTGTCATCCCAGGAGCCGCGGCCCCAGACGAAGCCGTCGGCGATGACGCCGTCAAAGGGCGGCTGCGTCCAGTCCTTCTCGGTGCCCGGCGCGACCGGCACCACGTCCTGATGCGCAAGCAGCGCGATCGGCTGCGCCTTCGGGTCGGAGCCCTCCCATGCATAGAGCAGGCTGTATTTGGCGACCACCTCCCGCTTGGCCGCGGCGTGGAATGCGGGAAAACTCTTCTCGATATGCGCCTGCATGCCCTGCAGCGCCTCGGCGTGCTGGTCGGGCTTTTCGTGGCTTGAAATGGTCCGGAAGCGGATCGCCTCGCCGAGCCGCTGGCTTGCGGCCTGCGCATCGACCGGCGCGCGCGGTGCTGCGGCGACCTGGAGCTGGCGCGAGCCGTGCGTGAAGGTGTTGAACGCCAGGATCCCGGTGAGGGTGACAATCGCGGCGATCACGAACAGCAAGATATTGCGGATGAGCCGGCGCATGATGATGCCCACAATCTCGTCATGCCCGGCATTGTGCCGGGCATCCACGTCCTAACAGTATAGCCGCGCCGCAGACGTGGATGGCCGGGACAAGCCCGGCCATGACGGTGGAGGAACGATTCTCCACGCTAGATGGCGCTTACTACTTCTTCGCGCGCGCAATGCCTTCGGTGATCAGCCTGTGGGCTTCGTCGGCATCGCCCCAGCGTAGCACCTTGACCCATTTGTTCTTCTCGAGATCCTTGTAGTGCTCGAAAAAGTGCTGGATCTGCTGCAGCGTGATATCCGGGAGGTCGCTGTAATTCTTGATCTTGTCGTAGCGCTGGGTCAGCTTGGAGGACGGCACCGCGATGATCTTCTCGTCGCCGCCGGCTTCGTCCTCCATCAGCAACACGCCGACCGGCCGCACGCTCATGACGGCCCCGGGCACGATCGCCCTTGTATTGGCGACCAGCACGTCGCAGGGGTCGCCGTCGCCCGACAGCGTGTGCGGGATGAAGCCGTAATTGCCGGGATAGCGCATCGCCGTATAGAGGAAGCGGTCGACCACCAGCGTGCCGGCGTCCTTGTCCATTTCGTATTTGATCGGCTCGCCGCCGACCGGCACCTCGATGATGACGTTGACGTCGTGCGGCGGATTTACTCCGATCGAGATGGCGTCAATACGCATGAAGGGCTCCGCTTGGCGTTGAGGGACGCGCCCGAACCGGGCGCTGATTAGCGCCGGTTTAACCCCGCAGTGCAGCAGGGGGAAGCCTCAAATGGAGCCCGATCCGTAAAAGTGGACGCCGCGACAAGCGCAGGCGTTCGCGCGGATGCTCAAGCAGACAGATGAATTGGGCTTAGTTGGTCCAGGCGAACGCGACTTTGTCGAGCGACTTGGGCCCGAACTTCTCCGACGAGCGGGCCACCATGCGGCCGCCGAGGGCGCGGTAGAATTCCGTCGCCGGATCGTTGTCGGAGAGCGCCCAGATCACCATGCTCTTCAGCCCGCTCTGCATCAGATCGCGCCGGGCGGCGGTGAAGAGGCGGCGGCCAAAGCCGAGGCCCTGGAATTCCGGCCGCAGATACAGCTCGTAGATCTCGCCTTCGAAGTGCAGGCTGCGGGCGCGGTTGCGACCGTAATTGGCGTAGCCCGCGACCTTGTCACCGAACACCAGCACGCTGACGCGGCTGCCTTTGCGGATCGCGCTGTCCCACCATTGCGGGCCGCGGCGGTTGATCAGCTTCTCGAGTTCGGCACCGGGAATGATACCCTGATACGCCGAACGCCATGCTTCATCATGGGTAGACGCCACCGCAGCCGCGTCTGCAGCTTTGGCCGGTCGAACCTCTATCAGGGTTGTGCTCATGAGCTGATCAAAGCAAGTCAGCGCGCCGGCATCAAGGTCCATCGTTAATTATCGGTTAACGTGTGGATTTTCTGCATCAGTTATTCCTTGCTCTGTACCGAAAGAGGACAGCAGCCTGTCTTTCTCGGCATTTCGCAGATGCAAGAATGGCAAAAGGGCTGTCACAAATATCAGCAAGGGCGCTGCGGCGAACACCGTTCACGGAAAAATGCGCCCGATTTGATTCGCCGGCGGTATTCTGCTGGTTAATCGCGATGCCATTCCCCGGCTGTGTCAGGCCAATTCATGCATCTGCCAACTCTGCTGTTCGCCGCGGTCACGCTTGCTGCGCTCGCTGCAAGGGCCGGCGCGGCGCAGCTTGAATTCGGCGCGCAAGGCGCGGAAGGCGAGCCATACCGTCTGCAGCAGTGGCTGGTGCCGTCCTCCGATCCCGCGATCGCGGCCCATGCGGTGCTGTTTCGCCCCTCAGGCGATGGGCCGTTTCCGCTGGCCGTGATTGCGCACGCTTCCACCCAGAACGCGCTGCGGCGCGCGCAAATGCCGCAACCCGAATACCGCGCGCTGGCGGCGTGGCTGGTCGCGCGCGGCTTTGCCGTACTGGTCCCCGAACGTCCGGGCCATGGTGCGACGGGCGGAAAATACCGCGAGGACCAAGGCGGCTGCGATGAGGCCGACTATGCCGGGGCCGGACGCGCCACTGCCGACGACATCGCGGCCGCGATCGGCTTGCTGCGCAAGCAATCCTTTATCCGGCCCGGCGGCGTGGTGGTGATCGGGCACTCGGCCGGCGCCTGGGGCGCGCTGGCGCTGGCAAGCACAAAAGATGTTGCCGCCGTCATCGCCTTTGCGCCGGGGCGCGGCGGGCACGCCAATGATCTTCCCGACGCGATCTGCGCGCCGCAGACGCTGAAAGCCGCCGCGGCTGAATTCGGAAAGCGCGCCAAGGCGCCGGTCACCTGGCTCGTTGCCGCCAATGACACCTACTTCGCGCCGGCCTTCTCGCGAGAGCTTGCCGATGCCTTCCGCGGCACGGGTGGCCGGGTGGATTTTCATGTGCTCGCCGCGTCCGGCAGAGAGGGACACTGGCTGCCGGAAACCGAAAGCGGCGTGAAACTCGCCGCGCCCGAACTCGAACGCGCGCTGAAACCGGCGCATCCTTCGCAGAAGAAACGATGACACTGTATTTCATCATCAAGTACCTGCATGTGCTCGGCGCCATCGTGATCCTCGGCACCGGCTCAGGGATCGCCTTCTTCATGCTGATGGCGCATCGCAGCCGCGACGCCGCTTTCATCGCGCGGACCGCGCAGACGGTCGTCATCGCCGATATGCTGTTCACGCTGACGGCGGTGCTGCTGCAGCCGGTGAGCGGTGGCGTGCTGATGTGGCTGTCGTCCACCGCGTGGAACGAGCGCTGGCTGCTGACCTCGCTCGGGCTCTATGCCGTTGCCGGCCTGTTCTGGGTGCCGGTCATCTTCATGCAGATCGAAATGCGCGATCTCGCTGGCAAGGCGGCCGAACATAACCAGGAGTTGCCGATGCGTTACTTTGCACTTTTCCACCGATGGTTTTGGTTCGGCATTCCCGGCTTCGGCTCTGTCATGGCTATTCTCTGGCTGATGATCGCAAAGCCCTACTAGACGAGTCCATGACGACTGCCCGCAAAATCCTCGTGCTCGGCGCGTCCGGCCTGATCGGCCGGTTCGTGACCGACGATCTGCGCGCGCAGAAATTTCACGTGGTCGGCGTTGCCCGAAGACTGCCGGCTTCGCAAAAAACCAGCGCGCTCGATCTCGAGCTTCCTGTCATGTCGAGCGACGCGACTGCGCTGATGCGGCTGCTGCGCGATCACGGCATCGATGTCGTCGTCAATTGCCTCGGCGTGCTGCAGGACGGCCCCGGCAGCGACACCACCGCCGTGCACTGCGATTTCGTCGTGCGGCTGTTGCAGGCGATCAAAGACAGCAGGCGCGCGATCCGGCTGGTGCACATCTCGATTCCCGGCACAGCCGAGACCGACCGAACCGCTTTCAGCACCACCAAGCGCGAGGCCGAGCGGCTGATCGCGGAATCCGGCGTCGCCTTCGCGATCCTGCGGCCGGGTTTTGTGGTGGCGCCCGCGGCTTATGGCGGCAGCGCCATGCTGCGTTCGCTCGCAGCGTTCCCGTTCGATCTCCCGGCCGCCGAGCAGGCGACGCCTTTCCAGCCGGTCGCCATGAAGGACATCGCCGCCACCATCGCCTGGCTTGCCGCGCGCGATCCCACCGAGGCGAATGCCGTGACATGGGACCTGATGCAGGAGCAGGAGGTCACGCTTGGCGGCGTGGTCGAGCAATTCCGCCGGGCGTTCGGCACGGTCGAATGGCCGCGCATCGCGATGCCGGCGTTCCTGCTCGATCTTGGCGCCAGGATTGGCGATTTCGCGAGCCTGTTCGGCTGGATGCCGCCGATGCGCACCACCGCGATCGCGGAATTGCGCCGCGGCGTCAGCGGCAATCCCGCCGGCTGGATGCGTGCCACCGGCATCGTGCCGAAGCGCATCGAGCAGATGGCCGGAAAGCGAACGGCGACCATCCAGGACAAATGGTTTGCCCGGCTGTTTCCGCTCAAGGCCCTGATCATCGCAAGCCTGGTGCTGTTCTGGGTGGTCTCGGGCTTTATCGCGCTGGTGATTTCCTATGACGCCGCGGCGGAAATCCTGCGCAGCCGCGGCTTTCCGCCGTCGCTCGTCGGCCCCGTCACCGTCGGCACCAGCCTGATGGATATGAGCATCGGCGCGCTGATCGCGTTCCGCCGCACCTCGGCATATGGCCTGATCGCGGGTATCATCGCTTCGCTCGGCTATATGATCGGCGCCGCGATCCTGACGCCCGATCTCTGGATCGAGCCGCTCGGCGCGCTGGTGAAGACCGGTCCTGCGGTCGTGCTGATGCTGGTGGCGCTCGTAACCCTGGATAATCGATGAGCCGATGGCCCGACGATGACGTGATCCTCTACGACGGCGTCTGCATCTTCTGCTCGCGCTGGGTCCGCTTCGTCGCCACACGCGACGTCGAGCGAAGATTCCGCTTTACCGCGATCCAGTCGCCCTACGGCACACGACTGGCGCAAGCTTTCGGCATTGACCCTGATGATCCCGACACCAACGCTGTCGTCCACGGCGGCGTCGCGTATTTCAAATCCGATGCCGCGTTGACGGTGCTGAGTTCGCTGCCGGAATGGCGATGGACGCGCACGTTGTTCGCCGTCCCGAAGCCGCTGCGTAACGCGGTCTACAGCCTTGTCGCGCGCAATCGCTACCGCATCTTCGGGAAGTACGAGGAATGCTTCGTGCCGGACGCGGAGATGCGGGCGAGGGTGATGGAGTAGAGGCTCTCGCCGTCATTGCGAGCAAAGCGAAGCAATCCATATCTCCACGTAACGAAAGTGTGGATTGCTTCGTCGCTTCACTCCTCGCAATGACGGGGAGCGATCAACGCTTCGTGGAGGCGGCCAACACCTCCTTCGCCGCCCGCTCGCCGCTGTCCCGCGCCCCATGCGCGGTCGAGAAAAACCGCGGCGAGGTCGCCTCTCCCGCAAAGAACAGCCGGTCATCGACCGGCGCCGCCAGCACCGCCCGATCCCCCGCGTGTCCCGGTAGCGCGTGCGAATACGAACCGCGGGCGAAGGGGTCGTGGGCCCAGCGTGATTCCGCGAGCGGCTTTAGCTTGCGGCGAAAATCGTTGCCGAGGAACGAGACGATCTCGTTGATGCTTTCCGCGGCAATCGCGCCGTCGCCGGCATCTTCCAGCGATTGCGCAAAGCGGCCGCCGAAAAAGCCTTCGATGCAGGGCTGGCCGAACGGGCGGATGTGATAGGTGCCCATTTCCGTGCGCATGGTGGCGCCGCGCAGATTGCCCTCTTTCGGCAGCGCCTCCGGCTCGTCCAGCGCCAGCGTCACCTTGTCGGCGAGGCCGAGCGGCAGGGGGCGCGCCGGCCCGGGCCTTGGGGGGCGCGGGGGGGGG
>Ga0081540_1004822_pt1 | contig 10158 bp, 7 predicted proteins | sample TabmetS2T1R1_FD_71024 | JGI IMG/M metagenome (GOLD analysis project Ga0081540, IMG submission 71024) | Tabebuia heterophylla rhizosphere microbial communities from the University of Puerto Rico - S2T1R1 | ecosystem: Host-associated > Plants > Roots > Rhizosphere ... | reverse complement strand
GCCGAGCGGGAGAGGGTGACAGCGTATTTCCCCTCGAGGCCGCGCTGGGTCGCCGTCTCGGCTGCAGAGGCGCGGGCGAATTGCGGAAGCCCGTCGAGATCCGTCTCGTCGAGGATCAGCCGCCAGTCCCGTTCATCATGCAATACGTTCTGGCCAAACTGGGTGTGCAGGCTAGCCAGGCGCTCGGATATCGCCGCCATTCGCGCTTTCTGATCCGGGGTGAGCAACGCCCCGCTGCGCACGAAGCGAAGGTGATGCCGCTCGATCAGCCGTCTCTGGTCGGGGGCCAGCCCAAGGCTTTCGCGACTGGCGTGAAGCGCGGCAATGCGCGCGAACAGATCGGGGTCGAGCGCGATTCGCATCCGGTGCTGCGCGAGAATCGGTGCGTAGTCGCGGGCGATGGCTTCGAGCGCGTCGTTGGTGTTGCTCGAATCGAGGTTGAAGAAGACCCGGCTCACCCGATCGAGGAGACGACCACTGCGTTCCAATGCCTCGATCGTGTTCGCAAAGCTCGGCGCGCCAGCGGAGCGGGTGATCGCCGTGATCTCGGCGATCTGGTCTTCCATGCCGCGCTCGAATGCGGGTGGGAAATGCTCCGGCCGAATGCGGTCGAATGGCGGCACGCCAAAAGGCGTGCTCCAGCTTTCAAAGAACGGGTTTTGAGTCATTCGAGTCCCGCGACTGGGTCAATGCGCTATCATGTCGAACCGGCCGGTTTGTGCAACAATCGGCAACAAAGAGTGATTTGAGGCGGCAGTCGGGCCAGCGCTACGGTTGCTGCCGCCGGGGGACAGTTTTCGAAAGTATTTGTTGCCATGTTGGGGGATATCGCGGCCGCGTCTCAGAAGACGCTGAAGACAGCGATCGGCTGCCGGGGGATCGGGCTACATTCGGGGCAGAAGGTCTCGTTGACCTTGCACCCGGCTGCTCCGAATCGGGGGATCGTGTTCCGTCGGGTGGGGTCTTCGGCCGAGATCCGGGCGGACTGGACCAGTATGAACGAGTCGCCCCTCTGTACGATGCTGTCGGATGGCGAGGGGTTCTCTGTCGGCACCGTCGAGCATTTGATGGCAGCGCTCGCCGGCGCTGAAATCGACAATGCGATCGTCGAGCTCGACGGCCCCGAAGTGCCGATAATGGACGGAAGCGCAGCCCCTTTCATGTTTCTGATGGAGTGCGCCGGGATCGCCGAGCAGGACACGGCGCGGCGCGCGATCAAGGTGTTGAAACCGGTCAGCGTCATCGAAGGCGGCGCCACCGCGGCGCTGTTCCCCGATCACTCCTTTTCGATGAGCTTCGAGATCGATTTCGAAAACCCGCTGATTCGCCGTCAAACACTCAGCCTGGCTTTTCACGCGGGGACTTTCAAAACCCAAATCAGCCGAGCGCGCACTTTTGGCCTGCTCGACGAGGTCGACCGCTTGCGGCAGGCGGGGTTCGCGCGCGGCGGATCCCTGGACAACGCGGTCGTGGTCGGGCGCGATCAGGTCCTGAACGCTGGTGGATTGCGATATGCCGACGAGTTCGTCCGCCACAAGCTGCTCGATGCTTTCGGCGATCTCTACCTCGCCGGCGGGCCGCTCGTTGGGCGCTTTCGTGGCGTACGCTCGGGTCATGCGCACACAAAGCGGTTGCTCGCCGCGCTGTTCGCCGACGGTGATGCCTGGTGCTACATCCCGGCGCGGCGATTGGCCGAGCCTGACCGAGCGGAGACGCCGAACGAGCTGCCGCTCGCCGGCGATTGACGGCACCCCCGGCTTGCCCAGGAGCGTTCGAGCTGTGCTATAAGGCCAGCATTAACATTCCTTACAGAGTTGACCGATGCGTTGTTTGCCCTTGCTCCGGTGGTCGGGCGTTACCGCGCTGATCTGTTTGCTGAGCGCTTGCGGTGGCGGGAAGAAGGAGGTCTATATCGAAAAGCCGGTCGACGATCTGTACAACAAGGCCATGGACGAGATGGTCGAAGAGCGTTACGCGACTGCCGCCAAGACTTTCCAGGAAGTAGAAAGCCAACATCCTTATTCAGTTTGGGCGACCAAGGGCCAACTGATGGCGGCTTATGCCCTCTATGAGGGAGGCAATTACGGCGAGGCAATCATCGCTGCGGAACGTTTTATCCAACTTCATCCAGGCCACCGCGATATCGCTTACGCCTATTATTTGAAAGCGATCTCTTATTACGTCCAGATCGTCGACATCGGTCGCGACCAGAAGATAACGGAGCTCGCGCTGCGCTCGCTCGATGATGTGGTGCGGCGGTTTCCGGACAGCAAATATGCGCGCGATGCCAAGCTGAAGCTCGATTTCACGCGCGATCATCTGGCCGGAAAAGAGATGGAGATCGGCCGCTATTATCTCAAACGTGGATACTATCTGGCGGCGCTGAACCGGTTCAAACGAGTCATCGACAGCTACCAGACAACGACCCATGTCCCGGAGGCATTGGAACGGCTCGTCGAATGTGATCTGGCCCTAGGCCTGACCGAGGAAGCGCGGGAAAATGCCGCGGTGCTCGGCCACAATTACCCGGGCAGCGACTGGTATATCGACGCTTATGCCCTTGTCACCTCCGGCAGTCCCGCCGCACCGGCGAAAGGCTGGTTCGCCCGCAACTTTGGCGGCGCCTACTGACGTCGCGCAGGCGGGTGCGCCGTCTGGGGCAACATGAAAAATTGTTAATTTCGGCCCGACTGCCGCCTGGCGTATGTCAGCGCGCCGGCAAGGATTTCGGGAGAGTTGGAATGTCGCGACGGCTGGTCGCAGTCTTGCTTCTGATGTCGAGCCTAGCGGCCGCCAATGCCGCCGACAAGCCGGCGGGCATCACCGGCGTTTTTCTGACGACGCGGTATCCGGCGCTGACCGTGCGCGCCGGCGAAACGACGACGATCGACCTGGCGCTGCGAAACTTCAACCATCCCCCGCAGCAACTGGCCATTGCAGTGCCGCAGGTCGCCAATGGCTGGAAGGCGACGGTGCTCGGCGGGGGGCAGCCGGTCGAATCAGCGATCGTGACGCCGGACGCGGAAGAGAAGCTGCAGCTGCGCCTCGAGCCGCCGGCCGGTGCCGGACCCGGCGACTACCGCTTTCTCGTCGAGGCCAAAGGTGAAGGGACCAATCTGAAGCTCCCCATCACGGTTACGATCGGGCAGGAACTCCCCGCCAAGCTCAAGCTTTCGACCAATTTCCCCGCGCTGCGCGGCACGGCGACGACCTCCTTCAAGTTCAAGGTTGCCGTCGCGAATGACAGCGGGCGCGATGCCACGATCAACTTCAGCGCCGATGCGCCGAAGAATTTCCAGGTGACCTTTACCGAAGCGTATGGCAGCCAACAGCTCACCAGCATCCCGATCGAGGCCGGCAAAACGAAAGACATCGAGGCCTCGGTTGCGCTGCCGCGCGACACACCCGCTGGCGACTACAAGCTTGTGCTGCACGCCAAGAGCGAGGCTGCGTCGGCGGATCTCGACCTTGGCATCACGATCCTCGGTCAGGCGCGGCTGGCGCTGGCCGGCGAGGGCGGCCGTCTCAGCGGCGAGGCCTATGCCGGGCGGGACGGTCAACTGACCGTGATCGTCCGCAATGACGGCAGCGAGGCGGCGCGCGATGTCGAGTTCAGCGCGACGGCTCCCGAAGGTTGGAAGACCAGCTTCGATCCGAAACAGCTGCCGGAGCTCGCGGCCGGCAAGTCGCAGCCGATCAAGGTCGCCATGACCCCGTCACCGCGTGCCATTGCCGGCGATTACCAGACGACGATCCGCGCCAACGCCAATGGCGGTCAGTCCGAATCCGCGAATTTTCGCATTACCGTTTTAACTTCGACTCTGTGGGGCGCGGTCGGCATCGGCATAATAGCTCTGTCCTTGCTGGTCGTCGTCTTTGCTGTCGCACGCTACGGGCGCCGGTAGCAAAGGCGAAGGGAAATGACTGAAGAGGTCGTAATACGCGCTCAGGGGCTGACCAAACGCTACGGCGCGACCGTCGCAGTGGACCATATCGATCTCGATGTCAGCGCCGGCGAGATCGTCGGTATATTGGGACCCAACGGGTCGGGCAAAACGACGACGATCCTGATGCTGCTCGGGCTTACGGAACCGAGCGAGGGCCGGGCTGAAGTCGCCGGCTTCGATCCGCTGCGCGATCCGCTGGAGGTCAAACGACGGGTCGGCTATCTCCCGGATTCGGTCGGCTTTTATGATGGTCTGTCGGCACGCGACAACCTTGCCTATACGGGGCGGCTCGCCGGATTGTCGCGTCGCGAAATAGATGAGCGGTTCGCCGAGGCCCTGACGCGGGTCGGACTGCCCGACGTTGGCCGCGACCGCGTGGCGACGTTCTCGCGCGGCATGCGCCAGCGGCTCGGCCTCGCCGAAGTGCTGATGAAGCGGCCGAGCATTGCCATCCTCGACGAGCCGACCGCGACACTGGACCCGCACTCGACGCAAGAATTTCTCGGCATGATCCGCGGGCTCAAGGCAGACGGGACCGCAGTGCTGCTGTCGTCGCATCATCTCGATCAGGTACAGAGCGTGTGCGACCGCGTCGCCCTGTTCAATCGCGGACGCATCGCTCTCTCGGGCAGCGTGACCGAGCTGGCGCACCGAGTGCTCGGCGGCGGGTATGTCATCGATGTCGAGGCACGCGGCGCGGAGGTGCGAAACCAGCTGCTCGCCATCCCCGGCGTAGTCCGGGTCCAGGGGCTGGGCCCGGAACTTTATCGAGTCGACTGCGCGCGCGATCTGCGTCCCGAAATCGCGCGTCAGCTCGCCCCATCATTCGACCTGCTCGGCATCCGGTTTGCGGAGCCCAGCCTCAACGAGGTCTATACGCGCTACTTCGACGAGGCGCGCCATGCGGCGTAGAGGCTCGCCCTTCACCGGGGTCGGCGTCGTCCTCGCCAAGGAAGCTGCGGACTACCTATCCGGCGCCCGGATGTGGGTTCTCGAAGCGCTCGTTTTTTTGACGGCGATTGCCGCCGCCTACGCCGCGATCCTGTCCATTCGAGCGAGTATTGGCGAGAGCCCGTTTCTTTTTTTACGCCTGCTGACAATGGCGCAGGACCCGCTGCCGTCGTTTATCGCGTTATTGGGGTTTCTGATCCCGCTCGTCGCGATCGCGATCGGCTTCGATGCGATCAATGGCGAATTCGGCCGCCGCACTCTAAGCCGGATACTGGCGCAACCGATCTACCGGGATGCGCTGCTCCTGGGGAAATTTCTTGCCGGGCTGCTGGCATTGACGATCGGGCTGCTCTCGCTGTGGCTGTTGACGATCGGTCTCGGGCTTCTGTTCCTCGGCCTGGCTCCCAATACCGAGGAAATGGTCCGCATGGCGGGGTTTCTCATCGCGACGATCGCCTATGGCGGCGTATGGCTCGCGGTGGCGTTCCTGTTCTCCGTCGTGTTTCGCGCGCCGGCCACGGCGGCGCTCACCGCCCTCGGCGTGTGGCTGCTGTTTTCGCTGTTCTGGTCGGTTGTGACACCGCTGATGGCTACGTTGATCGCCGGCCCTCCCGAGGGCATTTTCGGCCCTAACCTTGCCTATCTTCACACGGCGCAGACGTTGGACCGGATCTCGCCCAATACCCTCTATGCCGAGATTGCTCTGGCCTTGCTGCAGCCGGCGACCCGTGCCTTGGGTCCGGTTCTGTACAGTCAGGTCCAGGGCGCATTGCTCGGCGCCCCATTGCCGGCCACGCAGAGCTTCCTTCTGGTCTGGCCCCAGTTGACCGGGCTCGTCGCGGCGATGATCGTGATCTTTGCGATCGCCTATGTCGTCTTCCAGCGTCAGGAAATCAGGGCCTAGCCCAAACGAAGAGGGGCGGTCCGGTGGGACCGCCCCTGCTGTGGTCGAGGGCCTCCATTTTCCCCCGAAATGTCCCGCCGCCCAACCGGCCACGGCTGTGAATTCGCCGTGTCAACCACACGGGCAGATTATCGCCCCCCACCGCTGACGCAAGCGCCCGAATCGTTGCCCACAGGCTTACCCCCAGAATAGCGACTCTATCCCCCAAACCGTCCACAGAGGGGCTATCGCACACCCGTTCGACGAGCGCCTCTTCTCCGAAAAGAGGCCGGATCAGCTGCGGATCCCGCGTTTTCGACAGGACCGCGGCACCGCGGCGAGCAATGCAGGAATGAAGACGAGGCTCGCCACCAAGGTGCAACCCAGGCTGATCATCAGCAAAGTGCCCATACTGGCGGTGCCCGGATGCTTCGACAGTGCGAGGGAGCCGAATGCCGTGCCGGTGGTCAATGCCGAAAACAGGATTGCCCGAGCCGTCGCAGAACCGAGCACCGCGGTCTGACCGGCCCGCCAATTCATCACGAAATAGATGTTGAACGATACGCCCACGCCCAGCAGTAACGGCAACGCGATGATGTTCGCATAATTCAAGAGCAGCGGCAGCAGCACGATGACGATGACGGTCATCAGCGAGGACAGCAACAGCGGCGCCAGCACCAGCGACATGTCGAGAACCCGGCGCAATGCGATGAACAGGATGACGGCAATCGAAATCAAGGCCCCGATTGCCGCCGAACGGAAGGCGCCGACGATCGTGGCGCTTGTCTCCTCGATGATGACCGCGGAGCCACCGGCATTGGGGGCGATGGCGGTCACCTCGGCGACGAATTCGGCTATTCCCTTCGTATTGCGTGCCTCCGCCTTTGGCAGCACCTGCACGCGCGCCTGGCCGTCGGGCAGCACCCAGTCACGGGCGATATCGGGAGGTACCGATTGTACGGTGACCGGCTCGGCCTGCAATGACGTGCGCAGCAGGTCGAGCTGCGCCGGCAGGAAGCGAGTCAATGCCCGGTTGGCGGCGAGCAGGGTTGGGTCAGGCGCGACGGCAAGCCTTCCCAAATTATTGGCGATCGCGGCCAACACATGATCGCCGGGCAGCTTCGCAAGCGCCGGCGCGAGCTTTCCTTGTGTATCTCGGGCAGCCGCACGTATCTCGTCCGCGGTGGGGGCCGCGAGCGTGTCTTGCGGGGTGAGACTTGGGCCCATCAAGGTGACGGCGTCGGCGATCAGGCTCAATTTTGTCTTTTGATCGCTCGGCACAAAGCTGTCGATCGCCAGCACTCCCGAAACCAGCGGAAGCTTTCGAAGCTTTTCGGCCGAGGCGGCGGCGGCACCGGTGTCGGCGGCCAGAATATCGATCGTGAAAGGATTGGTAAGCGGCGCGTCTCCAAGGTCGTAGAGCGTTTGCATCGCCTCGGTGTCGGGGTTCTTGGTGTGCAGCGGGTCGGCGTCGAAGCCGATACGGGGCAGCAAAACGAGCCCGAGGAGGCCCACGCTCCCGAACGCGGCCAGCATTGGCCGGCAGCGGCGGCGAACCAGATCGTCGAGCGGAGCCGCCCAGTGAAAGCCGACCTCCGCGCTCTCGCCAGGGGGCCGAAAGCGGCTAATCGCGGCCGGCAGAAAAGTCAGCGTGCAAAGAAAGGCGATCAGCATGCCTACGCCGGCGATCAGGCCGAGCTCCGCCACTCCGCGAAAATCGGTCGGGACAAAGGCTAAAAACCCTGCCGCCGTGGCGGCGGCCGCAACCAGGATCTGTCCGCCGACGCGCCGCGCGGTTTCGGCCAATGCCCTGGCCGGCTCGGGGTAAGCCAGCCGCATCTCGCGGTAGCGTACCGAGAACTGGATGGCGAAATCGACCGCGATGCCGACGAATAAGATGCCGAAGCCGACCGACACCAGGTTCAGGGTTCCCACTGCTGCCGCGGCGAAGAGCAGGGTCAGCATCAAGCCAAGCACCAACGTCATCAAAATCGCCGCGATCAACCGCCACGAATGGACTGCGAGAAACAGCCATAGCGTGATCAGCAAGGTGCTGCCGATCAGCCCGGTCACCGCTCCCTCGGCGACCGAAGCGAACTCCTCGTCGGCGAGCGCGACGCTGCCAGTGATACGAACCCGGGCCTCCCCCGACTTTACGAATTCGAGGTCGCTTGCTGCCTTGCGTATTGCACGCGTCGCCGCGCCGCCGGGCTCGAGGGTCGTATGGTCGAGCCTGGGCTGCAACAGCACGAATTTGTACTTTCCGCCAAGATCGGCCAAGTCGCCGCCGAGCAGCCGCACCCAAGACAGTGGGTGGGGGCGCCCCGCCAGCGCGTCCGCGATCGCCGTGTCAAAGCCGGCAAGAGCCGTCTGATAGGGTGCAAGATTGACCTCGCCTTGCTCGACCCCCGTGCCGATTAGGGAAAGAGCCCCGAACAATCCGCGGGCGCTCGGGTCCTTCGCCAGCACGCCGAGAAAGGGCTGTGAATCGATCATCCGCTCGATCAGGGGCTCGAGCTGGCTGGTTTCGAGGAACAGCAGCCCTTCTTTCTGCAGGAAAGGCGACGCGTCAGGGCGCCGTGCCGTCAAAAAATGGGCATGGTCGGCAGCCAATGTCTGCGCGAGCGCATCGGCCGTTTCCTCCGCCTCCTCGGGTTCTTTTGCATCGATCACGACAACAAGAAGATCCTGAAATTGCGGAAACAGCTTTTTGAAGGCCTCGGCCCGCTGCCGCCACGGCAGACTCGCGGCGAACATTTGATCGGTGTCGGTAGTAATGCCGAGATGACCAGTCGCGTACCAGCCGGAAAAAATCGCCAAAACGCCGCCCGCGAGGATCACGGCCAATGCGTTGCGTCGGCAAAGCTCGACCGTGTCGACGAGCAGACGCTGGAAATTCATGACGAACAGAGGCCGTATCGCATTGACGGTCGCGAGGCGGCCGTGAGGTCCGCGCAGGTTAATCCGGCCGCCGCGGGACAACCTCCCGAAGATCGGCGGCGGGCAGGTGATAGTCCGATCGCTGCTGCGGCGCTACTGTAAAATGCCGCCGGACAGTTCGGCGGTTTTCCGCAGCAGGCTGACAAGGAGGCCGGGGCCTCCGGAACCCGCGAGAACTGAGCGCATTTCGGAGCGCTGGGCGGCTACCCGGCTTATCGCGCCCTCGGCAAGAATGTCGACGACTTTCCATCCGGCGCCCTCCTGGCGCATCACGTAATCGAGGGCGTGCGCCTTGCCGGCTGCCGTTACAATCCGGGTCGAGACGACCCGATCGGGGCCGACCGTCCTGACGGCCGGCGCAACCTCGAACCGTTCCCCGGAATAAGCGTCGAAATTGGCAACATACGAGGCGGCGGTATAGCGCCGAAAGGCATCGGCCAGAGCCGTCTGCTGGTCGGCCGGCAGCAAAGCCCAGCGGGAGCCGATCACCTGCCGGAGAATCATGTCGAGATCGAAGGTTCGGCCAATAATCGGCGCGATCATCTCGTAGCGCTGGCGAAAAGATATCGCTCGGCCCGCCTTCATGATCGCGATCAAGCCCGCATGGAGCTGCTCCACCGGTCCCGTTGCTTCGGATGCCACGGCGGGTCCGCCATACCAGAAATTCAGGCCGGCCCAGCCGAGCGCAAATCCCAAAACGGTGCGGCGCGCGGGCGAGAATTTTGACATCCGGCGGTGCCTTCGGAGTCGCGGTTCAAGGGAGCCGCAATGTAACCCTATGGAACTTCCAGAACCGTAAATTGCACCGGCGGCGCGGCGAAGAACGAGGGGAATGCGGGCACAAACGTCCGAGGTCGTCGAATCGCGGATGGAGATTCCGTGCGCCGCCGTCAGCAGCGCAATTCTCCGATCATCCCGCCAGTCGACCCAACTCCTGCACGCTTGGCCCGCGTCAATCTGACACATACGGCGGCGGCCCTTCCTCCATCGCTCAGCGGGCCCGCAGGCAATGGGATGGAATGGAATAAAAACGCCGCTGAGGCGTCATGCGAGCGATGCGCCGCAGGCGCTGCTCCGCTCTCACCACGTGCCCGCTGACAAATGTCGAACACACAATTGATAGACCGAGGCGGTCGTTCGACCCCGGACCTCGCATTGCCGTCGCCGGATACCATACGGTGGTCGTCCCGCCGCAAGGCGGCAGTCGTTGTTGCGACCCGCACCGGCGTAATCACCCGTGAGGAGGCCTGTCGGCGCTACACACTGTCGGAGGAAGAACTCGCAGGGTGGGAGACGGCCTTCGATAGAAGCGGCATTTCCGGCCTGCGGATCGCTAACCGGTACGTGAACCGCGTTATCATCATGCGGCGTTGACGGAGGGCGTAATTATCGTTCGGTCCGCCAGGCTAGTGGTCGAAAATCAAACGGATGCTTCCC
>Ga0081540_1004821_pt1 | contig 10159 bp, 9 predicted proteins | sample TabmetS2T1R1_FD_71024 | JGI IMG/M metagenome (GOLD analysis project Ga0081540, IMG submission 71024) | Tabebuia heterophylla rhizosphere microbial communities from the University of Puerto Rico - S2T1R1 | ecosystem: Host-associated > Plants > Roots > Rhizosphere ... | reverse complement strand
CGCTGCACTGCATCCCGGATGGCGCAAACGCCATCCCCCCTCTAGATTGATATTATGCGCGCAAAAGCCAGTTCAATATACGGGTCCGAGGGCGAAACCGGTTTTGTCGCCAGAACTTTTTCGATCAGCGGTCATGTCCTGAATGCGCCGAGGCCGGTTCCGGGCCTCTATCTGGTGGCAACCCCGATCGGCAATCTCTCCGACATCACCCTGCGGGCGCTGGAGACGCTTGCCGGTGTCGACCTGATCGCCTGCGAAGACACCCGCATCACCCATCGGCTGACCGAGCGTTACCTGATCTCGGCGCAGCTCACGCCTTATCACGAGCACAATGCGGCGGCGGCACGGCCGAAGATTCTTGAAAAGCTTGCGCAAGGCGCTTCCGTTGCGCTGGTTTCCGACGCCGGCACACCGCTGATTTCCGACCCCGGCTTCAAGCTGGTGCGCGAGGCCTGCGCCGCCGGACACGCCGTGATCGCCGTTCCCGGGCCCTCGTCGGTACTATCTGCGCTTTCGGTCGCGGCGCTGCCGACCGACCGCTTCTTCTTTGAAGGCTTCCTGCCCTCCAGGCAGGGCGCTCGCCGCACGCGCCTGACCGAACTGGCGCGGATCGACGCGACGCTGGTCGTGTTCGAGTCCGGCAATCGTGTGCAGGACACGCTGGCTGATCTCGCCGAGATCATGGCCGGGCGGGAAGCTGCGATCTGCCGCGAGCTCACCAAGCTGCATGAAGAGATCACGCGCGCCCCTGTCACCGAACTCGCCAAGCAAGCCGCCGACCTCGAAACACGCGGCGAGTTCGTGCTGGTGATCGGCCCGCCCGCGGCCGGCGCCAAGGTGATGGCGGAGGACGAACTCGACGATGTCCTGCGTGCTTCGCTGAAACATGACAGCGTCAAGGACGCGGTGGCGCATGCGGTCGAGGTTTCCGGCCGGCCCCGCCGCGCGGTCTATGCCCGCGCGCTGGAGCTGGCCAAGAAAAGCCGGGGCGCGCATGGCGAGGACTGAAAACGCCTCGCCCGAACGCGTCGCGGCATTCCGCACCGGCCTTTCCGCCGAAAGCCGGGCGGCTGCCTTTCTGATCGCAAAGGGCTATCGCATCCTGGCCAAGCGCTTCCGCACGCCCTATGGCGAGATCGATCTCGTTGCGCGCAGGCGCAACCTGATCGCCTTTGTCGAGGTCAAGGCCCGCGCCAGCCTCGATGACGCCGCCTGGGCCGTAACGCCGCGCCAGCAGCAGCGGATCATCAATGCCGCGCAAGCATGGCTGATGGCGCATCCCGAGCATGCAGAATTCGAGATGCGTTTCGACGCCATGCTGATTGCGCCGAGGAGCCTGCCACGCCATCTCTTGGCAGCCTTCGACGCCAGCCCCTAATTGTCCGAGCATGATCTTTTCGGAAAACCGCTTCACACTTTTCCGGATCATGCTCTAAAAAGCATCACCGAAAGAGCCGGATATCCCAGAATGAAATTGAACGTCGCCGTCCAGATGGACCCCATCGCGCGCATCAACATTCGCGGCGATTCCACCTTTGCGCTGCTGCTGGAAGCCCAGAAGCGCGGCCACGGCATTTCCTACTATACGCCCGACAAGCTCTCGCTGCGCGGCGGCGAGTTGGTGGCGCCGGTGGAAAAACTCACCGTGCGCGACGAGGAAGGCAATCATTTCACCCTTGGGGAGCCCAAGCGCGAGGCGCTCAATGGCTTCGACGTCGTCCTGCTTCGTCAGGATCCGCCGTTTGACCTTGCCTACATCACCTCGACGCACCTGCTCGAAGGCATCCACCCCAAGACGCTGGTGGTGAACAATCCGTCCGCGGTACGCAACGCGCCGGAAAAGCTGTTCGTGATGAACTTTCCGCATCTGATGCCGCCGACGCTGATCTCGCGCGACAAGGACGAGATCAATTCCTTCCGCGAACAGCACGGCGCAGTCGTAATGAAGCCGCTGCACGGCCATGGCGGCGCCGCGGTGTTCCGCGTGATGCCGCAGGACATGAATTTCGGCTCGCTGTTCGACATGTTCTCCGTCACCTTCCGTGAGCCCTGGGTGATCCAGCGCTTCCTCCCCGAGGTGAAGTATGGCGACAAGCGCATCATCCTGGTCGATGGCGAATTCGCCGGCGCCGTCAACCGCGTTCCGGCCGCCGATGACTTGCGCTCCAACATGGTGCGCGGCGGTGCCGCGAAAGCGACCGAGCTGTCGCCACGCGAGCGCGAAATTTGTGCAGCGCTTGGTCCCGCGTTGCGCGAGCGTGGCCTGTTGTTCGTCGGCATCGACGTGATCGACGGCAATCTGACCGAGATCAACGTGACATCGCCAACGGGTATCCGTGCCATCCAGCGGCTCAACGGCCCCGACGTCGCCGCGAAAATCTGGGATACCATCGAGGCGAAGCGCGCAGGGAAATAGCACTCTCTGCAGGTTGTCCTTGCGCGGCAATTCTACCCTGCAATTTTCGCCGGTCTGTTTCATCTTGCCACATTGCGTGCTCAGGCGCAGCATGTTGATGCGCGCGCCGTGCGTGGGGCTGCCGGCCGTCGCAACAAAAAACTGGAATGTGGAGGAACGAATGACGACCCAACTTTCGCGACGGTCTCTCCTTGCGCTTGGCGCCAGCCTCGGTGCTTCGACCATGCTCGGCGGCTCTGCGCTTGCGAAGGCGCCGAAGCTCAACACGCAGACGCCGTATTGGCATCGTCTGGAACTCGGTGACGCCGAGGTGACCGTTGTTTCCGACGGCACATTGCCGCTCGGCGCGCCCAAGGGCACCTTCGTCGGCGTGCCGGATGACGAAGTCAGAAAGATGCTGTCCGACAATTTCCTGTCGCCGGACAATGTCGTGCTCGAGCAGAACTCGCCGATCGTCAACACCGGCGACAAGCTGATCCTGTTCGACACCGGCATGGGAACTTCGAAGATGTTCGGGCCGACCACCGGCCGCCAGCAGAAGAGCATGGCGGAAGCCGGAATCAAGCCCGCCGACATCGACGCCATCGTGCTATCGCACGCCCATATCGACCATATCGGCGGCATCGTCGGCGCCGACGGCAAGCCGCTTTTCCCGAACGCGCAGTACTACATCACGCAGGCCGACTTCGATTTCTGGACCGATGAAGGCCAGCTCGGCGGCCCCTTCAAGGACTTCATCGTCCACGCCCGCAAGAACTTGCTGCCGGTGCGCGATCGCATCGTCTTCATCAAGGACGGCCAGGAATTTCTGCCCGGCGTGCAGGCGATCGCAGCGCCCGGCCACACCGTCGGCCACACCATCTTCACGGTGAGTTCGGCCGGCAAATCCTTTGTCTTCCTGGGCGATCTTTCGCATCACCCGGTGCTGCTCCTGGAGAAGCCGCGGATGGAGTTCTCCTACGACAGCGATCCGAAGCAGGCGGCCGCCACACGGGTGAAATTGCTCGACATGATCGCGGCCAACAAGCTGCCGGTCATGTCCTATCACTACGCCTGGCCCGGCTTTGGCCACATCGCCAAGACCGGCGACGGTTTTCATTACTATCCGGCGGCGATGGTGATGGAGCTTTGATGCGAAAGACCCGGGCGGTTTCTGCGAACCGCTCGGGCTTTAATCTTGTTCCCGTAATGTTCTTGCGCTCCCGCCTGGCTTCCGCTACCTTGAATTGCGGCAGGGAGCGGCATGGTCCAGCGGGTTTCCACGGTAGCTTTTGAGGGGATCGAGGCCCGCGCGGTGGACGTGCAGGTGCAGATCGTGCCTGGCCTGCCGGCCTTTGCCATTGTCGGCCTGCCGGACAAGGCGGTTTCCGAGGCGCGCGAGCGGGTGCGCTCGGCGCTGATCGCCTCGGGGCTGGCGCTGCCGGCGCGGCGAATCATCGTCAATCTGGCGCCGGCGGACCTTCCCAAGGAAGGCAGCCATTATGATCTGCCGATCGCGCTCGGCCTGATGGCGGCGATCGGGGCGATTCCGCCGGATGCCCTTTCAGGCTTCACCGTGCTCGGCGAACTCGGCCTTGACGGATCGATCGCGCCGGTCGCCGGCGTGCTGCCGGCTGCGATCGGTGCCAACGCGCGCGACGAGGGGCTGATCTGTCCCGCCGCCTGCGGCTCGGAAGCGGCATGGGCAAGCCCCGACATCCAGATCATTGCTGCGAGATCGCTGATCCAGATCGCCAACCATTTCAAGGGCACGCAGGTGCTGTCGCGGCCGCAGCCCAAGGTGCATGAGGTCACCGAATCGCAGCTCGACCTGCGCGACATCAAGGGCCAGGAAAGCGCCAAGCGCGCGCTGGAGATCGCCGCGGCCGGCGGCCACCACCTGCTGATGATCGGCTCGCCCGGCGCGGGCAAATCGATGCTGGCGGCGCGGCTGCCCTCGATCCTGCCGCCGCTGTCGCCGGCGGAATTGCTGGAAGTGTCGATGATCGCTTCCGTCGCCGGCGAAATCCGCGACGGCGCCCTCACCGCACGGCGGCCGTTCAGGGCGCCGCATCATTCCGCCAGCATGGCCGCGCTCACCGGCGGCGGCATAAGGGCAAAGCCCGGCGAGATTTCGCTCTCGCATCAGGGCGTGCTGTTCCTCGACGAACTGCCGGAGTTCGATCCGCGCGTGCTCGACTCGCTGCGCCAGCCGCTGGAGAACGGCGAGGTCTCGGTGTCGCGCGCCAATCACCGCGTCACCTATCCGGCGCGCTTCATGCTGGTCGCGGCGATGAATCCCTGCCGCTGCGGCCACGCCTATGAACCCGGCTATTCCTGCAAGCGCGGACGGATCGACCGCTGTACCGCGGATTACCAGATGCGCATCTCCGGCCCTTTGATGGATCGCATCGATCTGCGCATTGAAGTGCCGGCGGTGACCGCGGCCGATCTGATCCTGCCGCCGCCGTCGGAAGGATCTGCTGAAGTTGCCGCCCGCGTCGCGGCCGCCCGCGATATCCAGCTCGCACGCTTTGCTGCGGCCGGCATGCCCAATATCCGCACCAATTCGCAAGCACCCGCTTCGCTGCTGGAAACCATCGCGCAGCCCGATGCGGCGGGCCAGAAACTGCTGCGCGATGCCGCCGAAACCATGCATCTGACCGCACGCGGCTATCACCGGGTGTTGCGGGTGGCGCGCACGCTCGCCGACCTCGACGGCGCCGAGAAGGTCGGCCGGCTGCATCTGGCCGAGGCGCTGTCCTATCGCGCACTGGCCGACGATCTGCGCCGCGCCGCCTAAAATCGCCGCCCGTCAACGCGGCGGTAACCACTCCTCTTTACGCTCCGCCAACCATAAGCCCCGCGTGTGTTGCCGGGCTGGCGAGTAGCGAGTGCTTCATGTTGCGTTTTCGGGTTCTGGCCTCTGTTGTTCCCCTGGCGGTCACCGCCTTCCTCGCGCGCGGCGAGATCTTCTCCGACGCGCGCCCCTGCATCGCGGTGGCGGACACCTCGGTGCAGCTGACCGCGCTGCCCTGGCAGTCCAGCCTCCATGTCAGCTTCACCACCAATCCGGCGAAGGCGACCGTAAAGGTGCAGGTCATCGACAGCGCGGAAGCTGCCGATTTTGCCGTGATCGACGACATCGACACGGCTGATGGCGGCGCCTGCCACACCAGCGCGGCCCCGCAGCTGGTCTCGATTGCGAAAGGCTTCTCGGCATCCGACCCCGTCATCTATCTGACGCAGGACGGCCCGGCCGACTACCGCATCTTCGTGCAATCGAAGACGTTCTCGACGCTCGATGCCGCAGCCCTGATCGTCGGCGCCCGCGGGGCGCGCCATCAGGCCTCGTCCGCGACGCTTTAACCTTTCGTCAACCCTGTTTCTAGCGTGCCCACGGGCGCGACACGGCCTCAAGCACTTTAGCAATGTCGGCGACGCATCGTGACGGCGCGGGACGCGGGCGATCAGACAATCCGGGAGAATGTCGGCAATGGGACGGACGAGCGGACCGATGTTCCGGATCAAGATGCACTTTCGCCGCTTCGCGCGCCGGCATTCCCTGCTCACCTCTATCGTCCGCTCCCTGCTGATCTTCTCCGCCGCGTTCGGCGGCGCCTATGGTTTCATTGCCGGCAGCACCTCGCCGGTCGCCGGCTATAATCCGCATGCCTTTGCGATCGGCGCGAGTTTCCTGTTCGCAGTCGCCTGCGTCTGGATCGTCACGCTGGGCATCCGCCTGCGGCTGGTGCGCCGCAAGCTGCGCGGTATCGCCATGCATAACGAGGCGATGGCCGACCGCAATTGGGAGCTGCAGGAGGCCGAATCGCGCTCCCGCAGCCTGTTCGAATCGCAGGGCGATCTGATCGTGCTGCGCGATGCGGAGGGCCGCATCACCTTCGCCAACGACGCCTATTGCGAACTGGCCGGCCAGCCGCGCAAAAAACTCGTCGGCAGCACGGCGACCCTCAAGGTCCTCGAACAGGGCGATACCGCGCTGGAATTGAACGGCACCCGCGTCCACGACCAGAAGATCGAGACCGCGTTCGGTCCGCGCTGGATCGCCTGGCGCGAAGGGCTGGTGCGCAGCGATGCCGGCGGGCCGGCCGAAATGCAGAGCGTCGGACGCGACGTCACCGACCGTACCGAGAGCGAACGGGCACTCGCCGAGGCGCGCGATCTTGCCGACGCCGCCAACCGCGCCAAGTCGCGGTTCCTCGCTATGGCTTCCCATGAGATCCGCACGCCCCTCAACGGCATCATCGGCATGAGCGGACTGTTGCTCGACACACAGCTGACGCAGGAACAGGCGACCTATGTCCGCGCGGTGAAGACATCGGGCGATGCGTTGCTCGCGCTGATCGAGGAACTGCTGGACTATTCCAAGATCGAGGCCGGCAAGATTGATCTGGAATCGCGTCCCTTTGCGCTGGCAGCCTTGATCGAGGACATCACGGAATTGCTGGCGCCGCGCGCACAGGCCAAAGCGATCGAGATCGCCGCCTATGTCGACGACCGCCTGCCGAGGGAAGTGGTCGGCGATGCGGTGCGCCTGCGCCAGGTGCTGCTCAATCTCGCCGGCAATGCCATCAAGTTCACGCCAGCCGGCGGCGTCGCGCTGATCGTCGAGCCCGGAATCTGGCCCAACGAAATCTCCTTCCAGGTGCGCGATACCGGCATCGGCATCGCGCCGGAGGCGCAGCAGCGCATCTTCCGCGAGTTCGAGCAGGCCAATGACGGCATCGCGCGCAGCTATGGCGGCACCGGCCTTGGCCTGTCGATCAGCGAGCGCATCGTGCGCCGCATGGGCGGACGGATCGCGCTGCAGAGCAAGCCGGGCGAAGGCTCGGCCTTTGAAATATCGATCCCGCTCAACGCGGCCGACTGGAGCCTGCAGCCGGCCTTCGCCTCGCCCGACCTTTCCGGCCATTCGGTCATGCTGGTGGCACCATCAGGCATCGGCGTCTCGCTGATCGAGCGGCGGCTGCAGCGCTGGGGCAGCCATACCTGCGTCGTCTCCGACATCGAAGTGGCGGAGGTGCTGCTGCCCGAACGCGCCTGGCACGCCGTGATGGTCGATCACGCCTTTGGCGCGGCCACGATCGAACAATTCGGCAACCGCGCGCGGACCCACGCCACGCAGCGCATCGTCATGTTCACACCGTCGACACGGCAGGAGTTGCAGCTATCGGTCGGCTCCGCCTTCACCGGCTATCTGGTCAAGCCGCTGCGCGTCGCCTCGCTCGCCGCCCGCCTTGCCGCGCCGCCGGAAGTCGCGGCGCCCGACATTGCAGCCGAGACGCCGGCCGAAGCGGCGGCACACACGCCTCCCGCGTTCGCGGCGGCCGGCCTTTCCATCCTCGTCGCCGAGGACAACGAGATCAACGCGCTGCTGATGCGCTCGTTGCTCGGCCGGCTCGGCCACCGCGCCGTCATCACCACCAATGGCGAACAGGCGCTGGAATCCTGGCAGGCGGCGAAATCGGCCGGCACGCCCTATGATCTCGTATTGATGGACATCCAGATGCCGCGTCTCGACGGCATCGAGACCACCCGCCGGCTGCGCGGCCAGGAAGCCAGCGAGCCCGGCCGGCGCACGCCGATCCTCGCGCTCACCGCCAACACGCTGGTGGAAGACCGCTATGCCTGTTTCGAAGCCGGCATGGACGGTTTTCTGATCAAGCCGCTCGATCGGGAAAAGCTGGCGGAAGCGCTGGCGGGCCTTTCCGCCGCGCGTCACATCTCCGCTTGAACCAGAAGCGAGTCAGAGCCGCCGCAACGCCACCTGCTCCACGACGTGATCGGCGCCCTTCGTAAGGATCAGCGCCGCGCGCGGCCTCGTCGGCAGGATGTTGTCTTCGAGGTTGGCGAGGTTGGTACGTTCCCAGATCGCGATCGCGGTTGCGGTCGCCTCGTCGTCCGACAGCAGGGCATAGCGGTGGAAGTAGGACCTCGGATCGGTGAACGCGGTGTCGCGCAGCGCCAGGAACCGCTTGATGTACCACTGGCGCAGCACCGCTTCCTCCGCATCGATATAGACCGAGAAATCGAAGAAGTCGGAGACGAACGGCACCGCCTTGCCGTCGCGCGGCAACCGGCCGGTCTGCAGCACGTTGACGCCCTCGACGATCAGGATGTCGGGCTGGTCGATCTCGGCCCACTTGTTCGGCACGATGTCATAGGTCAGGTGCGAATAGACCGGCGCACGGACGTGACGCCGGCCTGACTTGATGTCGCTGAGGAAGCCGAGCAGCGTCGGAAGATCGTAGCTCTCCGGAAAGCCCTTCTTCTGCATCAGGCCCTGCCGTTCCAGCACGGCATTCGGATACAGAAAGCCGTCCGTGGTGATCAGGTCGACCTTCGGTCGCGGCGACCAACGCGCCAGCAAGGCCTGCAGCACGCGGGCGGTGGTGGATTTGCCGACGGCGACCGAGCCCGCAACGCCGATGATGTAGGGCATCTTGCGGTCGCGGATGTTGAGGAACTGGCGCTGCGAATAATACAGCCGCTGGGTGGCGTCGACATAGATCGACAGCAATCGCGACAGCGGCAGGTAAATGTCCTCGACCTCCTGCAAGTCGAGGCGGTCATGCATCGAGCGGAGCCGGTCGAACTCGCCGGGCTCCAGCGTCATCGGCGTGTCGTCGCGCAGATGCGACCACTGCTGCCGCGTGAAGATGCGATATGGATTATACTGCTGTTCTGGTGCCCGAATATCCATGGCTCACCCCTCCCGCTTGCGCGAGGCTTTTTCTTCCAGTCCAGACATTCCCGTGCGCTGCGCCAGCGCGGCTTCCACTTCGTCGAACTGAACGCCGCGCGACTTGAGCAGCACCAGCAGATGAAACACGAGGTCGGCACTTTCGGCGATCAGGTGATCGCGATCGCTTCCGATCGCGGCAATCACGGTCTCGACCGCTTCCTCGCCCATCTTCTTGGCGCAGTGCTCCGCACCCTTGTCGAGCAGTTTTTTGGTGTAAGACGCCTCCCCGCCCGATGCCGCGCGGGCATCGATGGTGGCGGCCAGATCGTGGACCGTGAAACGCGACATTACTCAACCAAACCACATAGGCAGCGCCGGCTGCTCCGGCACCCCATCCGAACGTCACTTAGCACTTTTGTGACGGAGAGTCGTCAGGGATCGAGCCGCATCGGCAAGCCCTGGCGCACCATGTGGTCCTTGGCTTGGCGGATGGTAAATTCCCCGAAGTGGAAGATCGACGCCGCCAGCACGGCGGTGGCGTGACCCTCGCGGATGCCGTCCACCAGGTGGTCGAGATTGCCGACACCGCCCGAGGCGATTACCGGTACGGGGACACTGTCAGCAATAGCCCGCGTCAGCGGCAGGTCGAAGCCCTGACGGGTGCCGTCGCGGTCCATCGATGTCAGCAGGATCTCGCCGGCGCCGAGCGAGACCACTTCCTGGGCATATTCGATGGCGTCGATCCCGGTGCCCTTGCGGCCGCCATGGGTGAAGATCTCCCAGCGGTCGGAGCCGCCGGGACGGCTGACCCGCTTGGCGTCGATCGCGACCACGATGCACTGCTCGCCGAATTTTTCCGCGCCTTCCTTGACGAATTCCCGGCGGGCGACCGCGGCGCTGTTGATCGACACTTTGTCGGCGCCGGAGCGCAGCAGCGCCTTGATGTCGTCGATGGTGCGCACGCCGCCGCCGACGGTCAGCGGCATGAAGCAGGCTTCCGCCGTCCGCCGCACCACGTCCATCATGGTGCCGCGGTTCTCATGGGTGGCGTTGATATC
>Ga0081540_1004820_pt1 | contig 10160 bp, 9 predicted proteins | sample TabmetS2T1R1_FD_71024 | JGI IMG/M metagenome (GOLD analysis project Ga0081540, IMG submission 71024) | Tabebuia heterophylla rhizosphere microbial communities from the University of Puerto Rico - S2T1R1 | ecosystem: Host-associated > Plants > Roots > Rhizosphere ... | reverse complement strand
TGGCTTCGCTCTATTCTTATAAAGTTTCAGGGCCATTTGTGTTGGTTGAGGGTGAAAGAGAGCTATCGCCCTCCCTTTTCCACTCTTCTCCCAGCGATCTTTCCACTTAGACGCATAGAAGGTCTCTAAGGCCTTCTTATATCTTTCCCATCGAGTACTACTCGATATTTGCGTCTCTCCAGTGTTTAGAAAGTCGATTATTTCCGGTTTAGAGTCTCTAGGAGTCTCTTGAGCAGATGAAACGCGCGATTTCTGCCTAGGCCGTCCTCGTCGTTTAAATCTGTTTCTTAAGATCTCCCTGAATAGACTTCCCTCTTTACCGTAGCCTCGTAGAACTTGTCTAGCGGCTCCCTGATTAGCGGTTTTCTCTAAATAAAGGTCTAAAGGTTCTATAAAGGTCTCGATTTCGAGAGCCTCCGTAGACGTCGTCTTATAGGCGCTAGTAATAGCCCTTAGAAACCTTCCCTGTATACCTTGAAGGTTTTCAGCAAGGGTTTTAGCCTTACTAAAGTTCTTAGGGCACTAGAATAAGGCTCCGTACGCTATTACTGGCCTTATAGCACCTTTATAGAGCTTCCTCGCGTTTATAAGTGATGTTCCCTATGTAGATGAAGTTATCGACCTTAGAGCGCCTAATAGCTTCGGAACTCGCTCTTCTAGTACATCGAAGTGTGCTTTATGCGTTAAACCCTGGTCTAAGAAGACTCCTAGGAGCCTAATTAACCTAGAAGGTTTAATTATCTCGCCTTCTAGGGTGATAGGGGCGCTATACGCCTTTCTTCTCCCTATGAAGTGGATAAGTTCCGATTTTTCAGGGTTAAATCGCGATCCATGAGATCTCGCCCAGTTTTGGCACTTTTTGTACGCCTTTTCTAGGCTTCGTACGTTTCTCTCTGTGCTATCACTATAAGTTAGTAAAGATATATCATCCATAAACCCCGTAGAGGTCGTAGATAGCGCTAAATCTTCACTTTCTTCTAGTAAATCGGCGTTGTAGAATAAGTATAGAATAGGAGATATCGGCGATCCTTGCGGAATACCTAAATCGACCTTTCTAATACTTAATTCGTAGTCCACCAGCCTTATAGAGGTAGATCTATCGCTTAGAAAGCTGTATATCCACCCTATAATTTTAGTAGGGACTTTTCTCTTTCTAAGGTTGTGAATTAACCTTTTATGAGAGACGTTATCGAATGCCTTTTGTACGTCGAGCGCTAATAAGGACGGTATTTTACCTAAGGCTAGAATAGCTTGTATTCTTTCCTTTAAAAGGTATAGAGCTGTCTCCGTAGACCTATTAGAACGCCCTCCGAACTGGGTTTTCGGGAGAAGGTCACTCTTTTCCGAGATGTCCTTAAGCCTCGACGCTACTACGCTCTCTAGGGCTTTCCCAAGAGTGCTTAATAGCGCTATAGGCCGATAGGCACTTGGATTAGAGTAATCCTCTTTTCCCTCTTTAGGTATAAATACCGTTATAGCCTTATAAAAGGCGCGAGGGTGGTAGAATAGGTCCCAACAAGCCTGGAAAAGACGCTCTATTAGCGCTATTCTACTCCTAGCTAGGAGATGAATAACTCTATTAGGTATCTTATCGAGGCCTAGGGCCTTATCCGGCTTCGTACGAAGATAAGCGAGTTGTATTTCCTCTGTAGACAGTCTTTCCTCCGTGTTTAGAGGGTTAGGATATCTGTAGCTGGGAATATCGCTTAAATCTGCGTCGATAGGCCTAGAGAAGGCGTGTTCTCGTAGAAAGGCGGCCTTCTCTTTTAGCGAGATCGCGGTTTCACCTCTTTTATTCCGTAGAATAGGAATAGATAGAGCGTTACCTTTATCTCGCTTTTTAGCCCACTTAAAGGAGGACCAGGGCTCCGGATTCGAGAGTTCCTCGACTCTTTTCCTAAAATAGGCTCTCTTCGCTTTTGCTAGAACCTTTCCTTTATAGTTTCTCTGCCTTATAAAGAGGTTCTAGGTCTCTATGGAGGGTTGTCGAGTGTAGAGACGTCGTAAATGGCGAGTATAGTGTACCTCGTTTCGACATTCCTGGGTCCAGAAGCCTTTGACGTACTTAGGCCTTGACATGGGCCGGGTTCAACCCGGTGGGTTCCGGGTTGGGCTGGGGTTGGGCTGGGCTGGGTTACGACTTACGGCGACCCAAAACCCATATGGGTGGGTTCAAGAAGGTGCGCAACCCGCCCAAAACCCAGCGGGCCGCCCAAAGCTTAAATAAATTACAGTATGACGTCGTGTCGGTATTCTAGTACAGATTATATAATAAGGAAATCAAAAGACCGATTACAGAAAATTAATGCAAACAATTTTAAAATATGACAGTTACAATCCTGTTACATTCTCTACCTTCTACTAGATATTTGAACTGAAATCTGCCCTCTTCTCTCGCCTTGGAATGATTGCCTCTATGCCCGACCACTTTTAGACCTATAATCCTGCGCCCTTCCTTTTCCTTTTCCTTTTTCCTTTATTAACTCCCTGGCTCTGCGCCTTCTGCCCGAGAACATACTTCCGTCGAGTAAGACCGATTGCTGGAACATGTCTTTGTTCAGTAAGTACCGGAAGCTCTGATGAAAGGGACATATTATCTTCAGGTATACTGGCTTCCTCCGGCTGCCTCTGTGAACGAGACACAGAAGATGCTGAGCCATGTCCGCGAGGTCGAAGAGAAGGCCGAGGAGAAGACCCAGGAGAAGACCCAGGAGAAGGTGAAGATGTTGTTGAGCGGGGCGTCTTTTGACCTTCTCTATGTTGAGGTGTTCGAGGCGTTTGACGAGGAGAGACCGTTGTAAGTCTCTGTACTCCGTGATTATCTGGACCGTTACTTTGCGCGTTACTTTGCTCGTTCGGATCATCGTCCTCAGTCTCTGAAAAATCATCATGATCTTCGCCATCGCTAATCAGATTTGTCACTCGATCTTCCTCATCGAAGTGATCTTCCTGATCTTCATCATCTGTTGCCGTATCTTCCAAGTCAGTCGCAGCTAGGAGAAGACGATACTCTTCTTTCATTGACAAGTTCTCTGCACAAGTCAACATCATGAGGAGTCGAATAGTATCTGGTTTAAGGCTGTGCCGACGATAATCACAAATATCTCGAGCAACATTGAATAAGCGTTCAACACCTACGCCAGCGGCAGGAATTGCCAGGAAATCCCGAGCAACTGCAGCTAGAGTTGGCCATCGAGTTTCTGCTGTCTTCCAGTACGTAAGAATGTTTTCCGGTTCAACGCCGAAATCTATAGAAGTTAGTAATGTAACGGATAAAGTAACAGGTAAGAGAAACCCAGTAGACTTACGGAAATCATCATGTAGATATTGTTCTAGCTCGGAAGTAAGATCTGTAGCCTTACTCTTCTTCGAACGTTTCTTTGATAGGAGTCGAGTAAGGTCGTCAGGCGGTTTTCGCTTTTGGCCTGACGAATGATAAGACGAGCTCGGAACTGCCGGAGAGGACGAGAAGGCACCGCTTTGTGAATTATTGCCGGTCGTGATGTCGGAGTGTTGTGAAGTCTGTGACTCCAAAGGGGGAGAAGAGCGAGAAGCAGTCGCATTCGGTGTATGATCGGAGTCTTGAGTTCGATTGGAGTACTCTGCGATTGTCCCTTCCAGAAATTGACGATAGGTATCACGCTAGCTATGTTAATTACGATGTAACGGGAACTGTAACGCGACAGACTTATACTTACCCAGTAGTAACGACCCTTATCATCATCCCATTCCTCAGTCTCAAAGAAGTCCAGTTTATGCTCGGGTGCAAGTATAGTAGCAGCAGCATAAATATTCCCAACATGATCGCATGTCATTGAGTAGTATTCATCCAGTTTTGTCCTGGCATTTTGAAGTGCGGTGCGCATCAGAACTTTCCATGGTTGTCGCTTAAGCTCGAGGGCCTCAATCTGAGTCTCCAAATGACTGAAGAGTTGATTATAAACGTCGAAAACCTGGTGGACTGTTGGGAAGTCTGCCGACTTACTGATCGCTCTCGTATACTTGTAGAATGGGTAAAGAATCTCAATTAAATAGTCGATGTGCTTCCATTCCGTGGCAGTAAGATTCTCGAGCTTTTCTTCAGGGTGTCGTCTTATGAATTGCTTGATAGCTTGTTTTAGCTTTCGGGCGCGTCGCATCATTTGTAGGGTAGAGTTCCAACGAGTACTGACATCCTGAATAAGGTTCAGCTTTCGTCTGCGACTTAACTGTGAAGCATGAAATTTAGCGCGACGTTGAGAACTGGCATTAGTTTTAATGACCAGCTCTCGAAGCTAAGAGATTAGCTAGTTACATTTCCTGTTACAAAGACCTCGTAGTGTGTACGTACCTTTTTCAACGTCCAGGGTGCACCATCACCTCGGCATGCAGAAGAATGAGCGCCGGGATTAGGGTCCTCGTCATCCCATTCTTCAATAATCTTCTTATTCTTCGCCTTGATCTTGACCGACTCAATAAGGCTATTCAACGCCAATTGAATCACATGTGCCAGACAGGGGATACGCGTTACCTGCCGAATGTTCAGATCGCTCCGAAGAATCTCCAGACTGTCTTGAAGATGATCCATCATTGTGTTATTATTACTAGCATTATCGCTAGTCAGGGTAAAGATCCTCTCTGCCGAGATACCGCAGTCCTCAAGTACCTTGAGAATGATCTTTGCCAAGGCCTCCCCAGTGTGTTGGCCAGGAATTTGTTCGAAGCCTAGTAAAATCTCGCGAAAGTTCCAGTCAGCGTCGATAAAGTATCTAAAGTTGTTAGCTTAAAGTATTATAACCGTCGAAGTCATACGCCATACCCAGTGATTCCAAGAAAAGAGATATGATTTGGTGCTGTCCAGCAATCCACAGCAATAGAGATTTTGCATTTAGAGGGGATCTTCCGTAGAATCTCCTCTCGTGCTTGTTGAACCTCTTTTTCCAGCTGGCGTCGAATCTCTTTGGATGAGAGGATATCTAAGGGCTGACCCTTAGGTGCTTCAGCTACTAGCTTAAGGAGACGGCGAAAGCAGATCTGGTCGACAGAGTTGAAGGAGATTCGAAGGCTTGCTACTGTCTTAACAAGATGTCGGTCAAAGGCTTCTTGGGACCATTTCGGTGTATTCTCAGCCAGTATCTGGCTCGCCTAGACGTACTGTTAGATAGAAGCATTGTAACGCGAATGTAACAGGCGTCCCTTTTTCTTGAAGTAGCCATCGATCGGCTGATATCCTCGTCGCTTCGCAGTCTCTTTGCATTGGTCCGTCTCAATATGTCGACGCATGGCTGACGTACCAATCGAGCGAAGAGATGGGTGTGCGAGAGTAAGCTGACAACGCTGGCATTGAAGGAACGGTTTCCCGTCTGAGATGCGAGCAATATGATCGTAAATTTCCCAGACCTGGGTACGTCTTTTATCAGGTCCCCAGTGAATCTTAATAGTCGGGTTTTCAGTACGCCACGGCGTCTCCTGCCACCAACCATCAAAGACATGCTCTATGTCTTTTTCCCAGACGGCGTATTGAACAGCCTTTGATTGGCTAGGGTTCATCGTTCGCTTCAAGATTGTAGGGCAAAAAAAAATAGTAGGATAATGGCCGCCATCATTTCTATGCGGGGTTCTAGACGAGGACGCCATAATTAGCTTAAGCAGCTGTAGAATAAAACCTCTTCAAAAGAATAGACTGTACTTTGTTTATTCTTGAAAAAGAATGCGGAGATATTCAACTACGAGAGATCCCGTACTCACTTCTTCTGGGAGAGCGAGTTCTGTGAGACAGCCCTCGAAACATTAATCTAAGGCCTAAGGGAGATTAATTCTCAGGATTTCCATGAGTAATTTCATGTTGTTTAACTAGTCGTAGAGACTAAGCCGTATTAGTAGAAAGACTAACCCAGTTCGATCGTGTAGCGTTAGAATGTAACAGCTATTGTGACAGGCCCTTCGACACCTCAAACTAGGATTTATCACACGATATTCGTGATCGTCGTTTCCAAAACCATTAATCCCTAGCCAAAGAGGCCAAAGAACTTATTCCAGACCATATCATAAGGGGCTTGCTCATGCAGGAGATTCTCAGTCCAACCTTCAGATGCCTGCACCTTCATGGCCGCCGCTAAACCCTTTCGATAGTTCTTGCATTGATCAACACGAACTTCGAATCCATTCGTCGAATACCATTCTGGCTCATCAGGCCACCATTCGGCAGGGCCAGGGAGCTCAACCCACTCTTTCTCATCAGCAGCCCAAAGAGAACGAAGAAGGCCTCGCTCCTGATCCGAGAAGAATCGTTGAGGGCGAGCCAGCTTTGCTAGAGATCATAGTTAGTAACGGGTAATGTAACGTCCCAGTAGGCATTACCTTGAGTAAGCTGCTTCCATTTTCTCGTCATACGACCCTTTCCAGTATACGGTAGATACTGGTCGTAGTTCTTGCAGGGATCGCTTAAGTGCGTAATCTCATTCCCTGACACGGCTGCAGCAATCTTTTGCATATCATATTCAGGCCAAAAGGGATCACCGATAGTCTTGAGCAATTTCCATTTTGAGTCGAGATCGCCCAACGCCCGAAGTATGTCACGTCTGAAGATCACCCACATCTGAGCGTCTTTCGTATTGAGGTTGCCTTGCAATCTAAAACGAAATTAGTAACTGGGGTTGTAACGTGCCATAATGCTAGTCTGACTTACCGCTGTCGCACCTGAGCTGCTTGAACGGCAAATGGAACATCCGAGTAAGTCTTTTGACCCTCAACAGTCTCCACTGCCTTATAATCCTGGGAGAAATAGTCGAGAAATGAAGCACGAATGGCCCCTTGAATGGATGAATCTTCTCCTTCAACAGAATCGACTAGCCCGACATTGTCAGGGTCATCGTCATACTCATCCGCACTATCATTTTCATCCCAGAATATGTCGTCGAGCGGCTTCTCTTTCGCGAGCTCGGCATGAACAGTCAGGAATTCTTTGTTTCTGCCAGTTTGATCTTCGAGAAGCGCTTTCTCAGCAAGAAGTCGTCTCGAAAGCTGCTCCTTAGAGTAGTCGGCGTTTCTTTCAATATGTTAGCAATGCTTGCGCGTTACTTTACGCGTTACTTTACCTTGACTGCCAGAATTCAGAAAGCGCGATCGATTCAGCAATCTTCTTTTCTTCATCTGTCATGGCTTGATATTGATCAGAATTCTTGAGCTTATTCATAGCTCGGTGCTTCGCGGTTCGATCAGCACCGCCAGCACGAACAAGACTCTTCTGTACATTAGTCTTGGTCGCGAAATTCTTTCGATAATTCACGGCTTTCTTTTTAACAGAATACTCGTGTTCTTGCTTGCGAACTTCACCAGCACCGCTGCCAGCCTTCCGGCCAGGCCTCTCCTTCTTAAAACCTGTTCTGCATTACGGTCAGTGGCCATTGTTCCCAAAAAATGAAACCAAGAATGCTTACTCAATCTCCTCAAGACGGGCCTCCGCCATCGCGATCTCTTGAGTATTCATAGCTTCAGCATCTTCAATTTTGACCTTCTTTGGTGGCGGGCCTTCTTCTGGCCTGTCACAATACCCGTCACATTAGTCTCTGGCTTTTTGGTATAGCTTGAAGAAGGGAACATACTCAGACTTAATGCTAACATTTGAAGCAGTCTCATCAATGTCACTGCCATGCTGAGAAGCCATTTCGACATCGGAGACTATTGGATCGATGACATTGTCTTGCTGAGTATCACCGTCGGTCATTTCAGCATTCATGATGGCGAGATGGACTATCAACTAAAGGGTTGGTCAGAATCTTACCCTATTAACAGAGATATAAGTGTGAATAGGACAAGAACTTACTCGCTTTCACTTTGAGGACAGTAAGCCAGGTATTAGTAACGCGTGAAGTAACGGGCGCTCAGAGCAATACTAATAGCAATGGGTCACAGCGACGAGGGAGGGTTAGCGGTGGATGTGAAGGAAAGGAAGGAGAAGGAGAGAGGGAAGTGAGGTCGTCGTTGAGCGGATTAGGCTGCCATTAGGCGGTGAGGTAGGTATAACGGTTAAGTGAGATGTGAACTGAAAAATTACAGTGAATGACTTGGTGTCTTCTCACTTCTCCCCTGACCTTACTAACCTTCTCATCTTTTATATCCCGCCCTAACCCTCGATTCCGCTCGCGCTTGATATTGAAGGTCGATCTCAAGGAATTTACACACAGTAAGCGATCTCCAATCGATTCCTTCCAGTTACAATACGCGTTACTTAATCATTTTCACAGAAGTCATCATGGCAAGAACAGAAAAAGGCCAAAGTGCAAGGCAGATCATCAGAAATATGAAGAATGCCAACGCCAAAAAACAAATCAAGTACAAGGCCGCAAGAAAGGGACCCCGCGTGTCTACTAAGCGACCCCCCGTGTCTACCAAGGCACCGCTGGAGCTGAAGAAGAAGCATCGATATAAGCCCGGCAGTAAGTAGGCCATCCGTTACTATGCCCGTCACTTTACTAACTTCTCTTTTCAAAGCCGTTGCTTTACGAGAAATTCGGAGATATCAGAAGACCACAGAGCTCTTGTGTCGAAAGCGTCCATTTCAGCGACTTGTTAGAGAGATTGCGTCGGATCACAAGGCAGATCTTCGCTTCCAGGCAAGTGCAATTGCTGCTTTGCAGGAGGGTGCTGAGGCTTTCATTGTCGGCATGTTTGAAGGTATGATCTTCCTTCCGTTACTTTACGCGTTACTTTACTAACTTATTGGCAAGACACCAATCTCTGCGCCATTCACGCCAAGCGAGTCACCATTCAGTCAAAGGATTTGAAGCTGGTCCAGCGGATTCGATACGGTAGCATGGGTTTGGCAGGTGTGGCCTATGGCCATCCTTAACTGCAAGACTGGCGGTTTCTCAAGTGCAGGGGAGTTCGGAATGGTAGCTTAACATGAAATGGTGTAGACATGGTAGAAATTGCTTCTAGGCCCAATGGCTTAGATAATGACAATGATCAATTGATTCAATTCACAGCGCTTTTCGAACTCCGTTTCTCGAATCTCGACCCGTGACAATGACCGTTACTTTGGTTGTAATTTACACTAGGGTTACAGAGGCTTGTAATATTATCGCATGCACCTTCTCTATTAAGTAATACTTCATTACTCAGCAAATATTTGGGTTAACCCAACCCGGCCCGCGCCCAACCCTAAAAAACGCGGGTTGGGTTGGGCTCTGACTTTCGTCGACCCAAAACCCATATGGGTGGGTTGGCCTAGGCCAAAACCCAGCCCGACCCGGCCCATGTCAAGGCCTACTTGTAGGCAAGGGTGAACTTAAGTATAAGGAAGTTTCCAGTGGGTGAGCTGGGATAGATATAATTACGCAAGGAGGTGTAGCTTAGTTGAATAACAAAGTTAACTACGAAGGACTATAAAAGCTATGGGTAATAAGCGTAGCTATATAGACACAAACTTTCCTGCTAAGCACGAAGTTACTCTATGTGATCTATAATACTCTGTTAGAGCTAATAGATCTAATAGAGCCACGCTTCCGAACGTGGTTACGCTGCTAAGCCCCCGGCGCTTAGTCCTAGACTATAGTGCTCGGCTAAGTTGCTCTGCGCTCGTGATACTCCTACGTACATAACTACTATTACGACCTAGTTCGTAATACTTTCCCCCTTCTAAGTCCCGTTGCTCTTAACGTACTTAAGGTTAGCCTTTCCTCGTTATCCCGTATTTACTTTTCTTCTTTATAGCTAACTATAGTATCTCCTCGTAGCTTCTCTAAAACTAAATAGCGTAAGCGCCTTACTTAGAAGATCGAAACTCTTAGTTCGTCCGCTATAGTTATATATTCTTAGTACCTTAAATTTAATTCCCTTTATATTATGCGCTAGAGTTATACGCGGTATTTCTATTATATACGGAAGAACATTTAATGTAATAGCACTTTTTCTAATGCTAAGTTTAACTCCTTAGAGCGGTAAAAACAAGAACTCCGTTAACGTTCCCGTTCCGCTAGAGAGTAGTTAGCGAACCTTACCTAGTAGATTCTTTCGTTATAATAGCTCTATAATTCCTTAGAAAAATAACTAGAGAATATAACAATAAAATAAAGTTAGATAGTAAATAAAGAAGCCCGTTTTCTTAGCGAATTAATTAATTATTTCGGAGAGCTCTTTAATAGTCTAGTAATTATGTCCGACTTATTTTCTTTAGATAA
>Ga0081540_1004819_pt1 | contig 10162 bp, 5 predicted proteins | sample TabmetS2T1R1_FD_71024 | JGI IMG/M metagenome (GOLD analysis project Ga0081540, IMG submission 71024) | Tabebuia heterophylla rhizosphere microbial communities from the University of Puerto Rico - S2T1R1 | ecosystem: Host-associated > Plants > Roots > Rhizosphere ... | reverse complement strand
AGGCCGGCATCGGAAGCCCCCTGCACGTTGTTCTGGCCGCGCAGCGGATGCAGGCCGGTGCCGGGGCGGCCGACCTGGCCGGTGATCAGCGCGAGCGCAATCAGGCAGCGTGCGTTGTCGGTGCCGTGGACATGCTGGCTGATGCCCATGCCCCAGAAGATGATCGAGGATTTTGCGCGGGCGTAGGTTCGGGCAACCTCGCGCAGCGTTTGTGCCGGGATGCCGCAAATCGGCTCCATCCTCTCCGGCGTGAATTCCTTGATCTTCTCTTTCAGATCCTCAAAGCCCTCGGTGTAACCGGCGATGTACTGGTCGTCGGTCAAGCCTTCGGTGATGATCGTATTGATCATCGCATTCAGCATGGCGACGTCGGAGCCCGGCTTGAACTGCAAATGCCTGGTCGCGTGACGCGACAGCGCCTGCTGGCGCGGATCCATGACGAAGAGCTTTGCGCCATTCCTCGCCGCATTCTTGATGAAGGTCGCCGCAACCGGATGGTTCACCGTCGGGTTGGCACCGATCACCCAGATCACTTCGGCGTCCATGGCCGCCGCAAACGGCGCCGACACCGCGCCCGAGCTCAGGCCTTCGAACAGCGCAGCGACCGACGAAGCGTGGCACAGGCGGGTACAGTGATCGACATTGTTGGAGCCGAAGCCGGTGCGCACCAGCTTCTGGAACAGATAGGCCTCTTCATTCGAGCCCTTCGCCGAACCGAAGCCGGCAAGCGCCTTGACGCCCTTCTCGTCGCGGATCTTGACCAAGCCATTAGCCGCGATGTCGAGCGCCTCTTCCCACGACGCCTCGCGGAAATGCGTAAAGGGATTGGCGGGATCGACCTGGTCGTTGGCATCCTTCTGCGCATTCGGCAGCCGCACCAGCGGTTTGGTCAGGCGATGCGGATGGTGGATATAGTCGAAGCCGAAGCGGCCCTTGACACACAGGCGGTTGCGATTGGCCGGACCGTCGCGGCCCTCGGCATAGATCACCTTCTCGTCCTTGACCTGATAGGTGACCTGGCAGCCCACGCCGCAGAACGGGCAGAGCGAATCCACCTTCTTGTCGGCATAGACAACGCGCGTCTGCTTGTCGTCGAGCATCACCGCCGGCATCAGCGCGCCGGTAGGGCAGGCCTGCACGCATTCGCCGCAGGCAACACAGGTCGACTCGCCCATGGGATCGTCGAAGTCGAACACGATTTTTGCGTCGGCATTCCGGTAGGCCATGCCGATGACGTCGTTGACCTGCACCTCACGGCAGGCACGCACGCACAAGCCGCACTGGATGCAGGCATCCAGATTGACCCGCATCGCCGGATGGCTGGCGTCGCCTTCCCAGCGCTGCGCGGCGGGGAAACGGCTCTCGGTGACGCCGACGGTCTCGGCCCAGTTCCAGAACTTGGAATCCGGGTCATGCGAGGTCTCGCGCGCCGGCTGGTCGGAAACCAGAAGCTCCATCACCATCTTCTGCGCGGCAACGGCGCGCGCGCTTTCCGTCTTTACCTTCATGCCGACGGTCGGCGTGCGTTTGCAGGACGCTGCCAGCACGCGTTCGCCCTCGATCTCGACCATGCAGGCGCGGCAATTGCCGTCGGGGCGATAGTCGGGCGCCGGCGAGTAGCAGAGATGCGGAATGTCGCGTCCCTGGCGCTTTGCCACCTGCCAGATGGTTTCGCCGGGCTTCGCTTCGACCTGCTTGCCGTCGAGCTCGAACGTAATCCTGGTCATTCGGCCGCTTCCTTGAACTCGTCGGGAAAATATTTTATCACGGATGTCAGCGGGTTCGCTGCCGCTTGTCCGAGGCCACAGATCGAGGCATCGCGCATCGCCTGGCTCAATTCATCGAGCAGCGCCGTGTTCCACACCGGACGTTCCATCAACAGCGCCGCCTTCTGCGTGCCGACGCGGCACGGCGTGCACTGGCCGCAGCTCTCGTCCTCGAAGAAGCGCATCAGGTTCAGCGCCGCCAGGCGCACACTATCCTTGTCGGAGAGGATCACGACCGCGGCCGAGCCGATGAAGCAGCCGTATTTTTCCAGCGTGCCGAAGTCGAGCGGGATGTCGCTCATCGAGGCCGGCAGGATGCCGCCGGATGCGCCGCCCGGCAGGTAAGCGCGGAACGTGTGGCCGTCGGCCATGCCGCCGCAATATTCGTCGATCAATTCGCGCACGGTGATGCCTGCGGGCGCAAGCTTGACACCGGGTTCCTTCACGCGTCCGGACACGGAATAGCTGCGCAGTCCATGGCGGCCATTACGGCCCTGGCTCGTCCACCACGAAGCGCCCTTCTCGACGAGATCACGTACCCAGAACAGCGTTTCCAGATTGTTTATCAGGGTAGGCATGCCGAACAGCCCGACCTGGAACGGATAAGGCGGCTTGTGCCGCGGCAGGCCGCGCTTGCCCTCGAGGCTTTCGAGCAGCGAGGATTCCTCGCCGCAGATGTAGGCGCCGGCGCCACGCCGCAGATGAATGCGCGGACCGCCGGGCGGCAGTTTTGCAATTTCAATCGGCAGCAGCTTGTGTGCCGCGGGGTATTCGTCGCGCAGATAGATGTAGACGTCCTCGGCATCGATGACATGCGCGCCGATCAGCATGCCTTCGAGGAAGCGGTGAACGTCGCGCAGGAGATAGAAGCGGTCCTTGAACGTGCCAGGCTCGCCCTCGTCGGCGTTGACTGCCATCACCCGCGGGCCGGGCTCGCCGAGCACGGCGCGCCATTTCCGCCCCGCCGGGAAGCCAGCCCCGCCGAGCCCGCGCAAACTGGAATCATCAAGTACCTTGAGGATGTCTTCCTTGCTGACGCGCCCGCCGCGCAGATCGCCGAGCAGCTTGTAGCCGCCGTCCTTCACATAGGCGTCGTAATCGACATAGGGCGGGATGATCGGATGCGTCTCGCCGCGCGCTGCCGTATTGAGGACATCGGAGGCCTTGGCATTGAGCATATAGCGGTGCCCGACTTCGGCGACCGGTGCGCTGTCGCAAAAGCCGACGCACGGCGCGCGCACGACGCGAACGCCGGGACCGGCGCCGTTCTGCAATTCTCCCAGCAACTGCTCCGCGCCCATCATGGCGCAGGTAAGCGAATCGCAAACACGAATAGTGATTGGCGGGATGGCCGGATCGCCTTCCTTCACCACATCGAAATGCGCGTAGAAGGTCGCGGTCTCGAAAACCTCCGCAAAAGAGAGCTTCATCTCGTCGGCAAGCGCGGCAAGATGGGCAGCCGAGATCTGATGATACTTGTCCTGGACCAGGTGCAGATACTCGATCAGCAGGTCGCGGCGGCGCGGCCGGTCGCCGAGCAGAAGCTCGATCTCGTGCGCGGCGGTCGGATCGATCTGGCGGCCCTTCGGCGTCGCCTTGGCGCGCCGGCGCCCTTCGCCGGGGTGATCGAATTCGCGGACCTGGTGGACGTTGTGAGCCATTGAAAACGTCTCGTTCCCTAACCTTGATTTAGACGGACTCTAATCTCTGGTATGCCAGATGCCAAGAGAATTCTGGCGTTCCGATAAGGATTTAAGAAAGCGGCCGCGCTGATCCAGCCCCAATGATTGGGGCCGGGATGGTCGCTTTCTGCAGTGCCAACGCGAGCGGAGATGGCGCTCCGTTCCGAGCCCTTCGCGCCTTGCCTGCCCGCTCGCGTTGGGCACGCGCTTCATCCCGTTCAACTTTTCACCGTCGATATCGATGCCAAGTTTATCGAGATGCCGCGCAGAACCAAAACTCAATTCTGCGCGGCTGAAGGGGCATTGCTTTTCTCTATCGATCGATTTGTCTTCCCGATCAGAGAATCTTGACGGCGCTTTCCAGCGTCTTCCAGACACCCCATGCCAGCGGAAGACCAACGAAGGCCCAGAACAGCGCTGCCTTTGCGTCGAGCCCGCCGAAACCGATGCCGTGGGAGCCCGTGGACAATGATGCACCGGCGCTGGTCGCCTGTAGCTTGGCGACCTCCTCATCCTTCATGTGCCACTTCGGACTGACCGGCTTGATCAGATAGTTGCAGATCAGGCCCGCGATCAGCATGGCGCAGAGAATGTACATGGTGGTGTTGTAGAGCTGATCGCGGGGAACACCGGCCGCGAGCTGGAATTCGCGGATGTAGTTCACCACGACCGGGCCGATGATGCCCGCGGTCGACCATGCCGTCAGCAGCCGGCCATGGATGGCACCGACGAACTGCGTGCCGAACATGTCGGCGAGATAGGCCGGCACCGTGGCGAAGCCGCCGCCATACATCGACAGGATGATGCCGAAGCCAAGCACGAACAGCAGCTTTGAGCCCATCGCCGCGAAGGTCGGGGCCAGCGCATAGAGCGCGATGCCGAGGATGAAGAACGTGTAGTAGGTGTTCTTGCGGCCGATCTTGTCCGACAGCGACGCCCAGAAGAAGCGGCCGCCGATGTTGAACAGCGAAAGCAGACCGGCGAAGCCCGCCGCAATACCGGCAATGGTCGCCTTCTGCGTGGCGTCAAGCTGGTTGAAGCCGACGTTGGGCAGGCCGATCAGCTTGCCGGCAAAGATCTCCTGCAGCATCGGCGAGGCCATGCCGATCACGCCGATGCCGGCGGAGACGTTGAGACAGAGCACCCACCAGATCAGCCAGAACTGCGGCGTCTTGTGCGCATCGTCGAGGTGAACGTTGTACTGCGAGATCATCGCGTTGGCCTTCGACGGCGGCGTCCAGCCGTCGGGACGCCAGCCGGCCGGCGGCAGGCGATAGCGGAAGGCCCCGATCATCATGAAGACGAAGTAGACGACGCCCATCGCCAGGAACGTCTCCCAGACGCCCACCGAGGCCGGGGTCTTGAAATAGTTCATGAGAAGGTTGGCCAGCGGCGCGCCGATCATGGCGCCGCCGCCAAAGCCCATGATGGCCATGCCGGTCGCCATGCCGCGCCGGTCCGGAAACCATTTCACCAGCGTCGACACCGGCGAGATGTAGCCGAGGCCGAGCCCGATGCCGCCGATCACGCCGGAGCCAAGCCACAAGAGCCAGAGCTGATGGATGTAGATGCCGAGTGCGCCGAGGAAGAGACCTCCGCACCAACACAGCGCCGACACGAACGCAGCCTTGCGCGGGCCGACGCGCTCGAGCCAGCCGCCCCACACCGCCGCGGCAATGCCGAGCAGCACAAAGAACAGCGTGTACATCCAGCCCATGCTGGCGACCTTCCAGTCGCAGCTGGTGGTGAAGAGCTCCTGAACCAGCGTCATGTCGGGGCACGCTTTCGGCGCGCTCAGCCCGAGCGCGCGCGACAGCGGCAACCAAAACACCGAGAAGCCATAGGCCATGCCGATACAGAGATGGATACACAGCGCCGCCGGCGGCACCAGCCAGCGATTGAAGCCGGCGGTCGCGATCGTGCGCTCCTTGTCGAGAAATCCGAGCGCGCTCGGCTGGGCTAGTGTTACGTCGGCAGTTGTCATCGGCATTACCTCCTGAGGGTCGTGGCCTTCGAGCTATCGGTTGGAGATGGTGAATGTTGGTGGGAGAGGCGGCGACTCTGCGTGGTCTGCGCGCGTTCGTGGCAATGCAGAGTCTTTTTGGGGACGCGGTCATGCGAGCGCGTGATCGCACCGATCAAAACCGATCGCGCAAATGCGCACGGTCGCCGTGTTGCAACCGAACGGCCGGTCAACGCGCCCATTACCTTGTCCCTATTGCCGGACGCAGGCAGCAATCGCTGTGCCAAGTGGTGCGATGCCGGAAATCAATGACTTACGCAGGGTTGCATCACGGGAACAGACAAAATGTCCGGATGTATAAAATCGCGATGGACAAAATGTCCAATCAGTTCGCCTCGGGCAGCCACACGCTGAATGTGCTGCCCTCACCGATCCGGCTTTCCACCGAGATTTCGCCGCGTTGGCGCTTGATCAGAGTCTGGCTGATGGACAGACCAAGGCCGGTGCCGCCGCGGCGCCTGGTGGTGAAGAAGGGATCGAAGACCTTTGCGACGACATCGGCGTTCATGCCGATGCCGGTATCGCCCACCTCGATCGCGATGCCGTCAAGGCCATCGCGATTGGTATCGAACGAGCGAAGGTTCAATGTACCGCCATCGGGCATGGCGTGGATTGCGTTGACGATCAGGTTAATGAGTACCTGCTGCAGCTCGGTGCGATTCATCAGGACGAGGCGGCTGGCGCGGTCCTCCCTGATCACTTTGATCTCGGTCTTGTTGAGGAGATGCTGGACCAGCGGCAGGCAATCCGCCACCACCGCTCCCGGCGCGTGGCGTTCGACATAGCCGGCATATTCCTCCGGCCGCGCAAACTGCAAGAGCTTGGTCACGATCTGGCTGATGCGGTGGATCTGCTCGTCGACCAGGCGGAATTCGACCTTGGCCTTGTCGGCCTCCACGCCGACCACGCTTCTGATCACATCGAGATTGCCTTGCATGACGGCGATCGGATTGTTGATCTCGTGCGCGACGCCGGCGGTGATCTCGCCGATCGCGGCGAGCTTCTCCGACATGATGAGCTGCTTTGTCGTCGCTTCCAGCTTCAGATTGGCAAGCTCCAGATCGCGAGTCCGCTCGCGCACCCGCACGTTCAGCTCCTCGTTCCATTCGCGCAGCTGCCGGTCGCGCTCCTGGATCTGATCCAGCAGCGTGTCAAGATGAACGGCGACGCGGCCGACCTCGTCGCCCGCCGCCGGCAGATTGGTACGGGCGCCGAGATTGCCGCGCTCCACTTCGGCGATGGTCGCGGTGACGCGCTCCAGCGGCATGAAGATCGAGCGCGCCCAGCGCAGGAAGATCGGCACCGTCAGGCCGGTGATGACAACGAACGCCAGCGCAATGATAAAAAGCGTTTCGTATTTGGCGTCGCTGAAGGGTTTTTGCAGGAAGCCGACATAAAGCATGCCGACACGCTTGCCGTAGGTGTCTTGCAGCGGCTCATAGGCCGAGATGTACCAGTCATTGACAACGAAGGCGCTGTCGAGCCAGGTGCGCCCCTCGCCCATCACGGCAGAGCGCACCGCCGCCGAGACCCGCGTGCCGAGCGCGCGGCGACCCTCGAACAGCCGGACATTGGTGCTGATCCTGACGTCGTCAAGGAACAGCGTTGCCGTTCCCTTGCTGCCCTCCGGCAGGCTCTCGGACTGATAGACGAGGTCGTTGATTGTGTCGATGAATTCGAGGTTCTGGTTGAGCAGGATGCCGCCGACCAGCGCGGCCGCGGCGCCGCCGGGCGCATTGGCGTGGCTCGCCGCATGCACCACCATGCCATGCGTCTCAGTGCTGCGATCGGTCGGCACCGCATTCGGCGTCGGCACCACCTCGAGGCGGGCCCGTTTGGCGAGCCCAGGCGAGATTGCTGCAAGCTCGTCGTTGTCGAAGATGTCGACGCCGGTCGCGGCAGACTTGCCCGACAGCGCCTTGGTGACGATCGGCCAGTTGTTCTTCGGTCGCCCGGGGAATGCCGGCGATGAGGCGATGATGTCGCCGCTTCCGTTCATGAGGTAAAGGAAGTCGAGGCCGATCTCCTTGCGGCTCTGCTCGAGCAATTCCTGCAACGCCGCAGGTGCGCCTTGCTCCGTCGCGTCGCGGAAGCGCGAGGAGAGGCTCAACGCCCGAATCTGCACGCCGGTCTTTTCCAGGATGCGGGCGAGATACTGGTGAGCGATGGTGAGGTCGCCATGCACCTTGGAGGTCAGCGCCGCATCGAAGCGCGCATTCCAGCGATAGATCGCCACCCCAAGCAGCAGCGGCAGGATCACCAGCATCGGCAACAGCGCAATGGCAAGCAGCCGGAAGCGGACCGAACGTCCGCGCACCGGTTCGTTCATGCGGGCCGGATCAGACATCCCATAGCGCGAATTTGCGATCGATCGTCTTGCGCGAGATGCCGAGCCGCCGCGCCGCCTCCTCGCGATTGCCACCGGTCTCCCTGAGCATCGCGAGGATATGCCGGCGCTCCATGTCGGCGAGGCTGTCCGCGGGCGCCAACTGGCCGTCGTTGCGCGATCCCGCAAAATCGTCGGGAAATGCACCAAGGATCAGCGTGCGCTCGATCAAATTGCGCAGCTCGCGCACATTGCCGGGCCAGTCGTAGCTGGCGAGCGCCGCGCGCACCGAACCGTCGATCGGAACCGGCGGCATGCCGAGCTGCAACGAGAGTTTTTCCATGAAGATGGTGGCAAGCTCCTGCACGTCGCCGCCGCGGTCCTTCAGCGGCGGCAGATGAATCTGCACGACGTTGAGGCGGTAGAACAGGTCGGCGCGGAACTGTCCTTTTTCGACTTGCTTGTGCAGGTCGGCGTTGGTGGCGAACATGAGCCGCAGATCGACCGGCACCTCGCGCTCCGCACCGACGGGGCGGACGCGGCGGTCTTCCAGCACGCGCAGCAGCTTGCTCTGCATCGGCAGCGGCAATTCACCGATCTCGTCGAGGAACAGCGTGCCGCCATGGGCATGGAGGAACAGGCCCTCGCGGCTGCCCTCCGCGCCGGTGAAGGCTCCCTTGATATGACCGAACAGCTCGGCCTCGATCATGTCGGGCGGGATCGCCGCGCAATTGACGGGAACGAACGGCTTGTCGGCACGGTCCGACAGCGAATGGATCGAGCGCGCCGCGACCTCCTTGCCGGTGCCGGATTGACCGGTGAGCAGGATCGAGGTCGGCACGCGCGCCGCGCGCGCGATCATCTCGCGCACACTGCGCACCGCCTGAGACTCGCCGACGAGATTGTCGCGCAGGAAATTGCGGTCCGAGGACGCGCGCAGCGCATAGCGCAGCACGTAGTTCTCGCGCTGCAGACGAACGCGGTCGAGACAGCGCGCGACAGCGTTGAGGATCTGGTTCGAGCGGAACGGTTTCAGGACAAAATCGACAGCGCCGGCGCGCAGCGCCTGGATCGCGGTGTCGAGGTCGGCATAGGCCGTGATCAGGATGGCGTCGGCAAAGAAACCGACGGCGCGCTGCTCCGCGAGCCAATCGACGCCGTTCTTGCCGGGCATGATGTTGTCGAGGATGACGACGTCAAAGCGGTTCTTGTCGAGCTTGCGCGAGGCTTCGTCCGTGTCGGCCGCCTCCTCGACGAATTTGCAGCGCGGGCCGAGCGTGCGAACGAGAAAATTGCGCATGCCCGGCTCGTCATCGATGATCAGGATCGAGGCCTGCGCCAGCGCGCCGAACTCGGGGCTGCCCGATGGTTTGCCAAGCTTGACGGGCGGCTCGCGAGCCACCACGGCGTTGGCCTTTGATGTCTGGAAACTCATGGACAATTCTGTAGGTCCGATTGCCGCACCCCGCAATCGGACCTTAGGTCGACTAATTGACGAGCAACGACGTCGCTCGTCTCGTTATTCGAATTCGTTATCGATCAATTCGATTTCTCTATCAGGAACACGATGCGGCTGTTGCTGCGCTCGGTGATCTCGACCTTGTCGCCGGTCTCGCGAATGAGATTGGGAATGTCGATCACCGAAAGCGGATCGGTGCACAGCACTTCAAGCCTGTCCCCGGCCGCGAGCGACTTCAGCGCCTTTCGCGTCTTCAACGCCGGCAACGGGCATTTCAGGCCGGCAAGATCGAGCTTTGTCGTGGTCATGCGATGAGGATGGCGAACGGGGTTGGCATCGTCAATCAGTTGATCAGGCTGGCGTAGGAGAGGAAACCGATGGCATCGCCAGGCGAGACCTGCGTGACGTCCTCGCCCAGCTCGGCAAGCCCATCGGTATCGGCGAGCGAGGACAAGAGGCCCGCGCCCTCGCGGGGAAATTTTGTCGCCTCCAGCATGCCATCGCTACCCCTGCGCAGGGTGACGCGGACATATTCGCGGCGCGAGATCTTCTTCTTGTAGGAGAAGGCCGCGCGCACCGGCATCGGGGTTAGCTTCTCCGGCCGCGCGCCGCACAGTGCCAGAATCGTCGGCCGCACCACGTGGACGAAGGTCACAAAACTCGCCACGGGATTGCCGGGCAAGCCGATGAACGGCGTGCCGCCGATGATGCCCATCGCGACGGGACGGCCCGGCTTGATCGCCATCCGCCACAGCACAAGTTTGCCTGCACCCTCCACCGCCGCCTTGACATGATCTTCCTCGCCGGTAGAGACGCCGCCGGTGGTGAGCAGCAGATCGTGCTGGCCGGCCACCCGCTTCAGGGCCTTCGCGAGCGCATTCGGCTCGTCGCTGAAAATGCCGAGAT
>Ga0081540_1004818_pt1 | contig 10163 bp, 10 predicted proteins | sample TabmetS2T1R1_FD_71024 | JGI IMG/M metagenome (GOLD analysis project Ga0081540, IMG submission 71024) | Tabebuia heterophylla rhizosphere microbial communities from the University of Puerto Rico - S2T1R1 | ecosystem: Host-associated > Plants > Roots > Rhizosphere ... | reverse complement strand
AGGCGCGGCGCTGATGCCGGAAGCAGCTAGCTAGGACGCGGACTCACTAAGGCGCAGCCATAGCCTGATTGACGCGAGCTGAACGAAGGCAAGGTTGTTGGCGGCGAGCCTGTCGTAGCACGTCGCCACCCGACGACATTGTCCGTTGAAGAACCGCTCGACCTGGTTGCGAGCGCGGTAGAGATAGGGGCTGAAGCAGATCGGATCGCTGCGATTGCTTTTCGGCGGGATGTTGGCCCACGCGCCCTTCTTCATGGCAAGCTCTCTGATCCAGTCGGCGTCATAGCCAGGTCGGCAAGCAGCATTGATCCGGATTTCCGACGAGACAGTCGTTTTCTGGCAAGTCGAACGTCGTGGGCCTCACCGGGGCTCAGCGCCAGCCGCACCGGCAGACCATTGCTATCGACCACCGCCTGGATTTTGCTGGTCAAGCCGCCCGCGTGACCTCCCCATTGATTGACGCTGGTTTCGTGTGACACAGGCTCCGCGCTGACGTACACGGACAATGGAGGTGTCGATCATCTGGACAGCGGCATCATGGGCAGCGGCAAGTGCGTCAATGATGCGGCCCCAGACGCCGGCCCGTCGCCAGCGGACGAAACGGTTATAGCAAGTCGTGTAAGAGCCAAAATGATCCGGCAAATCGCGCCAAGGTGCTCCAGATCGCAGGATCCAGAAAATACCGTTGAGGACACGTCGGTCGTTTACCCGAGGAACGCCACGCGGCTTGTTCGGCAGCATGGGCTTGATGGCAACCCATTCATAATCAGCAAGTTCGTGGCGCATGATTCGAGCCCCCTGCTTGGGAGTTTGAATCACAGCGGTCTGGCCAATCGCAACGCTCGTGGCTACGCCCTGGTTCGGCGCTTACGGAGTGAAGCGGACCTCAGACCGCCGACAGCCCCCGACTAAACCGTCGAAAGTGACCCGGTGCGGACTTCGAACTTGAACCCCGACTTGGCTGCGCGTCGGAAAAATGCCGCACCGGCGCGTGGCGCCAGCGCGGCACAAGTTTAGCTCGCTTTTTGCACTGCCGGGGGCTTCCACGAGCCGTTCAGGATCGAGGGACCGCTATCCTTGGGCCAGTACATCCGTAGCATCGGAATGAAGTCGCCCTTCGGTGCCGGCAGCCAGTTCGCTTCCTTGTCCGTGCCCGGCGACTCGTTCTGGAAATACAGCGTCAGGGATCCATCAGCGTTGAATTTGGGATTGTCGCGCATGCTGACGGTGAACTTGTTCAACGGATTTGGCACGAACCACCAGCCCTGGTCGATCATGTACATGGTGATCGACCAGAAGCCGTTAACGGGAGGCGTCGCATCCTTCGGGAAGGTCAAAGTGTACCTGCTGGCACCCGTCAGTCTTTGTCCGGCCGAATCGACCTCAGTGTAGGGGTAGACCGCGTCGCGTTCCTGATTAGCGGGCCAGCCGAACGCGGCCACGACCGCGCGCTTCATATAGGTCTCCGGACCGTAGGTCCCGAGCCCCCTTTGTGACGACCCACCCGTCTATCATCTCTCCGAGGCTCTCCTTGTTGCCCTCGATCTTCTTCAACGCGGATTGCGGTATGTCTTTCAATGCAGCCTGTACGGCCGGATCGAGCTTGCTCATCTCGAACGGCTTGCCGGGCACGATGCTGATCTTCGCCATCTTTGCGAGCATCGTACCATCGTCCGCTGCAGGAGGGGCGATACCCCCCATTAGCTTGGCCATCAGGTTGAAATAGCCCTCCGTTCCCATGGCGAGGATGACGGACTGCGGCTTGTCGGTCATGCTGTAACCGGGATCGATGACCGGCGGCGCCACAGGCGTGTAGGATTTACCCCAGGCGGACAGCGGCGTGATCTTGTACTGAGCCTGCAGGGCATTGACGACTTTATAGTCCTCTTCCGTCCCGTCGGCATAAGTCCGGCCCAGAATGACCATCTGGCGGGTCGCGACGGGGAAGTGCTTCACGCCGGCCGGCACCTCTCCTTTCCAGCCGGGAGCGGTGAACATGTAATGCGCAGCCTTGCCGTCTGCCGTACGTTTACTCGGTGAGGACTCCGAATCCGACATCCACAAATCGACGATCTCGAAAAGATAGTAGCGACTTCCCATGTCGGGATGGCTGAATATCTGTGGTTCGGTCAGATCGAGCCATGCCAGCGAGTAGAGCGTATCGGCATTGGGCGCCGAGACACCGCGATAATCGGCCGGTGGATAGCGCGGCACGTTGATGAACTGCCCGGGCGGACCCTTGAGTCCTTCAAGTTTTGGCACGTTGCTCATCTGAACGCGGGTGACTTCAGTCGTGATGAGCGAATAGCCATAGACATAGGCGTCCTCGGCGATCTGCTGCGCTTCCGCAGGTGACAGTGTTTGCGCCTTTGCGGGCAGCGTCATCGCGACGCAGGTCGCCGCGAAGCTGCTGGCGATGGCACCGTGTACAAATCTTCGTCGAGTTGGATTCACTGCTAACTCCCTTTATGTCGTCGTTGAGGATCGCCTCATTGGAAGCCGCGAACAAATGAGTCGATGCAGCCCCCCAAAAGGTTCAACACAAGGGCTATACAATCGAAGGTAGGCAACAATGGAGATTTCCGCTTGTGGCCGATTCCGTTGAAAAAGGCAGCAGTAGTCGGATGTATTGGCGCCAGTGCCGATCGGGCCGAACGGCTGTACTAGCCTCTTATGCGGGCTTGAGGGTTTGCATCGGGATCAGCTTGGCCATCTTGCGAAGGTTCTGAGCGGTGGCTGCGAGGGTGAACTCGTCGCGCGCGCCGTTTGGGCCTCGTAAGCGCAAACGGTCGAGTTTGAGAATGCGCTTGAGGTGCGCGAACAGCATCTCGATCTTCTTGCGAAGCCGGCGCGAGGTACGGCCCTCCCACGAGCTTGCGATCTGGCGAGCCATATCGCGAGCGCCCTCATAGATTGAGCGCGGTACCCTCCGTGAAGGCTGCTTGGGGCAACAGCGGCTTTTCAATGCGCATCGATCGCAATCACGCTTGCTGGCCATGTAAAGCATCGTGGCACCGTCGTTCACCAGCGCTCCGGTCGTGGTGAGGACCTTGTCGCCAGGACAGCGATACACGTCGCCTGCGTGGTCGTAGGTGAAGTGCTCGCGCGAGAAGATCCCGTCCGTGCGGGGCCGACTTGTCAAAGACGGTGATGTGCGGTTCGATGCCGTGCTCATAGACCAGCCAGCCGAGCATCTCGGCCGAGCCATAGCCGCTGTCGCCGAGGAGCCGGTTCGGATAGAGATCGAACCGTTCGAGCGAGCGCTCAATCATGCGCTTGGCGGCCAACACCTCCGCCTGCCGGATTGCCGTGGTTGCCTGCACATCGACGATGATCGCGTTCTCGACGTCGACCAGGTAGTTCGTCGAGTAGGCAAAGAAGGCTTGGCCGCCGTGCGCTCCCGTCCAGCGCGCCGCTGGGTCGGAGGGCGACACGAACTTCGGCGTGACCTCGGTCGCGGCTCCGAAAGCGGCATCGTCGAGGACGGCCAGATACTCATTGATCGCTCGGCGAGCAGCCTCCGGTGGAAGTCCCTTGTCGCCTTCGATCCCCTTCTGCCGATTGGCATCGGCCTTGATCAGGCTCGCATCGACGGCAAATCCTTCACCACCGACCAGTCGCTCCTCGAGGCAGCGGCCCAAGACACTCTCGAACACTCGACGGAAGAGATCGCTCTCTCGGAAGCGACCATGCCTGTTCTTGGAAAAAGTCGAGTGATCCGGCACCGCACCGTCCAGACCGAGTCGGCAGAACCACCGGTAAGCCAAATTGAGGTGGACCTCATCGCACAGGCGCCGCTCCGATCTGATGCCGAAGCAGTAACCGATCAGGAGCATCCGGATCATTAGCTCCGGATCGATCGAAGGCCGACCGATGCTACTGTAGAAAGGCGCCAGGCCCCCGCCGGACCTCTTCGAGATCGATAAACCTGTCGATCGACCGTAGCAGGTGGTCGGCGGGAACATGCTTCTCGAGCGAGAATTCATAGAACAACTCAGGCTGTTCGACTTGCCGGTGCCCCATCATGATCTTCAGTCCTGCTAGGGCGTGGACTCATTAGCGCGCAGCCAAATTCGGATTGATGCGAGTTTGACGAATGCCAGATAGTTAGCTGCGAGTTTGTCGTATCGAGTCGCGACACGCCGACACTGCTTGATCTTGTTGAAGAACCGTTCGACCAGGTTGCGTGCACGATACAGATATGGGCTGAAGCAGATCGGGTCTTTGCGATTTCGCTTCGGCGGAATGTTCGCCCACGCTCCCTGCTGGCGAACAAGCTCCCTGATCCAGTCGGCGTCATAACCGCGATCCGCGAGCAACATCGTTTGCGGAAGCAAGGCGCTGAGCAGAGCCGAACATAGCCGATTGTCATGCGCCTCGCCGGGCGTGAGAGCGAGATGGACCGGCAGGCCGTGGGTGTCCACCACCGCGTGAATCTTGCTTGTCAGGCCGCCTCGCGAGCGGCCCATGTCTTGGTGATTGTTGTCGGCCACGGAAGCCCCGTGCTGATGCACACGTACGATGGAGGTATCGATCATCTGCACCGCCGCGTCATGACCGGCGGCCAGCGCGTCCATGATATGGTCCCCGACGCCAGCCCGCCGCCAGCGCACGAACCGATTGTAACAAGTGGTACGGGGACCATAGGTCTCTGGCAGGTCGCGCCATGGCGCACCTGAACGCAGGACCCAAAAGATGCCATTGAGCACGCGACGGTCATTTACCCGCCGAACGCCGCGCGGCTTGTTGGGCAGCATCGGTTTGATGGCGGTCCATTCGTAGTCGCTGAGTTCGTAGCGCATGATTCGAGGCTCCGGATTCGGAGCTTGAATCACGTCTCGGGCAGGGCCATCAAGCCGCGATAGCTGATCGCGAAACCGCTAAATCTCTAGATTTACTTCCGCCTTTGGCGGCATAGCGGACATGGCCAACCTTGTCGCTGCGTCGCCCCATAGCGATTGGACCCAAAGCGGACAAATTCCGGCATCAGGTTGGTCGGCGTGATCTCGCGCAGCAAGTTCCAATCACGCGGGCTTGCCCAGTTGCGGCGAGATGTGAGACGATTTTGTCCAATCGTCCTGGAGAGCGTACATATGAAGAAGATTGCGTTTGTTCTTTCCGCTCTTATTGTTGCGGTATCGACCGCACAAGCGCAGGACCACAAGCCGGAATATTCCGCAAAAGTGCCACCTTCGATCGTGACGCCGGAGACTGTCGAGAGTCGCATCGGTACGTTGAAATTCTTCGATGGCCTTCCGGACGACGAGACGGTTCGCAAAGCCTACGATCAGCTCGATTTCTCACGCGGCATCGAGGCGTTCCTATCCGGTGTCCCGGCGGCCTCTCTGCATGCGATGTGCAAGGGGCTCGACCAGGCGGGCGTGACACCGAACAAGGCGATCGGCATCACCGAAGATCTGATGGACGCTCGCTCGCTGTTCCTCACGCCGAACTCCACGACCGTCTACAACTTCTTCTGCGTCGACCTGAAGAACGGTCCGGTCGTCGTCGAGATTCCGCCGAACGCGCTCGGTCCCGTCGACGATGCCTACTTCCGCTTCGTCACCGACGTCGGGCTCACTGGTCCGGACAAGGGCAAAGGCGGCAAGTACCTCTTCGTTCCGTCGGATTACAAGGGCACCTTGCCGACCAGCGGCTATTACATCGCCAGGTCGCCGACCTACATCAACTGGGTGCTGTGCCGCGTATTCGTGAAGGACAACGACGTCGGCGCGGCCGTGAAGCTCATCAAGGATCGGGCCCGCGTCTATCCTTTGGCGGCCGCGGCCAAGCCACCGGCGACGACCTTCGTCAACCTTTCGGGCAAGCAGATCAACACGATCCACTCCAACGACTTCAAGTTCTACGAGGAGATTAACGAGGTCGTCCAGTACGAGCCGGGCGATGCGTTCGACCCCGAGATCGTCGGCCTGTTCGCCGCGATCGGCATCAAGAAGGGAAAGCCGTTCGCACCTGACGATCGTTTGAGAGCGATTCTCACCGAGGCCGTCGCGGTCGGGAATGCGACGGCGCGATCCATTCTGTTCGCGTCTCGCGATCCGCTCGTCAAGTTCTACCCCGACCGTCAGTGGAGCAACGGCTTCATCGGCAACAGCTACGCCTTCATCAACGACGGCGAGCGTATGCTCGATGCGCGAACGCTGTTTCACTACGCGGCGACCGGCATCACGCCAGCGATGGCGGCCGCAAAGCCTGGGTCGGGGTCCGCATATACCTTTACCGCACGGGATGCGGGGGGGCAGTTCCTCGACGGGGGCAAGACCTACAAGGTCACGCTGCCGGCTCCGGTTCCAGCCGGGCAATTCTGGTCGTTCACAGTCTACGATTCCCAGACCCGCTCGATGCTGGAGACCGACCAGAAGCTGGCCGGCATCGACAGCACCCAGAAGAGCGTGAAGGCCAACCCTGACGGCTCCTACACCGTCTATTTCGGGCCAAAGGCGCCGGCCGGGCAGGAGACGAACTGGGTGCAGACGCGCCCCAACAAGAGCTGGCAGGTGATCTTGCGACTCTATGCACCGCTCCAGCCTTGGTTCGACAAGAGCTGGAAGCCCGGCGATTTCGAGGAAGCGAAGTAGCGGACTCCGATTTCGGCGATGTCAGCTTTGGGACCCTTCGCTACCGTTGACGCGGCGCCGCGACATGTCAGTTCATAGGGTGAGACCGGAAGTTGGCGGTGGAGCGATGGACCAACGCCTTTGACCCAAAGCGGACTTGGAACAATTGGCCTGTTGACCTTAAGTGCCATTGAACCAACTTTGAGTTCCGCACTACCGTTACGGCATCAATGCCGCCGCCTATCTTAGGGAGGGTCCTTACAGTGCGCCAGTTTGCCTTCATTGCTGCGTTGACTGTCATCGCCACGATCACGGCCTCGGCTCAAGCACAGAGCGACCGTTACGACGCGCTCGCCAACCAGCCGCTCACCGGCGGCTTCCTGTCTAAGGAAGCGGGCGGCGCGCTGATGGACGAACTGACGTTTCAACGCGCGACGCAAGCCTATCTCTGGGCGATGCCGGCGCTGAACATGTACGGCATGAAGGAAGGCTCCGAGAAAGTCTTCGGCAAGGGTTACAACATTCTGCCGGTGTTCAAGGATCGCTTGAACGCCAAGACGCTGATCACCACGCCGAACTCCGATGTCATCTACGCGCTCGGCTATCTCGACCTGAAGGAGGACGGGCCGATGGTAATCGAGGTGCCGCCCGGTCTGCAGGGCATCCTCGACGATTTCTGGCAGCGGCCGATCTGTTCGGAAGGCGAGATCAGCGGCAAGGTCTGGTGCGGCGACGTTGGGCTTCCCGGCCCCGATCAGGGCAAGGGCGGCAAATACCTCGTGCTGCCGCCGGACTACAAGGGCACGCCGCCGTCCGGCTATTTCACGCTGCGCTCGCGCACCTATGGCGTTTTCGTGTTCTGGCGCGGATTCTTCAAGGATCCGAAGCAGCTTGCGGAGCCCGTGCGCGTGATCGAGCAGACGCGCATCTATCCCCTCGGCAAGGAAGCGGGTGCAAAGCCAATGCAATTCCCCAACGCGTCGGCGACGCCGGCCAACATGCTTTACCCGCAGGACGGCAGCGCGTTCGACATGCTCGCGCGCTTCATCGAAAACGAATATGTCGATCCGCGCGACTTCGAAATGCGCGGCGTGCTGGCCGCGCTGGGCATCGAGAAAGGAAAGCCGTTCGCGCCGGACGCAAAGATGAGGACGATGCTCGACCTCGGCGCCAAGACCGCAACGCGAATGGGCCACACCATCATTTATGACGGGGTGAAATACTATCCCGACCGTCAATGGCTCAACGGGTTTCCCGGTGGACGTCCGGATTTCATCGGCGATACCGCGAACCAGGTCGATTTTCGCACGGCCTTCTTCACTTACGCGTATTCGACAAGCCCCGGCATGGTCCTGGAGATGGAGAATATCGGCGCGAAATACCCGAATGCGTTCCGCGACTCGAACGGCGACTTCCTGTTCGGCGGAAACAGCTACAAATTGACGTTGCCTAAAGACGTTCCGGCTGCGCTATTCTGGTCGGTGACCGTCTACGACCCGCTCAACGGGTCCGGCCTCGACAATGGCCAGCCGTTCCCTTCTCTCAATACCATGGACAAGCCGGTGACGAACGCCGACGGCTCGATCGACATCCACATCGGGCCCGACTCACCTGGCCCCGGCAAAAACTGGATGAAGACGATCCCCGAAAAAGGCTTCTTCGTCATCCTGCGTCTCTACGGACCGAAGAAGGCGTTCTTCGACCAGAGCTGGAAGCCTGGGGACATCGAGAAGCAAAACTGAAGCCGATCGCCTGGAAAGAAATGAGCAACGGTGATCTTGACCGTCGCCGCCTCCTGCGTGGCGAAAGTGGCATGGACAACGATTGGGGACCTCTGTTTTTTTAAGCCAGAATGTGAAACGATTTCGTCCCGCCGGCGGCGACCAATAACAAATCACAATCACAGCTTCGAACGACATTCTCGACAGCAAGAAGGAGCATGATGATGAGATCGAGTTGCGTCCTGACTGCCACGGCACTGGCAATCGTGTTGCTCCAGCCGGTGTATGCTGAAGGGCCTGCGCCATATGTCTTCGAGCGCGGCTATCCGACCGCCGAGACAAGCAAACGCACACGCGACGATGCCGACTTCCAGCGCGCGATCACCGCCTATCGCTTCTGGTACCCGACCGTCTCCGTCGAAGGCATCTTCAACGGCAATCGCGAGCTCGGCTTGAAGGACGGCGAGAAGATGGGGATCGCCGCGGCAGGGCCGCAGCAGGTCGGCTTCACGCTCAACTCGGACACGCCTTATGGCTCGGGCGTCATCGACGTCAGCAAGGGCCCGGTCGTCATCGAGCTGCCACCTGGCCCTTACATCGGGCTCGTCAACGACCATAATCAAGGTTGGGTGCAAGACCTCGGCTTGCCCGGCCCCGACGCAGGCAAGGGCGGCAAGCATCTTGTGCTGCCGCCGGACTACAAAGGCAAGATCCCGGCCGGTTATCACGTCGGCCAGTCGAAATCCTACAAGAACCTGCTCGCCGTGCGCGCACTGCCTGTCGGCGGCGACGTCAATAAGGCGTTGGACGCCTTGAAGGCGATCAAAGTCCATCCGCTCGGCAGCACCACCAACCTTGCCGTGATCGACATCAGCAAGGACAAGCTGGACTCCTCCTCACTGCGTTGGGAGGACAACGGCAAGTTCTGGACCGTGCTAAAGCAGATCGTGGACGAGGAACCGATCGTTCCATCCTTCCTCCCGATGTACGGTCTGCTCGCCGAGCTCGGCATCGAGAAGGGCAAGCCCTTTGCGCCCGACGCGCGGATGATTGACATCCTCGACCGCGCCGCCAAGGCCGGGCGTGACCAGATGCTGGTCTCGGCCTTCGACAGCGCGCGGCCCGACCGGATCAACTGGCCAGATCGCAAATGGGAATGGGTTGGGCTCACGCCCGGCAGTGCGCAATTCGAGACGCCCAGCGGCATGGACCTCGAAGCGCGCGATCGCTGGTTTGCACAGGCGATCGTAACCTCGCCGGCGATGTTCCGCCGCACGGCTGGTGCTGGCTCGCTCTATTGGATGAGCACACGCGACGACAGCGGCGCCTTCCTCGACGGCGGCAAGAATTACAAGCTCACCTTGCCGCAGCCCGTGCCTGGAAAGCTGTTCTGGTCGGTCACCGTCTACGACACCCAGACCCGCTCACAGGTGCAGACCGATCAAGACAAGGGCGCGCTGCGCTCGCTGTTCGAGCTGAAGGACATCAAGGGCAACGCGCCGGCCGATCTGTACTTCGGTCCGGAGACGCCAAAAGGAAACGATGCACACTGGATCAAGACGCAGCCCGGACGCGGTTGGTTCGCCTACATCCGCATCTACGGCCCGGAGGAAGCCGCTTTCGACAAGAGCTGGAAGCCCGGCGATTTCGAGGAAATGAAGTAGCAAGCTGAAACGTGAAATGTCCTTTATTGGCCCATAGCGTCGTGCGCTGCCATGCAACATACGTCGGCTCGAGGCATAGCGGACTCCGGCGCGGCGTCAGCCCGGCAGATTTATGGGTTCACGGCCTAGTTGCATCGTAACGTTGCCACGCCCAGAGTGCAGCGGTGGACACGTGGCCCAGCGCTCACCCAAAATCGAGC
>Ga0081540_1004817_pt1 | contig 10164 bp, 10 predicted proteins | sample TabmetS2T1R1_FD_71024 | JGI IMG/M metagenome (GOLD analysis project Ga0081540, IMG submission 71024) | Tabebuia heterophylla rhizosphere microbial communities from the University of Puerto Rico - S2T1R1 | ecosystem: Host-associated > Plants > Roots > Rhizosphere ... | reverse complement strand
CAGCCCCTCCCCCCGCGGCCGCCCGGGGAGCCCCTCCTCCGCCTGACGCTTCAGCTCGGCGGCCTCGACCGCGGCGGCGTCCGAGCTTGATGCGGCACCGACGGTGAAGAACGGCAGGATCGGCTTGCGCGTCCTGGGCCGGAACGAGCAGCGTTCGGCGATCTCCACCGTCGAGGCCAGCGCCTCCGGAATGTCGGCGAACAGCACCGCCATTTCGGCGCGGGTCTTGAAGCGGTGATCAGGCGTGAGCTGGTCGCGATCGGTCTCGGCGATCAGCTTGCCGCCGGCGATGCACAACAGCGCGTCATGGGCTTCGTAATCGTCATTCGACGCGAAATATGGCTCGTTGGTCGCGACCAGCGGCAAGCCCTTGGCGTAGGCGAGATCGATCAGGCCGGCCTCGACGCGGCGCTCCTTGTCGATGCCGTGGCGCTGCAATTCGATGTAGAGGCGATCGCCGAACAGGCTCGCCAGCCGGTCACAACGGGCGGCGGCGAGCGTGGTGTGATCGGCGTGCAGCGCCAGCGAGATCGGGCCGTCGGGGCCGCCGGTCAGCGCGATCAAATCTTCGGCATCGCCTTCCAGCCATTCGAGCTTGATATGCGGGGACTGATGGACCGGCGTTTCCAGAAATGCCCGCGAGTTCAGCCGCATCAGGCTGCGATAACCGCGCTCCTTTGCCGCCAGCAGCACGATACGCGACGGAGCCGCGGCCAGCGCATTGCGTGCGTTCGGGTCCTGGTCGCCGAAATCGACGGCGAGCTCGCAGCCGACGATCGGCTGGATGCCGTAGCCCGCCATCTTGTCGGAGAATTCCAGCGCCCCGAACATGTTGTCGGTGTCGGTCAGCGCCAGCGCCGGCTGGCGGTCGGCCTTCGCCAATTCGCCGAGCTTGGCGATCTTGATGGAACCCTTCAGCAGCGAATACGCCGAATGAACGTGAAGATGAACGAATCCGGCACTGGACATGTCGCTTAACGGGCTCTTGCATCATGATGGGGAACGATCATCGGCCACAAATGCGCGCCGACTCGCCTCCGCGATGGTGAAGCCTCGACCTCGCCGAGTCCACGCGGAACGCGCTCGCCGCGCCCGCCATCCGGCTTTTCCCCAACCCGTCCGCCGGACGGCTTGGGTACAAATTGGGTCAGGTTTCCGCCCCACATCAAAGCTGCGGAATCACCTGCGCCCAGACCGCGATCATCCCGACAAACAACGTAATCGACGCCAGCGCCGCCGCTTCTTCCACGAACATCCGCAACATGGTCCGACTCCTTTTGAACCGAGAACATATGCGGAACATTGTTCCCTTTTTGTTCTGGGAGTCAAGGGTCGTCTCGCGGCCTGTGCCGCGACAATTCCGGCTTGGTTAACCGGGCCAGCCACCGCAACAAAAAAGCCCCGGGACACCGCCCCGGGGCTTCCTTGATTCGCAGCTAGCGCGAGATCAGTACTTCGCGATGACCGGGCCGCCGAAGCGGTAGTTGATGCGGGCGGTGACGATGTCAGCGTCCTGCTTGATGTCGTCGTTGCGGCTGTTGCCCACGAACGTGACGCCGGTGAGGTTATAGTTGTTGGTGCCCATGAACAGGTGGTTGTACTCGACACCGAACGACCAGTTCGGAGCGAAGGCGTATTCCACGCCGGCGCCAACCGTACCACCCCAGCGGGTTTCTTCGACGCGATCGAACACGGTGCCGGCAAACGCGCCTTCGTAGCGGTTGTCGGTCACCGCAGCACCGCCCTTGACGTAGAACAGGACGTTGTTGGCGGCGTAGCCGACCTGACCGGTGAACAGACCGAACGCGTCGATCTTGCTGCGGTTGGTGTTGGGCACCCCAAACAGAAGGCTCGTGTTCGAGCCGTTGAAGTCGGCCCAGTTGCCCTGCGCTTCGAGGCCGAACACCCAGTTGCCGGCCTGCCAGCGATAGCCGACCTGACCACCGATCGTGCCGCCGTCAGCGTCGTGGCAACCTTCGGAAGCCGGCGCGAACGGAACGCCGCCGACCGCGGTGTTGGTCCAGCAGTTGTGGCTCGTGCCCCAGCCGCCGTTCGCACCGATGTAGAATCCGCTCCAGTCATACACAGCAGCGACCATCGGGGGCGCCTTGGTGTAGGGACGCGCAGCGAGATCCGCAGCAACAGCCGGCGCAGCCGCGCCGAGCGCGATCAGACTGGCCGTAACAAGCAAAACCTTCTTCATTTCTTTTTATTCCCGTTCCTTTTGAACAGCCCCCAAGGCCGTGACACGGACATAGCATTGTTCGCTCGAATTGCTGTAACCTCGCTGCAACAACGCACACGAAACGGCCCCAGTGTGAACGTAAGTTAATGTTGTATTGCAGGTGTTTTTCGAAACTTTGCGCCAAAGCTCGCCGTAAAAGATTCACATTCAACTTTGCGTCATTGCTGCAGGATGGAACGCCTTGACGAGAGTGCGCCGGTACGGCTTGTGTCGATGAGAATGGAACCGGCGAAGCGCGGAAGTGCGATGAGGAGATTCGAAATGCGTAAAGCGATTCTAGCCGTGCTGGCTGCGAGTGGATTGGCCGCACTCGGCGCCGCGCCTGCCGAAGCGGTCGGCACACGATATCCGTTCTGCCTTCAAGGCGATGAGTATCCCGGGCTGAGCTACTGCACGTTCACGAGTTACGAGCAGTGCCAGGCGACCGCATCGGGACGTTTTCTCTACTGCATCGCCAATCCCTATTACGTCCCCGAGAGCGAACCGCCGCGCGCCGCGTATCGTCCGCTGCCCGGCCGCGCGCTGCCGCCTGCCCCCGGCCCCGGCAGATACTGATTACTGATCCGTCGGAGCGGCTCAATTCTCCGTGCATGCGCAAGCCAACGGACATTCAAGCGCGCGAACGTGATTTGACGCGAGCGGGCATCGATCGTCTCCTTGGAGACTGAAGATTGCAGGGCTGCGGCGGAGGAAGCATGCGAAGGGCATGGTTGGCGCTGATTGCGGCTAGTACCATGTCGGCATTTGCGATGCCGGCAGCGGCGCGCGAGTTTCCCTACTGTATCAAGGGCTGCGATTTCGGCGCCGGTGCCGGTGATTGCAGTTTTTCGTCTCTCGCACAGTGTCAGGCAACCGCCTCCGGGCGCGATGCGACTTGCGATGCGAATCCCTATTTCAACGCCAAGGTGGACATGCAGACCGATCGCAGCCGCCAATCCCGAAGGAGATTCTGATGCGCACTCTGGCTTTGGCAATTTTGGCAATCGGAGCGGCCTCGGCGGCAGCACCCGCGCAGGCACAGACTTACGATCCCAGCTATCCGGTTTGCCTGCATGTTTATGGCAGGGTCAGCTATTACGAATGTACCTATACTTCCCTGCCTCAATGCAACATGTCGGCGTCGGGCCGCTCGGCGCAATGCGTGATCAATCCCTATTACGCATATGCATCTCAAGATCCGCCGGCACGCCGCTACAAGCGCTACCGCAACGACTACTACTGAGCGTTATCTGTTTGATTGAGCATCAGGGCTAGGATTTCGGCGCCGGTGCCGGCGATTGCATTTTTCGTCGCTGGTGCAGTGTCGGGCAATCGCCTCCGGGCCAGATGCGAGTTGCGCTGGACATGCAGACCGGTCGCAACCGCCAATCTCGAAGGAGATTTTGATGCGCATTCCAGCTTTGGCAATCATCGTGATTGGAATGATCTCCGCTTCGGCGCCGGCGCGAGCTCAAACCTACAGTCCCGACTATCCGGTCTGCCTGCATGTCTACGGCCCGGTCACTTACTATGAGTGCAGCTACACATCGATCCCGCAGTGCAACCAGTCGGCCTCGGGGCGTGCGGCGCAATGCGTGGTCAATCCCTATGCGGCCTATCAGGACCGGCCGGTGCGCAAGCGCGGCATCTACTGAACGCCGCTACTCCAGCTCAACGACCTGACCATCGACCAGCGAGACCCGCCGGTCCATCCGGCCGGCAAGCTCCATGTTGTGGGTGGCGATCAGCATCGCGACCTGCGTCGCCTGCACGAGCTGCATCAGCGCCTTGAAGACGTGGTCCGCGGTATGCGGATCGAGATTGCCGGTCGGCTCGTCGGCGAGCAGCGCCCGCGGTGCATTGGCGACCGCGCGCGCGATGGCGACGCGCTGCTGCTCGCCGCCGGAGAGTTCCGCCGGCCGGTGGGTGATGCGGTCGCCGAGGCCGAGATAGGTCAAAATTTCCGTTGAGCGCTTGATGGTCTCGGACCGTTTGAGGCCACGGATCATCTGCGGCAGCATGACGTTTTCGAGCGCGGTGAATTCCGGCAACAGCCGGTGCTGCTGATAGACGAAGCCGATGTCGGATCGCCGGATCTGGGTACGGTCGATGTCTGATAATTGCGAGGTCGGCGTGCCCGCAACATAGACCTCGCCGTCATCGGGGCTCTCGAGCAGCCCTGCGATATGCAGCAGCGTCGACTTGCCCGAGCCCGACGGCGCCACCAGCGCCACCGACTGCCCCGCCCACAGCGCGAGCTTGGCGCCGTTGAGGATGGTCAGCGTCGCCTCGCCCTGCCTGTACTCGCGTTTTATCTCGTGGAGATAGATAACCGGTACGTCTTCTGCCTCCTCGGCCATCGCGTCCTCACTCGTACCGCAGCGCGTCGACGGGATCGAGGCGCGCGGCACGCCAGGACGGATAAAGCGTCGCCAGGAACGACAGCGTCAGCGCCATGATCACGACTGCGGTGGTCTCGCCGAAATCGATCTCGGCCGGCAGGCGCGAGAGGAAATAGAGTTCCGGCGAGAACAATTCGGTGTTGGTCAACCAGGACAGGAACTGCCTGATGGATTCGATATTCAGGCAGATCAGCATGCCGACGAAGAAACCGGTCAGCGTGCCGACCACGCCGATCGCAGCGCCCGTGATCAGGAATATCCGCATGATCGAGCCCTGCGAGGCGCCCATTGTGCGCAGGATGGCGATGTCCTGCCCCTTGTCCTTGACCAGCATGATCAGGCCGGAGACGATGTTGAGCGCCGCAACCAGAACGATCATGGTCAGGATCAGAAACATCACGTTGCGCTCGACCTGAAGCGCATTGAAGAAGGTCGAGTTCCGCTGCCGCCAGTCGACCAGGAACACCGGCCGTCCCGCCGCCTCCGTCACGCTCTTGCGGAACGCGTCGATGCGATCGGGATTGGTGGTGAATACCTCGATCGCCGTCACGTCGTCCCTGCGGTTGAAATAGGCCTGCGACTCCGGCAGCGGCATGAACACGAAGCTTGCGTCATATTCGGACATGCCGATCTCGAACACCGCTGCCACCTTGTAGGGTTTGATGCGCGGCGTGGTTCCCATCGGGGTCACCGCGCCCTTCGGCGCAACCAGCGTGATGGTGTCGCCGGCATGCAGCGACAATTGATCGGCGAGCCGGCGTCCGATGATGACGCCCTGCCCCTCGTCAAAACCTTCCATCGTGCCCTGCTTGATGTTCTTGGCGATCGAGGTGAGGTTGTTCAGGTCCGCAGAGCGCATCCCGCGCACCAGCACGCCGGCGGCGTTGAAGGCCGAGGAGGCCAGCGCCTGACCGTCCACGACCGGCGCGGCAAGGCGGATGCCGTCGACCTGGCTGATGCGCTCGGCGACGTCCTTCCAGTCGGTCAGCGGAGATTCCAGCGGCTGCACCAAGAGATGCCCGTTCAGTCCCAGGATCTTGTCCAGAAGTTCCTTGCGGAACCCGTTCATGACAGCCATCACGATGATCAGCGTGGCAACGCCGAGCATGATGCCCAGGAACGAAAAGCCGGCGATAACCGAAATGAACCCTTCCTTGCGACGCGCACGCAGGTAACGCCCGGACAACAGCCATTCGAAGGGCGCAAAAGGCGGGGTTCGGGCTGTCTCGCTCATGGTCTCATCCATTACCCGATAATCCCATGATTCGGGCCAAATGTGGCCTTATTGGCCAACATTACCGCCACAGTGGATATCTTATCCGGCGATCTTCGCCACCACTTCCGCAGGGCTGAGATTCTCGCGCGAACCGTCGCTGCGCCGCTTGATCTCGAGCTTGCCCTCGGCGAGGCCCTTCGGCCCGACCAGTATCTGCCAGGGAATGCCGATCAGGTCGGCGGCCGCGAATTTTGCGCCGGCGCGCTGGTCGGTATCGTCATAGAGCACATCGATGCCCTTGGCCTGGAGTTCCCGATAAAGCTTCTCGCAGGCGCCGTCGACGGCCGCATCGCCCTGCTTCAAGTTCAGGATCACGGCGGTGAACGGCGCGACCGCTTCCGGCCATTTGATGCCGGCATCGTCATGGCAGGCTTCGATGATGGCGCCGACAAGGCGCGAGACGCCGACGCCGTAGGAGCCGCCATGGATCGGCACATCCACGCCGTCGGGGCCCGCGACCAGCGCCTTCATCGCGTCGGAATATTTGGTGCCGAAATAGAAGATCTGACCGACCTCGATGCCGCGCGTATTGACGCGCTTGTCGGCAGGGACTTCGCGTTCGTAGCGCTCTGCGTCGTGCACATCCTCGGTCGCTGCATAGACCGACGTCCACTGCTTGATGATCGGCGTCAGGTCGCCGTCATAATCGACATCGTCGGGCGGGATCGGCAAATTGAGCACGTCGCTGTTGCAGAACACACCGGACTCGCCGGTTTCCGCCAGCACGATGAATTCGTGGCTGAGATCGCCGCCGATCGGGCCGGTCTCGGCGCGCATCGGGATCGCCTTCAATCCCATCCGCGCGAAGGTGCGCAAATAGGCGACGAACATCTTGTTGTAGGCGCGGCGCGCCGCCGCCTCGTCGATGTCGAAGGAGTAAGCGTCCTTCATCAGGAATTCGCGGCCGCGCATCACGCCGAAGCGCGGGCGCTGCTCGTCGCGGAACTTCCACTGGATGTGGTAGAGATTGAGCGGCAGGTTCCTGTAGGATTTCACATAGGCCCGAAAGATCTCGGTGATCATTTCCTCGTTGGTCGGCCCGTACAGCAATTCGCGCTTGTGGCGGTCGGCGATGCGCAGCATCTCCGGACCATAGGCGTCGTAACGGCCGCTCTCGCGCCAGAGGTCGGCGAGCTGCAGCGTCGGCATCAACAACTCCAGCGCGCCGGCACGGTCCTGTTCCTCGCGGACGATCTGCTCGATCTTCTTCAGGACCCGAAAACCCAGCGGCAGCCAGGCATAGATGCCGGCCGCTTCCTGCCGCATCATCCCTGCGCGCAGCATCAGGCGATGCGAGACGATCTCCGCCTCTTTCGGATTCTCTTTCAGGATGGGCAGAAAAAACCGCGACAATCGCATGGGTCAACTCGAGGAATCAGTGGGCCACCGGAAGGGGTGCAGTGAAACCGGATCGGGTGCGAAAATACAAGGCCGGGAAGTGTGAAAAAGCCGAAGGAAACGCGGATTTGAGGCCGTTTTGGCGAGGTTTCATGGTTCGTACGCCGTAGTTCATAGGATGGGTGGTGCGACTTGTCCGCCGTAGCTCAACGAGCGAAGGCGGAAGCGATACCCGTCAACTCCGGGTCCGTGGCGAATAGGATGGGTTTCGCTTCGCTCTACCCATCCTTGTAATAGCGCGATCAGATATTGTTGGGGCGTTCCGAGAGGAATGGCCTGCCGCGATTGCACCCGCGGCAGGCCGCTGGCGATCGGATCGCACCCATCCTGAGCAGTTTGTGGCTGCCCTGTAGCAGGATCGCGCCAGCACCTTCATCGGACCCGGATGGTTGCCGGAACAATCAGGTTCGCTTCACAAGGCAGGGTCGACGAAGATGACGCAGACTATCACGATGACGGCGGGTATCGATACGTCCAAAAGCAAGCTCGATATTGCGATCCACGGCCGCCCCGAGCGGTGGCAGGTCGCCAATACGCCGGCTGGCTGGCGGATGCTGACGAATAAATTGACGAAAGCCGGCGTTGGCCGTGTCGGCATTGAGGCCACTGGCGGCTATGAACGTGGCGTGGTGCAGCATTTACGCGCTGCAGGCTTCACCGTGCAGGTGCTGCAGCCGGTTCAGGTCAAGGCGTTCGGCCGGGTGCATTTGCGGCGCGCCAAGAACGATGTGCTGGATGCGGTGATGATCGCAGCCTGCATGGCAACGCTCGATCAGGTCAGGGATGCGCCCGATCCCCGATTGGCCGAGTTGGCAGAACACCTGACCTTCCTCGAGCAGCTCGAGGAGGACATCAAACGCTTCAAGACCCGGCTTGAACATATCGACGACCCACGCTTGCGACGTATGGTTCTTGGCGATATCGCGCAGCGCAAGGCGCGGCGGCTAACCCAGATCCGTTACATTGCCAAGCAATTGCGCGCTCACCGTAATCTCGCCGCCCGCCTGGACCTGGTGCTCAGCATCCCCGGCATCGGCGAACGCACCGCCCTTGCGCTCCTGATCCGCATGCCCGAACTCGGCCGCATCAGTCGCGAGGAAGCTGCCGCCCTTGCCGGATTGGCTCCCTTCGACAACGACAGTGGACAACACAAGGGCCAGCGCCACATCGCTGGCGGCAGAGCTCGCTTGCGGCGCTCCCTGTTCGCCGCCACCCTCCCGGCCGCCTTCCGCTGGAACACAGCCCTCATTGCCCTCTACAAGCGCCTGACCGCCGCCGGAAAGGCCCACAACGCAGCCCTCATCGCCTGCGCGCGAAAGCTGCTGATCTATGCCAACACCGTCGTCCAACGCGGCACGCCATGGACCGAAAGGGCCCTCGCCGTTTAATGGTTGCTACAAGGTGCACGAAGCAACATCACCGCACCTGCAAATCGTCCTGCAGCGTGACCTTCTGGAAATCGGAGACCAGCGCGTCGATCTGCATCCGCCAACGTCCCGCCAGCGGCAGGGCCACGCCGCGGACGTGCCAGTAGCCGTCCGGCCCGAGCGCCGCGCGACGCTCCATCGGCTCGATGCCGCGCTCCGGCAGACTCAGGATCAGCGTCGCCTCCTTGGCCGGTAGCAGGGCCGCGTCTCCCGTCATCAACTGCAGGACAAAATCGTTGGAGCCGACCCTGCCCGGCGAAACCAGCACCTGAAACATCGCTGCATCGGTGTGGATATGGACCGAGAGCGGCACTGCAGTGGGAGCAATTGACGCGCGCGGCGGCGGCGTGAAGCGCCAGCCGGCGACGATGGCAAGGATGCAAAGGACAAGCCCGCATTCGATGAGGATCGATCCCCATAACGGGCGGGCGTTCTCGTAATCCGCATCGACCGCGGGCGTGAGGAGAAACCGGTTCAGCGCCGCCAGGCCAAGCAACACGATCACCAGCGCCAGTTTGATCGAGAGAAGGATGCCGTAGGGCGTCTCGATCAGGGCACGAAGGCTTCCGAGCTGAATGATCGCAAGCGCCAGCCCGCTCAGCACCAGCAGGCCGACCAGCGGCATTGCGATCACCGAAAACTGCTTGAGCGCGCGCGGCAGGTCGTCACTGCGCCGGCGCGCCATCACTGCCAGCGGCGCCAGCGCGCCGATCCAGTACGCCGCCGTGACGCCATGCAGGAACAGCGACGGTCGCGTCAGCCATTGCGGCTCGGCGGTCGCGGCATGCCCGCTGGCCGCCAGCGACAGCCCGACGCCGGCCAGGGCCAGTGCGGTCAGGACCCAGGAAATCAGGACGCTCGGGCTTTGCCATGCGAACCAGGCGATAGCCATCACGACGATCGCAATCAACAGCGACGGCCCAAGGGAAGTGGCGAGCGCGCTGGTCCACGGCGCTGATGTCGCGATGCCGGCAAGCGGAAGGTTGAGGAGATCGAGACCCTGCAGGCCGAGCGAGGCCACCGCACTGACCAGACCGATGGCAAGTGCGGCGCGGCTGACCGTCGATCCGCTCGGGCCCTGTCCGATCCAGGCTGCGAAGAACGCGCCGCCGACGCCCGCGAACAGGCCGAGATAGACGCCGATCCGCGCCAGCCAGATCAGCACCGCCAGCGGCGTCGCCTTTGCCGGCGGCGCTGCCCCGGTCACGGCGCCGATCGAAAACACCATCGATCCCGCCACGGGATGACCGTCCTGCGAGACCACGCGGTAGCTGACGATCTGCGTGCCTGGCGGCAGGTCGTCCGGCAGCACCATCAGCACGGACTGGCCGGCGGCGCGGGTGGCGACATCGCGCGCCTTGCCATCGGCATCGATCAGGCCGATCACGCCCGGCATGACGCTCTCATTGAAGTGCAGTTGCACCATCTTCGGCGGCT
>Ga0081540_1004816_pt1 | contig 10164 bp, 9 predicted proteins | sample TabmetS2T1R1_FD_71024 | JGI IMG/M metagenome (GOLD analysis project Ga0081540, IMG submission 71024) | Tabebuia heterophylla rhizosphere microbial communities from the University of Puerto Rico - S2T1R1 | ecosystem: Host-associated > Plants > Roots > Rhizosphere ... | reverse complement strand
GGATAGTAAGACGTTGGCCGGTCGACGAGGACGACATGTTCACCGGCCCACAATGAGGCAAATCCCCCTGCCTCTGCGGATGTGGCGATGGCCCGGAGCACAGCCGGCCGAGCGCCCGGTCCGATACCGATGGCCGCCAGACCTATTCGCATGGTGGCCCTCCCTAGTGACCACGAGTGTCCCCCGCACGCCGGGTCGGGCGCCCGCAGGGTGCACAGCTATCGGGGCCTGCTACAGATTGCGCCCGTTATCCTCCCAGCTGACGTCCGCGCGACAAAAGGTGTGACCCGGGCACTCGCCCCTGGGCTGGCCCGGCCGCCAGTGACTCCCGTACTGCTAGCCTGCGCTGGGGCGTTCGTGGCTCGAGTGGAGGTAGTGATGGCGATGAGATCGAGCCCCGACCCGACTGCGGTGAGCGACCGGTCGAGCGAGGGCTTGTTGCCCGAGCTGGTCGAGCACCTCCGGCAGAACCGCACCGTGCTGCGCGAGGAATGGGCGCGCCGCATAACCGACGCCCGGTTGCTGACCGCGATGACCCCGGAGGAGATCTTCTCCGAGGCCACGTCGGTCTACGACAACTATGTCGAGGTTCTCGAGACGGGAAGCGTCGAGGCGCTGCAAGATTACGCGCGCAACCTGTCTGAACGGATCATTCCCCGGGGCGTGGAGACCGACGAGGTCCTCGGCATCGTGCTTCTGCTGCGGGACGTGCTGGCCCGCTCGCTGTTCGAGAAGTATCAAACTGATTTCGACTTGCTCAACCGAGTCCTTGACGCCTACGAACCGGCCGCGAACCGGATCGCCAACACGGTGGGCGTGAGCTTCGTGCAAGAGCGGGAACGCATCATCCGGCAGCAGCAGGAGGCGATCCGTGAGCTGTCGACACCGGTACTCCAGGTGCGGGAACGGCTCCTCATCCTGCCGATCATCGGGGTATTAGACGGGCAACGAGCCCGGCAACTTACTGAGCAGCTGCTGCGCGCCATCAGGGCGAACCGCGCGAAAGTCGTCGTCATCGACATCACCGGTGTGCCGGCGATCGACTCGACGGTGGCAAACCACCTGGTCCAGACCGTCGAAGCCTCGGGCTTGATGGGCGCGAACGTGATCATCACGGGACTGTCGTCCGAGATTGCCCTTACGCTGGTCACGATTGGCGTCGACTTGTCGAAGATGAACGCGGTCGGCGACCTGCAAGGCGGCATCGAGGAGGCCGAGCGGCTGTTGGGATACGAGGTCTCGCGGTCGGGTGAGCCGGCCCTCGATATCCGCTGATCGAAGGTCGCGCCGTTCGATGCCCGTCCCAATCCTCAAACAGGGCACTTATCTGATCGCGACGATCCAGTCGGCACTAAGTGACAGTGACGCACTGCGCCTGCAGGACGACCTGATGGAACAGGTCGGCCGGTTCCGCTCCAAGGGCATCATCGTCGACGTTACGGCGTTGGACGTAATGGACTCCTTCGCGGCGCGTTCGTTGCGAACACTCGCCCACATGACAAGTCTCCGCGGCGCGGACACCGTGATCGTCGGAATCCAACCTGAAGTCGCGTTTGCGATGGTTCAGCTGGGTATCACGTTCGAGGACATCCAGACCTCGCTTGACCTCGAGGAAGGTCTGGCGTTCCTGAACCGCCGCGCCCCCGACGCAGGTCGACGCGATGGCCGTTGACGTGGTAGTGCCAGTCACGGGGTCCGATGACATCGTGGTCGCGCGCCAGGCGGGCCGGGATCTGGCTGAGAGCTTGGGGTTCTCGCTCACCGACCTCACGCTCATCGCCACCGCAATCTCCGAAGTGGCTCGTAACATCACGAGCTACACCAACGGCGGCGAGGTGCACCTCCGCACCGTCGACGAACACGGACGGATTTGTCTTGTGGTCGAAGCGGTCGATTCCGGACCGGGCATCGCCGACGTCGACCGGGCCCTGGAAGACGGCTACTCCACCGGCGCGGGCATGGGTCTCGGGTTGCCCGGCGCCCGGCGGCTGATGGACGAGTTCGAGATCCGTTCGGTCGTCGGTCGAGGCACCACGGTGATCATGAAGAAATGGGCTCCGGCCAGTGTTTGAGTCCGGCGTATCCGGCCCGATCGAATGGGCTGTTGCCGGGCAGCCGTTGGCGGGTGAGAACGAATCCGGTGATGGCTGGGTGGTCGCGGATACCGTCGGGGCGACCCTCATCGGCGTCATCGACGGGCTGGGCCACCGCCACTTGGCCGCAGTCGCAGCTGGCCAAGCCGCGTCAGTTCTACAGCAGACCCCCGCCGAGCCGCTCGACGCCTTGTTCGTCCTGTGCCACCAAGCATTGAGTGGCACCCGCGGAGCGGCTATCACCCTGGGCGTTATAGATCATGATGAAGCGACTCTGGAATGGCTCGGGGTAGGCAACGTGGCCGGTTCCCTGGTGCGCGTGTCGCCCGCGGGCCCGACCGTGCGGTCCAGCGTGATGCTGCGCGGAGGCGTGATCGGTCACCAACTCTCAGGCGTTCTGCGTCCGGAAAAGACCTCTATTCAGCCCGGAGACGTCGTGCTGCTTGGTACCGACGGGCTGAGATCGGGCTTCGACGATCGTCCTGATCTCAGCCAGTCAGTCGCAGCCCTCGCGCAGGGGATTCTTGCCAACTGCACGAAGGGCATCGACGACGCGCTCGTGCTCGTCGCGCGATATCGCTGGGGGAAGCGGTGACCGAAGACTTCGCCGCTGACTACCGGTCGGCCCTGGACGAGCATCTCCAGCTCGGAGATGAGTCAAGCCTGGAACGGGCGCACGAGCTCGGACGGCGCGCGCTGACGGCCGGCTTGAGCGTCCTCGACGTCGTACTGGAGCACGAGCGGGCGATCGTCGCCGCGGCGGACAAGAGAGGCGATCCCACCGAGAAGCTGCGCACGGTGGCGTTGCCATTTCTGCTGCAGAGCCTTGCTGCCTTGGACATGGCGACTCGCGGCTTCGTCGAGGCAGCTGAGCGCGTCACCATCGAACAGACGCATGTTGCCCAGCTGCAGCGACTCGCCCAGTGGTTTTCCGGTGCCTACGTAGACCTCCTCGCCGACAAGCGGCTCCGACGGATGGCGGCCTGGCTCCGCGAGGTGATGGCCGCGACCGGCTCGTACATCCAGTTCGGCGGCGCTGACGCGCGATCTGGCCCCGAGCACCCCGTGCCGGACACACTTGCGGAGCTGTTGCTATCGGAACGCAGTTCGGCCACGGCGCGTGGCGCCGCAGTTGACCTGCCATCAGGCCAATGGCTCGCGGCGCGGCTCGAGGTTCAGCACGACGATGAGGGCGTCACCCCCGGGATCTTGATCGTCTGGCGGGACGGTGAATTCACTCCCTTTGACGAGGCAGTGCTAGCGCAGTTCGGCAAGTTGGCCTCAGCCGCGTTGCGCAACGCTGAGCTATACCGGCGCGAGCACGACATCGCGGTCACCTTGCAGAGCAGCTTGATGCCTAAATCCGCGCTCTCGACGGCCGAGCTCACTGTCTCGGCGCGTTACGAGCCCAGCGGCCTGTTCAGCCGGGTGGGCGGGGACTGGTTCGACGTCATCGCCCTGCCCGACAAGCGGGTGGGACTGGTTGTCGGCGACGTCATGGGCCACGGCATCTCCGCAGCCGCACTCATGGGGCACGTCAGCGTCGCGTTGCGCGCCTATGCCGTGGAAGGACACGACCCCGCCACCGTCGTGACACGTGTCGACGAACTCATCAGCCTCGGCGGGGATAAACGGTTGGCGACCCTCATCTACGCGATCATCAGTCCGGACGGGACACTGCAATTCGCGAATGCTGGCCACCCGCCGCCGCTGATCCTTCCGGCCGGTGGCGAGCCGACCTACATGACCCAGGCCCTCTCCCAGCCCATCGGGGTTCGCGCCGCCGGAACTCCGCATCACGACCACATCACCACCCTTAGTCCCGGTACGACCGTTCTCCTGTACACGGATGGGCTGATCGAGCAGCGCGGCCGCTCGATCGATGAAGGCTTGGACGCGCTGCGCCGCCTCGCCGCAGCGGAGGCGAGCAGTCCTCTCGACGCGCTGTGCGACGCCGCCCTGGCGACTCTCGTCGAGCAGCCGGCGCACGACGACGCATGCATTCTGGCCGCCCGCCGACGTCACCTGAGCTAGCCGGCTCAGCGCGGCTCGGCCAGAGCCCGGCCGTACCGTGCTCGTACCCTCTGGCGCAGGCCGGGATCAGAGCGCGGTACAGGCTGGATGAAGATCTCGTCCAGGTCGGTAAAGCGCGAGCGCATATCGGAATCAATCCGCAGGCACGCCTTCTCGAGGTCAGCCGCTGAGTAGTCGTCGACGAAGTCCACTCGCGCGCACACCAGCACCCGATCGGTGCCGGTCTGCATCGTCAGCAGGTCGACGACATCGTCGACTTCGGGCTGCTCCTCAAGCATCGTCTCGATGCTGTGTACCAGTCGGATATCGGCTTGCTTGCCTACTAACAATGATTTGCACGTGTGCGCGAGCATTCCGGCAGCCACAACGAGCAGTACTCCGATAGCGATCGAGGCCAACCCGTCCCACACCGCCGATCCGGTAATCGCATGCAGACCAACCCCAGCGGCAGCCAGGGCGAGGCCGATCAGTGCGGCCGAGTCCTCCAGCACGACGCTTTTCACGGTGGGGTCGTCCGGATTGTGAACGTATTCACCGACCGATTGATCACTGTCGGCAGCTTCGCGCCGGGTTTGCTGAAAGGCACGCACTAACGACGTTCCTTCCATGATCGCCGCGACACCGATGACCAAGTAGCTCAGCCAGATATGCGATACCGCACGCTCCGGGCTCAGAATCGTATGCACCCCGAGGTAGAACGAGAACATCGCACCAGAAACGAAGATCGCGACTGCGGCGAGCAGTGACCAGAAATATCGCTCCTTGCCGTAACCGAATGGGTGGACCACATCGGCCGGTCGGCCTGATCGCCGCAGCGCCGTCAGCAGTAACAGCTCCGTCGAGGTGTCGCCGGCCGAGTGAGCGGCTTCAGCCAACATCGCGCCCGACCCCGACAGCAGTCCCGCGATCAGCTTCAGCAGGCCGATTCCCGCGTTCGCTGCCAAGGCAACAAAGACAGTAAGCCGGCTCTCGCCTTGATCGGTGCGTTCCGCAGTCTGATCGACCATCACTCCACCACTGCGGCGAATTCGCCCCCGTTCGGGACCTAGAGCGGTATTCGCCTGACTGTCCGTCATGCGAGCCTCGGGTTACGCCATCTCGCATCGTGGGTATACCCCGTTCATGACGCAGATAATCCGGTCCCCGCGCTGATCGGGAGCACATCGGCGAGGTCTGCGTCCAACCCCATGACGCGTCGCGATCGACTGTGCCCTGACACGCGAACGCGGCCGAAAGGAGACAACTAAATGATCATCCTCGGGGCAATACTGCTGATCATCGGCTTTTTGACCGGGATCCCCATCATTTGGACGCTGGGCATCATTGCACTCGTTGTCGGCCTCGTGTTGGTCATAGCCGGCGCCAGCGGCCGAGCGGTTGGGGGACGCGCGCACTATTGGTGACCGCCGACGAACAAAGCTAATGCCAGCGCGAGGGCTCAGTGCCCTCGCGCTGGCTGTCTGCCCTGCTGACGGTTTCGCATAATTCAGCCGAGCGGACGACGCAAACGCAAACGACGCACACGTCCGATCAGAACTGATGGCGCCGGCGCAGCGCTCGGGGGCGCGCGTCCGGGTCGTAGATCGTGCGATAGAGCGGTGTCGCCCAGGCCAGCGTGCGCCGACCTAGCCGCGGAGCATCGTAAGGGCGCAGCCGGCCGGGTGGTCGGGCGGCAAGTGCACCGTCGTGCCACGACTGAAGGTTGCGGGCGCTATCAGCGAAGGCGGTGAAGGCAGCGACCGGATCGACTAGGTCGAGACTGTCGCCGGGCACGCGATCGAGGTGTTCCTCGGCGAGCTGCAGCCGAAGGCGTCGCGCGAACCGACGCGCTCCATGGCCGTCGCGATCGATGGTCTGTGGATCCCTCTCGTCGCGATCCTCATCGAGAATCGCACACGACAATTCGGAATCGTGCGTCCAGGACCGTCGATTGATGTTGTCCGATCCAACCGAGACCCATACATCGTCGACGACACACACCTTCGCGTGCACGTACACCGGTGTGCTCACGTGGTTCTCAATGCCATAGATCGCGACACGATCACCGCCGGCCGCACGCAAGACGTCGATCGCCTGTTGCCGGCCGACCAGGTTAGGTGGCATGGAAAACCGGCCGTCCTGATCGGGATAAAGCGGGACCACGGCGATCAGGTGCAGTTTCCTCTCGGCGCGCAGCGCGTCGGCGAAGCAACGTACGACATCGCCCGCCCACAAATACTGATCCTCGAGGTAGATGAGACTGTGTGCGCGGCCGATGACCTTCTGGTAGGCATGGGCGACGCTGCGCTCCCCACGAGGTGCGAACGGATACTGTTTCCGGCGCCTGGGATAAGTCCGCAGGACCTGTACATGATGTCCGCCGCGGGCCGCTGGATCGGGGAGTTGCGGCGGCAGCTCGCCAGGAGACGTGTCCTCACGTCGGACAAGGTCACTGATCACATGGATCGGATTGTTGGTCAACCGGGCCGGATCTTCCCAGCGCTCGCGGAACACCGTCTCGATGTCCGCCACAGCCGGGCCCTGGATGCGCAACTGCACATCGTGCCAAGGCGGACGAGGCCCATAGATCTTTGCCATCGGCTGACGTTGGCGATCGCCCTGATGCTCTGGGCCATCCAACCGGCTATGGCACAAATCGATGCCGCCAACGAAGACCACGTCCAGGTCCGGGCGGCCGGGATGCCGCAGCACGACGAACTTCTGATGATGCGATCCTCCCGGGCGCACCCGCATGTCTCGTAAGCACTCGCCGCCGGCCGCCTCGATTTCGTCGCCCAGATGGCGATTCTCCTGCTCACTGAAGGCAAACTGGTCCAAGTGCGACCGCCACAGCAGCCCCTTGACGACGACTCCGCGAGCGGCCGCGTCGGCGAACACTCGCGCTACGCGGTTACCGGTTTCGTCTAATCGCTGATCCGGATCGCCGCGCCAGTCGGTGAACAGCAGCAGATCCCCAGCTCGCATCAACTGGACGCTCCGCAGCAACTCGGCGAAATATGACCCGCCGTGTACCAGAACCGCGACATCGTTACCGGCCGACCAAGCCGAGCCATCGGCGTGACGGCAATCCAGCCGAGTCCCTGGATTGCCTCGCTCACCGGCCGTCAGGAACCACTCATCCACGCGCATGAGACCCAACCTTCTGCCGCAGCCGTCCTCGCCGGAACCGCGGATAAGTGTGGCTAGTGGTCACGACCACTAGTACCGATGGGCCACGTGGCATGCCTGCTTGCGCGCGACGCTGGCCCGGCGTCGTTCTTGCTCGTACAGAACACCGAAGGCGAACCCGTTCTCGCCGCCTGTGGTGCCGGCCTGAGCGCCGAGGCGACGGATGAGCGCGGCGCTGATCTGGCTGTCCTGATGCTCCCCGAGCAGGTCCTGGAGCTTGCGGTAGTGCTTGACCTGCTTTTTCGCGGCCTTCTTGCCCAATGTGACCGGCGTGGCTTCTGCCGCGTAACGGGCCCGCTTGGCTGCCTTCCGGGTGGCGTGGAACACTTCGGCCTCACCGCTCCGATTCGCCCGACGAAGCCGGCGGACGACCTTTCGGTCGGCGCGATCGACGTACCGCTTGAGCCCGCCCGCCCCCTTCGACGCTTTCGCCGTCAACGGCGGCATCTGTACCCACGCCGCGACGGCGTCGAGTAGTGCCAAGTAACGGTCGCCGGTCATCTCCGCACCCAACCCCTGCCAGGACTTGGCGATTTGGCCTCGCAGGTGAACGTCGACGCGGGCCTGGACTGGTCCGAGCCGGGTTGAGTCGTCGAGCTCGGCGATCATTCCAGTCAGCCTTCGGTACATGACCTGGGCGTCGCGCACCTCACCGAGCAGACCGGCATACCACCGCAGCTCTTCATCCAAGCGTGTCGCCTGCTCCACGTTGAACATCGGAGCGAAGGTCCGCAGCGTGCTGCGTAGCCGGCGACTCGCGACTCGTGTCTTGTGGACCGCAGCCTGATTCCCGCGGCGGATGGCAACATCTCCGGACAGCATGACCCGATGCTGTTCGGAGATATAGTCAGCCAGCACGTCGCCGGAGCTCGGTCGCCCGGGCCCAGGAACCGGCCCGAACAAGCTGTCCGGCAGTGCCCTGGACAGCTTCGACGAACTCGTCGCCGGCGTTGCGCCAGACCGGCGCAGTCGCTTGCCGACGACTGGGAGCAAGGCTTCCTGACCCTCGACGAGCTCCACCTCGAGTTCATGCCAACGGGTCGCCGGTACCGAATCACCGGCTTCGAATGCTTCTACCAGGTCGTCGTCGACCTCAGCCAGCGAACGCCCCGCGCCGTCGATCAGACGGAGCACCGAGCGGTGTGTGATGAGGGTCGATACGGGTATCACCGGCTGGTTACGCGTCACGCCTTGCAAAATCCGCAGCAGATCGTCAGGGACCTGTGCGCCGTCCAGCGGGGCGCGAATCTCCTCTCGGAACGGCCGCGCCGGCACCTTCAGCTGCCAACCCACGTCGCTGGTGCCCGTACGCCGCCGCAGCGTCATTTGAGCCCGCAACAGCGCGTAGTCGGCGGTGTCGAAATACTCGCTGACGATCTGCTGCGATTCGTGGTCGGTTCGCTCGACATCGGCGAGCTCATCGGACAAGTCAGGCAGCACGAAGTCGGGCCTGACATCGAACTTCAGCTCACGCTCGGTAACCGATGACGTCGTCATCGCTAGGCTTCTCCGATCTTCCAAATGGCCGAACCACGGTCGCGGCAGACCAGGGTTTCTTCGTCCTATTCGTTGTCCTTCCCACATTGGTGCCGGGTTATGCCCTCTGGCCCCTCGTGGCGCATGAGCGTCCAGGCGACTCTGACTCGGTCGCCGGGTGTTTCAACGACTGGCTCGCGGGGCATAACGTCGAAGTGCCAACCTCGACAGGGGCGGCGATAACGGCTCCCCTAGGTTCTCCGTCCGAGCACGAAAACCTGTCCCCGACACCGGAATCCCTTGCTGTACGGCAGTGTCCGGATCCGCTGCTCTTGGACGGGCGGTATCGCACGGGTGCAATGTTGGGCCGGGGCGGCATGGCCGATGTCGTGCTGGGCTACGACGTGCTGCTCAACCGGGACGTAGCGATCAAGATCTTCCGATCCGGGTCCGGCACGCCCGATGACGAGGAACGCTTCGAGCGCGAGGCCCGGGTGTTGGCCAATCTGTCGCACCCCAATCTGGTAACTGTCTTCGATGCCGGCATCGAGACCAACAACGCTCGCTCCGGCGGCCCATACCTGGTGATGGAGTACGTCGCCGGCCCAACGGTCTCGGACCTGATCGCCGAAGGGCCAATCGACTCGGCGCAGGTGGCTGCACTGGGGGCGCAGGTCGCAGCGGCCCTCGATTGCGTTCATCGTCACGGCATCGTGCATCGAGACGTCAAGCCGAGCAACATTCTGCTGACCAGTGCATTCGGCGGGGCTGAGCCGGCGGACGCGGCGCTCGGCCTATCGCCAACCGTTACGTGGAAGGCGAAGCTCACGGATTTCGGGATTGCGCGAGTGGTCGATTCGGCGCCACTTACGGTGCAAGGCCTGACCATGGGAACCGCGACCTACCTCAGCCCGGAGCAGGCTCGCGGAGAACCCGCGGGTCCCGCAAGCGACATCTATTCACTTGCGTTGGTCCTGCTTGAACTGGCTACGGGTCAACGGGCATTTGTCGGCGTCGCGCCCGAGGTCGCGTTCGCCCGGCTTCGTGGTCGACCAGAGATTCCCCGGACGATCGACCCGGGTCTGGCCGGTCTCCTGCGAGCGATGACAACAGACGACCCACAACGGCGACCATCGGCGCATGAGGTGTGCGTTGCACTGCAGGACGGATCTGGCCGGAAAGCGCAGTCAAGCCCAGCAGCCCGGGCGATCAAAGTCGGGTGGGCGGTCGGCGCGATCACTGCCGGAGCAGCCGCCTTGGCGATCGGCGTGGGTGCCGTAAGCGCCGGCCAAACCACAGGCGAACCCCTCCCAGGGTCGATCGCACCCACCCATGCCAATCTGCCTGGTCATAAGGTGGCCGGTGCGGGGTCCGCTGGGCCGACGACGCGTCA
>Ga0081540_1004815_pt1 | contig 10170 bp, 9 predicted proteins | sample TabmetS2T1R1_FD_71024 | JGI IMG/M metagenome (GOLD analysis project Ga0081540, IMG submission 71024) | Tabebuia heterophylla rhizosphere microbial communities from the University of Puerto Rico - S2T1R1 | ecosystem: Host-associated > Plants > Roots > Rhizosphere ... | reverse complement strand
CAAATGAGAAAGATCAAGAACATGACTGCACCCAAACTTGAATCGAGCACCCGCGCGCGCCTCCGTCGCATCGGCGGAACACTATTCGGCGCGGCTGTCAGCGCAGCGATTGCTGTATCGGCATTGGCGGCGGACACGGTGACGCTGCGTGTCGGCGACCAGAAGGGCGGCAACCGTTCCTTGATGGAGATCTCTGGCTACGCGAAGGATTTGCCATACAAGATCGAATGGTCGGAATTTCCTGCTGCCGCGCCCATTCTCGAAGCGTTGAACGCAGGCGCGCTCGATGTCGGCTACACCGGCGATCTGTCGTTCCTCACCGTGTACGCCGCCGGCGCCCCGATCAAGGCCATCGGCGGCACCCGTTCCGATGCCAGGACGCAGGCGATCCTCGTCCGCCAGGATTCGCCGATCAAGTCCATCGCCGACCTCAAAGGCAAGCGTCTTGCCGGGACGCGCGGCGGCTGGGGCCAATTCCTGATCGACGCAACGCTGGAGAAGGCGGGATACAAGATCGAGGACGCGACGTTTGCGCCGCTCGGGCCGGTGGATGCGAAGATCGCGCTGGTCGCGGGCTCGATCGACGCCTGGGCGGTGTGGGAGCCCTACGTCTCGTTCGCGACGCTGAAGGACAAGGCCCGAATCATCGCCAACGGCGAAGGCCTGACGCCGACCATCACCTTCATCGTCGCCTCCGACAACGCCATCGCCACCAAGCGCGCGGCGGTGCAGGACCTCGTGCAGCGGCTGAACAAGGCACGGCTATGGTCGCTCGACCATGTTGCCGAATACGCAAAGAGCACGGCCGAGCTAACAAAACTGCCGGAGGACGTGCTGCTGTCCGCCTACACCGCGCAGCGCACCAGCCCGATCGTGATCGACGAGAACGTGGTGAAGGAAATCCAGCAAGCGTCCGACCGCTCGACGCGTTACGGCATCCTGCCGAAGACGCTCGACGTCAGCAAAGCCGTCGACCGCAGCTTCACCGTCGCGGCCGCGGGATCGAACTAGGCGAGATGAGTCTCCGATGAAGCGGCAGGCTCGCTCGACCTCTCCCGCTTGCGGGAGAGGTCGGCGCAACGCGCCGGGTGAGGGCTTTCTCCTCTGGGGGGTTCTCGCCCGTGGAAACACTCTCTCTCCAACCCTCCCCCGCAAGCGGGGGAGGGAGCGCACCGTGTTCGCGGCGATAGGCAAATCCAACAGAGCAAAGGGCGAGATGCGCGGGCCACGTCTCAGGGCCGGCCCGCTGCATCTCGCCGCGATCGTGCTCGCACATTTGGCCTGCATGAGCTTGATCGTGTGGTTGTCACTCTAGCCGCGGGAGGCGCTCACCAATAGCCGCGGTAATAGGACCGGTAGTAGCCGTAGCGAGGGCCGTAGTATGGACGATAAGCGCGATAACCGTAGTAACGGGGACCCGCGTAGTAGCCGCCATATCCATAGCTCGGCCCATAGCCGTAATAGGCTGGCGCGTAACCATAGCCGTAGCCCGGATATCCGTAGCCGCCGTAATACGGGCCGCCGCCATAATAGCCATAGCCGTACGGCGCGCTGCTCGCGATGGCGCCGCCGATGATCGCGCCGGCCGCAAGAGCGCCCAGGCCCCATCCCCAGCCTCCGCGGCCGCGCCAATACACCTGCGTGACGTCGTCGCCGGCCGCGGCCTTCATGGTCGCGACATTGGTCGGCATCGGCGCCGCATTGGCCTGACCGATTTGGGCGGCCATGATCGCGGTCGCCAGCGAACAGGCAATTGCAGTTTTCCAGATCCTCATCGTCGTGCTCCCTGTCTGGCGTTTGCTTGGAAAAGGGATCGCGCGGTCATGATCGGGCATCCTTGCGCCAAGTCAAAGCCTTGTTTCTCAAGGCCTGGATTTTGCGTGCGGCGCACAAGACGCGACCGACCGGCGCAATTGTGCCGCGTCCGTTCGCATCGATGTGACACCGGTACGACGGCGCGACGGGTTGGCTCCTGCGGCAAAGCATTAAGCTTCCCGTGCGTTCGCAACCAACAACCACCTTCCCGATTTACTATTCGTACCGTTACTATCGGTTCCAATGGCGCGGGCCCTGCGGGGCTTCTCGCGACAAAAGGCCTCGGCCTGCGCCGGACGCGAGTGGGAGGATGACATGAGTGCCGCGAGACCCGAGCCGCTTGCCCGTCAGGCACTGGCGTTCGTCCTGGCCGGCGGACGCGGCAGCCGGCTGCTGGAGCTGACCGACCGGCGCGCCAAGCCCGCGGTCTATTTCGGCGGCAAGTCCCGCATCATCGATTTCGCGCTGTCGAACGCGGTGAACTCCGGCATCCGCCGCCTCGCGGTCGCCACCCAATACAAGGCGCACAGCCTGATCCGGCATCTGCAGATGGGCTGGAACTTCTTCCGCCCCGAGCGTAACGAGAGTTTTGACATCCTCCCGGCCAGCCAGCGCGTGTCGGAGAGCATGTGGTATGTCGGCACGGCGGATGCCGTGTACCAGAACATCGACATCATCGAGTCGCACAACGCCCGCTTCATCGTGGTGCTCGCCGGCGATCACATCTACAAGATGGATTACGAGGTGATGCTGCGCCAGCATGTCGACAGCGGCGCCGACGTCACTGTCGGCTGCCTGGAGATGCCGCGCGCGGAATCCTCGGGCTTCGGCATCATGCACATCGACGAGAACGGCTGGATCCAGGAGTTCCTGGAAAAGCCCAAGGATCCGCCGCCGATGCCGGGCAAGCCTGACGTCTCCCTCGCCAGCATGGGCATCTACGTGTTCGACGCGAAATTCCTCTACGAGGAGCTCAAGCGCGACGCCGCGGACCAAAACTCCAACCACGATTTCGGCAAGGACATCATTCCCTACATTGTCAAGAACGGGCGCGCGATGGCGCACCAGTTCTCGAGCTCCTGCGTCCGCTCCGGCAGCGATCCCCGCGCCTATTGGCGCGACGTCGGCACGGTCGATGCCTATTGGGCCGCCAATATCGACCTCACCGACGTGGGGCCGGAGCTCGATTTGTTCGACCGCGCCTGGCCGATCTGGTCCTATGCCGAGATCACCCCGCCGGCCAAATTCGTCCACGACGAGGAGAGCCGGCGCGGCCAGGCCGTGAGCTCGCTGGTCTCCGGCGGCTGCATCATCTCCGGCGCCTCGCTGCGCCGCTCGCTGCTGTTCACCGGCGTGCGCGTCAACTCCTACGCCAATGTCGAGAACGCCGTGATCATGCCTTACGTCAATGTCGGGCGCGGGGCTCGCGTGAAGAACGTCGTGATCGACCGCGGCGTCGAGATCCCCGAAGGCCTCGTCGTCGGCGAGGACCCGGAATTCGACGCCAAACGCTTCCGCACCACCGAGCAGGGCATCTCGCTGATCACCCAGCCGATGATCGACAGGCTCAATACATGACGCCTGTTCGCGTCCTCGCGGTCGCCTCCGAAGTCTATCCCATCGTCAAGACCGGCGGCCTCGCCGATGTCGCTGGCGCGCTGCCGATTGCGCTGAAGGCGCACGGCGTCGAGATGCGCACCTTGATGCCGGGCTATCCCGACGTGATGCGGCTGCTCGCGGGCGCGGATGAGATCCGGCGCTGGCCGGATTATTTCGGCGGCCCCGGCCGCCTGCTCGCAGGCTCCCATGACGGGCTCGATCTGTTCGTGCTCGACGTGCCGCATCTCTATGCGCGGCCCGGCAACCCCTATGTCACCACCGACGGCGTCGACTGGGCGGACAACGGCATCCGCTTCGCCGCGCTGTCGCGCATCGCGGCCGATATCGGCCACGGCCTCGTCCCGGCTTTCGTGCCCGATGTCGTCCATGCCCATGACTGGCAGGCCGGACTCGCGCCGGTCTATCTGCACTACGACAACCGTCCGCGGCCCGGCACCGTGATGACGATCCACAACATGGCCTATCAGGGCAAGTTCGACCGCGGACTGATCGGCGCGATCGGCCTGCCCTGGGAGTCCTCGTTCGACGTCCATGGCCTCGAATATTTCGGCGGCATCAGCTTTTTGAAGGCCGGGCTCCAGCTCGCCGATCGCATCACCACGGTGTCGCCGACCTACGCGCGGGAGATCCAGAGCGACGAAGGCGGCATGGGTCTCGGCGGCCTCTTGCGCGAACGCGCCGGCGTGCTGAGCGGCATCCTCAACGGCATCGACATCGAGGTGTGGAATCCGCAAACCGATCCGCACATCGCCTATCGTTTCGGCGCCGGGGACCTGACGTTCCGGGCCGCGAACAAGGCGGTGCTTCAGCAGCAATTCAATCTCGATTCCTCGGACGAAGCGCCGCTGCTCGGCGTCATCAGTCGCCTGTCCTGGCAGAAGGGGCTCGATCTGCTGCTCGAGGCCATTCCGACCATCCTGGCCGAAGGCATGCAGCTCGCGCTGCTCGGCAGCGGCGACCGCGATCTCCAGGAGCGTTACCAAGCCGCCACCCGCGCCAATCCCGGCCGGATCGGCGTCATGATCGGCTATGACGAGGTTTTGGCGCATCTGGTCCAGGCCGGCTCGGATGCGCTGATCGTGCCGTCGCGCTTCGAGCCGTGCGGCCTGACCCAGCTCTGCGCGCTGCGCTATGGCGCCGTGCCGATCGTCTCCCGCGTCGGCGGTCTCGAGGACACCATCGTCGATGTCGGCGAGGCCGATGCGTCGGACCGCGACGCCACCGGATTCAAGTTCGGCCCCGTGACCACCGATGCCCTCGTCGGCACGCTGCGCAAGGCCAACACCGCCTTCCACGACAAGCTGACCTGGCGCCGGCTCCAGCTGAGCGGCCTTGCCACCGACGTCTCCTGGCGCAACCGCGCCGGCGACTATGCCGCGCTCTATCGCGATCTCATGGCGTCGCGCCGCAACGCATGACCGCTATCGAATCCATGCTATAGAGCGCGCATGGAACCATTCGTGATCAAGCTGATCGGCTTTGCCGCCGCCACCTGCACCACCGTGGCCTACGCGCCGCAGGCCATCAAGGTGTGGAAGACCCGCTCCACCGGCGACATCTCGCTCGGCATGTTCCTGGTCATGGTGCTGGGCCTCGCGCTCTGGCTGATCTACGGCCTGCTCTCCGGCGATGCGCCCCTCGTCGCCGCCAACGCCGTCACCATGCTGCTCGCCGGCGGCATCCTGGTGATGAAGCTGCGATATGGGTGAGCTTGCACGATACGTAGGCTGGATTAGCCCGCGGCTGCGCGAAGCGCAGTCGCTGGCGTAATCCACCACCTTCGTCGCGGTGTGATGGTGGATTACGCTTCGCTAATCCACCCTACGACTGTCCGAACACATACGACGCCATCGCGACGTTCGCGACCTCGTCGACGAAGACGCGCTTGCCGACATCGCTGCCGGCGGCACCGGCGGCCACCATCAGCGGCAGCAGATGGTCCTCGCGGGGATGCGCAAGGCGTGCGCTCGGCGCGCGCTCCCAGTCGACCAGCATCGCGTTGCGGCGCGCCGCATCCGGATTGCTGATGGCCTCGTTCAGATAGGCCTCGAAATCATACGAGACAGGCTTGGACTCCGCGCGGCCGAAGCCGCGCATGTTGTGATAGGTGAGCCCGCTGCCGACGATCAGAACGCCCTCGTCGCGCAGCGATGCGATCGCCTGCCCGACCTTGACGTGCTCGGCCGCGTCGTAAGTCGATTTCAGCGACAGCAGCACGATCGGCATGTCGGCGTTCGGGTACATCAGGCCGAGCGGCACGAAAGTGCCGTGGTCAAAGCCCTGGTTGGGATCCTCCCGGCAATCGAGGCCCGCATGCTTGAGCAGCGCCCTCACCTCCGCAGCAAGCTCGGGCTTGCCGGGCGCCGGATATTTCAGGTGATAGGTATGCTCGGGGAAACCGTAATAGTCGTACACCATCGGCGGATGCGCCGAGGTCGACACGGTGAAGGCGTCGGCCTCCCAATGTCCGGTGATGACGAGCACGGCCTTCGGCCTTTCCGGCAGCAGCTGCGGCAGCCGGCCGAACGCCTCGGCGGTCTTCGCGTATTGCCCCCGCCTGTCCTCCATGAACGGCCAGGGGCCGCCGCCGTGAGACAGGAACAAGGTCGGAAATCGCGTCATGGGTAAGGCCCGGCTTGAAGGCAACATGCGCGTGTAGCAGCTGCGCAATCGGCGGTGAGCATAGGCAAACCCGTATGGTTAGCAAGTCGTTAACGATTTGCCTCCCACAATCCCTGCTGTGTGGCCGAAGGAGTCGGCCGGTTGCCAGGGACGTGAGATGAGGAAGTTTGCGCTGGGGGACGTCGTCAACAGTGACAAGGGCCGCCGCGGCGTCGTTCGCGCCGCGTTCAGGTCGCGGGAAGGCCAGCAGTTCTATGCCGTCGAGAAGGACGGCGCGGTGGACTATCTGGAGGAAGACCGGCTGAGCCCGGCGCCGCGCGTCGAGCTCGCGGCCTAAGTCCAACTCATTTTCTGCTCTCGCTTTCGAGCCGGTCGAGACGCTCCGACAAGGGGTCGTCTCCGCTCGCGATGCGGTCGTTCGTGATCAGCAGCATGCGATCGCGGTCTGCGGCCGCATCCCAGCGCGGCAGGTCGGGACCGTTGGGATCGCCGCTTTTTGCGAAGTTGATCCAGTAGCTGCGCATGCGGCTTGCGACCTCGCGGTCGCGCCGTGAGAAGATGCCCGCACCCGGCACGCCTTCCACGCCGAAGATGAACTGCAACTCCCTGCCGTGGCCGCCCTCGGGATTTGCACGTCGCGCCTCGGGCACGTAAGCGAAACGATAGCGAAACGTCGGCGCGCCGTTTGCGGCATGCAGTCGAGCCAGCAGCCGCACCGGCTCGGAGAAGGCCTTGTCGGTGTAGAACCGCGCCGCAAGGTCCGATGGCTTGGCGAGATCGGGATAAAGCTTGCGCAACGCCTCGCTCGTGGCACCTGATGCTGCGAGCGCCTCCTTGACGTCGAGCTCGGTATCAAAACCCGTCTCGTCATCGTTCGAGCCGATGATCAGGGGAATGCGGCTTTCATGCCCGGCCGCAAAGCCTTCGGCAACATCTCCGGTCGCCAGAGCTCCATCGATGAATGGCGCAAAGCCATGCGGCGATTTTTCCAGCAGATGTTTTTGGGCGGCCAGCAGGCGCCGCGGCTCGGCCGCGCGCAAATCCGTCCGCGACCCGAGCGCCGCTGCGAACTGCCGGCCCACGGCTTCCGCCTCCTGGGCCGAACGCAGCCGGCTACGACCCGGCACCGATTGCAGGATGGCTTTCTGAAACAGATCGCGCGATGGCGCCGATAGCATCAACAGCGCGATTGATGTCGCGCCTGCATCGCTGCCGAACAGGGTGACATTGCCGGGATCGCCGCCGAAGGCCGCGATGTTGTCGTGGACCCAGTGCAGCGCCGCGACCTGGTCCATCAGGCCGTAATTGCCGGAGCCACCGTCCGACAATTCGGGATGGCTGAGCCAGCCGAGCGCGCCGAGGCGATAATTCACGGTCACCACCATGAGGCCGGCCTGCGCGAGCTTTGCGCCGTCGAACAGCGGATCGTTCGCCGTGCCCGAGACGAAACCGCCGCCATGGATGAAGACCATCACCGGCAGCGGGCCGTCGACCCCGAACGGACGGAACACGCTCAGCGTCAGGCAATCCTCGCTCGTATCAGGCAAAGAGGCCTGAAGGCACGGCGCGCCGTAATCGTAGACGGTGTGCATCTCCGAGCTCTCGACTGTCGCCTGCGGCGCCCGCCAGCGCAGCGCGCCGACCGGCGGCGCCGCATAGGCCAGCCCCTTGAACGAGGCCACCTCGCCTTCGACGGCGCCGAGCATCTGCCCCTCACGCGTCAGCGCAAAGGGGAACTGCCCGACCGGCTGGGCGACGGCGAAGCCGGCACAGCAAAGGAACGCGGACGTCGTGATGAGCGTGAGCAGGGACCGCATCTTGAGGAATCTCAATGCGCGGAAGGGTTCCCGGCGAGGTTACGTCTGGGATGCGCGAAGAGGCAAGCTCGGCAGTGCCAACCTCTCCCCGCTTGCGGGGAGAGGTCGGATTGCCCCCGGCGATGCGAAGCATCGTCCGGCGCAATCCGGGTGAGGGGGTACAGGTCTCGCGACAGTCGCATGCGCGGAGAGAAGCCCCTCACCCCAACCCTCTTCCCGCAAGAGCGGGGCGAGGGAGCGCATCTTCGCCGCGGCTACATCGCATCCGCTGCTAACCACCCTTCGCAACAATCTCCGCCAGCGCGCGCCGCGCGATGATGCCGAGCTCGCCGAGCGTGGAATGTCCCGCCTTTGCCGCCTCGATCAGGCGCTCGGCGATGAACCTGCGGCTATCGTGATCGCCGCCATGCGGCAATTGGCGGCACGTCTCCTCCAGGACGACGTCCATGTTCGCTTTGGTTCGCTCACTCAGCTCTGTCATGACGCCCTGGGCACGCGTGGCTAGTAGCCGCAAGCATACACAGAAGGATGTGGTCTGATAGACCGGGCAATCCCGGCGATTGTGCATCGCGGTGCGTGTATCGCCGCAATCTTCGCGCGGCCACAACTGCGCCGCAAACGACTACCGAAGATTGCATTTGTCCTGATGACAGACAAAACCTGCAGGGCTAGCCTGCCGGCAAAACAAAATACACGGGAGGAATACCATGCCAGACGCAATGGTCGCCGCACGTGAGTCCAAGGCGGCGAGTGGAACAGCCCAACAGGTCGACGTCGCCGTGGTCGGCGCCGGATTTGCCGGCCTCTATCTTCTCCATCGCCTGCGCAAGGCAGGCCTTTCGGCAGTCGCGCTCGAAGAAGCCGGCGATGTCGGCGGCACCTGGTACTGGAACCGCTACCCCGGCGCGCGCTGCGATATCCAGACCATCGACTACAGCTACACCTTCGATCCGGAGCTGGAGGGCGCCTGGACCTGGTCCGAGAAATACGCGACCCAGCCCGAGATCCTGCGCTATCTCGGCTTCGTCGCCGACCGCTACGATCTCCGGCGCGACATCCGCTTCAACACCAAGGTCACCGAAGCCAAATGGGACGAGAAGGCCGAGCGCTGGCAGCTCACCACCAACAATGGCGCGCCGGTTTCCGCCCGTCATTACGTCATGGCCACCGGTTGCCTCTCTGCACCAAAACCGCCAGAGATCGACGGCGTCAAGGATTTCGAGGGCAAGGTCTATTTCACCGGGCGCTGGCCGCATGACGGCGTCGATCTCGCGGGCAAGCGCGTCGCGGTGATCGGCACGGGCTCGTCGGCGATTCAATCGATCCCCTTGATCGCCGAGCAGGCCGCGCATCTGACCGTGTTCCAGCGCACGCCGAATTTCGCGCTGCCCGCGGGTAACGGTCCGGCGCCGGAGGATCGCAAGACTTTCTTTGAAAGCGACCGCGCCGCCTATCGCGAGCAGGCGCGCCAGTCGATGACCGGCGTGCCCTATCCGCAGCAGACGGTGGTGAGCTGGCAGCTCAGCGATGCCGAGCGTCGCGAGCGGTTCGAGCGCGCCTGGGCAGCCGGCGACCTCGTCCATATCCTGACGCAGCTCTGGGCCGACCAGGCCGTCGACGTCGACGGCAACAAGATCGTTCAGGACCTGATCCGCGAGAAGATCCGCGCCGCCGTCAAGGATCCCGAGACAGCTGCGGCGCTGACGCCGCACGATCATCCCTTCGGCGCCAAGCGTCCGTGCCTCGATACCAACTACTACGCGACCTACAACCGGCCGAACGTCACGCTGGTCAATCTGCGCGAAGAGCCGATCAAGGCAATCACGGCAACCGGCATCACGACGGCCAGGCGCAATGTCGATGTCGACGTCATCGTGTTCGCGACCGGTTTCGATGCCATGACCGGCGCGATCATGGCGGTGCATCCGATTACCGGACGCGCCGGCAAATCCTTGTCGAGCGTGTGGGCCCAGGGACCGCAGACCTATCTCGGCCTCACGGTCGCGGGTTTCCCCAACCTCTTCATGATCACCGGTCCCGGCAGTCCGTCGGTGCTGTCGAACATGGCGGTGTCGATCGAGCAGCATGTCGACTGGGTTGTCGACCGGCTCGCGGCGTTGCGCGATGCCGGCTTCACGACCATGGAAGCAACCGAAACCGCGCAGGCCGGCTGGGCGCAACACATGGCCGATTGCTCGATGCTGACGCTGCATCGGCTGGCCAATACCTGGTACACGGGCGCCAACGTTCCCGGCAAGGTGCAGACCTTGATGCCCTATAACAGCGGTGTCGGTCC
>Ga0081540_1004814_pt1 | contig 10170 bp, 11 predicted proteins | sample TabmetS2T1R1_FD_71024 | JGI IMG/M metagenome (GOLD analysis project Ga0081540, IMG submission 71024) | Tabebuia heterophylla rhizosphere microbial communities from the University of Puerto Rico - S2T1R1 | ecosystem: Host-associated > Plants > Roots > Rhizosphere ... | reverse complement strand
TCGTGCCGGGCGGTGCGGCGAGCGGAGTCCTGCCACCGACCGCCCTCGACGTCCCGCTCACTCGTGAAGCGCTGGCCGAATGGGGCGCCTCGCCCGGGTCGGCCGGCCTTCAGGTTTTCCCCACCCGCTACCCGACGCTGCGCCTCGTCTCGGAGACGATGCGCTTCTTCGCGGAGGAGTCGTGCCAGAAGTGCACGCCGTGCCGCATCGGAACGCGGGGGGTGCTGCACGTGCTCGAGCAGCTCGCCCACGGCGAGACGGCAATGCCGCGCGCACAGATCGAGGAATGGCTCGACACGATGGTCTCCACGTCGATCTGCGGCCTCGGCCAGGCCGCACCGGTCCCGGTGCGCAGCGCGTTCCGCCACTGGCCGGACCTGTTCGCCGGGCTCGGAGAGCCGCGGTGACAGCCATCGTCGAGTTCACTCTCGACGGCAGGCGCCTGCGCGCTCCCGAGGGCGAGTTGCTCGTCCACGCCGCAGCGCGCCACGACGTCTTCATCCCGACCCTCTGCCACGACGACAAGCTCGATCCGTACGGCGGCTGCCGGGCCTGCGTCGTCGACGTCGAGGGCGCGCCGAGACCGCTGCCCGCGTGCGCGACCGGCGTCTCGGAGGGGATGGTCGTCTCCACGGACGCGAACGTTCCCCAGCTCCGGAGGACGCTGACGGAGATGCTGCTCGCCGAGCACCTGAACGCGAGCCCCGGCGGGCGGCCGAACGAGCTCCAAGGCCTCGCCGTGGAGCTGGGAGCCGAGGCGCCGTTCATCCTCCCGGACGCGAAGCGCGAGCCCTACGAGGACCGCAACCGCCTCATGGGCTACGACCCGGACGCCTGCATCCTGTGCAACCGCTGCGTGCGCTACACGCAGGAGGTGATGCAGTGCTCGGCGCTGTCGCTGGAGGGACGCGGGCCGACCGCACGGATCGTCCCGACTCACGGCCATTCCTGGCTCGACACCGAGTGCGAGCTCTGCGGCGGTTGCCTCTCGACGTGCCCGACCGGCGCGATCTACGAGAAGTTCCTCGAAGGCTCGCCGGCCGGCCACGAAGCCGGGCTCGAGAAGGTCAAGTCGACGTGCACGTTCTGCGGCGTCGGCTGCCAGATCGACATCAACGTCGACCGTGAGACGCAACGGATCGTGAAGATCACCTCCGACCCGGCCTACGTCTCGAACGAAGGCGACCTCTGCGTGAAAGGCCGCTTCGCGTTCAACTTCGTCCACCACCCCGACCGCCTCACCGAGCCGCTCGTCCGCGGCGAGGACGGGGAACTGCAGCCCGCGACCTGGGAGCACGCGCTCCAGGCTGCGGCGAAGGGCCTGAAGGAGGTGAAGGAGCGGCACGGCCCGCAGACGATCGGCGTCCTAGCCTCGGCGCGACTGACGATGGAGGAGAACTTCCTCATCCAGAAGCTCGCCCGCACGGCGCTCCAGACCCACTCGGTCCACTCCTGCGAGGCAACTTGACACGCTCCGACTCTTTACGGCCTGGTCAGGTCGTTAGGCAGAGGAGCAACCACCAACTCGATCCCGGAGATCGAGAACAACCGCTTCCTGCTCGTGATCGGGTCGAACACGACCGAGGCGCACCCGGTGCTGGCCTTGCGGATGAAGAAGGCCGTTCGCAACGGGGCGACGCTCGTCGTCGCCGACCCGCGCAAGATCTGGCTGACCAAGATCGCGAAGCGGCACCTGCAGCTACGGCCTGGGACCGACGTCTGGCTGCTCAACGCGCTGATGCACGTGATCCTCGAGGAAGGCCTGCAGGACGAGGACTACATCCGCGAGCACACCGAGGGCTTCGACGTCGTCGCCGAGGTCGTTTCGCGCTACACGCCGGAGGAGGCCGAGCGGGTGACAGGCGTCCCGGCCGGGGACATCCGCGCCACCGCCCGCGAGTACGCGGCGGAGCGGCACGCGGCGATCTTCTACACGCTCGGCATCACCGAGCATGCCTCGGCGATCGACAACGTCTGGTCGCTCTCGAATCTCGTGCTGATGACCGGCCACCTCGGCTACGAGTCGACGGGCCTGAACGCACTGCGCGGCCAGAACAACGTCCAGGGCCTGAACGACGCCGGCGCGAATCCGGGCTACCTGCCGGGCTACCAGCCCGAGGAGGATCCCGAGGTCAGGCGCAAGTTCTCCGATGCGTGGGGAGTCGAGCTGCCCGAGACGCACGGCTACCGGCTCGACCAGATGATGTCCGGCCTGCACGACGACCGCATCAAGGCCCTCTACCTGATCGGAGAGAACCCGGCGCAGACCGAGCCGAACGCGCGGCACGTCGAAGAGGGTCTCGCGCGGCTCGAGTTCATGGTTGCGCAGGACCTGTTCCTGAACGACACCTCGAGCCGCTTTGCCGACGTCGTCCTCCCCGCGTCCAGCTTCGCCGAGAAGGACGGCACGTTCACCAACACCGAACGCCGCGTGAACCGCGTTCGCCGGGCGGTGCCGTGCCCGGGCGAGGCGCGCGAGGACTGGCGGATCGTGATCGACCTGGCCCGTGAGCTCGGCGCGCGGTGGCCCGAGTACGAATCCGTCGAGGACGTCTGGAACGAGTTCGCCGACCTGGCGCCGCTCTGGTCGGGAATCCGCTACGACCGAATCGAAGAGGTCGGCCTGCAGTGGCCATGCGTCGATCGGGACGACCCTGGCTCGACGTACCTCCACGCGCCGCATCCGGCGCGGCCGAACGGGAAGGGCAGGTTCTTCCCGGTCGAGTACCAGCCGCCGATCGAGCAGCCGGACTCGGAGTACCCGTTCGTCCTCTCGACCGGGCGCACGCTCTACCACTACAACTCCGCCACGATGACGATGCGCGAACCGGGCGTGACGGACAAGCAGGAGGAGCCGTTCGTCGAGGTCAACGCCGAGGATGCGCAGGCGCTCGGGATCGCCGACGGCGACCGGGTACGGCTCGTCTCCCGCCGCGGAGAGCTCGAGGCGCGAGCGTCGGTCGGCGAGCGCGTTCACCCGGGCCTCGTGTGGATGGCCCTCCACTTCGCCCAGGCCAAGGTGAACTGGCTCACGCATGACGTGGGCGACCCGCTGATCGGCACTCCGGAGTACAAGGTGTCCGCCGTTCGCGTGGAGCCGATGTGATCGGCCAGCCGCGAATCGAGGTCGACGAGTGCGAGTCGACCCAGCTGCTGCTCGGCCCCGACGACCCGGAAGGGGCGGTGGCCGTCGCCGACCACCAGACTGCGGGTCGTGGCCGGCTCGGGCGTTCGTGGGTCGCGCCTCCCGGTACCGCGATCACGGTCTCGGTGCTGCTGCGACCACCTCAGGACCGCAAACTCGCCCAGGTCTCGTTGCTCGGTGGGCTCGCGGCCGCAGAGGCGGTGGAGGAAGAGCTCGGGTTCTGGCGCTCCTCCCAGATCAAGTGGCCGAACGACGTGATGGTCAACCGCCGCAAGGTGGCCGGTGTCCTGGCCGAGGCCCGCGACGGCGCGGTCGTGCTGGGGATCGGCATCAACGTCAACCAGACCAGGGACGAGCTACCGACGGACGCGCGGCAACCGGTCGCCTCCCTGCGCACCCTCGACGGCCGCGAGCACGACCGGGCGGCGCTGCTGACCGACCTGCTGGCGAAGCTCGACCGGTTCTACGGCGCCTGGCGGGAGGGTGGGCTCGACGCCGTCTTCCACGACCTGGGCTCGCGTGACTTCCTGCACGGGCGGCGGGTCTCCGTCGACGGCGCCACCGGTACGGCGATCGGGATCACGCGGTCAGGGGCCCTCGAGGTCGAGGTCGACGGCGAGCGTCGCCTGGTCGAGGCCGGCGAGATCACGTACGAGCGGTGAGGACGCGAGGCTCCATCGGCTCCTCGCCTTCCGCACTGACGCGATAGGCGCCCGAGCCGGCGCGAGCGCTAACGACCTCGGCGAGCTCGGGGCCGTCGAAGCGCAGCGCGACGCAGTCGTCCGCGGCCAGGCCGGGCGGGAAGCCGTCGCCGACCAGCCTCTGGTACACCGGCCGCCTCTCTGCCTCGCCGTCGTAGTGCGGGCACGCGCTTCCGGGAAGGAAGCCGAGCCCGTCTCGCATCCCCTCGAGCTGCGGGCCGAACGAGTCGGTGACGCCCGCCTCGAACCAGCAGATCATCCCTGCGCTCCAGCCGGTGAGCACGACGCCCGCCTCCCAGGCCTCGCGCAGGATCGCGTCGAAGCCGTGCACCCGCCAGATGGCGAGCGCGTTCGCGGTGTTCCCACCAGACACGTAGATCACGTCCTGGTCGAGCGCGAGCTGGCGGAGGTCGGACGGCGGCCAGGGGAAGAACGACAGGTCCGAGACGTCCGCGCGGTCGCCGAGCTGGCGGTAGATCGACAGCGTCTGAGGCGTCCCGTCGGCGACGGCAGTCGGCACGAACAGCACCTTCGGGCGCTCCCGCCGCGCAAACGAGAGGAAGTAGTCCTCGAGCCGGCGGCGCTCGTCGTCCTCCAACGAGAGCCCGCCCATCGCCACGATCGTGCCGGCCACGGCCGAACGGTATCGTCGTTGGCATGCCGGACCCGTCGCATCTGCTGCTGTTCGTCGGCGCCGCGCTGCTGTTGCTCGTCGTGCCCGGGCCCTCGGTGCTCTACGTCGTCACACAGAGCGTCTCCCACGGCCGGCGCGCTGGAATCGCCTCCGTCGCGGGGATCACGACCGGAACGCTCGTACACATCGCCGCGGCGACGGTCGGCCTCTCCGCCCTGCTCGCCTCCTCCGCGGTCGCTTTCGACGTCGTGAAGTACCTCGGCGCGGCCTACCTGATCGTGATCGGCGTCCGCCGCCTCGCGGGGCTCGAGCGCGCGCCCGAGGAGCGCACGCGCGGCGCGCGGAACCTCGGACGCCTCTACCGCCAGGGCATCGTCGTGAACACGCTGAACCCGAAGACCGCGCTTTTCTTCCTGGCCTTCCTGCCGCAGTTCGTCGACCCGAGCCGCGGCTTCGCATGGGTGCAGATCCTCCTGCTCGGCCTGCTCTTCGCCACGCTCGGCTTCCTCAGCGACGGGACCTGGGCGCTCGTCGCGGGCACGCTCGGCGACCGCCTGCGCCGCAGCCGCCGCTTCCCCGGAATTCAGCGCTACGTCTCGGGCTCGGTCTTCGTCGGCCTCGGCGCAGTCGCCGCGCTCAGCGCTCCCGTGAAGCAGACCTAGAGCTACAACACGTAGTCCAGCAGCAGGCCCAACCCGAACAGGACGATCGCGAGGAACGCGAGCACCGCCGACGTGTTCACCGCCGCCGCGCGCTGCGCTCGGTCGTACCCGCCGCCACCGAAGGCCCGCAGATTCCACCCGCCGCTCGTCCCGCCGAGGACCGCGAACACGCCGATCCCGGCGGCGGCGAAGTAGAACGCGGTCGGCAGCACGTGCGAGATCGGCTCGTCGGCGTGGCGTGCGTACAACCAGGCGGCCAGCGTGACGGCGCCGCCGAGCAGGCCGAGGATCACGGCCAGGCGCGCAAGGCCGCGCGCGATGATCGCGCCGCGAGTGGCGGGCAGGGGCTTCCTCGGGCGGCGCCGCTGCCGGTTGTCCTCGACCGGGTCGTGCGGCTCGAAGTCGACCATCGCCTTGAGCTCACCGCTCATCGGCGAGAGCCGCTTCCGCTGCCGCTCGCGTTCCATCGGCAGATACATTGCCCGAACCGGGGTGCCGCCACAAACGGCTGAGATCACACCCGTCGAACCTGATCTGGCTAGTACCAGCGAAGGGAGCTCGTGGAAGAACGGACACCGTCGTGGGGCATCCAGCCCGTGCCGGACCGCCTGCGCGTGCTCGGCCTGCTCGACCTGACGCTGCTCTGGGGCAACCTCTCCGTCAGCCTGCTCGTGATCGTCGCCGCGGCGGGGCTGGTGCCGGCGCTGTCGTTCAAGCAGGCGCTGCTGGCGATCCTGATCGGGTCGCTCGCGGGGAGCCTGCTCCTCGGCCTCGCGGGGGCGATCGGAGCCGACGCGCGCGTGCCGGGAATGGTCCTGCTGCGCGCGCCGCTGGGTCGACGGGGCTCCTACGCGCCGACGGTGCTGAACGTGGCGCAGAACCTCGGCTGGTCGACCTTCGAGCTGATCATCATCTCGACAGCCGCCGCGGCGCTCTCCGAGCGCGTCTTCGGCTTCGAGGCGCGCTGGCTGTGGACGCTCGTCTTCGGCGCGGTGTCGCTCGCGCTGGGCCTGATGGGGCCGATCGGGTTCGTCCGCCGGTACGTGCGCAAGTTCGCCGTCTGGGCCGTGGTGGCTTCGATCGCGTACCTGACGTGGTGGGCGATCGACAAGGCCGACCTGCACCAGCTCTGGCAGACGAACGGCGAGGGCGGCCTCGCGCTCGGGCAGGGGATCGACCTCGTGATCGCGAGCGTGGTCTCGTGGACGCCGCTCGCGGCCGACTACACGCGCTTCGGGCGCGACCGGCGCGGTGCCTTCCTCGGTGCGGGGGTCGGCTACTGGCTGCCCACCCTGTGGTGCTTCGCTCTCGGCGCGGTGCTCGTGCTCGAGCGCGGGCTGAGCGACCCGGCGCAGATCCCGAACGCGGTCGCGAGCGGCAGCGTCCTCGCCGTGATCGCGCTGCTGATGCTGACCGTGGACGAGAGCGACGAGGCGTTCGCGGACGTCTACTCCACCGCCGTCTCGCTGCAGAACCTGCTCCCGCGGGCCTCGCAGCGACTGCTGATCGTGGTGGTCGCCGCGACCGCGACCGCCGGCGCGATCGCGATCGACCTCGGCAACTACCTGACCTTCCTGTACCTGCTCGGCTCGGTGTTCGTGCCCCTGTTCGGCGTGCTGCTGGCCGACTGGCTCGTCCGCGGCGCGCACTACGACCGCGCGGACATCTTCGAGGCGCCGCTCGTGCGCTGGGAGCGTCTCGCCGCCTGGGTGATCGGCTTCGGGCTCTACCAGTGGCTCTCGCCGGTCGGCCCGTCGTGGTGGACCGACCAGGTCGAGCACCTGAGCCCCGGCCACGCGCGGCTGACGGCCTCGCTCCCCAGCTTTGCAGTCGCCTTCGGCCTGACGCTGCTCGCGGCCTGGGTAGATTCGCTGCGTGCGGCCGCTCGCAGTCGTCGGGAACCTCTCGCGCGACCTCGTTGACGGCGAGACGCGTCCGGGAGGCCCGCCCTACTACGCGGCACGCGCACTTCGCGTCCTCGGGCGTCCGGCGATCGTCGCGGTCAAGGCGGCGGACGTCGACCGGCGGTTGCTCCTCCCGCCGCTCGTGCGTCTCGGGTTGCCCGTGCTGTGGCGGAGCGGCGAGTCGACGGCGGCGTTCTCATTCAGCTACGACGGTGACCGGCGCGAGATGGTCGTCGACGAGCTCGGGCCGTCCTGGACTCCGGAAGACCTGCGCGGGCTCGAGCGCGCGCCGTGGGTCCACGTTGGCGCGCTTGCCCGCTCGGACTTTCCCGCGGTGACGCTCGCCGCGCTTGCTCGAGACCGCCGGCTCTCTTTCGATGGCCAGGGGCTGGTCCGGCCGGATCGGAAGGGACCACTTGAGCTCGACCGAGACTTCGACCCCGACCTGCTGCGGCACATTTCTGTGCTCAAGCTCGACGAGGACGAGGCGCGGGCGCTGGTCGGCGAGCCGGACGCAGACGCACTGCGCTCGCTCGGCATACCGGAGGTCGTCGTCACGCTCGGCTCCCGCGGTGCCCTGGTGCTCGCCGATGGACGGCTCCAACCCGTGCCGGCGCGGTTGCTGGACGGTGCAGTCGACCCGACCGGCGCAGGCGACGCGTTCTCGGCGGCCTACCTCGCCGGGCGGGCCTCTGGCTACGCGCCGGCGCCGGCCGCGCAGCGAGCGACGGCGTTGGTGGCGGGCCTGCTCGGCCGGCGGTTCAGGTGAGGGCACTCGTCCGCACCGTCGACGGCGTCTTCGAGGTCGACCTCGACGAGGAGCTCGTGCTGGGCTCGAGTCTCGCGGAGGTCGAGCCCGAGCCGGTCACCCTCTCGCTGCCGCTCTTGGTCGCCGCCGCAGCCTGCGGCTCGACGGTGATCGCCGTCGTCGACCGGCGCCCGCCGCTCGCGGTCTCGAACGACGCCGGCCGCACGTGGCGCGAGACAGGCGGCGGCCTCCCGCCCGGCCGCGCGATCGCCATCGCGGACGACGACCCCGACTACGTCCTCTTCGCCGCCCGCAACCGCCTCTACCTGTCCACGAACGGCGGCGTCTTCTGGCGAGCCCTCACGCCGGAGCTCCCGGAGATCGAAGCGGTGTCCCTGACGGCCTAGGGCAGGCGGAACTCGCCCCGCGCGACGATCACGGCGCTGCCGCCGACCTCGACTCGCTCGAGCTTCTCCGCCGAGCCGTCGGCCCGGGCGTAGAGCGTCGACGGACGCCCGATCTCGGCGCCCTGGGAGATCTCGACCTCGTCGCCGAAGGCGATCCTGCCGTGCCGCGCCAGGTGCACCGCCAGCGGGCCCGCGGCCGAGCCGGTCGCAGGGTCCTCCACCACACCTGCACCCGGAGCGAACATCCGCGACTTCCAGCGGGCGCCGGATCCGGCGAAGCAGTCCACACCCACGAGGCCTCCCGCGAGGTCGAGAAGCGCGTTGAAGTCCGGCCTCAGCGCCGCGACAACGTCCTCGGACGAGAGCCCGACGTAGACAAACCTCGGTCCGTTCTCGTAGACCAGGACCGGCAGCTCCGAGCCCTCGACGCCCAGCGCGGCGAACAGCGCTTCTTCCTCGGCAAAGGCCTCCCACGTCGGGAGCGGCTGCTCCATGCGCCCGAACACGATCCGGTCCTGCTCGCGCTCGAGCGCCACGGGAACGACTCCCATGCCGGTCTCGAGCCGCACGACCGGAGCCTGCAGCGGCGCGGCGAGCACGAAGGCCGACCCGAGGGTCGGATGGCCCGCGAACGGCAGCTCGGCCGAGGGCGTGAAGATCCGGATCCGCGCGTGTGCATCGACCTCCGAAGGGAGCACGAAGACGCTTTCGGAGAGGTTCGTCTCCCGTGCGAGGCGCTGCATCTCCTCTTCGGCCAGCGCGCGTCCGTCCGTGAACACGGCGACCGGGTTCCCCTCGAGCGGCGTGTCGGTGAACACGTCCGCGACGACGTAGCGGAAGCTGCGCACGACCGGAGACTATGCTGCCCGCCGTGCAGCTGGTGATCGTGCGCCATGCCGAAGCTGCCTCGGGAGAGCCGGACGAGCTGCGGCCGCTGACCGCGGAGGGCCGCGAGGCCGCCCGCGCGCTCGGGCAGCGGCTCGCCGAGGAGGGCGTCCACCCCGACGCCGTACTCACGAGCCCGCTCCTCCGCGCCCGCGAGACGGCACAGGAGCTCGCGAGACCCGCAGGCCTGGAGCCGCAGCCCGACGAGCGGCTGGCCCCGGGCGCGACGGCCGACGGTGTCCGCACGGCCGCGCAGGAGCGCGGCGAGACCGTCGTGGTCGTCGGCCACCAGCCCGACTGTTCGCGCATCGCAGCCGCTCTCACCGGCGGCGAGGAGCCGCCGTTCGCGCCCGGCGCGATGCTCTCGATCGAGCTGCCGTGAGCGCGATCGAGGTCCGGGACCTGCGCAAGTCGTACGGCGCGACCGAGGCGGTGCGCGGGATCGACTTCGAAGTCCGGACCGGCGAGGTGTTCGGCCTCCTCGGTCCCAACGGCGCCGGCAAGACGACGACCGTCGAGATCCTCGAGGGCTACCGCAAGCGCGACGGCGGTGAGGTCGAGGTGCTAGGGACCGACCCCGCCGCCGCGCGCGGCGAGTGGCGCGAGCGCATCGGCGTCGTGCTCCAGTCCTCCGCGATGTACGAGACCCTCACCGTCGACGAAATGCTGCGGCTCTTCGCCGGCTACTACCGGAAGTCGCGGCCCGTCGACGAGGTGGTCGAGCTGGCCGGCCTGCAGGAGAAGCGCGACGAGCGCGTGCGCCGGCTCTCCGGCGGTCAGCGCCGCCGGCTCGACCTCGCCCTCGCGCTCGTCGGCGACCCGGAGCTGATCTTCCTCGACGAGCCGACGACAGGGTTCGACCCCGCGGCCCGCCGGCGGGCCTGGGAGACGATCCGCGGACTGCGCGGCCTCGGCAAGACGATCCTGCTGACCACGCACTACCTCGACGAAGCCGAGCAGCTGGCCGACCGCGTCGCCGTCCTCGCCCAGGGCCGCATCGTCGCCTCCGGCACGCCCGCCGAGCTGACCGGCGCGGTGCCCGCAACCGAGATCCGCTATCGCGAGAACGGCCGCGAACTCGTGC
>Ga0081540_1004813_pt1 | contig 10171 bp, 7 predicted proteins | sample TabmetS2T1R1_FD_71024 | JGI IMG/M metagenome (GOLD analysis project Ga0081540, IMG submission 71024) | Tabebuia heterophylla rhizosphere microbial communities from the University of Puerto Rico - S2T1R1 | ecosystem: Host-associated > Plants > Roots > Rhizosphere ... | reverse complement strand
GCGAACCGGTCGAGCGCGTGCCAGGCCGACACGAAGGCCTCTTGCGCCGCGTCCTCCGCCCAGTCGCCCGCGCCGACGGCGCGCGCCGCGTGCACGGCGGCGCGCTGGTGCCGCCGGACGAGCTCGGCGTACGCGTCGTGATCGCCGCCCCGTGCGGCCAGCACGAGCGCCCGCTCCTCGGCCGTGGCGATCCGCGCCGGGTCCGTCACGCCGTCGTGCACTCCGTCCTCCCGCTCATCGCCGAGCCGCACGATAGAGCGCAGGCGGAACCCGGCGGGCCGATGGCGGCCTATCCCCGTCATGAGGCGAGCCCGCCGAGTCCCTGAGCTGCTGTTCGCGGCCTGGGGCGTGGCTCTGTGCTCGCTGACTGTCGGTGCCGTCGCGCAGGATCATGCGGAGGCGGCGGTCTGGTCGAGCCCGGTGCTGCCGCTGACCGTCGGCAGGCTGGCCGGCGCGACGGCCGGGCTGGTGCTGATGGCGCAGCTCGTGCTGGCGGCCCGGCCGCGGGCGTTGGAACGGCGGTTCGGGATCGACGGGCTGCTGCGAGCGCACGCCGTCGGTGGAGTGCTGCTGCTGGCGGTGATCGTGGTGCACGTCGGCCTGCTCGTCCTCGGCGGCGCCGGCGCGACGGGGCTGGCGTCGCCGTCCTACGCGCTGCACCTGGCGACGCAGAGCGCGCCGCTGCTGGCGGCGTCCGCGGGTCTCGCCCTGCTGGCCGTGCTCTGGTCCAGCACGGCCTGGCGGACGCTCAGGCGCCGCAGGCGCGGTGTCTGGCACGTGCTCCACCTGTCCGGCTACGGCGCGATCGCCCTGATCGTGCCGCACCAGGTGCTGACGGGCGCCGAGTTCGCCGGCCGGCCGCTGCTCTCGGCGGCGTGGGTGGCCTCGTGGGCGGCAGCTCTCGGGATCGCCGCACTGGAACGCGTGGTCCGGCCGCTGGCGCTCGCCCGGGCCAATCCGCTGACCGTCACGGAGAACCGGTCGGAGGCCCCCGGCATCGCTTCCCTCGTGCTCACGGCTCCTTCCGCGCTGCCTCTCGAGCCCGGCGGCTACGTGCTGCTCGGGACGTCGTGCTGGCGTCGTCACCCCTTCTCGGTGGTCGACGTCCTCGACGAGCGGACGTTCCGCTGCACGGTGGAGGGCGTGGGGCCGTTCACCCGGCGACTGCTGCAGGCGTCCCCGGGCGACCGGCTCGTCGTGACCGGGCTGCACGGTCGCTTCACCGCGTGTTCCGCCGTGACCGGCGGACCGTACCTGCTGGTCGCGGCCGGACTCGGCGTGACCGCCGTGCGGGGACTGCTCGCGGGCCTGCTGCGGGCGGGCCATGGGGCGGACGTCGTGCTCCTGTACCGCGTCCGCACTCGCGGGCCGGTGCTGTTCGCGGACGACCTCGCCGCCGCCCGGTCCCGCGGGGTGGACGTGCGCGTGCTGCGCGGGTCGCGGCACGCGCCGGTGCTGCGAGCCGACCGCGCCGCCGACATCGCGGCACTCGTGCCCGACGCGGCGGCCCGGGAGTGGTTCGTCTGCGGTCCCGAGGGCTACATGAGGGCCGTTCGCTCGGCTGCGCGGGGGCTCGGGGTGCCACGCGCCCGGGTGCACGCCGAGCGCTTCACGCTGGGCCGCTGAGGCGATCATGCGAGGTACACCGACCCGTCGCGCTCGACGACGGGGATGCGGGGGAGCGGCTGCGTCGCCGGCGGATTGATCACCTGCCCGGCCCGGTCGAAGCGGCTCAGATGGCAGGGGCACAGGAAGACGTCGTCCGTGGCCTGCCACCCGAGGGCGCAGGCGGCGTGGGTGCAGGTGCCGTCCAGCAGGACGACGTCCGGGGCTCGGATCAGGAACGCGGGTCTGCCGTCCGGCAGCGACACCCGCAGCGGCGAGCCGGACGGAACCTGTGCGCCGGCCGCCAGCGGCGCCGGCGAGGCAGCCGGCGAGGCAGCCGGCGAGGCGGACGGCGAGGCGGACGGCGAGGCGGACGGCGAGGCGGACGGCGAGGCTGCCCGCCCGCACCCGGCCAGCGCCAGGCATCCGGCCGCGCCGCCGAGGAGAGCGCGACGGCTCGGCGCCGGCGATGTCGTCATGTCCTGTCTAGACGTGACACCGCTCGACGGTTCCCGTCAGCGGTGACCGGGTAGATCGCGCGCTGGATCGGATACGACGCCAGCGGATCAGGGCGACGCGAGCTCGGTCGACCAGGCATGGTCGAGGACCAGGCGGGGCGTGCCCGTGCCGTCCGCGGGGACCGCCCACGTCGCGGTGTCGATCGAGGAACCGGCCTCGATGGCGGAGGGGTTGATGCCGCCGCGCTGGGTGGTCGATGACGAGCCGGCGGCCGACGCGAGGCCGTACATCACCGTGTGGTCGTCCAGCCACGCTGCCTGATCGTCGATGGGTCGCGTCTCCGACGTCGGATGTTGCTGCCCGGTCGCGACGTCGAGGATCCACAGCCGCCACGCGACCGGGTTGTCGGAGACGCGCTTCTTGAAGGCGATGAGCCGGCCATCGGGTGACAGGGACGGGCATTCGACGCCGGTCGTGACCACCGCAGCGGTGCGCGCGACGACGTCGCCGCGGATCAGGAAGGTCTGACCGCCGGACCCGAGGGTGGCGTAGAAATGGCGGCTGTCCGGCTGAAAGGTCACGCCCCAGAAGTTGAAGTCCGCAGCGTGGAAGGACCGGCCATCCCTGGTCACGGACATCTTCTCGAGGTCGAGGAGCACGTTGCCGGTGGCCACATCGATGATCGACGTCCGGGTGGAGAAGCCCATGCTGGCGTAGCTGTCTCCGCTGACGAAGGCGGTCGCGGCGGCGACCTTGCCGTCGGGAGCCACCTGCGCGCGGCTGGGGTAACCGGGCAGTCGTAGGTGGTGGGTGGCGTTCAGGTGGCCGTCGAGCACCGACGCGTCCATGCCCACGGTGACGCCGAGTGACAGTTTCAAGCACAGTCCGTGGCCGCTCGCGACGGCCAGCCGATCGCATCGCAGAGTCGCGGCGAAGATCCGCCGAGCCGGATCGGCCGCCGGGGCCACGGCGACCCGCCCGAAATCGTGGTCGAGCGCGCTGGACTTGAACACGTAGTACGGGCCGGCGGAGATCACGTCGGCGGCCTTGCCGGCAGACGAATCCGCGCCGGCGGGCCCGTCGTCCGCGGTCGCGGCGACGTTCGCGTCGCGATTGGCGGCGTGCACGACGTAACCGACGGCCACGGCCAGGAGCAGCGCGATAGCACCGGCCACGGCAAGCACGCGTGACAGCGATGACCTCATCCTGAGCCCACGAGAGCCCGCCGCGGCTCCCGGACCACGATCCCGACGGCGACGGCGAGCGCGGCCGCGAGCCCGACGAGGAAGACCCAGAGGGTGAAGGTCGGCCCGCGCCACGTCCACAGCGCCCCGGCCATGACGGAGGAGACGAAGGCGGCTGCCGCCGTCCCGCTCTGCACGATGGCCATGCCGCTGGTCCGAAGGGATGCCGGCAAGGACGGCGCGACCAGGGCCATCAGGACGCCGTTCGTCGCGGCGTAGTAGATCCCGTGCAGCGTGAGGGCCAGGCCCAGCACCGCGATGCCCGGGAGCGGCGACAGCAGGACGACATACACGGCGAGCATCGCGACGTTGCCCGCGACGAACGTGCGCCGGCGTCCCCAACGGTCCGCGAGGCGGCCGACCGGCGCCGCCAGAACCATGTAGACGGCCGAGGTCCCCAGCGGCAGCAGCGGGAAGTAGACGAGCGCGACGTCGAGCTGGTGCTGCAGCAGCAGGTAGACGAACGCGTCGCTGAGGGTCACCGCAGCCAGCAGGGTCGCCTGGATGGTGGCGCGGCGGAACATCGGGCGGCCGAGCAGGGCCAGGCCCGCCCGCAGCGACGTCTCCGCCCGGCTCGCCAGCGGGCTGGTCCGGTTGCGCACGAAGGCGATCAGCACGATGAGCCCGGCCGCGGCGACGCAGAAGCTCACGACGAACACGGCGTCATAGGACTGTGGCGCGCTGCGCAGGACGACGAAGGCCACCAACGGCCCTAGCAGCGCCCCCGCCGTGTCCATGGCTCGGTGGACGCCGAACGAGCGCCCCAACGAGTCCGCCGGGCTGGACAGCGAGATGAGCGCGTCGCGCGGCGCCGTCCGCAGGCCCTTGCCGGTGCGGTCCAGGCCGATGACGGCTGCGATGCCTCCGACGGAGGCCCCGACGGCCAGCAGCCCGAGCTTCGTCACCGCCGACATGCCGTACCCGACGGCAGCGACGGCCTTGCGGCGCTGCGTCCGGTCGGCGACGTGCGCGGCGAGCAGGCTGACGAGCACCGTCACGCCGGCGTAGAGCCCGTCCACCAGCCCCACGCTGAGCAGGGAGACGCCGAGCCCGAAGACGAGGTAGACGGGGAGGACCGCCGTGACCATCTCCGAGGAGATGTCGGTGATGAGGCTGACCGATCCGAGCGCGACGACGTTCGCCGGTACCCGCGTCCGGGCAGGCACGTGGGGCGCGCCGTTCTGGTCGACGTCCGATCGGTCTCGACCGGCGTCGCGGGCCCGCGCCGACGACAGGTACACGCAGCCTCCCCCTCCCTGAGAAGACCGGCCTGGGTCGACAGCTGCTGAGGTCAGCATGGCCAGTGTGCAGCGCCGTCCCGATCGCGGAGGTGGTTTTCGGCGAGAAGCACACCCGCCGCCCTGTTCGTGGAGGTGGTTTCGGCGAGAAGCACACCGGCGGCCCGTTCGTGGAGGTGGTTTCGGGGACAGGCACACCGCCGTCCCGTTCGTGGCCTCGTGTGCGGCCACGAGCGTGTCCAGAATTCGTTCCCCCAGAACGAATCCTGGCCGCACTCGGCGTCGCACATCCGGCCGCGCTCAATGCGGCGGCCGTTCAGACGGCCGCGGCGGTGTCGGTGCTGGTCCCGACGATGTTCGACGACGACGAGTCGGTAGCCGCGATGCGCGCCGGTGCCCGCGGCTACCTCGCGAAAGGTGCGGCGGGGGAGCGGATCCTCGGTGCCGTGCGTGCGATCGCCGCGGGTGAGGCGGTCTTCGGGGCCGACGTCGCCGGCCGCGTGCTCGGCGTCCTGACCGAGGACCGGCGAGGCGGACGCAGCACCGGCCCGTTCCCCGGGCTGACCGAGCGGGAGATCCTCGACCTGATCGCGGCCGGCCGGTCCAACACCGAGATCGCTCGCGGGCTCGTGCTCTCGGACAAGACCGGCGCAACCACGTGTCGAACATCTTCGTGAAGCTGCAGGTCGCCGACCGCGCTCAGGCGATCGTCCGGGCGCGGGAGGCCGGCCTCGGCGGGAGCGCAGGCGGCCATCCGGCATGACGCCGGCGCAGGCGACCGGGTCGCCGCGTCACGACACGCGGTCGGACAGCGGCGCCGATGCCTCCGGCGGGGAGACAGGCTCCGGCCCGTTCAGCAGGCGCTGAAGCGTCGCGTACTCGGCGCGAACGCCTCGCAGGTCGGCGGGCTCCGCGGTCTGGTTCTCGGCGGCGCGCACCAGCAGGTCGGCCTGATAGCGGACGGCGTCGGCCACGTTCCCGTCGCCGTCCGCCGCCATCACCACGGCGCTCAGCGCCATGAGCAGCGCATGGATGACCGTCGGCTCCGAGGCCCCGTACCGCCGGATGAGGCCCACGCCGATATCCAGGTGATCGGCGATCGTCCGAGCGGGGATGACCACCGTGCCCGGCCCCGCCCCGTCGTCGATCACGATGGTCCCGACGCGGCGCCTGGCGAGCTCGGTATAGAGGACTGACAGGTGGTGAACCGCCTGGATCGCGGTGTAGGGGTCGTTCACCGCGGGGGAGAGGGCCTTGCAGGCGGCGTCTACGAGCTGACGCAGACCCAGGCTCGGATCCTGCTCGAGGGTGCGCTCGAACCCGATCCGCACGAGCTCGTGCAGATCGCCGGTGAACGCGGCGGCGTTCACCGGCGGCGAGCCGGGCGAGGCCGGCCAGATCCAGGCGAGCGGGGTGCCGGCGGCCACGTGCTCGCCCACCCGCGGCCGCAGCGACACGTTCACGCCGTGCCGGTTGGCCAGCGCCAGCAACCGGTCGTCGCGGACGTACTGGATGTACCCGGACGCGCGGGCCCGGACGACGGCGGCGTCGTCCGGAATCTCGGGCGGGGTGCGGCCGGACGGGAGCCCGCGCAGGACGCCGAGCGTGTTCCGCTCGACGGTCCGCATGATCGAGTCGATCTGGAGCGAGTGCGCCAGGTGATCGGCGAAGAAGACGAGCAGTGCCAGGCTCACGAAGAGCAGGACGATGGCCACGGTCACGGCGAAGCGGGGGAACTGATCGATGCGCAGCCCGCGGGAGATCCCCACGTCGAACAGTCCCGCGGCGCTGTAGACGAAGGTCCCCACGAACACGCTCAGCACGAGCTGGTTGGGCCTGTCGCGCAGGAAGTTGCGCAGCAGCCTGGGCGAGAACTGCGTGGACGACAGCTGCAGCGCCACCACCGCCAGGCCGAGCAGCAGCGCGATGACCGTGACCATGGTTCCCGCGATCGTGATCAGCAGGGAGCGGGCGTCGTCGGCGGTTCCCTGGAAGGCCAGCCGTGACGTCGCGCTGACCGGGATGTGGGACAGGATGATCCCCAGCAGCAGCGCCAGCACGGCCGCGATCGCCGGTAGGAACCACAGCGATCCGCGGCTGTACTCGGTCAATGCGTCGCGACGGATCATCGGTCCCTCCTCGTCCCGGCGGCGTGGGGATCCATCGGCAGCATGACGATTCGAACTGGGCCCTGCCAAGCCGTCCCGGCTCCCGACCGCCGCCGGCTGTATCAGGTTCGGACGACGACCCCTCATGCCCTCCAGTCCCTCGGCTCGAACGTCCGCCTGGAGGCCACGGTGGCGTCACCCCCCTGCCCTGTCCCACCCGAGCACCGCGACCTCGTCGTCGCGCTCGCCGGGCTCACCCTCGAGCGCGCCGCGCCCGAGGAGGTGGCCGTGCTCGAGGAGGTCGCGACGGCGTACTTCGAGGATCCGGCCGCCGCGCTCTCGACGGACCCCGAGGAGGAGCCGCTGGGCTTCGACCTCGACGTCCCGCTGCTCGCTCCGTACGCGCTCGCGGTCGCCTCCGCCGCCGTCCGCGTGCTGCTGGGACCGGCGGCGCCGGCCGCGCCACCCATCGTCCCGCCACGCACCGAGGCCGCCGTTCGGCGGGTCCTGGACGCGGGTCAGGAAGCGCAGCCCGCGATCGACGTCGGGACCGTGAACCGGGTGCGTCAGGTCGCCCTCGCCCGCGCGGCCGCACTGGGGCTCGACCGCTTCCGGGCGACTCTGCTGGCCGACTCGCTCGTCGGTGCCCTGACGGTGTCGTCCTGCTGAACGCTGAAGCGTCGAACAACTACCTGTTGTCACGAATGCCGGCCCTCTAGACTCCGGGGGTGACGACAGCCGCCCGATCGGGGTGACGGCGGACGGCCCCAGGCCCGGGGGAGGCGAAGCTCGTGCATGCACGCCTGCAGATCGCCGTTCTCGGTCCGCTCGCCGCACGCGCGGGCGAGCACCCCGTCGGCCTGGGCGGGCTGCGGCAACGCAGCGTCCTGGCGCTCCTGGTGCTCTCCGCTGGTCGCCCGGTGCCCACCGACCGCATCGTCGACGACGTCTGGGGCCAGAACCCCCCGCGGACGGCGTACCGCACCGTGCACTCCTACGTCGCCCGCCTCCGGCACGAGTTCGGCGACGCGGCGCCGAGGCTTCGCCGCGTCGACCACGGCTACCAGCTGGACCTCGCCGACGACGGCCTCGACGCCGCCCGGTTCGAGGTCCTCGCCGAGCGATCCCGGGCGGAGCTCGAGGCCGGGGCCCCGGCGGCCGCCCGCGCGGACGCCGAGGCGGCGCTCGACCTCTGGCGCGGCGCGCCGTACGCCGACCTGGCCGACCTCCCGTTCCTCGCCGCCGAGGTCGCCCGGCTCGACCAGGCCAGGCTGGCCGCCGACGAGCTCTACGCGCAGGCCTGCCTGGCGCTCGACCGCCCGGGCGACGTCCTTCCGCTGCTCGAGCATCTGACTCGGGAGCACCCGTTGCGCGAGCACCTCACCGCGCTGCTCATGCAGGCCCTCTACGCGAGCGGCCGGCAGGCGGATGCGCTGCGCACCTTCGAGCGGTGCCGGCGGCGGCTCGCCGCCGACCTCGGCGTCGACCCCTCGCCGGAACTGCGGGATCTGCACGAGGCGGTGCTGGCGCAGCGCCGTCAGCTCCGCATCCCCGCCCCGCGCCGCGCCGGCGACGCGTCGGCGCGACCCAGCGCAGCCAACCTGCCGCCGCGCAACCGGTCCTTCTCCGGGCGTGAGGCGCTGCAGGCCGAGATCGACCGTAGGCTCCGGACGAGTCCGGACGCCGGCCGGCTGGTGCCGGCCGTCGCGCTGCACGGCCTCGCCGGCGTCGGCAAGACACAGCTGGCGCTCGAGTACGCCCACCGCCGCGTCGCCGCCGGCAGCACCGTCTGGTGGATCCCCGCCGACGACCCCGTGACCATCTCCGCTGGGCTCGTCTCGCTCGCCCGCCGCCTCGGCCTCGGTGAGGGAAGCGACGAGCAGCACTCGCTGCCTCTGCTGTTCGCCGATCTCCGCGACCGGGCCGACTGGCTGCTCGTCTTCGACAACGCGAACAGTCCGGAGCAGGTGGAGGAGTACCTGCCCTTCGCCGGCCCCGGGCACGTGCTGCTCACGTCGCAGAACCCCGCCTGGGGCCGAGTCGCGACCACGCTCGCGGTCCCGGTCTTCACCCGCCCTGAGTCCACGGCGTTCCTGCAGGCCCGGACCGGTTCGACCGGGGGCGAGCGGCAGGCCCGGACCCTCGACGCCCTCGCGGACGTCGTCGGTGACCTGCCGCTCGCGCTGGAGCAGGCCTCGGCGTACGCGGAGTCCACCGGCATGGACCTGAGCGACTACGTCGCGATCTTCCGTCGACGGCGCCCGGCGCTGGCGGGTCGCGGCCGGCCGGGCGGCGACCCGCACCGCCTCGACACGACGTGGCGGCTCGCCTTCGAGGGCGTCGCCGAGAGCCCCGGAGCGGCCGACTTCCTGCTGCTGCTCGCGCACCTGGCGCCCGAGTCGATCCCCGTCGGCCTGCTCGCGCCGTACCTGTCGCTACGGTCGGCCGACCCGGACGACGATCCCGAGCTCGCCGTCGCCGACGCGGTCGGGTCCCTGCTGCGGTACTCCCTGGTCGACGCCGACGAGCGGGGCCTGCGCATGCACCGGCTCGTCCAAGGTGCCGCCCGCGACCGGAGCTCGCGGACCGAACGGATCGCCTGCGTGCGCACGGCCGTCGACGTGCTGGCCGCCGTCGCGCCGCCGACGCCGGACGACCCGCGGACCTGGCCGGTCTGGGAGCGTCTCCCCGCGCACGTGCTCACGGTTGCGGGCCATGCCGAGGGTCTCGGCGTCCGGTCGCCCGACCTGACCGGCCTGCTGCGCAACGCTGCCCGCTACCTCCTGGCGCGGGCCTCGTACCCGGCGGCGATCCGGACCCTCGAGCTGGCCCTGCGGCTGGTGCCCGACGGCGACGACCGCGCCCGGACCGAAGCCGAGTTGCTGACCGACCTCGGCAGCGTGCTGGACGCGTTCGGCGACGTCCGGGCGGCCGTCGACGCGCACCGCCGCGCCCTGGCGACGCTCGAATCCGACCGGGACATCGCGCCTCTGCTGGTCGGCCGGGCGCTGGCCCGGCTCGGCCGTGCCCTGCACTGCGCCGGCGCGGGCGCCGTCGCGGTCGGCGAGCTCACCCGGTCGCTGGTGATCCTGCGGCAGCACGGGACGCCCGGCGAGACCGTCCCTGTCCTGACCGACCTGGGCTACGCGCGCTGGGCGGCCCACGAGCTGGCGGCCGCCGAGGAGAGCTTCTCGGCCGCATTGGCGGCTGCCGAGTCGGCGGGCAGCGCCGAGGGTCCGGGCGCGGCGCTCGCCCTCTCGGGGCTGGGCATGGTCCGGCAGGACAAGGGTGACCTGGAGGGCGCACTCGAGCTGCAGACCACGGTGCTCGCGACCTTCGAGGCCGCGTTCGGGCCGACGCATCCGTGGGTCGGGGAGACACTGGACAAGATGGGCTACACGCTGCAGCTGCTGGGCCGCCTCGATGAGTCCGTCACGACATCCCAACGGGCCGTCGCCGCGCTCGAACAGGTGTTCGGCGTTGACGACCCGCGGGTCGGCATGGCGCTGACCAACCA
>Ga0081540_1004812_pt1 | contig 10173 bp, 10 predicted proteins | sample TabmetS2T1R1_FD_71024 | JGI IMG/M metagenome (GOLD analysis project Ga0081540, IMG submission 71024) | Tabebuia heterophylla rhizosphere microbial communities from the University of Puerto Rico - S2T1R1 | ecosystem: Host-associated > Plants > Roots > Rhizosphere ... | reverse complement strand
GTTCTTGCGCGCATATCCGTTGAAACCGATCATCGCGGCCGGCGTCTCGGTTGCCACGACCAGCAGCTTGACGTGACCGGGCGCAACGCCTGCGGCAACCTCCAGCACGTCGACGTAATGCGAGACGAGATCGACATCCTCGATGCCGTTGACCTTGGGAATCAGGATGCCGTCGAGACCGGGGCGCACCACCGCGGCCAGATCTTCCAGCGTAAGCCCGGTGCCGAAAGGATTGATCCGAACCAGAAACGACCAATCCCTCGCCTTGCCGCCCAGCAGCTCCTTGACGGCCTCGCGAGCAAACGCCTTGCGGCCCGGCGCCACGGAATCCTCGAGATCAAGGATCAATGCGTCCGCACCGACGCTGGTTGCCTTGGCGAACTTGCGCTCGCTGTCGGCTGGCACGAAAAGCAGCGAACGGAGCTTCATTTTGGCTGCCTCATCATCAACGCGTTGCGGCGGCAGTAGACCACCTCCTCGTCGCGCTGATTAAAACCCCGATGCTCGAACGTCACGATGCCCTGGGTCGGGCGCGACTTGCTTTCCCTGACGGCGACGACTTTCGTTTCGGCGCGCAAGGTATCGCCGCCGAACACCGGCCGTGGAAACTTCGTGTCCTCCATTCCCAGATTGCCGACGGTGGTGCCAAGCGTCGTGTCCTGCACTGACAGCCCGATGACGAGGCCAAGCGTGAAGATCGAATTCATCAGCGGCTTTCCGAACTCGGTGCCCTTGGCATATTCGTGGTCGATATGCACCGCCGCCGGATTGTAGGTCAGTGACGAGAACAGGATGTTGTCCATATCCGTCACGGTGCGCCGGATCTCATGGGCAAACGTCTGCCCGACAGAGAACTGCTCGAAGTAGAGCCCTGCCATTGTGCCGCCTCTTGTTGAATCCCGGGGTGGATTGACGCGGGCGCAGGGCCCGTCGACCTCCTTGTCTCCCAGCCAATTTTTAGCGTATCCTGAGATCGTACACAAGTGTACTAATTGGGAGGATCGCGCATGGACGTCGGGACAAACCGCCAGGTGCGGCTCGTGGCGCGGCCGCGAGGGATACCGCAAGCCGAGCACTTTGCGCTGGTGACGGAGCCCGTGGCCCCGCCCGGCCCGGGCCAGATCCTGGTCAGGAATCGCTATCTTTCGGTCGATCCCGCGCAGCGCGGATGGGCCAATGACGAAGGGAACTACAGCGCGCCCGTCCCGCTCGACACGCCGATGCGGGCACTTGCCGTCGGCGAGGTGGTCGAATGCAATGCGCCCGAGTTTCGAACGGGCCAGTTCCTCTATGGCTGGTTTGGCTGGCAGACCTATTGCGTCACCACGCCAGATGCCGTGCTGCGTCGGGTCGATCCCTTGGCCTTGCCGCTCAGTGCAAATTTGAGCCTGCTCGGCATCAACGGTCTCACAGCCTACCTCGCTTTTCACGGGCTTGGCGATCCGAAGCCGGGCGAACACGTACTGGTTTCGACCGCGGCCGGCAGCGTTGGAAGTTTTGTCGGGCAACTCGCTGGTGTTGCCGGCTGCCGCGCCGTCGGGCTTACCGGTTCGGCCGAGAAGGCTGCGCTGGCGCGGGCGCGCTACGGCTATCAGGACATGATCGACTATCGTGCGACGAAGGATATTGCGGCGGCGATTCGTGAGGCGTGCCCGGAAGGAAACGACATCTACTTTGATAACACCGGTGGCCCGATCGCCGATGCCGCGATCAGGTCGATGCGGCTGCGCGGACGAATCATCCAGTGCGGCACCGCCGCGAATTCTTCCTGGACACCGGTTCCGACGGGGCCTCGGCCCGAACGGGAGATCCTCACCCGGCGCCTGCGATGGTCGGGCTTCATCATCTTCGATCATCTCGCTGAATTTGAAGCAGCAGCAGATCGCCTGACTAAGCTCGCCCTCGACGGCAAGATCGTTTACGACGAGGAAATCCTGTCCGGGCTTGAGCAGGCGCCGGGCGCGATTGCCCGGCTTTATCGCGGCGAAAACCAGGGCAAGCTGATCATTGCGGTCGATTAGGCTCCTGTTACGCGCTGGCTTTACGTCTCATCACTTCCGGCAGCGTCGCGCGATGGAATCCCTCGAATGGCACGCTGCGGTCGTGTGGCTCTAGCTTCCAGGTCGTGCGTGCATTCGGCGTGCCGCCGTCGACGCGCAGACACGAGCCGGTGATGTAGGCAGCCGCCGGCGAAAGCAGATAGGTGATGGCGGCCGATATTTCTGCTTCGGTTCCGAAGCGCTGGAGTGGCACACCTTTAGTGAAATCGTGTAGCTTCTTCTGCATTTCCGGTGTGTAGGTATCAAAACCGCTCGACACGATCCCGCCCGGTGCCACCGCATTCACGCGCACGGCCGAGGAGGACCACTCGCAGGCCGCCGTCTCCGTCAAGGTCAGCATGCCGCCGCGAGCTGCCGCCGAGTGGCCGAACTCTGGCCAGCCATGCCAGATGTCGGCGATGATGTTCACGATCGCCCCGCCATTGGCTTCCATCCAGCGGTTATAGACTTCGCGCATGAAGATGAAGCCGCCGGTGAGGTTGTTGCGCACTACCGCCTCGAACCCCTTGGTGGAGATCGTCTTCAGCGGGGCACGAAACTGACCGCCGGCATTGTTGACGAGGCCGTCGATGCGCCCGTACTTCGCCAGCACCGCGTCGATCGCGGCCACCACCATGGCTTCATCGCGGATGTCGCAAGCCTGGCTCATCGCCCGTCCGCCATCGGCCTCGATCTCGCGTTGCACTTCGTCAAGCTTCTCCACTGTCCTGCCAAGGATCGCGACGTTTGCGCCGAGGGCGGCGAGCTCATGGGCCGTGCAGCGCCCGATGCCGCTGCCACCACCGGTCACGATGATCGTCTGGCCCTTGAACAGATCCGGCCTGAACACGGATTGATATGGCATCTCGAGGTCTCCTGACGTCGGGGGCATCGCTAGGCATTGCGCCTGAATATGGTACACTATATTACTATCTACGGACAAGACAATGAACGATCGGGGGTAGGCCCATGACGCAGCCCAAGACCATAACCGTCGAAACCCGCAGTGCGATCGAGATCCTGTCGTTGAACCGCCCCGCCGAACTCAATGCCGTCTCGCCGGACATGATCGGGGAACTGACCGGGTACCTCTCGGCGCTGCACGATCGGCCGACGACGCGGGTCGTGATCCTGCGTGGCAACGGAGCCGAATTCTCCGCTGGCGCCGAGCTTGGATCGGACGCGTTTGCCGCACCTGGCAAGGGCCGGCCGCAGCGCCAGCTCAAGATGCAACAGAATTATTCCGGCGTCATCCGCCTGATGCGCTCGTGCCCACAGCCGATCATCGGCCTTGTCCACGGAGCTGCGTGCGGCGCCGGTTTCTCCTTCCTGCTGGCCTGCGACGTTCGCTTCGCTGCCCCGAATGCACGGATGAATGCGGCCTATATCCGCATCGGCGTCGGCGGCTGCGACATGGGTTCAGGCTACCTCCTGCCGCGGCTGATTGGCCTTTCTGCCGCCTCCGAACTGCTGTTGACGGGGCGTTTCCTCAAGGCGGAGCGCGCCAAAGCGATCGGTCTGGTCAGCGATATTGTCCCTGATGATGAGCTGCTCGCGAAGGGCCTCGAGTTTGCTTCGGAAATGCTGCGTGTCTCTCCGATGGGCCTGCGGCTAACGAAGCAGGCGCTCAACGTGCTCGTGGATGCGCCGAGCCTCGATGCCGCGCTGATGATGGAAGACCGGCAGCAGGTCATCCTGCTGGAGACGGGCGATCATGCAGAGGCCGTGGCGGCGTTTCGAGAGCGGCGCGATCCCTCCTATAGAGATCAGTAACGAGACCGAACGGGACGCCAGGCCTACTTCACGTCGGCGAACGCAGCAGCGATCTCCTTCAGCTTGAACTTCTGAATCTTGCCGCTGGCGGTACGAGGGAGCTCAGCCACGACCTCGACACGCTCTGGCCAGAACTGTTTCGCCATCTTGGCATTGCTCAGATAGCTTTGCACCGCGGCCAGATCGATGGTGGTCCCAGGGCGGGGAACAATGAACGCGCAACCACGCTCGCCAAGCCGCGCATCCGGAAAGCCGACCACGGCAACTGCGGCAACGGACGGATGCTTGTAGAGCAGGTTCTCGACGTCGACGACAGGGACGTTCTCCCCGCCCCTGATCAGAATGTCCTTCACCCGGCCTGAAATGCGGATGTAGCCGTCCTCATCCATATAGGCGAGGTCGCCGGAATCGAACCATCCTTCGCTGTCGAAGGTCTGCAGATCGGGACGCTGGTAGTAGCCCTTGAACATCTGGCTGCCGCGGACAAGTAACCTGCCCGACTGGCCTGCCGGGAGCAGCTTGCCGTCGAAATCGACAATCCTCACTTCCATCCCATCCTGGGGTCTACCATCCGTGATCGCCGACTTCTCCGCTGCGCGCGAAGGTTCGGTGAGCGTGCCTGACAGCACCTCGGTCATGCCCCAGAGCGAGCACACCTTGAGATCTAGCTCCTTGGCCGCCCGCTCGATCAGCACCGAAGGAATCGGCGCACCGCCGCACAGGAACGAGCGCAGGTTTTTCGGACGAGGCGCGCCGGCCTTTACGGCCTCGCAGATGTCGCTGAGGAACGGCGTCGAGGCCGCGGTATAGGTGACGCCCTCCTGGGACATCAAATCGACGCCGCGCTTCGGCTCCCACACATCCTGAAGGATCATCGTGCCGCCCAAGTAAACCGATAGCAGCACGATCGCCGCATAGCCGGTCATGTGACCGACCGGTGAGGCAACCAGCAGGACATCGCTTGAATCCAGGCCAAACCTCGTCGTCAGCGCCTTGCAGCAGGCAATCAGCGAATTCGAGGTGTGCATGACTCCTTTCGGCTCGCCTGTCGTACCCGAGGTAAACATCAGGACGGACATGTCGTCGGGGCCCACGCCTGCGGGAAGCTTTCCAGGCTCGGCGGCCAGTAGCACGCGCTCGAAGCTGGATTCATCTTCGCCATCGACGACGATGATCTGCTTGAGGTCCGGCAAGTCGCCGCGCATGCCCTGCGCCATCGCCGCATAGTCGAAACCGCGATAGGCCTTCGGGACGATGAAGACCTTGGCGTTGCAGAACTTGAGGATATAGGCGAGCTCACGCTCCCGGAGGATCGGCATCACCGGGTTCATCACCGCACCGATCTTGCTGCAGGCGAAGGCCGTGACCACGAATTCCCACCAGTTCGGCAACTGCACCGTGACAACGTCACCGCGCCCGACGCCGATGCGAAGCAGCGAGGTGGCCGCGCGATTGGCGAGATCGTCGAGCTCCTTGTAGGTCAAACGGCGGGATTGCGCGCGATCCGCGCGATCGGCGACGATCGATACCTTGTTTGGGCTCCTGGCGACCGCCTCGGTGAGAAGCTGATCGACGGTCTTGTCCAGCCAGTATCCGGCTTCCCTGAAACTTTCGTGAGACGCATCTCGTTTGACAGCGGTTGCGGTCATCTATCCCTCCTGCGGCGCTCGCATTTCCGAATTCTGCGTTCGGATTAAATATAGTTCACTAGTGTACCTTATTCTAGATCACGATAATTTGCAACTGGGCAATATTGTCGCGTCCGAACAAGTTGTCGGGCTTTCAGCTCCCGACGAAGGCCGGCTTTCGCTTTTCCACGAATGCCCTGACGCCTTCCCGCGCATCGGCCGTGCGCGAAATGGTGGCCAGGGTGTGCGCCTCCTCCTCCAGCTGGCTTTCGAACGACCGGTCAAGCGTCTGAGAAAACAGCCGTTTTATCGCGCCATAAGCCTCCGTCGGGCCACCCGCGAACTCCCGCGCTAGTCGCTCCGCCTCTTCCTGCACCGCATCGTCCGCAACGACGCTGTCCACGAGGCCAAGCGCAAGGGCGGACCTGGCATCCAGCGTCTCAGCCAAGAGGAAAAATCGCTTCGCACGCGCCACGCCGATCCGCCGCGTCAGCGTAGTGGTCGAGCCGCTGTCCGGGCTGAAACCGATCTTGGAAAAAGCCGCCGAGATCCGCGCCGATTCCGCCATGACGACGAAGTCAGCGGCCGCCATCAACGACACGCTGCCGCCGGCGACATTGCCATGAACGGCGGCGACCACCGGCGCCCGCATGCGGACCATGCGGGCAATTGCCGCGTGGAGGTCTGCCGTCCACGCCTTGATGGTCCTCGGCAGCGCGTCGCCCTGCTTGACCAGCGATGACAGGTCTGCACCGACGCTGAACAGCCTGCCGCGCGCAGAGATCAGAACCGATCGTACGTCGGTTCGCTCGCCAAGCTCCGCCATACACAGATTGAATTCGCGGCAGAATTCACCGTCGATCGGGTTCCCCCGGTCGGGTTGATTGAGCATGATGTGGGCGAGACCGTTGTCGATGGTACAGTCAAAGGTTTTTGTCGGCATCGCGAGGCTCATCAGCGGAGCTCCCTCTCGTAGTTTTGGGCTTGCCCGGCCAGCTCACCCGGCCGCTCAAATTGACCGGGCCTGCTTTTCCTTTTGCACGGATGCCTGCATGGCTTCGCGAGCGCGCTGCCAATCGGCCGGAGATAATTTCGCCAGACCGGCGAACGTGCTCGGTGCTGCCAGATGATGGCCGCCATCGATGCTGATCGTATCGCCGGTGATGTAGCTGCAGCCGTCCGACATCAGGAAGATCAGCAGATTGCGCAGTTCGTCCATCTTTCCGAAGCGCCGCAGCGGGACCTCGTCCGCCTGCGTTGCACCCACACCGGTCTCCGCCAGCGGATTGAGCTTGTCCCACGCTCCTTCAGTTGGGAACGGCCCGGGCGCGATCGCATTGACGCGAATGCCCTTGGGGCCCCACTCGACAGCGAGCGACATGGTCATCGCATGAACCGCCGCCTTCGCCATTGCGGACGGCACCACATAGGCCGAGCCGGTCCAGACCCAAGTGACGAGATTGCTGATGATCACACCGGGCAGGCCTGCTGCGATCCAGCGTTTGCCGCAAGCGAGTGAGGCGTAGAAGGAGCCGTCCATGACGGTCGAACGAACCGCCTCATAGCCGCGCGGCGACAGGCTTTCGGTCGGCGCCAGAAAGTTGGCTGCGGCATTGTTGACCAGGCCGGTGAGCGGGCCGTCCGCCCAGATCGCGGTCATCAGGGCGTCGATGCTTTCGGGATCGCGTACGTTGGCGATCAGGGCATCCGCCCGGCCACCGGATCGTTCGCTGATCTCGCGTGTCGCCTGGTCCAGCACTTCCCGCCGGCGGCCGCAAATGTAGACATGCGCCCCATGCGCGGCGAAGCCGACGGCCATTTCCTTGCCGAGCCCGGTACCCCCGCCCGTGATCAGAATGCGCTTGCCTTGCAGGACGGCGGGATCAAACATGAGCAGTGCTTCCTCGCTGTAGCCGATCGGCCCCACCACCGATACTTTTCTAAATAATACACTAGCGTACTTCTTTTGTAAATCGGCCACAAATGGCTATGTTTTCCAACACAGCCTTCCGAGAAACGTTGGAACCCGCCTTTTAAAATACGCTAATGTATGGTATTGGTTGAGAAATTGGCCCGACTCGCTTCAGGGGATAATTTGGAATGAATGATCAGACTGATTGGGATCTTCGGCTTGGATACCTCATTCACGACGTCTCGCGGCTGAGGAGAATGATGTTCGATCGCGCTTTGGCGCCGCTCGGAATTACCCGCTCGCAGTGGTGGGTACTCGCATTCATTTCGCGCAAGGACGGGCTACCCCAGACCCAGCTCGCCAATGAACTGGACGTCGGCAAGGTTGCCGTAGGGGCGCTAATCGATCGCCTGGAGTCCTCCGGCTTTGTGGTCCGTCAGGCCGATCCGGTCGACCGGCGGGTCAAGCGCGTCTATGTCACGAAGCAGGCCAAAGGCTTCATGGAGAAGCTCCGCAAGGAAACCGACAGATTCAACGGCGGGATTGTTAACGGCATAGACCGGAAGCAGCTGGAAGCAGCGTCCGAGGCGTTGCTCGCCATGAAGCATAACCTCATCGCCATGTCTGACGGCACGCTGCCGGACAGCGAAAAGGAGGACGAAGAAGGAGAAGCGCAACGCACCAAGACCCGGAAGCGGCGCCGCGCGGCCTAAGCGACGTCACTTCTTTTCGATCTTTGCGATCTCGACAATTTCCGCCCAGCGCTTTGTATCAGCCTCCTGGAATGCCGCCAGCTCTTCGGGCCCGGCTGCAAAAGGTTTTGCGCCCACCGATTCCAGATAGACCTTGGTCTCCGCGCGCGTAACAAACGCCGTCACAAGCCGATGAAGCTCGGCAACGATGTCCGCCGGCGTACCAGCACGCGCGAAGACGCCGACCCACGCGGTCAGCTCCGATCCGGCCAAGCCGGCTTCAGCCGTAGTCGGAACGGACGGCAGGTTCGCAAGCCGCTCGCTGCTGGTCACTGCCAACACACGCAGCTTGCCGTCCTGGATCAGGCCTTGTGCACTGGCGGGATCAGCGAACGTGCAATCGATTTCGCCGGCAAGCACATCGGTCAGGACCTGCGGCATCCCGCGATAGGGAACGTGCTGCATCTCGATGCCGGCACGGAAACGAAACAGCTCGCCCGCTCCGCGGCTGGAAGTATTGCCGCTCCCGAACGACAGGGGCTTTGCGCGGGCCTTGGCCAGCGCAACGAATTCGGAAACGCTTCCGGCCGGAAAATCCGCCCTCACCGTCAGCATCATCGGGATCGTCATGATCCCGGCGATCGGAGCGAAATCGCGCTTGGGATCGTAGGGCATGGTGTTGAACAGGTTGACGTTGGCCGACTGCGTCGAGTTCGTCGTCACGAAAATCGTATAGCCGTCGGCATCAGCCTTCAGGACGGATAGTGCCGCCAGATTGCCGTCGGCGCCGGGCTTGTTCTCGACAATGACTGCCGCGCCTGTTGCGGCGCCCATGCTTTCGGCGAGGCGCCTGGTAACCGCATCCGTGGCGCTGCCCGCCGGGAACGGCACCACGAGCGTGATGCGTCGCGACGGATAGGATGCGGCCGACACCCTCGGGATTGCAACGAACTCGAGCAGGATGAAAAAGCAAAACGCGATCGTAAGACCAGCGCGCATCCACCAAGACCTGAGGGCGCCGCCGGGCGACCTGAGGGCGATGCAGATCATTCCTTTTCGATCCTCGATTTCCAAAATTCTCGCTCCTTTGCCGCGTATCGGCTTTGCGGTCTGCAGCCCTGAAATCCTTCTAGGGCCCCAGGGCGTCCGCAGCTCTCAAGCCGCCGAAATTCCCCCATTTACGCTGATCGCCTGGCCCGTGATCTTGGCACCACCAGGTCCCGCAAGAAACACGGCAAGTGCAGCCAGATCCTCCGGCCGAGCAACACCGAGATGGGCGAGCTTCGCCGCCTTCTGGAACAGCTTCTGGCTAAAACCGTTGGCAAGAATGCGCTCGGCGGTTGCCGTCCCTTCCACCAGAGACGGAGTGAGCGCGTTGACGCGGATGCCATCGCGTTTGGCTTCCATTGCGAGTGCGCGGCTGAACATAACGATTGCGGCCATCACTCCTCCAATGATGGATTCGCCGGGCGTGGCGACCTTGGCCGCGTCAGAGGCAATGTTGATAATCAAGCCGGATTTTCGCGACCGCATCGAGGGCAGGACCACGCTGCACATGAGGAGCGGTGCCATGAGCTGCTGGGTCACGATCTGGGGAATGTCGTCGAGGGGAATGTCATGGAATAGTTCAGGATTGAACAGACCGGCCGTGGAGTTGATGAGGACATCGATGCTCCCCAGATGTGCCATCGCTTCCTCGCCCGCGCGGCGCGCCTGATCCGGATAATTGGCATCGGCCTGGATGAACTTGACGGCCGCGCCACGCTCGGCGATTTGCCCGGCAGCCTGAGTTCCGCGTTCGACATTTCTGCCGATGATCACGATGCGCCGTACCCCCGCCTCCGCAAACGCGAGAGCGATGGCCAGTCCGATCCCGGAGGTACCACCCGTAACGAGCAGCCCCTGCCTCTCGAACCTTCGCCCCTCGTCCAAGGACATGATGACACTCTCCCTGATACTTGTTTTATATCGTATCGTATGCTAGTGTACTATCTTGGCGACGATGCCACAAGCAGGAAAAAGCTGCAGCGTTCTCGGAGGAGGCCATGGCGACATCAAAAGTTCTGTATGAAAAACGCGGTCCGGTGGCCTATGTGACCTTGAACCGGCCCGAGGTGAAAAACGCCATC
>Ga0081540_1004811_pt1 | contig 10176 bp, 6 predicted proteins | sample TabmetS2T1R1_FD_71024 | JGI IMG/M metagenome (GOLD analysis project Ga0081540, IMG submission 71024) | Tabebuia heterophylla rhizosphere microbial communities from the University of Puerto Rico - S2T1R1 | ecosystem: Host-associated > Plants > Roots > Rhizosphere ... | reverse complement strand
AGGGCCTGGCCCTCGACCGGCTGGCCGGCCTGATCGGCGCCGAGACCCTCGATGACGTCGCTGCGGACGCGTTCGCCTTGACCGCGGCGGCGGGCGTTGCGGTGGCGCGAGCGGCGGCGGCCGTGGGAGCGGTTCTCGCTCTCTTCCTCGGCTTCGCGATGGGCCTGTTCCTCGGCCTCGATCAGCGCCTGCCGGTCGGCGACCGGGATCTGGTAATAGTCGGGATGGATTTCGCTGAAGGCGAGGAAGCCGTGGCGATTGCCGCCGTAGTCGACGAAGGCGGCCTGCAGCGACGGCTCGACGCGCGTCACCTTGGCCAGATAGATGTTGCCGCGAAGTTGCTTACGGTTTGCGGATTCGAAGTCGAATTCCTCGACGCGATGGCCGCGCAGAACAACCACCCGGGTCTCCTCCGGATGGGCCGCATCGACGAGCATTTTGTTGGACATTGACCAATCTCTTAATCGCCGGCTGGCGCGCCGCTCGCCGCCACATGGACGGCGCAAGACGGCGCGACCGAAGACCGGCCTGACTGTGGTTGAAACGATGAGTTCTGTGCGCGCGCGAGATCGAGCCGTGGCAGACAAGCGAGCCTGCGCACATCGCCGAACCAGTCATGGCGCCGTTCGGGGACGCCATGGTGGCTTGGCAGCGATCGGTTGAAGTCTCGACGTGCGGTCGTAGCATGACCTTTGGTCCATGCGAGGCGGCAGCGCTGGCGAGCGCGGCCGCGGGTCTTGGCTGACGATATTCGACTCAGGCTCGCGGGCTCGAGAGCATAAGCCGCCTCGGATCGTGTACGGCATATGCCGCCCGCAGCACCGGCGGTGTCCACAAGAACATCGGCTTCGCTGATCCGTCAGCGCCGCACCTGTGCGACGCGACCAAACCCTGCCGCGAATCCCCTCCCGTCGCCTGTCAGGGAGCGGTCTTTGCGGTCTGCCGGATGTCCGAACGTGGCACGACCGGAACCATCACTCGTCAGCACCCCTTGTATTAGGGCTCGCGGCAGGCAATGGCAAGGGAGCCGGGCGGCCTCGCCGCGGCCACCGCGACGAGGTTAGGTTTGGGTTAACTGCACCCCCGTAATGGAGTAAGACGGTCGCGCAGGGGGCCGGCAAAGCATGTTTATGCGTGCGGCGATCTCGGCTTTTCTCGTCGGCGTAACGGTCCTGGGCGGCGCGTCCGCGGCCGAGCGCACCGGCGAAGCCGTCCCGCCGACCAGCGCGGCCGACGATTTCCCGGTGGCGCGCGACGTGCGGCTCGGCGGCGACGATACGCAGACCCGGCTGATCGTCGATTTGAGCCGCAAGGTCGATGTCCGCACCTTCACCCTCGCCAACCCCTATCGGGTGGTGATGGACATGCCGCAGGTCACGTTCCAGTTTCCGCCCAAGGTCGGGGAGGCGGGGCGCGGCCTGATCAAAGCGTTCCGTTTCGGCCTGGTGATGCAGGGTGGCTCGCGCATGGTCATCGATCTCGCCCGTCCGGCGCAGGTCGACATGGCCTTCGTGCTCGATCCCATTCATGACCAGCCGGCCCGTCTCGTGCTCCACCTCACAGCGACCGACCGCGAGACCTTCACGCGCAGCCTCGCGCTCGAGAGCGGGGCGCCGCAGCGCAGTAAGCCGGAAGCGCCGGTGGAGACCAAAGGCGACGGCGATTCCCGGCCGCTGGTCGTCATCGATCCCGGCCATGGCGGCATCGACAACGGCACCAGGGCGGCGAGCGGGGAGATGGAGAAGACCATCGTGCTGGAGTTCTCGCTGCTGCTGCGCGACAAGCTCGAAAAGAGCGGCAAATACCGCGTGCTCATGACCCGCACCGACGACACTTTCGTGGCGCTCGGCGATCGCGTGCAATTCGCGCGTGCGCGTCAAGCCGCGTTGTTCATTTCGATCCACGCCGACGCGTTGCGGCGCAGGGAAGGCGACGCGCAAGGAGCGACCGTTTATACGCTCTCGGAACGGGCCTCGGACGCGCGCGCGGCGCGTCTGGCCGAAGCCGAGAACAAGGCCGACGTGATCGCCGGTCTCGATCTGTCCGCCGAGGAGAAGGACGTCGCCGGGATTCTCATCGATCTTGCCCGGCGCGAGACCAAGACGTTTTCCGTGCAGTTCGCGCAAACCATGGTCGGGGCGCTCAAGAGCGCTGCCCGGCTGCACCAACATCCGTTGAAATCCGCGAGCTTTGCCGTGCTCAAGGCCCCCGACATGCCGTCGGTCCTGGTCGAACTCGGCTATGTTTCGAACAAAGCCGACTTGAAGTCGCTGGTCTCGACCGAATGGCGGGTCCGCACCGCCGATTCGATCGTCCAGGCGGTGGATGCGTTTTTCCGCCAGCGCCTGGCGGGAAGCGGGCAAGGAAGCGGCCAGAATTGACTGGACTGTGTCCGTTTAGCCTCAGTTTCAACATAAAACAGAGCGACTTACTTCACCGGACCGAGCGCGGCAGGCGAGGGCGAGCGGCGGGGGGAAATCTCGCCCGAGGAGACCTTGGCCGGCTGGCGGGGCTCATCGGCAGATATCACAGCCGCGGCGGTTCGGGGCAGGGGACCTTCGGGCATGAGATTGTTGCTGCGCTTCTTCGGTTTGCTGTTCGCCGCCGGGACGATCATATTCGTTGTCGCGGTCGCGGCGGCAGCCGGCTTGCTGTGGCACTACTCGCAATCGTTGCCGGATTATTCCCAGCTGCAGGACTACGAGCCCGCGGTCATGACGCGGGTGCACGCTGCCGACGGCTCGCTGCTCGCCGAATACGCGCGCGAGCGGCGACTCTATATCCCGATCCAGGCGGTTCCCAAGCTCGTCATCAATGCCTTCGTCGCCGCCGAGGACAAGAATTTCTACGAGCACGGCGGGATCGATTTCTCCGGCATCGCGCGTGCCGCGGTGCTCTACGTGCAGCAATACGGCAGCGGCAGGCGCCCGCAGGGTGCCTCCACCATCACCCAGCAGGTCGCCAAGAACTTCCTGCTCACGAACGAGCTGTCCTTCTCGCGTAAGATCAAGGAAGCGTTGCTGGCCATGAAGATCGAGCGCGCCTTCTCCAAGGAGAAGATCCTCGAGCTCTACCTCAACGAGATTTATCTCGGCATGGGCGCCTATGGCGTGTCGGCCGCTTCGCTCCTCTACTTCGACAAATCGGTGCACGAATTGACGGTGGCGGAAGCGGCGTATCTCGCCGCGCTGCCCAAGGCGCCCAACAATTACCATCCGTTCCGTCAACGCGAGCGCGCTCTCGAGCGGCGCAACTACGTCATCGATCGCATGGCCGAGGACCACTACATCACGGCACAAGATGCGGAGAAGGCGAAGAAAGAGCCGCTCAAGATCACCCCGCGGCCGACCGGTGCGCATATCTTCGCGGCCGAGTATTTCGCCGAGGAGGTCCGCCGCTACATCTATGAGAATTACACCGAGAAGAAGCTCTACGAAGGCGGCCTCTCGGTCCGCACGACGCTCGAGCCGAAGATGCAGGTGCTGGCGCGCAAGGTGCTGGTCGACGGCTTCGTGCATTTCGACGAGCAGCAGGGCTACCGCGGCCCCACCCACAAGCTCGATCCCGCGGGCGATTGGGGGGTGAAACTCGCCGACGTGAAGGCGCTCTCCGATGTCGCGCCGTGGCGGTTGGCGGTGGTGTTGGAGGCCGACGACGCGTCGGCTCGCATTGGGTTGCAGCCCAACCGCGAGCCTGGCGGCATCCTCTCGAAGCAGCGCGAGACCGGCACGATTGCGCTCGAAGGCGTCAAGTGGGCGAAGCCGACGAGCGGGCCGATGCGGGGCAAGACTCCGAGCAAGGTCTCGCAGGTGCTCTCGCCGGGCGACGTCGTCTATGTGGAGCCGCTCGCAGACAAGGATGGCCAGTTCCGCCTGCGCCAGGTGCCCGAGGTCTCCGGCGCCATCGTCGCCATGGATCCGCAGACCGGGCGGGTTCTGGCGATGGCCGGCGGCTTCTCCTACGACCAGAGCCAGTTCAACCGCGCCACCCAGGCGCTGCGCCAGCCGGGCTCCTCCTTCAAACCTATCGTCTACGCCACCGCGCTCGACAATGGCTACACGCCCTCCACCGTCGTGCTCGACGCGCCGATCGAGATCGATACCGGCAGCGGCATCTGGGCGCCGGAAAACTATACGCGCAAATACTACGGGCCATCGACGCTGCGGTTCGGCATCGAGCAGTCGCGCAACGTGATGACGGTGCGCCTCGCCCAGGACATCGGCATGCCGCTGATCGGCGAGTACGCCCGGCGCTTCGGCGTTTACGACAACTTGCCGCCCTACCTCTCGTTTGCGCTCGGCGCCGGCGAGACCACGCTGCTGCGCATGGTGGGTGCCTATGCGATGTTCGACAACGGCGGCAGGAAGATCCAGCCGACCTTGATCGACCGCATCCAGGATCGCTACGGCCACACCATCTACAGGCACGACGCGCGCGAATGCCGCGGCTGCGAGGCCAACAAGTGGGAGAACCAGAACGAGCCGACATTGATCGACAAGCGCGAGCGCGTGCTCGATCCGATGACCGCCTACCAGATCACCTCGATCATGGAAGGCGTCGTGCAGCGCGGCACCGCGACCGTGGTCAAGGAGGTCGGCAAGCCGATCGCCGGCAAGACCGGCACCACCAACGACGAGAAGGATGCCTGGTTCATCGGCTTCTCGCCCGACCTCGTGGTCGGCGTCTATCTCGGCTACGACAAGCCGCGCCATCTTGGCCGCGGCGCCACTGGCGGCGTGCTGGCGGCCCCGATCGTGCGTGACTTCATGAAGGTTGCGCTCGCCGACAAGCCGGCAGTGCCGTTCCGCGTGCCGGCGGGCATCAAGCTCATCCGCATCGATCCCAAGAGCGGCATGCGCGCGGGGCCCGGCGACCAGCGGGTGATCCTCGAGGCGTTCAAGCCCGGCACCGCACCGCCCGACAACTATTCGGTGATCGGCGTGAGCGATGCCGATAGCCGCACGATCGGCGTCTCGCCAGAGGCCGACCGCGCCGTGCGCACCGGCACCGGCGGGCTCTATTAGCGGCGTGAGTCGCAGCCTGTTGGGCTCGGCCCGAGCGCGCTATGGGGCAATGATCTCCTGATTATCAAGCGGGCAGCGCCGGGCGGAGCCGGGAAGGGCCAGGTGAGATCAGGCCGTTCCTCCGGGCCCGCAGATCACGTTCAACAGCGCTTGGCGACCTTCATTCCGCACGACCGATAGGGCGCGTTGCAGCGCACCCGGCAGCGATGCTGGATCTTCCACACGTTCACCGTAGCCGCCGGCCGCTTCGCAGATCCTCTCGAATGCGGGCAGTTTGGCGAGCCCGACGAAGGGCGGCGCATTGCTTTTCGACGTCAGGCCGTCGGGATACATGGCGAACGTGCTGCGCTGGACCGCACCCCACATCGCATTATTCATGACGACGAAGAGAACCGGCAGCCCGTGCAGGGCCGATGCGTGGTGGGCGGCGGCGGGATTGCAGAACATGTAGGCGCCGTCCCCGAGCACGGCGATCACCTGGCTTTGCGGGCGTGCGAGCTTGGCGCCGAGCGCCGCGCCGGCACCCCAACCGAGACCCGACGCGGAACTCGATCCGAAATAAAGATCCGCCGACTCGAAGGAGCAGTGCTCGAGGAACAGCGTGTATTCGTTGATGACGATGCCGTCCGGATCCTTGGCGCGGTCGATGCAGTGGCTCACCCACGCCGGATCGAGCGGCGTCTTGCGCGCGCCCGCCTCGAGTGCGCGCTGCCAGGCGGCTGCCAGCGCGTCGCGCTCGTCCTTGACCGCGCGCCGCCGGCGCGCAACCGACTCGGAATCGACCGTGTCCTCGAGCGCCGCGGTCAACGCGGATATGATCGCAACCGTGCTGCCCGTGATTGCCAGGTCGCAAGGGAAACCGCGGATCGGGTAGCGCGCGAACAAAGGATCGAACCCGCAGTGGATCACTTTGCAATCCGCGGCCGGCGCGACGCGGCTGGGAATCCAGGGGACATCGGCCTCGAGCACCATGACGACGTCGGCCGTTGCAACGAGTTCCGTAGGAGCAAATCCCAAATTCATCGGATGCGATGACGGCAGCGACAGATAACGCGGCCGATGCTGGACGACCGGTATGGCAAAGCGCTCGACGAAGCGCGTCAGCGCCGTGAAAGCCGCCGCATCGCGTCCCGCGTTCGCCGTCACGATCAGGGGACGCGCCGCCTGGGCGAGCAAGCGCGCCGCCGCGGCAACGGCGGTTGCATCCGGCGCCGCAGGGGCCGCTGGGCCGAGCCGCGAGGGCGGTGGACGTTCCGGCTCGGAAACCGGCGCCGCGATGACCTCGCGCGGCAAGGACAGGTAGACGGGCCCGCGCGGCTCGGTCGCCGCGATGGCGAGCGCGCGATCGACCACCGTCGTCAGCTGCTCGGCGTTCCTGAGCTCGTAATCCCATTTGACGATCTCGCGGATCATGCCCGCCTGGTCGTACATTTCCTGCGCCCAATGGATATAGCCGTCGCGCGCGCCCAACAGACCTGTCTCGGTCAGCGGCGAGCGGCCCGCGGTGAGCAGGATGGCGACGTTCTCGCGCGCAGCATTCAAAGCCGCGCAGATCATGTTGGCGGTGCCGACGCTGACATGCACCATCACCGCCGGGACGCGGCGCGAGATCATGCCGTAACCGTGCGCCATGGTGACGGCGAGATTTTCGTGCGTGGCCAGGATCGGCTGCGGAACGGCAACGCCGGTTTGCGCCGCCTGCGAGTAGGCTTCGATGAGCGGCGCGAAATCCGTGCCCGCGTTGCCGAACAGATAGTCGACGCCGCGATCGGCGAGGAGCGCGAGGTAGGCCGCCGCGACATTTCCGCGCGACTCCTGTTTCGCTCGCTTGCTCCGCTCAAGGCGCGCTGTCATCGCGATCAACTCCCGTTCTCGCACGCAATCTACCCTCAAGGTCGGGCGTCAACCAAGCCTCGCCGGGCGACCTCGCCGGGGCGCGGTAGCGCCAACGCGGCCGGCTTTCCGCGACGCTGGACAAGCTCTGCCGTCTCAACGAATAATGACGAGCCGGAGATCGACGGGTGTTTGCTCGAGCCCCTGCAAATCCGTCTGCTATCAAACGGATCGTCGAGCAATCGGAAAGGTGGGACATGAAACGGATTTGCATGATCGTCGCCGTGCTGGCTCTGTTTCTGGCGCCGAAACAGGCCATGGCGCAGGATAAGCTCGTCGTCAGCGTCTGGGGCGGCAGCTGGCGCGATATGGTCGACAATCTCATCGGCAAGAAGTTCACCGCTGCGACCGGCGTGCCAGTCGAGTACATCACCGGCGGTACGATCGATCGCTTGAACAAAGAGAAGCTCGCCAAGGGCAATCCGGAAAGCGATATTACCTTCACAACGTCGCATGTCGGCTGGCTCTACGCCAACGACGGACTGTACGAGACGCTCGATCTCAGCAAAGTGCCGAACGCCGTGAACTTGGTCGAGCAGGCCAGGATCAGCCCCTATCACATCGGCACCTGGGCTTATGTCTATACCATCGGCTACCGCCCCGACCTGTTCAAAGGCGTGACCTTCGACAGTTGGGCCGATCTCTGGAAACCGGAACTCAAGGGCAAGCTCGCCGCGCCGGACTTCGACCCCAGTCATCTCATCGTCGTTTCCGCGATCTTGTCGGGCGGCGACGCGGCGACCTGGGAGAAGGGGCAAGCCAAGCTGAAGGAGCTCAAGCCGAACTTCAAGGCGTTCTACACGAACGACGCGAACAGTCAGCAGCTCATCGCCAACGGCGAGACGCCGGTCCAGGTGATCTTGTCGATGAATGCGCATTACATGGCGGGCGAGGGCGTTCCCATCCAGCTTGTCATTCCCAAAGAGGGCGCGGTTCTCGGCATCGATACCGTCGCCATCATGAAGGGCTCCAAGCGGGCAGAGCTCGCCTACAAGTTCATCAATATCGCCCTCGACCCGCAGGTGCAGGCGGAAGTCGCCAAGTTCAAGAAGGGAAGTCCTGTGGTGCTCAACGCCAAGCTCGATCCCGCCGTCGCCAAGTTGCCGGGCGTGTTCACCTCGGTCGAGCAGTGGAACAAGCAAGCCATCGTCATCGATCACAAGCTGCGCGCGGAGAAGACTGCGGAGTGGCGCAAGTGGTTTGCCGAGAACATCATGAACTGACGGCGTGACCGCGTAAGCTGCGCGTGCGCGTGGTCCGCTCAAACGCGAGGAGATGAGCCCGAGGCCGTTCTTGCGCCTGTTCGTGACGCCGGCCGCGCTGTGCGCGCTCGGCTTCGCCGCCGCGCTCGCGGCGGTGATGCAATACAGCCTGCGTGCGTATGTCCCCGGTTCGCTGGAAGCGGGAGGCTTCACGCTCGACAACTTCGCGGCGCTGTTGCGGCCGCTCTATGCGCGGGTGTTTCTCGAGACGGTGTGGATCTGCTTCCTCACCGCATTCTTCACGCTGCTCGTCGGATACCCGCTCGCCTATGCGCTGGTGCACGCAAGACACGTCGCGCTCAAGTCCGCAATCCTGGTGATCGCGGTCACTCCGCTGTTCCTCGGCGAGGTAGTGCGCACGTATTCCTGGATCGTCGTGCTGGGAAATAACGGCTTCCTTAACGCGATGCTGCTCAGGTTCGGGCTGATCGACGCGCCCGTGCAATTCATGTTCACCCAATTCGGCGTCGTCACCGCGCTCGTCCATGTCACCTTGCCGGTCATGGTGATCATGCTCGCTGCGGCGCTCTCCCACATCGACCGCGATTACGAGCGTGCCGCCGCGAGCCTCGGGGCCGGGCCGATCCGTGCGTTTCTCACCGTGACGCTCCCCTTGTCCACGCCCGGAATCATCGCCGGCGTCACCACCGCGTTCGCCTGGTCGTTTAGTGCGTTTGCCACTCCCCAGCTGATCGGTGGCGGCCGCGTCAACATGGTCTCGAACTTGGTCTATCAGCTTGGATTTGCGAGCTTCAATTTCCCGTTCGCGGCCAGCCTGTCGGTGGCCGGACTGCTGCTCACGTTCGCGGTGCTGGCGCTGTTGCGCGTGGCCGCGCGTCCGCTCGAAACAATCCGCCAGCACTGAGGTGCACGCTTGCGGTCGCAACGCTTGCTGCGCTTGCTGGGTGGGGCCGCCGTAACCCTCATTCTCGGCTTCCTGTTGCTGCCGGGATTGGTCGTCACCCTTGCCGCCTTCAACAGCAGGGCGATTTTGTCGTTCCCGCCCGAGAGCTGGTCGTGGCGCTGGTTCGCCAAGGCGATCGCCTACGAGGACTTTCAGGCGGGCTTCCGCAACGGGCTCATCGTGACCGCCTGGGCGTCGTCCATTGCCCTCGTCGTCGGCGCGGCGTTTGCATTCGCGCTCGATCGCTACGAGTTCCGGCTTAAGCGCGCGCTGGAGACGGTATTGCTTTCGCCGCTCGTGGTGCCGCACTTCACGATCGGCCTTGGCTTTCTGATCCTCGCCGCCCAGGTCGGTTTGGCGCGCGGCTATGCGGTGGTCGTCGCCTGTCACGTGGTCCTCGTGCTGCCGTTCGTGCTGCGCAGCGTCTACATCTCGCTGCGCAACCTCGACCCGCGCCTGGAGCTCGCCGCCGCAAGCCTCGGCGCGCCGCCGCGCCGCGTGCTCACGACCATCACGGTGCCATTGCTGCTGCCGGGCCTGATCAGCGGCTGGCTGTTCGCGGCGATCCTCTCGTTCAACGAATTTACCGCTTCGCTGTTCGTCACATCGCAGCGCACGCAAACCCTGCCGGTCGCCCTTTACAATTACGTGCGCGAATACGCCGACCCCTCGATGGCTGCGGTCTCGGTCATCTACATTGTCGTCACTGCAACACTGCTAATATTGGCCAACGTCTTTCTCGGTCTTGCAAAGGTCCTCGCCGTTGAGCAGCCCCGCTGAAGCCACGCTTTCCGCTCCGCCTGGCGCGCCGGCGAGCCGCACGAGGGGCGGGGAATCCATCGCCGTCGCGCTCGATGGCGTGACGAAGCGCTTCGGCAAGACCACCGCGCTCGATGACGTATCGCTGATGGTGCGGCGCGGCGAGCTGATGACGCTGCTCGGTCCATCGGGCTGCGGCAAGACCACGCTGCTCAACCTGGTTGCCGGCTTCCTGATCCCCGACAGCGGCGAGATTGCGATCGCAGGCCGGCGGATGACGGACGTTCCCGCGTATCGGCGCGAGATCGGCATCATGTTCCAGAACTATGCACTG
>Ga0081540_1004810_pt1 | contig 10176 bp, 9 predicted proteins | sample TabmetS2T1R1_FD_71024 | JGI IMG/M metagenome (GOLD analysis project Ga0081540, IMG submission 71024) | Tabebuia heterophylla rhizosphere microbial communities from the University of Puerto Rico - S2T1R1 | ecosystem: Host-associated > Plants > Roots > Rhizosphere ... | reverse complement strand
ATGTGGTGGGGGCGGCGTTCAAGCAGGCGGCCGGCCGCAAGGGGCGCATCGTCGCCTTCGAGAAATACGGCGCCGATCGTCCGGCGGCGGCGCGGACCGTGGCGCAGTCGCTCGGCGCGGCGGACGCGCTGTTCATTGCCGATGACGGCGAGTCGGTGGTGGCGACGGCGGATGCGCTGACGGCGGCGGGTGCGAATTTGCGCAACATCCAGTTGCTCGGCACCGGCCTGTGGGACAATCCGCGCGTGTTCGCCAGCCCGGTGCTCGATGGCGGGCTTTATGCCGCGCCGGATCCTTCCGGTTTCCGCAGTTTCGCCGGCCGCTATCGCGCCAAATATGGCGGCGAGCCGGTGCGTACCGCAACGCTCGCCTATGACGCAGTTGCATTGGTCGCGGCGCTGTCGAAGCAGGGTCCGCAACGCTTCGCGCCGGAAACGCTGACCAACCCGTCGGGATTTGCCGGCATCGACGGGCTGTTTCGATTCCGCTCCGACGGCACCAATGAGCGCGGGCTTGCGGTGATGAAGGTGGCATCCAGCGGCGGCACGCCGGTCGCCGGCTCGCCGAAGAGTTTTGGGGCTTAGCGTTAGAGCCTGACACGAAGCTTATTGGTCTACCTTCGTCGTCTTCGTGAATTCGGCTTCGCAGGGGCGACGATTGCTCCAGCGGACATTTGCATCTTTGAGGATAACTATCTTCGACAGGACTGACATTCAATCCGAGCGGGTGGAATTTCCCAATACTCTTTACGCGTAAAAGGGCTTCTTGACCTGTTCAAGAATTCCTTCGTCGGGCGCTTAGCCAGACGGCCAGTTATTGCGAGCGCTTATCGGCAGGAAGGCGACGGTGAGGCCATCTTTCGGCCAGAGCCTCACCCTTCGGGCCGATGGCCTCACCGCCACCTTCCTGCCTCTCCCAGGTAAAGAGTATTGCCCGCCGAATTAGATCGTTTGTTTGCGGACTTGGACCTTGGAAAGCTGCGCATGCAGCGACCATCCAAGTTCATATTCTTTTGCGGCGGACAAATGTCTTCAGTGGATAATGACGCATCAAGTATGCGTCATTATCTTCTGAGGCAACGAAAAATCGCGAGGCGTCTCAAAGCAAACGTGATTCTCGCCGAAGAGGCGAATCAGCTTTATCGCGATACCGACTATCACGACTTGATAACTTTCGAAGAAGACATCGCCAAGATTTCGGCGATGGTTTTGGTTATCGCGGAAAGCGCGGGTTCGTTGGCAGAACTGGGGGCGTTCGCTTCCAACGGCGAAACAAGAAACTCGCTAACAATAATAATGCAGAGAAATATGCCGACGCCGAATCATTCATTAGATTTGGACCGGTTCAGCGCATAAAGAAGGACGATGACGCTAGAGTCGGGTTTTTTCCGTGGGAAGTTAACGGAAAGGGAAATCTGAAAAAGGCTTCCGCCGCACCGCACGTCAAGCCAATTGTCGATTTCATCAATGCAGGCTTGAAACGGATACCGGCAACGTTTCTGTATTCGTCAGGTCAAACAATACAACCGTTCATCATTATCTATTGGATTGTTTATCTCAGTCTCGCAATCCCACTCGGCAAATTAACGTCGTTTCTCTCGAAGATCATCCCCGAGGAGACCCACGCAACTGTGCGCCGTAAGTTGTACTGCATGCAACTGGCTGGTTGGGTCAAGGTCAAGCATTATTCGGGGACTGACTATTACTACGCAATGAGTGATCAAGACCCGTTAAAGTATGCATTCAAGCCAGGCGTCACCGAGAAAGATACTGTCAGGCGGAAATCGGACGTTGCGGCGGAAATAAGAAAGGAGCTCTCCCTTCAAAGGCACGTAAAGGAAGTAGCATTAGCCGCCAGGGGAGGTGCCAAGTGAACCTCCTTGAATCTATCTCACTCGAAACGGGTCTAAGTATCGCTGATGTAGAGCGCATAATTCGTAGCGCCCCTGCTCGCTATAAGCACTACGAAATTCCGAAGCGGCACGGAGGCGTCCGACTAATCGCTCAGCCATCGAGAGAATTGAAGGTTCTTCAGCGCTACTTATTGGAGGGTTGGCTGGCCACTCTGCCAGTGCATCATTCCGCTATGGCTTATGCTAAAGGGAGGAATATTTCTGCGAACGCCCAAGCGCACATTTCGGCTAGATCAATACTCAAACTGGATTTCGAGAATTTTTTTCCAAGCATCCGGGTTCGGGATTGGCGGAATTATTGCAAGAATCATTCGTCACCGTGGGATGGTGAAGGCGATGCCGCGCGCATCATAAACATTCTTTTTTGGGGTCAACGGACTAGGACACCAACATGCCTCTCCATAGGGGCGCCGACTTCACCGATGATCTCGAACCTCATCATGTTCGATCTAGATTCACAATTTTACGATAAAGCCTTTGAGGATGGGCTTGTCTACACGCGGTACGCGGACGACATAACGCTATCGGGTGGCACGGTTGAGCAGCTGGTGGAGTTCGAATTATTCATCCGCGACAGATTGAAGAAGTCAAAATCGCCCAAATTAAAAGTCAATGAAGCTAAGCGTGGGATTTTCACACCTGGCCGGAAAAAACTAGTGACTGGCTTAGTTGTGACGCCGACGCATGCGGTTTCAATCGGTCGCGAGCGGAAGCGGATGATCTCCGCTATGATTCACAAATTCACGCTTCAGCAGTTAAATATTGCCCAAGTCGGTTACCTTAAAGGGATGCTCGGATTTGCCATTGCTAACGAGCCTGCCGTTTTAACGAGAATGAGAACAAAGTACGGGAACGATGTAGTGAATCAAATCCTTCGAACCCATATTCCAAAAAGGCCGAGGTGACGCTTGCAGCGTGCCGATTTCGAGCAGGCTTGCATCGCGAGCAAATCGATGCAGGACTACAAGCGGTCGCCGGCCTGTGCTGCAAAAGGAGCTGAAGCCCATGCTCGCTGCTGTTGTTGTTGGAAAAGGCTTGCCGCCATTCTCTCAACGAAGAAGTCGCGAGTATAGGCCCTCGATCCGTAGTTGCGAATCTGAGATAGCGCCTTACTTGTCCGGGAGACGGAAGCGGCGTTACGCCGCCAAATCCGCCACCACCGCATCGAGCACGGGAAATCCGGCTTGCGTCACGCGCAGTCTGCCGTCGGTGTCGACGACAATGGCGCCTTCCTCGCGCAGCACGGCAATGCGGTGCGGATCGATCGTGCGCCCGGACAAGGCCGCATAACGGCGGGGATCGATGCCTTCGGCGAGCCGCAATCCCATCAGCAAAAATTCGTCGGCGCGTTCTTCACTATTGAGGCGATCGTCGAGCACGACGCCGTGCCCGTTGGCCTCGACCCGCATCAGCCAGGCCTCGGGACGCTTCTCGGTCGCTGTCGCGTGCCTCGTGCCGTCGATGTCGAGGCGGCCATGCGCGCCCGGACCGATGCCGGCATATTCCTCGCCGCGCCAGTAGACGAGATTGTGCCGGCACTCCGCGCCTTTTCGCGCATGGTTGGAAATCTCGTAGGCCGGGAGGCCGTGCTTCGCGCAGACGTCCTGCGTCACGTCATAGAGCGTGCGCGCCAGCGTCTCGTCCGGCGTCTTGAGTTTGCCGGCCGCATGCAGGCCGAAGAACGGTGTGCCTTCCTCGATCGTGAGCTGGTAGAGCGACAGATGCTCGGCGGCTTCCGAAATCGCGAGCTTCAGTTCATCGGCCCACATCTGCGGTGTCTGGTCGGGACGGGCGTAGATCAGGTCGAACGAATAACGGTCGAACGCGCTGCGTGCGATCGCAACCGCATCCAGCGCCTCGCGCGCTGAGTGCAGCCGTCCCAGCGCCTTCAGAGAAGCGTCGTCCAGGGCCTGCACGCCGAGCGAGACGCGGTTGACGCCGGCAGCGCGATAGCCGCGAAACCGCGTAGCTTCCACGCTGGTGGGATTGGCTTCCAGCGTGACCTCGACATCGCTCGCGGCGCGCCAGTGCTTGCCGATCGAATCCAGGATTGCGCCAACCGTTTGTGGCTGCATCAGTGAAGGCGTGCCGCCGCCGAGAAAGATCGAGGTGACGGTGCGGCCCGGGGCACGCGCCGCCGTAGTCTCGATCTCGCGGGCAAATGCGCGCGTAAAACGCTCCTCGTCGATCGGCGCATGGCGGACGTGGCTGTTGAAATCGCAATACGGGCATTTCGACAGGCAGAACGGCCAGTGCACGTAAACGCCGAAGGCCTCTCTAATTCCCTCTCCCGCTCGCGGGGGAGGGTTAGGGTGGGGGCGCTCAGCCAAGGCAGATCTCCGCCAGTTTGACGAAGGCGCGCGCCCGGTGCGACAGGCCGAGGCCGAGCGGCGGCAGGCCATGCTTCTCGATCGAGGTCATCTCGCCAAAGGTCCGCGTATGCCCATCGGGCAGGAACGCCGGATCATAGCCGAAACCGGCGGTGCCGCGCGGCGGCCATACCAAAGTTCCATCGGCGCGGGCCTCGACCTCCTCGAGGTGACCATCGGGCCAGGCGACACACAGTGCGGAGACGAAATGCGCCCCGCGTTTTTCGGGCACGGTGGCGCCGCGCTCCTGCAGCAGCCGCTCGATCCGGCTCATCGCCGCCATGAAATCCTTGCCCTCGCCGGCCCAGCGCGCCGAATAAATTCCCGGCGCGCCGTCCAGCGCGTCGACCACGAGGCCGGAATCATCGGCAAAGGCGGGAAGCTGCGTCGCATTCGCCGCCGCGATCGCCTTGATCGCCGCATTGGCGCGAAACGTGTCGCCGGTTTCTTCCGGCTCAGCCAGGCCGAGTTCGCCCGCGGAAACGACTTCGACGCCGTGCGGCGCCAGCAATTCCCGCATCTCGGCAAGCTTGCCGGGATTGTGGGTGGCGATCACGAGCCGGCCGGTGATTCGACGGTGCATGTGCGATCACACTACGCGACGGCCAGCTTCTGCAAGTCCACCAGGCGCGCGACACCCTTGCGGGCCAGTTCCATCAGTGCCAGGAACTCGGCTTCCGAGAACGGCGTCTTCTCGGCGGTACCCTGCACCTCGATGATGCGGCCGTCGCCGGTCATGACGAAGTTGGCGTCGGTGTCGGCTTCCGAATCCTCGGCATAGTCGAGGTCGAGCACCGGCGTGCCGTTATAGATGCCGCAGGAGATCGCCGCGACATTGTCGCGCAGCACGTTGGTCTTGAGCATGTTGCGCGCCTTCATCCAGCCGATGCAGTCGGCGAGCGCCACCCAGGCGCCGGTGATCGAGGCGGTGCGGGTGCCGCCGTCGGCCTGGAGCACGTCGCAATCGACGGTAATCTGGCGCTCTCCGAGGGCTTCGAGGTCGACCGCCGCGCGGAGCGAGCGACCAATCAGGCGCTGAATTTCGACTGTGCGGCCGCCCTGTTTGCCGGCCGAGGCCTCGCGGCGGGTGCGCTCCAGCGTCGCGCGCGGCAGCATGCCGTATTCGGCCGTGACCCAGCCGCGGCCCTGACCCTTCAGCCAGGGCGGCAGCCGCTCTTCCAGCGTGGCGGTGACCAGCACATGGGTGTCGCCGAATTTCACCATGCAGGAACCTTCGGCGTATTTGACCACACCGCGTTCCAGCGTCACGGGGCGCAACTGGTCGGGCGCACGGCGGCTTGGCCGCATGGGAAATCCTTTCGAAATCGAGCGAAAATTCATTCGCGGTGCTTGTAGGAGGGGGAAGCGGCAGCGGCAAGGGCTTTTGCCGCCGGTTTCATGATGTTTTGACGTGCTTTCTTCACGCAAGCGGCGGTTATTCTGCGCGAAAACGCCATCAAGAAAGTGCGCTTGTCATCGGCCCGCCGGATGGACAAATTAGAGGCGCTGGGAGGAAGAGTTAGTGGCCCACCACGATCCGATTGGCCTGATTGCGCCGCATGCCGGGCTGGCTCAGCTCAACGAGCGCTCGCGCGACATTTTTCGTCAAATTGTAGAGAGCTATCTCGCCACCGGCGAGCCGGTCGGCTCGCGCAACATCTCGCGCCTGATCGCGGTGCCGCTGTCGCCGGCCTCGGTCCGCAACGTGATGTCGGACCTCGAAGCGCTCGGCCTGATCTATGCGCCGCATACTTCGGCGGGGCGATTGCCCACCGAACTCGGCCTGCGCTTCTTCGTCGACGCCCTGATGCAGGTCGGCGACCTTACCGAACCCGAACGGGAATCGATCCAGAACCAGCTTGCGTCCGTCGGGCGCGCGCAATCGGTTGAGGCCGCGCTCGGCGAAGCGTTGACGCGGCTGTCCGGCCTGACACGGGCCGCCGCCGTGGTGCTGACCGCCAAATCCAACGCGCGGCTGAAGCATATCGAATTCGTGCGGCTGGAGCCGGAACGTGCGCTGGTGGTGCTGGTCGGCGAGGACGGCCAGGTGGAAAACCGCGTGCTTGCGCTGCCGCCCGGCGTTCCCTCCTCGGCGCTGACGGAAGCGACCAATTTCCTCAATGCTCGGATTCGCGGCCGCACGCTCGCCGAAGCGCGGCTCGAGCTCGAAACCGCGCTGACGCACAGCCGCGTCGAACTCGATCAACTGACTCAAAAGGTGATTGCGGCCGGCATCGCGAGTTGGTCCGGCGGCGACAATGACGACCGGCAATTGATCGTGCGCGGCCATGCCAATTTGCTCGAAGATCTGCATGCGCTGGAGGATCTCGAACGCGTCAAGTCGCTGTTCGACGATCTCGAGACCAAGCGTGGCGTGATCGACCTGTTGGGCCGGGCCGAGCGCGCCGAAGGCGTGCGGATTTTCATCGGATCGGAGAACAAGCTGTTTTCGCTGTCCGGCTCCTCCACCATCATCGCCCCCTATGGCGACGCCGCGGGCCGCATCGTCGGTGTTCTCGGCGTGATCGGGCCGACGCGGCTGAACTATGCAAGGGTGATTCCGACGGTGGATTATGCCGCCCGGATCGTCAGCCGGATGCTGGGTGGCTAATCCGCCCGAATAGGGCCTCAATCCCGGCGGGTTGTGCTTGATTTTCGGCCCCTAAAGCACGATATCCCGCCTAGCAAATCCCCATCGAACCAAATGCGTTTTTTGAGAAGGCAGTCTTATGACCGATCCGAACCGGCCGAGTGATGATGCTGTGAAACCGGCCCAGACCGGCGAGCCCGTGGTCTCAAAACCCTACATCATGCCCGACGATCCCGAGGAGGGATCGGTGGAACTGTTGGTAAAGGAAGCGACCGAAGCGCGCGACAAGATGCTGCGCACGCTGGCGGAGATGGAGAACCTGCGCAAGCGTACCGCCAAGGAAGTCGCCGATGCGCGTGCCTATGGCATCACCGGTTTTGCGCGTGACATTCTCGACATCGCCGACAATTTGCAGCGGGCGCTCGACGCCATTCCGGCCGAGGCCAAGGAGACCGCCGATCCCGGCATCAAGGCTTTCATCGAAGGCGTCGAATTGACCGAGCGCTCGCTGCTCAACACGCTGGAGAAGAATGGCGTCAAGAAGTTCGATCCGTCCGGCGAAAAGTTCGACCCCAACTTCCAGCAGGCGATGTACGAAGTGCCCGACCCGTCCGTACCGTCGGGGACCGTGGTTCAGGTCGTGCAGGCTGGCTTCATGATCGGCGAGCGCGTGCTGCGCCCGGCGCTGGTCGCCGTCTCCAAGGGCGGCGCCAAGGCCGCGCCGGCCAACAACGAACCGAACAGCGCGGCGTAATCGATTGACCCTCATGGTGAGGAGGCGCGCAAGCGCCGTCTCCGGACGATGCTTCGCATCGCCGGGCGAACCATGAAGGCCCGGCTGATGCATCTCGGCCTTCATCCTTCGAGACGCCGCTTCGCGGCTCCTCGGGATGAGGGTTCGACAGATTGTCCGGCTTCCGCCCTCTACGCCGCGATATCGTCCGACTTGATGCGCTTGACGCCGGCCTTGGTCATGTCGGCCCAGGCTTTTGCCAGCGAGCCCTGGGTGTCGATGCCGCGGCAGGCGTCCTCGATCACATAGGTTTCAAAGCCGGCCTTGCGCGCGTCGAGCGCGCTCCAGGCCACGCAGAAATCGGTGGCCAGGCCCGCGAGGAACACCCGCTTCACCTTGCGCGCCTTTAAGTAGGCGGCGAGCCCCGTCGTGGTCTTGCCGTCAGCCTCGGTGAAGGCCGAATAGCTGTCGACGTTCTTGTTGAAACCCTTGCGGATGACGAGCCCGGCATGCGGGATCGCGAGGTCCTTCGACAGCGACGCGCCCTCGGTGCCCTGCACGCAGTGATCGGGCCACAGCACCTGCTTGCCGTAAGGCAGGTCGACCGTCTCGAACGGCTTCTTGCCGGAATGGGTGGAGGCGAACGAGACATGGCCCGCGGTGTGCCAATCCTGCGTCATCACCACATTGGCAAAGCCTTTTGCAATGCGGTTGATGATAGGGACGACCTGCTCGCCGTCCTTCACCGCGAGGCTGCCGCCGGCAAGGAAGCAGTTTTGCACGTCGATGACGAGCAGCGCGGAAGCGTTATCCGGCTTGATCGGTGCGGCCCAGAGCGCGCCTGGGACCAGGGCGGCGACCGACGTCGCGCCGAGACCTGTCAGAACGAGCCTGCGAGTAAACATGGTGCGTCTCCCCGGTAGTGAAATCCGACGGGGAGAAGGCTAGTTCCATTTGTGTACGAACGAAAGCCCGAAAATTCGGCGGGCTTTGCGAATTTCAAAATCAGCCGCGCGGATGAATGCCGTCGCGGACGGCGCGGAAGCGCGGGAAGGCCTTGGTCCAGTCGTCGCGCGGCGAGGAGCCGATGATGCGCATCGAGGTCTGGGCGCCGAACCGCACCCACTGCACGATGGTGACCGGCGTATTGTCCTTGCCGCTGGTGGCGTCGATCCGCGTCTCGTAGCCGGGCTGGCCGTCGATGCGGACCGGCTCCGACATCGTGATCCTGCCGTCGCGCACGCCGGGAATGGTGGTCGCGATCTGCTGGGCAAAGCGGCCGCGATCGTCGGGCGAAGCCGCCGTCGAGCCGATCAGGCCGATGATCATGAAGGGCGCGACTTCGAAGCCGGTCTTTTCGTCGCCGTCGGAGAGAATGAGGGCTGCGCCCGGCGCCAGCGTGCGGATGTTCTTGAAGCTCGAGAGCTCGCTGACCTTGAACGGCAACAACCCGAGCTGCTCCTCGACCGGAACCTCGTTGCGGATCACGGCGGAAGCGAACATCTGGCGCACGGCGTCGTCGGTATAGATCTTGGCGGCGTTCTCCGGCACCTGCACGGCGACATAGCCGGAGAAGGTGGGGCCGGGCAGGATCATCGAATAGCGGCGCACATTGGCGGCGCCTTCCTTGGCGTTTTCGACGGTGTAGTAGGCGAGCCCGGCCGCGGTCTCGATGCTTTCCGGCTTGATGCCGCCGGCGCCGCCCGGCGCGGCCTTGAAGGCATTGGCGACTTCGCCATAGGCCTCGGCGGGGAGGTCGGCGATCAGCACCTTGACGCCCTGGTCTTCGGTCTCGAAGCCGATGAACGTTCTGGCCTTGTTGAGGCCGACCAGGGGCGTCAAACCCACCCTGGCGCCCGGCGGGAAGACCGCGTCTGCGGCGAACGCGGAGGAGAATGCGCCAGAATTGGCGGCAACGATCAGGGCAACCGTAGCGCAGTATCGGAGTAGCTTCATGAGGGTCTACCGGGTTTGCATGGGGCCGTTCAGTGGTCCGACGATGCAGCTAGGAATTTCGCGTGAAATCTTTAAGCCTTGCGGGCACGACAGGGGTCGGTCCAGTCGGCCCGCTTTTAGCGGTTTTGATGCCCCTGCAACAGGGCATGGTGGGCGTCCGTTCCACCCTTGCGTTCCGATATGGCGGCCTTTTGCAGGATTTTGCCCGCTATCCGAGCTCTTTTTGAGGCGCTTCCAGCGGCCAAATACCGCTCCCCCTTTGACGGCGACCGGGCCCCTGCGCAGCGCTCGGCGGCGCGGGCGAGGAGCGGCCTTCGATCAGCGGCCTTGCCGATTTCTTAACGCCGCTCGAGGCACTGATGCAATGTCGCCCCGGGCTGACACAATCTTTCAAACGTAAGCCTTTTCAGGCCCTAAGCTTGCGTTCGGTCCTTGCAGGGCGGACCCCCCCTCCTATATGAGGCTCACCGTCGCAATATCGCGAGTAATTGATCGTTGGGGGTTCGGTTAGGTGCGCCGTCCAGGGCCCAGCCAACCTGCCGCAAAAAGAAGGATATGAGGACCATGGGAAAGGTCATTGGGATCGATCTCGGCACCACGAATTCGTGCGTCGCCG
>Ga0081540_1004809_pt1 | contig 10176 bp, 9 predicted proteins | sample TabmetS2T1R1_FD_71024 | JGI IMG/M metagenome (GOLD analysis project Ga0081540, IMG submission 71024) | Tabebuia heterophylla rhizosphere microbial communities from the University of Puerto Rico - S2T1R1 | ecosystem: Host-associated > Plants > Roots > Rhizosphere ... | reverse complement strand
GACGAAATCTCGCATGCTGGACGGCACCTTCGGCAGTATACCGTGCCGGGGATCGGGTGTAGACTAAGCGTCCCAGGAGGGGGCACGACATGAGCGAAGAGCTGGCGACCAAAGTGCAGGAGCTGATCGACTCGACCATCAATCCCGCCGTAGCGGGTCACGGCGGTTTCGTTCAGCTGGTCGAGGTGAAGGACAACAAGGTCTACCTGCAGATGGGTGGCGGCTGCCAGGGCTGCGGCGCGGCGGACGTGACGCTCAAGGCCGGCATCGAGCGCCTGATCAAGGAAGAGGTTCCGGAGATCGAAGAGGTGCTCGACGCCACGGACCACTCGCAGGGCACCAACCCCTACTACACGCCCGACAAGTAGCCCTCCGGCCTTCGGGCCGAGCTCTCATCCCGGCGCTCGCGGCCGCACGCCTCGCGTCACTACGCCTCGCGTGCTGCCGTCGGGCGCCGCGTTGCTTCCACCGACGCACGCCACCGCTTGCGCATCCAGTCCCAGCCGCGCACGCCCAGCAGCACGGCGAGAATGATCGCGTAGTAGTACGCGGTGGTGCGGCCCTTCTTGGATAGCCAGAGGAAGTGCAGCACGCCGAGGGTGCCGATGACGTAGGCGAGCTTGTGGAGCAGCCGCCAGTTCGCCCCGCCCATCCGCTTGATCATGCCGGTGGTCGAGGTGGCGGCGAGCGGGACGAGGAGGACCAGGGCGAGCATCCCCACCGTGATGAAGGGCCGCTTGAGCACGTCCTGCCACATGCGGGGCCAGTCGAAGAAGTGATCGAGGCCGATCCAGACCCCGAAGTGGAGGACGACGTAGAAGAAGGCGAGCAGGCCGAGGAGCCGGCGGAACTGGATGGGCCAGGACCAGCCGAAGACGATGCGGAGCGGCGTCATGCCGAGGCTCGACAAGAGGAGCACGAGGGCAGTGAGCCCGAGGGTGCGCGTGACGGTGTCGATGGGATTGGCGCCGAGGTCGTCGGTGAAGAAGCCGCGCACCAGCGAGCCCAGCGGCCAGAGGGCGGCCACCCACACGGCGGCCTTGAAGGCGACCCGGAACCGATAGCTCATCGGGCCCGCTAGTAGTACCGCTTCAGATCCATGCCGGCGTAGAGCGACGCGACCTGGTCGCCGTAGCCGTTGAACATGAGCGTCTCGCGCCTGCGGAGCTCACCGATGCGACGCTCGTTGGCCTGGCTCCAGCGCGGGTGGCTCACCTCCGGATTCACATTGGAGTAGAAGCCATACTCGCTGGGAGCGGCCTTGTTCCAGGAGGTCTTGGGCTCGTCCTGGGTGAGGCGGATGCGCACGATGGACTTGCCGCTCTTGAATCCGTACTTCCAGGGCACCACCACCCTGAGCGGCGCGCCGTTCTGATTGGGCAGCACCTGGCCGTAAAGCCCCACCGTCATCAGCGTCAGGGGGTGCATCGCCTCGTCGAGGCGCAGGCCTTCCGTGTACGGCCAGTCGAGTGAGAAGCCGAAGAAGCCGCGCTTCTGCCCGGGGAACATCTCGGGATTCACCAGCGTCGTGAACTCCACGTACTTGGCCTGGCCCGTCGGCTCCACGCGCTTGAGCAGGGCGGAGAGGGGGAAGCCGATCCACGGGATGACCATGGACCATGCCTCGACGCAGCGCAGCCGATAGACGCGCTCCTCGAGCGGGAACTTGAGCAGCTCGTCGATGTCGAAGGTCTTGGGCTTGGCGCAGAGCCCATCTACCTGCACCGTCCAGGGACGGGTCTTGAGCGAGCTCGCGTGGGCGGCGGGATCGCCCTTGTCCGTCCCGAACTCGTAGAAGTTGTTGTACGTCGTCACGCTCTTGTACGAGGTGAGGGCGTCCGGGAGCTGGTAGGCGGTGTTCTTGGTCGCCTGGAGAGGCTGGAGATTGCCCTGGGCTTGGGCTTTCCCACCCCAGGGCGCCAGGGCCACCGCGGCTATCCCGGTCATGAAAGCCCGGCGATTCAGGTAGATCGCGTGATCGGTGATCTCGAGGGGCGAAACATCCTCCCCCCGTAGCTTTCGCTCGGCATCGCGCTTCACCAGCATGGCTTCGGCCCTCCTCGGGTGAGATTCACCAAGAATGCTAACAGGTTCGGGATGGGGTGGGTGTCACACGGTTGTGAACTCGGGCCTTCGTGCCGGGAGCCACGCCTTTTCCTTGGGTTACGCACGGGACGGGGGTCTAGGATGTGAGCTCCCATGGCACGGTGGGCGGTGGTCTCGGCGCTGGGACTGGCTGTGCTGGCAAGCGGTTGCGCCGGCCTGCCTTCCGGTGCCTATTATCCCGACCCACGCGACCCCAATACCGCCCGAGTGGCGACCACCCTCTACCGCGCCGCGGTAGCGGCGGGGGACGATCCCTCACGCTATAGCTTCTGCTTCATCCGCACCCACCACCCGGTCGGCTACACCGACGAGGACGCGACCTTCTACTTCTCGGACGGCCTCGCGCGCATGCCCACGCCTGTGCTCGAGGCCATGGTCGCGCACGAGGTCGCCCATGAAGTCCTCGACCATGTGGGCACGCGGCGGCGCATGTCCGTCGGCATGACGGGGGGCTTCAGCGTCGCCGGCCTTTTCGTTCCGGGCACGGGGCTGCTCGACATGATGCTCAACCCGATCGTGGTGCGCGCCTTCTCGCGCAAGCAGGAGATCGAGGCCGACCGGCGCGCCGTGGAGATCCTCCGCACCATGGGCGACCCCACTCCACGCCGCAGCCTCGCGGCGGCGATCCGCGCCGTAGAGGACGCTCCCGTGAAGAGCCAGGACGGACGCGGGGCCTCGCTCGATACGCGTCCAACGCTCCAGGCGCGACTGGACGCTCTCGAGCCGCTCGAGTCCGCGCCCCTCGCGGAAGCCGCCCCGCAGCGCTGAGTCAGACGCTCAGCAGGCGAATCTCCTGACGCGGAGCGGGCGCGACCGGCTCGGGGAGCGAATCGACCACGCGCGTCCCCGCGAGCCAGTCGGCGAGACCTCGCCGCTCCTCCGTGAACACAACGCCGAGATAACCGATACCCAGGCTGGCGAGGGAGAGGATTCCGCCGAGGCAGCGGAGGGCGGCGCGACCGTAGCCCGGCAGACCGCCGTCGTCGCGCTTGACCACGGTCACGCCCATGGCCATCTTGCCGAGGGTCTGACCGCAGCCCCCCACCATGACCACGTGATAGGCGATGTGCAGCGCCAGGGCCAACGCTTCCACGGCGAACACGAGCAGTGCCACGTCCAGGACATCACCGGGCGAGGCATCGAGCGCCCAGAGCCCGATGACGAGCCACATGGAGCAGAGGAGCCACGCGCCGAAGCCGATCATGCAGTCGAGCAGGTGGCCCGAGAAGCGGCGCCAGAAGCCCGCGGTGCGGAACGGCGTCACGGCCGCGCGCCCGCCGCGCCGCCGTAGAGCCGCCGGTATTCCTCCCAGGCGAGCATCACGCGACGGACGAAGCCTCGCGTCTCCGTGAACGGGATCAGTTCGACCCACACCTCCATGTCGTCTGAGGGGCGAGCCTTCCACCACTGGCGCACAGGGGTGGCGCCGGCGTTGTAGGCGGCGACGGCGAGGCGTGGATCGCCGAATTCCTTGAGGAGCCCGGCGAGGTGCGCGCTGCCCAGCATGAGGTTGGCCGAGGGCTCGTCGAGGAGAGCGCCATCGTTGAAGGGCAAGCCGCGGTGGCGCGCCATGGGTCGCGCCGTCTCGGGCATGAGCTGCATCAGGCCGCGGGCGCCCACGCGTGATCGCGCCTGAGCATTGTAGGACGACTCCTCGCGCACCACGGCGGCAACCAGGTAGGGATCGACGGCGGCGCGCGAGGCAGCGTCGGTCAGTTCCGTGCGCCAGCCGATCGGATAGAAGACCTCCCAGAAGGTGCGCGGGACCGCGGGGGGCGCGCTGCGCGCCAGGCCGAGGAAGTGGCGCCGCATGATCCGGAGAGCCAGGTAGTAGCGTGACTCCTGCGCGTAGGCGATGGAGAGCGCGTAGAGCCTGCGCGTGTCGGTGATGGAGCGGCGTACGATCTCGTCCATCTCTTCGTCGGCGAAGTCATCGAGACCGACGGCGTGGAGGGCCTCCACTCGCGCGTACGGCGCGTCGGCCTGCAGCAGCTCCTTCGGATCGCTGGGAAGCGCGGCCGCGAGCTGCGCCGCCGCGTGTTGCTTCCCTACGCTGGCGCTCGTGCGTGGCACGCGGCGCGCGGCGAGGACGCCGTAGTAGCTCCGCGGCGACTCCGAGACCAGCATGGAGAAGTGCTTGGTGGCGCTCTCGGTCTGGCCGGCAGCGGCCTGGGCCCGCGCCGTCCAGTAGAGCGCGGCGTCGCGGTAGTTCTGGCTCGCCGCGCGGTTGGACGGGATGTGAGACCAGCGCTCTGCCGCCTCGAGGTGGTCGGAGCGGAGCCAGGAGAGCCAGCCGAGACGCCACTGTGCGGCGATGCCTTCCTCGGAGTCCGGATAATTCTGGGCGAGCTTGAGATACACCGCCTCGGCGGCCCTGGGATCCGTCCCCGCCTCGATGATGCGCGCCTTGAGCAGAAGCGCGTCATCGGCCTCGGGAGCCTTGGGATAGTCGGCCACGAGCCGGTCGAGGGCGGCGAGGGAGCCGTCGCGGTTCTTCTTCTGCTGGATCTTCGCCGACTCGAGTAGCCACGGCGCCCGCTTCTCCCCCGTGACGAGGCCGAGGGCGCGGGTAGTCGCGGCCAGAGCCAGGTCGTCACGACCGGCGCGGCGCGCGCCGTCCATGACCACGCGGAGCGCCTTGAGGGCGAGATCCGGGGGCGGGCCGTCTGCGAGCACGGCCTCGGCCTCGGCGCGCGCCTGATCCCCGAGCCCTGCCGCGGCCACCCGTTCCGCGCGCTCGATGCGCTGGGTCGGCGTGGGCGCCGCCACCGCGACTCCGCGCGCCTCCAGTCCCCGGAGCTCGCGTGCGGCGGCGTCGGCCCATGGCGTGGCCGGCACGGTGAGCCAGAGCTCACGGAAGGCCGTGGCGGCCTCGGTGGGACGTCCCGCGGCGACGAGCGACTGCCCCATGCGAAGGCGCGCGCGGGAAGCTTCGGCGTGATCGGGGAAGCGCTCGAGGAAGCGGCGCCAGAGCGCGGCAGCCGCGACGTCGTCCCCCGTGCGCGAGGCCTGGTCGGCGGCGAGGAGGAGCGCGGGGGCCACCGCCCGGCTCTCGGGCGAGAGGTCGGCGGCCTGCTGCGCCGCCGCGCGCGAGGCGGCGATGTCACCCAGGCGAGCCAAGCTGTCCGCCTGCTGCAGCAGCGCGTACTCCGCGATGGGCGCGGCGATGGCGCTCGCTTCGCCGAACTCGCGCGCGGCCTGGGCCCAGTCTCCCGCACGATAGAAGGCCATGGCGGCGGCGAAGCGCTCTCGCGCCTCCGGCGAGAGCCGCACGGGGACGGGGCCGGCCGCCCGGGCGGGCAGGCTGCCGAGAATGAGAGCGAGAGCGCAGAGAATGACGAGGCACCGCCGCATCATTTGAGTCTACCTGAGCGCGGTGTCGCGGGCGATCCGCCGCGTGTAGATGATGCGCTGGAGCGCGGTGATGTTGGTGAGCACGGCGAGGAGCGCCATGACGGCGGTGAGGACGTGAAAGGTGGCGCCCGCGATGAGGGCGATCAACCGCTCTGGCCGCTCCAGCACGCCGATGTCGCAGCGAACCCCGATGGACTGGGCGCGCGCCTTGGTGTAGCTCGTCATCACGGTGCCGGCGAGGGCGGCCATGGTCAGCACCGCTCCCGTCATGTCGCCCTGATGCTGATAGTGCACGAGCACTCCCAGGAGCACCGCCACGTCCGAGTAGCGGTCCACCACGGAATCGAGAAACGCGCCGTAGTCGCTGTCGGACCCGGCGAGGCGGGCCACCGCGCCGTCGAAGAAATCGAAGAGGCCGGCCACGGCGAGGAGCACGGCGGCCCAGCGCAGGCGGCCGACGGAGAACACGTAGGCCGCGGCCACGCTCACCCCCAGGCCCAGCACGGTGAGGTGATTGGGGCGGGCGCCCATGCGCAGGAGCAGCCGCGCCACGGGATCGAAGACGCGGTGCAAGGGTGCCTTGTAGTGGCCGAGCATCTAGAGCGGCTTGCCGAGCGCGTCTTCCAGCGCCGAGCGCACGAGGGCCAGCTCTCCGGCATCTTCGATGCGCCGGCCGTGGCGGTCGACCACGTAGAAGGTGTCGAAGGCATGATCGATGTCGGTGGCGATGCGCGCACTGCCCACGGACAGCCCGCTCTGGGCCAGGGTGCGCGTGATCAGATAGAGCAGGCCCACCCGGTCGGGACACTTGACCTCGACGACGGTGTGGGTGTCAGAGAGATGGTTGTCCACGGAGACCTTGGCGGGACCCGGCACCGTCTCGTCCGCGGGCCTGCCACCGCGCCGGGCCGCCAGCAGCATGTCCACCGTCTGCTCACCCGAGAGCACGCGGCGGAGCGACTGGAGGGTGCGGCGCCAGCGCGCTTCCTCGGTCACCGCTTCCCCGAAGGGATCGTTGACCTGAAAGGTGTCGATGGCCATCCTGTCCGCGCGCGTGTGGATCTGGGCGGAGAGGATGTTGATGCCGTTGGCGGCGAGGCTGCCCGCGATGAGCGAGAAGAGGCCGGGGGAGTCGCGCGTGACGATGACGAGGTCGGAGGAGCCGAGGTCCCGGTGGTGGAAGAGCTCGGTCGCCACCGGCTCCTCCTCCAGCCGCTCGATGAGCCGCATGTGGGCGGCGATCCGCGCGGGGGGCGTGGTCGCCAGGTAGCGCTCGGAGACCATGGCGAGGTGACCGGGCACGGCGTTGCGCAGGCCCGGATCGCGCAGCTCTGCGAGCACGCGGTGGGCCACGTCCTCCCGCGAGAGGCGCTCTGGCTTGCCCCCGGTGATGCGCGCCAGCGCTCCCGAGTAGAGCTCCCAAAGGATCTGCGCCTGCCAGCCCGTCATGACGCCCGGCCCCACCGCGCGCATGTCGGCCACGGTAAGGAGGTAGAGCATGCGGAGCCGCTCGGGCGTGCGGCACAGGGCGGCGAGGGCTTCCACGGTCTTGGGATCGTTCACGTCGCGGCGCTGGGCGATATGGGAGAGCGCCACATGCTGGGCGACGAGGAACACCACGGCGTCCGCCGCTTCGCCCTCGAGGCCGATGCGCGCGGTGAGCTCTTGCGCGAGCGGAATGCCCTTGGCCACGTGGCTGTGCCCCTTGCCCTTCCCGATGTCGTGCAGGAGCATGCCGAGCATCAAGAGGTCGGGCCGATCCACCTCGTTGAGCACCTGCGCGATGCCTTCGGAGGAGGCGGAGGCGCCGGGGGCGAGCGTCTCGAGGTTCTCCACCGCGATGAGGGAGTGCTGGTCCGCGGTGAACTTGTGATAGACGTCGTACTGCACGAGGCAGGTCAGGGCATCCCACTCCGGCAGATAGCGTCCGAGGAAGCCGACCTCGTGCATCTGGCGCAGCGTCTGCGCCACCCGTCCCCAGCTCCGGCAGATGTCGAGGAAGAGATCGCGCACCTCGGAGGAACGCCGGAAGCCGTCGTCCACGAGGTCGAGCGCCTCCTCCACCGCTCGCTCCACGTCCACCCCCAGCTCGAGGCCCAGGCGATGCGAGTGCCAGAAGACCTTCATGAGCCGGCCCGGCTCTGCACGGAAATCGCGGCCGTCCGCGTGCACGAGGTGGATGCGCTCGTCCATGACCACCAGGCCGTCGGCCAATGCCTCCTGACGCAACCGGCGGAGCACGGTGCCGCGCCGGGAGAGCGTCTCCTGGCAGCGGGCGATGAGCCGGCTCGACACGCGGTGGATGACGCGGGCGTGGAGATAGTAGTCCCGCATGAACTTCTCGACGTCGAGGGAGACCTCGTCGCTCTCGTAGCCGAAGCGCTTGGCGATCTGCGGTTGGATGTCGCGCGAGAGCACGTCGTTCTTGTGGCCGGAGAGGAAGTGGAGCTCGTTGCGCACCCGCCACAGGAAGGTGAGGGCGGCATCGGTGAGACGCTCCTCGCTCCGCGTGATCAGCCCCTTCTCGAGGAGGTCGCGCAGGGTACGCGCGCCGAACTTGGTCGAGGCCAGCCACATGGCGGTGTGGAGATCGCGGAGTCCTCCCGCGGACTCCTTCACATTGGGCTCGCCCATGTACGGCGAGCCGCCGAACTTGCGGTAGCGCTGATCGCGCTCGGCGAGCGCCGTCTCCAGGAACTGGCCGAAGTCCTTGCGGTACACGTTCTCCGCGAGCACCTTGCGGAAGCGCTGGAAGAGCCGCCGGTCTCCTACCACGTAGCGCGCCTCCTGCATGGAGGTGCGCGAGGCGAAGTCGGTGCGCGCGATGGCAACGCAGTCGGTGAGGCTCCGCACGGAGTGTCCCACGGTGAGCCCCAAGTCCCAGAGCGTGTAGAGCAGCCCCTGGGTCGCCCGCTGCACGTAGGGCCCCATCTCATCGTCGTAGATGACCATGAGGTCGAGGTCGGAGAGCGGGCCGAGCTCGCCGCGCCCGTAGCCGCCGAGCGCCACCAGCACGATGGGTGAGGGCGTCGCGCCTTCCTTCTTGGCGTCCTCCACGGCGAGGCGGAAGAGCGTGGAGAGGAAGCCGTCCATGAACGCGGCATAGGCCTGAACGGACTGCTGCCCCGACGCGCCTCCGAGATGCGCAGCCTTGAGGAAGTCGACGTTCTGCGAGAGGTGCTGGCGGAGGAGCTCGAGCCTCAGTCGGCGCCGGCGTTCCGCACTCTCGGCAGCCGTGCCCTCGAAGCCCCGCTCCGCCTGCGCCTCCACGCGCCGAACTTGGCGGAACAAGTCCCCAGACATGCCGAAACGTTACATGGCAGGGGCGGAGATGTCAAACGTGGCGCGCACTTGGAGAGCGGGTCCGGCACGCTCGCGTCCCGCGTCACCAGACACTAGAATGATGGGTCATGAGACGAATCTGGCGCGAGGCGCTCTCCGCGGTGACTCCATATGAGGCAGGCAAGTCGCTCGAGGCTCTCGAGATCGAGCTGGGGCTGCCCTCCGTACGGCGGCTCTCCGCCAACGAAAATCCCCTGGGGCCATCGCCGAAGGTGGTGGAAGCGCTTCGTCGCGAGGCGGCGCGCGCGCATCTCTATCCCGACGCGGGCTCGACGGCGCTGCGCGAGGCCATCGCGAAGCGCCTCGACATCGGCGCGGATTGGATCATCGTGGGCAACGGCGGCGACGAAATCATCTCGATGATCGCGCACGCCACCTTCGAGCCGGGCGACGAGATCCTGCTGCCGCATCCTTCCTTCGAGCCGTACTCGATCGAGGCGCGGCTCGCAGGCTCGACGCCCGTGGAGAGCCCGCTCCGGGGCTACGAGACCGACCTGGACGACCTGCGCGGGCGCATGACCCCGCGGACGAAGGTGATCTTCCTCTGCACGCCACACAATCCAGCGACCACCATCGTGCGGCGCGCGTCCCTCGATCGCTTTCTGTCGTCGCTGGGTGACGAGCCGCCTCTCGTGGTCATCGACGAGGCGTATCGCGACTTCTGTGACGACCCGGACACGCCGGATGGCGTCGCCCTCGCTCGGCGGTGGCCGCGCGTCGTGTCGCTCCGCACCTTCTCGAAGGTGGCGGGGCTCGCGGGCTTGCGGGTGGGCTTCCTGGTGGGTCAGCCCGAGGCCATCGACTGGCTCAACCGCGTGCGCGCGCCCTTCAACGTGAACCGCTTCGCCCAGGTGGCGGCGGTGACGGCGCTCGAGGACACCGAGCACCTGGAGCGGACGCGTGCCCTCGTTCTCGCAGAGCGGCCGCGTCTCCTCGCGGAGCTGGCCAAGCGGGGAGCGCCCGCGCCAGCCTCGCAGGCCAACTTCGTGCTCCCGCGGGTGGGCGAGCACGTGGATCAGATCCGCATCGCGCTCCTCAAGGCGGGCCTGCTCGTGCGCGACGGCGCCGCGGTGGGCTTCCCCGGCCACCTCCGCATCACCATCGGCACGCGCGAGGACAACGACCGCCTCCTCGAAGCCTGGGACCGCGCCCTTCGTTAGCTTCTCCTCTGAGCGGCCCTCGCGGAACTCCTGTTTCCGCCGCGCCAGAGCTGGGGGGAGGCGTGCTCCCCAGACCACGCTGAGTCGCGTTCCGCTCCTCCACTCTTACGAGCCACGAGACTCTGGTCTCCCGCTCCGTCGACACGCAGAAGATACGGGTCTGGGGAGCACACCTCCCCCCAGCTCCGACGCTCACGCACGCTTCCAGGATTGC
>Ga0081540_1004808_pt1 | contig 10177 bp, 5 predicted proteins | sample TabmetS2T1R1_FD_71024 | JGI IMG/M metagenome (GOLD analysis project Ga0081540, IMG submission 71024) | Tabebuia heterophylla rhizosphere microbial communities from the University of Puerto Rico - S2T1R1 | ecosystem: Host-associated > Plants > Roots > Rhizosphere ... | reverse complement strand
GGCGGCGCTCGATTCTCGGTGCGCGTGCGATGGTCGCCAGCTCCGAAGGCAAGCGCGACGAAGCGCATTCGATCTCCCGCCGACTCCCACGCCGCGAGCCGGATCTCGACCGGCTCGCCGCTTGCGAGATGCGTCCCGTGCAAGCTTGCTGGCAGGGTTGCCGCGTCGTTTGCAACGACCAGATCGCCTGGGCTGAACAGTGATGCAAGCTCGGTGCGCGGCACATCCCGCACTGTGCCACTGGCCTCAACTATCAACAGTTTGGCGGCTCCCCGTTTGGAGCGATCGGCGCAACTCATGTGCGCACCTCGAGAAGATGGTCAGCCCTGTTCGACAAGGCAGCGCACACTGCGTCGATGATTTCACTCGCGGATTGCTCAGGGCGCTTGAGCGTCGACGGATCAGCATCCGGTACGGCCAGCGCGTGCAGCGGGGTGTCCATGTCGCCGGGATCGATGGAGAGGAAACCGACGCGGTCGGCCCTGGCTTCTTCGACCCAGATTGACGTCAGCTGGCGGAGCGCGGCCTTGCTGGCGCCGTAGGCGCCCCAGCCGGGATAGGCATTGACAGCTGCATCACTGGAAATGTTGATCACGAGCGCTCCGCCCTCGTTGCGGGCGGACGCGGCGAGCGCCCCGAACAGGGCCTTCGTCAACCGGAATGCGCCGAGCACATTAACGGCCAATGCTTGCTCCAAGTCTTCGCATTCCGTGTCGGCGAGGAGCGCGAGCGGGGTGGGACCCAGGCTCGACGCGTTGTTGATGAGGACATCAAGACCGCCAAGATTAGCGGTAATCTGCAGGGCGATTGGATAGATGTCGTCCTTGCGCCCGACGTCACCGGTAATTCCGAGCGCGCCCGTCTCCTTGGCAATCCGCTCCACGGCTGAGTGGCTACGCGCGACAAAGGCTACGCGGGCACCCTCGGCCGCCAGTCGCCGGACAAGCGCCAGTCCCAGGCCCGAAGTCCCCCCGGTGACAGCCACGCGAAGTCCCTTGATATCGGTGTGATTTTCCATTGGCAGCTGCTCCTTCGTCCAGCGAAGCCACTCGCCTACAAGTTAAAGTGAACTTGAAGTCAAGAAGAATCTCTGCTTCACTTCCGGCATGGATTGGGTGTTGACCATCAGCCAGGTATCCCGGCGCAGCGGAGTGGCATCGTCGGCGCTGCGCTTCTACGAGGAGCGGGGCCTCATCGCGTCCGAGCGGGCGGGCTCAGGGCATCGCCGCTTTCCCAGATCCGTGCTGCGCAGGGTCGCGTTCATCGTCTTCGCGCAGCGGATTGGCCTCACGCTCGAGGAAATCGCCGCTAACCTAGCAAAGCTGCCCGCCGATCGGATCCCGACCCGCCGCGACTGGTCGCGCCTCTCGGGCGAATGGATGCGACGGATCGACCAAAGGATCGCGGAGCTTCAGCGTCTCAAGGCTGGACTGACCGAATGCATTGGATGTGGCTGCCTTTCGATCGACCGTTGCAAGCTTGCAAATCCAGCTGATCGAGCGGGGCGGGTGGGGGCCGGCCCCCGCTATTGGCTCGGCTGAACATGATCGCCCTGAGTCCAGTCTGGCCGTGTCAGCACCAGACGGGGCACCCCACCAGTGGGACGCTGCGGTAGTTCAATCGGGTGCCATGCCCTTTTCCGCCAGCTCGTTGGTCGCTTCGCTGTTCTTCGACAAATGCGAGGGTCCCTTGCCGCGCAGCACGTTCGGCGCCTTGCTGAACTGAATGTTCTCGTAGCCAACGATCTCGATGCGGTTGCCCCAAGGATCGAGGAAATCGAGGGACCGGCCCGGCAAGACCTATGGCCCCGGCGCCCGCCAGCGCCTTGTGGACCGCCTCCTTGTCGTCGACGACCAGCCCAAAATGCCGCCCGTTGTCGCCCGGCTGGCCGTCGAAGCAGCGGCGTGCCCGAGCCAAGGATGTGCATCCTGAGCAGGGCGGCGGCCTTTTCCGTGCTCCGGCTTCTGCAGCACTTCAAAATCTCGCGATCATCGCGCTGGGAGCGTGCGAGATGAGAGGTCTCTTCCTCCCAGGCGAACCGAAAGTATCGCTCAAATTTAAACCGCAGCGGCACAATGATTGACAATGTTCGCTCTCGTCGAGCGGGAACATAGAGAGTTCCGTGAAATCTCCCATCAAGTGAAATGATGTCGGCGGCCGAGTCCGCTCTATCGAGGTCACTCGGTCGCCTTGAAATCGGACTCCTTCATTTCTGGGACTGCCCATTCGAGCGCTTGAGCTTCAATCAAGCTCCGCATTTTTGTCATTTCCTCCGCTTCGCGAAAGCTCAGAGCTGCAACCCTCACACCGCGCTTGGGGAGCGCCTGTAAGAGCCCATTGCTCACCAGCTGCTTGAACGCCTCGCGCAAGACCATTTGGCTGATGCCGAACCGCGTCGCCACTGCATCCTGGCGAAGACGCTCTCCAGAGGGGAAGGCACCCCGCAGAATTTCGCGTCGCAGCGCCTCAGCCACGATGACCGACGCTGGGCGGCCTCCGACGAAGTCGTCCGGCGATACCGTTCTTTCATGCCGAGGCACGCGAGAGCACCATTCTGCTAGCGCCGATGAGAACAATTAGCACTTGACCCCCACGACCTCGCGCCTTCGTCGCGGTAACTTCGGCGAGCCGCTCCTTGGCGGCCTTTCTTAGCAATCAAGATTGGCGTGTGAGTGTAGGCACCCTACCCTGGCACAATCTGTGATGCGTTGTTTCTTCACCAGCTCATCGCCGGCGGCTGATCTAGTGCTGTCGGCACCTGACTTCTCAATGCGTCGACCCCAAGCCTGATCCATTTGTCAGACGCTTTCACAACCGGCGGGCCCGCTTCAACTTGAGTATTGGCCTGGGACATCAGTGAAATCGGTAGATGGAGCAGAGACACCCCCGCGACCAGGACGCCGACGAGCAGCATGCTGGTTCGTAGTGCGCTCCCCCAATCCGAAGCCTCCTGTGGTCGGTTGCCAACGGAATTGCTCACGGTGTCACCTTCATACATGCCCCCTTAATGGGGAGACTTGCCCTCCCCGTTAAACGGTCAGTTCGTGGGGAACCCGTCGCGATGTTGATCGGTCGCCCCTTGGCCTCACCCGTTGCCACGCCATCGACCCGAAAAGCGCTCGTCACGGTGACGCGGATCAGACTGGCCGGTACTTACCTGCGAATCGTCGTCGATGTTAGGCCGGTGCTCTGAAACAGGGTGACGGCGTGTTTTGGAGGCAACACTGCGCAACATCCTGGCCGGCTATACTCCCCGGGCCTTAGTGCTCGTTGGGGAGAATTAGTTGAAACGGGTATTACACCCCGTCTGTAGCACCACGGTTTGTCGGTTGAAAGCCGGGACGATTCCTTAGGCCAGATAAGTGGTAGCCAATTGCAGGTGGCCAGAATTTTCAATGCCCAGGATTGCGGAGGATTCACCGTCCGACGATGGGTTTCGGCCTCGCGGGGCGAGCAGGCTAATGCTGCTTCCCTAACGACCAGCGTGATCTGACGATCCGGGTGAGGACCTTCTTTAGTCCATGCTGCGGTGACCGCATGATCATTGTCGAGTTGTTGAGCCGGGCAGCCAACCCCAACATCAGCCGATCACCCCAAGATCAGGATTCCGAGTAGGTAGGGATGTTGCCACCCCTACCCCTCACAGTCCCGGACGCGCCGATTTCCGGCATCCGGTTCTTCACGGGAGAGCTTCGCTCACGGCATGGTAGCGGTGGACGATCCGGGCGGCCGGCAGCGGGTGGCGCCTGAGGAGGTCGTTAAACCGATCCCATTGGAATCGGCTCCCCCGCCGTGCCAACCATTTCTGCCAGATCCTCCGAACTCGATAGGCGTACCAGCTTAGTCGACGAATGTTGCCAGTTATGCCGTAGTAGGCATAGTGGCCCCGCATCATTGCCACCAGGTGGGCATACTGCTCGGGGATCGACAGATGTCGGTGTGCCCGACACCAATCGGAGACCGCCGCCAGCGCGCGGGCGTAACGCTTCTTTGCCGTTACCTGCCTCACCACGTTCTTACCCCTCCACGACTTTCCCCAAACGTGGCAGAAGCCGAGGAAGGTGAACGTTGTCCCATCCGTGTGCGGGTGGTCCTTGCCATCTGGTCGGTAGCTGCGGAAGTCGACGAAGCGCGTCTTGTCGGGATGGAGCGTGAGTTCGTACCGAGCGAGACGCTTGCCCAAAACATCCAGTACCCGTTTGGCATCCTGGAAATCCGCAAACGCCATCACGGCGTCGTCGGCGAAACGGACAAGGGTACTTTTCCCCCTAAGGCGCGGTTTCACCTCGTTCTCGAACCACTCATCCAGCACATGATGCAGGAAAACGTTCGATAGGCAGGGCGAGATCACCCCGCCCTGCGGGGAGCCTTCGGTTGCATGGCGCAGGAGCCCGTCTTCCAGCACTCCTGCCTTCAGCCATTTATCGATCGTCCTACGGATGACCCCATCCGTGACTCGTCTGTCAAGAAACGAACGCAGGTGGGAGTGCGATATCGACCCAAAGTAGTTTTCGATGTCAAGATCTATCACCCAACGCAATCCTTGGCTCATGAAGCCGGTACGCAACGCCTGTAAGGCCTGATGAGCAGAGCGACCTGGCCGGAAGCCGTAGGAACAGGGAAGAAAATCCTGCTCGTAAATGGCCTCCAGCACCATGACGATCGCCCTCTGCGCCACTTTGTCTTCGAAGGTTGGAAGGCCGAGGGGCCGAAGAGATCCGGCTCCATCGCCCTTGGGGATGTATACCCGTCGGACCGGCGGCGCTTGATAGCGGCCGGACTTGATGCGCTCCAGGAGGTCAGAAAGATTGGCCTCCAGGTTTTGCGCGTACTCTGCCGCCGTCACACCGTCGATACCGGGAGCCCCATCCTTGCGGGTGAGCCGGTAGGCTTCCTTCATCCATTCCAAATCGATGACGTGGTGCAGCGTGGACAATGCCACCCCGCTTTTCGATCTTGCCAGCTCAGCTATCCGCTGCCGTTTCGTGGACAGGTTTGCAAGGCCCAATGTCCTCTCCCGTGTTCCCCGTCAGCGGATCTCTCCGCGCGGCACCCCCCTTCCCTCGGTCGGGTCCCAGTGAGTCTGGTTCCCCGACGTCACAGGTCATACTGAGGTGCTACGACTTCCCACTCACGCATCCCCGGTCACTTATTTGGTTCGCTTCCGGGGCCCACACGATTCCTCCGCGGTTCGTGCTCGCTTCGCAGCGCTCCCGTGCGGAGGGAGGCCTCCGCATCAGGCCGGGATCGTTGTTCAGCCGGTGGTCCCTCTTACCCGGCTCACTCATCGTGTGGACATGGGTGGGAGCTCCCAGGTTCCCAGGCGATCCATCCTGTGCCTTTGCCTCGGTCCAAGACCCCGGCCGACCCGACGAGCCCTCGCCGGTTAGCGGTCTCGTCAATGCTGCCCCTGCTGTGTCGAAAGCAAAGGCTTCAGCGGGTGATGATGTCGAGGCTACCGCGAGGCTTTAGCACCTGCTGTCTACGCTTCACGAGCGATGTTGCCACTGCCCATGCAAGACTCGCTTCCGGCTGGTTGGCTAGCCTTTACCGGGAGGGAGTTGAACCCTCTGGATCGCAATGAAAGGTTTCCAAGTTGCTACATCTCTTCCCCCCTTCCTGGATTGTTCCTGGCGCTACGACACTTCATGAGCGGCACCCTTGAACCACCACGACCTGTCGTGTTCTCGCCGCTACTGCACGGTGGGCTACGCTATCCCTCGCCCGGTCTTTCTTCCTATGCCGCGATTGGCCAGGCCATTGGGGTCGTCGAATGCTGCCCTCATGCTCGGAACGAAGCTGATCAATCCTCTCGACAAGCCTGATCGTCGCACGAACCGGATCACAGCTCCTCACCGACACGGCGACGCTACCCACATATCCCATAGCACCTGCCTATCACATCGACGGTTCCCCACGTACGCAACGAGGGAAGACCGACCTATCCGGCACCCATCTCGCGTGTTCTTTCCCTGTAGGCTCTCCGACGCCGGCTCCAGTATGTGCCGCCTCGTCGAGATGGCCGGCATCCGCTTTCAGACATTTAGACCGAGAACGGCTTCCGTTATTTCCCTCCTTCACCCACCAGCACGAACGGCGCCCAATACTCAGGAAGCGCTTGTTCGGGTCGACCGCCGATGATTAGGGCTGCCATGGAGCGACGCAGCGCCTCCGCACGGCCGATGCTTGGGTCGGTCCGCAGCGTGGCGAAGGCCGCCGTGGTGAGCTTCACCGCAGCCTCCGAGTTGACATACCAGTGCGACACCAGCAGCGCGCGGGCTTTGGCATAGAAGAAGGCGCGTGCCAGCCCCGACAGTGTCTCCGCGTCGCCCTTTTCGCCACCGGCCGTGTTGCAAGCGGAGAGCACCACCCAGTCGGCATCGAGGTCGAGCTGTGCCACCTCTGAGGCCGTCAAAAGGCCATCGTCCTCATCCAGCTCTGCGGCTGTGGCGCCGTGTCTTGGTGGGTTGAGAATGAGCGCCGGCTCTGCCTTGGCCTTGAGAATCGCTTCGCTCTCTCCCGCGAGCAGGCCATGGGTAGCGAAGTGCAGCACGGCATAGCGCGCGAGCTTGCCCTCGCGCGATAGCGCCTTCAGGTTAGCTTCCGTCGCCCGGGCGCCGAGCCATACCGTCTGAGCCTCGTGCTGCAAGGCACCCAGTGCCTTGGCGACGGCGCACAGCTCATCGGCGGTCTCGGGCAGGGGCGCCTGAGCGCGCAGCACTGCGAGATCAATCCCACCGCCGCGGATCAGAGTTCCGAGGTCGGGGATGTTCCAAGCCGCCCCCGGGCGGCGCTGGCGTGGGGCTTCCAGGTTCGGCGGGCACCTCTGCTTCGCGCGTGCGAGCTTCGAGTTCTCATCATCGCCGATACCGTCGAGTAGAGGGTTGCCGAAAGCGAGATAGGGCTCCTTGGCTGCGGAGGGCGGCAGGTTGCGCAAAGCCTTGAGGCTGCCTACCGACGGCAGCACGCTAATCGGCAGTTTCAGCGCCAGCCACGCCGCGGTGCGATAAGGCGTTAGAAGGTGCGGGTCTGGCGCGGGTGGCGCTTCCGTCACCAGGACCTGGAATGGCAGGCTTGTGAGTGGGCCTGACGGCACGACGAGCAGGCTCTTTCCTTCGGTGAGATCCGCTAACGGCTGGAGCAGCGCGGCATAGAGTTCGTGGGCGGCACCCAAATCGAAGGGCAGCGGCTCGGTTGCACCGAGCCCTCCGGGTCTAAGCGCCCGGCACTGCGCGCCACGGGCCAACCACCGCCCCGCCTGCTCGGACCAGGACCAAAGGCCCTCTCGGTCGAGCCCGCAGCGCAGCCTGCCCACGCGCTCGGCGAGCGCCGGCGTGCCCAGCGGCACGCTGATCCAGCGCGCCTGGGTCTTGGTCACTGCCCACGCCAGCGTCTCCTCGGGCAGAGGGCCCATGCGGGGAACGTCTAGGAAGGCGACGAGCACCTCGTCGGGCTGCACGAGGTCCTGCACGGCGGCGATGGTGAGCGGTTTGGGTGTCGTCAAGCTGGCGAAGTCGGGGAACTCCGCGGCCAGGCGCTGGTCGATGGTGTCGAGCTTGCGATCGAACGCTGCCAGCGCCGTGCGGATCATATCGGCGGCCCCGGCATCGGCCTTGCCGACGGCGGTCAGGAGGCGCTGGTCCTGCTCGTGGCGTGCAATGATCACATCCTGCCGCTCGCGCATCAAAAGCGCCAGCGGGCCTGCACCCTTGGCGAAGCGCGCGGACATCTGGGCGAGCGCATCGGCCGCCGCCCCCGTGTGCAGCGCCCATTGCGCCAGCTCGAAGCCCTCCTCCCGCGCATCCGGGCTGCCAGCCCCGGCGCGGTGGGCGGCGCGTGCCGCCGCGCGCAAGTCCCAGTTGCTGTAAGCCAGCGTAGCCTTCGCGAGATCGGTTCGGCCGCCCGCCTCCTGGCGGCCACTCGAGGCAACGATGATCAGCTTGGCGCGTCGCCAGAGCTGAGCGGCCTCAGGCCAATGGCCTTGCTCGGCACGCGCCTGCGCCAGGTTGTGGAGGGCGACGGCCACGCTCAAGTGGTTCGGGCCCAGGCTCTTTTCGTTGATGGCAAGCGCTCGGCGAAACAGCGGCTCGGCTTCGGCCGCTCTACCGGTGTCCTTTAGCACGAACGCCAGATTGTTGAGATTTATGGCAACCTCGCGGTGCTCGGGTCCCAGGCTCTTTTCTTCGATGGCGAGGGCCCGCCGCATCAGCGGCTCGGCCTCGGCGTCATTGAGCAGGAGGGCGAGGTTGATGAGATCTCTGGCCACCCGTGGGTGCTCAGGGCCGAGGCTCCTCTCGTCGATGGCGAGCGCCCGTCGCACAAGGGGCTCGGCCTCGGTAAGCCGCCCGGTGTCCCGAAGGAGTGTCGCCAGATTGTGCAGAGAGGAGGCGACCCTGGGATGGTCGGGGCCCAAGCTTCTCTCATCGAGGGCGAGGGCACGGCGAAGCAAGGGCTCGGCTTCGGCGAGCCGGCTGCTGGTCTGCAGCAGTTGCGCCAAGTTGTTAAGCGCCAGAGCGACATTCGGGTGCTCCGGTCCGAGCGCTTTCTCAAAAATCACAAGTGCGCGGCGCATCAGCGGCTCGGCCTCGGCGAGCCGGTCCGTGTCTCTGAGCAGCAGCGCCAGATTGTTGAGGTCGATGGCGACGCTGGGGTGCTCGCGCCCCAAGTTCTTCTCGTCGATGGCGAGGGCTCGCCGATAGAGCGGTTCGGCCTCAGCCAGCCGGTTGGTCTGACCTAGCAGCTCGGCTAGATTGTTGAGGCTGCCGCCGACATTGGGGTGCTCAGGTCCGAAGGTCTTCTCGGCAATGGCGAGCGCCTGGCGATGGAGGGGTTCGGCCTCGGCTGGCCGGTCAGTGTCGCGTAGCAGTTCGGCCAGATTGTTGAGGCTGGTGATGACATTGGGGTGCTCGCGCCCTAAGCTCGCTTCGTTTATCGCCAGCGCGCGGCGCATCAAGGGTTCGGCCTCGCCATGCCGGTTGGTCTGGCGCAGCAGCGTCGCCAGGTTATTGAGAGCGATCGCGACGGCGGGACTGTTTGGGCTGAAGCTCTGCTCGGTGATCACGAGCACGCGGCGCATCAACGGCTCAGCCTCAGCGAACCTGCTCATGTTCTGGAGCAGTAGCGCCAAGTTGTTGAGCCCGGTGGCATACTCTGGATGCTGCGGCCCGTATCGCTGTCTCACCGCCTCCGCATAGCGCTCGGCCAGCGGGATCGCCTCGGCATATTTACCGGCGCCGTTGAGAGTGGAAATTCGGCTGTGAAGCGCCTGCAGCTCGGGCTCCGTCTGCGCCCCGACCGGGGCCGGAGTGAAGAGTGCGCCGGCCGTCAGGACCAGTGCTAACAAAATCCCCAAACCAAACTGCAAGGTCCGCATCGGCATCCCTCTTTCGCACGCTGGGGTCAGACGGTGCGGTTTGACTGAATTGTGCAATACGTTGAGGCGCGGCACATCGCCAACGCCTGGGGCAGGACGAGTTCGACCGGGTCCTTACTGTCGCACAGCTCTATGACAGACCAACGGCGGTGGCGCGCATCGCTGGAGAGGACCGGAACCGGTCAATTGTACGCGTCACGAGCAGCCGCGGAGGAGCGTCAGTGGAACCTCCGGCAGCCGATACAATCGCTGCGGTGCCGCCGTGGCGAGGCACTTACTTTACGGCGATGGAAGCCTCGCTGCGCGCGCCGTTCATCCTCCGCTGGCCCGGCAAAGTACCCGCCGGTCGAGTCAGCAACGAAATTGTGCACATCGTCGATACTTTCACGACGCTGGCGCACGTGGGCGGCGCGGAAATCCCGAAGGATCGCCCGATTGACGGCGTCGACCAGTTGGATTTTTTCATGGGCAAACAGGAGAACTCGAACCGCGAGGGTTTTCCCGCCTACGTGGCCAACCGTTTGTCGGCCGTCAAGTGGCGTAACTGGAAGGCGCATCTCATCTGGCAGGAGAACATGTATGACCCGCCCCAGACCCTGCCGCTGCCGAAGATCATCAACCTGCTCACCGACATGAAGGAGGAGCGCGACGTTGCCTGGACGGACAGCTGGGTGGCATACCCTGTCACGAAGATCATCACCGAGTTTGAGGCTAGCTTGAAGAAATACCCGCCGATTCCGATGGGCACGCCCGACCCCTACACGCCGTCGCGAATTGGCAAGGAACACCCACCACGGACGCTCG
>Ga0081540_1004807_pt1 | contig 10178 bp, 10 predicted proteins | sample TabmetS2T1R1_FD_71024 | JGI IMG/M metagenome (GOLD analysis project Ga0081540, IMG submission 71024) | Tabebuia heterophylla rhizosphere microbial communities from the University of Puerto Rico - S2T1R1 | ecosystem: Host-associated > Plants > Roots > Rhizosphere ... | reverse complement strand
TACCTTTGAGCTCCGTCTCTTTCGGTGCGGCTGCAGGCTTGATGGCGCGTGGCGTTCCCACCTGTGCATTCCCTACCTCTTCGATCAGCAGAAATCATTGCAGAGATCTCGGAGCAATCGGTCATGAGATGTTCGCGGCGGCAATTTTCGTACTGGGCCCGCATTTTGGTGATTGGGATCATCGCCTGGTCATCACATGTCCGCTCTCACCCTCACGTGTGGGTCGTGATGGAATCGGAGATTTTGGCTAACGATGAGCGGGGCGTCGCAGGCTTCCGCCATAGATGGACGTTCGACGAATATTATTCGTCTTTCGCCCTCTCCGGCTTGGATAAAAACAATGACGGCGTGTATGACCGCGGTGAGTTGCAGGACCTTGCCGAGCTTAATATCGCATCGCTAAGGGACTACGGCTTCTTCACCTATCCACGGCTTGCTGGCCGCGAACTTGAACGCCTTCCTCCGCGTGACTATTGGCTGGAATACAAAAATGGAATGCTGAGCTTATTGTTTACATTGCCGCTTAAGCAGCAGGTGCCCAAAGCGGACTTGGGCACATTTGAGCTCGCGATTTATGACCCGACCTTTTTTCTGTCGTTTGCCTTTGCAAAGCGCGATCCCATTCGCGTCGCTCCGGGCTTGACCAAATGCCCGCCTCGCATTTCCACACCTCAGGCGCAGCCGCCTGCCAAGTCGCTCAGCGAGTCGATCTTCAGCTCGAACTATGCACTGATGAATCTTGGACAGAAGTTTGCGGAAACCGTACGCATTGCGTGTGAAGGCCCATGAGCCGTGCGCCGTTCGAAATTTTGGCTTGGCCCAGAAAGACGGTGCGAGAGAGGGCGCAGCCAGCCCGGCACCCCTGGCGCCGGCGGCCGCTATTCCAATTTCTGGCATTTTCCCTCGCCGTGATTTTCGAAATCCTCTGATGCATGCCGGCCGTGTCGGCACGGCTTCAGCCATGAGCCCGCCGTCGAACTCGATCGACGTCTCGAGCCGATGCGGATCGCGGCGATCCATTTGCCGAGCGCCTTGCCGGGTCGATGCGCGGGATGTCATATTCGCGCGACCTGAGCTGGTCGCAGAGGCCAATTTCCGCAGCTGGTCGGCTTCCGATCCGAACAATCCATTCCGAACAATCCACTAGGCTTCGCGGGCAAGTCGGGGGACGGTGACCTGAACGAAGCGAACGAGCGGGCGCTCCACTGCATGATGTACGACCACACCGCTCACCACGGCTACGACACTTCCCACAAGCGAAACGAGTTCGATTTGCGCGTCTGGCGCTAATTTCGCCCAGATGCCAAACAAAGCAGACAAAATACCAGGATGGAACAGATAGATCGAATAGGATGCGTCCCCGATCATGCGCCCAATGCGTGCAAACGGACCGTCCTCTGGCGCAATCCTCAGCGCGACGAGCAAAATCCCGGCGCAGATCGAGGCGGAAATTAACGCCTTGCCGGTGGTGTTGAAGTCGAGCTTGAGGAGATTTGCCAATCCCAAGAAAGCAACGCTCATGAGGCACGCCACGGCAAAACCAAAGCCAAGCGACTGATCGCCAAGTGCTTTTCGCCACCTCAGATAGGCCAAGCCGATCAGAAAGCCGAATCCGAACTCAACGTTGGTCGGATTGAAAAAGACCCAAAGTGCCCAACCCAGCGCGCTGTCGGACGCCACTTCAGACCGGAAAAGGCCGACGATGGCGGGTGAAATGAACCATGCCAGCAACACCCACGTTCGGCGCTGCGTGTGAAGCATTGCTACTGAGAACAGCAGATAAAAGAGCCATTCTTGCCTCAGCGACCACATGGGAATTGGTTCGAGCGGGCCGATCGGCCAAAGCACCATCGTGCGCAATATCGGCGACAGGTCAGCTGAGCCGCGGCCAAGGTAACGGAGACAAGCATAGGATGCTACAGCGAGCCACATCAGGGGGATGATGCGGGCAAAGCGGCGCCAGATGAACTCCGGTATGGTCCGACGGGGCTCAAGCGTCTCGGGTCTGAGCGACACCGCAACGATGATAAACCCGCTGATGACATAGAACAACTCGACCCCCACCCCTCCCCACCCCAGAACACCTCTGAACGCCGCCGCACCACCAAAATACTTATCAAACGCAACGACCGTCGTTGCATGGGAAAGCACGACCAGCAGTACTGCGAATCCCCGCAGATACTGAATTCCAACGATTTCGCCCGAACGCATAGGCTCAGACCAAATTCTGATAAGACGTTGAAACATCTGAGGCTATCCGGCAGCAAGAGCCAGACACCCTTTCGATTGCTGATCGAGAACGGGCGGATTAGGCGCAAACCCTTCAGCCTGGGAACCCCGCTGCAGTTCGGCAGAGCGGATAGCACGGGCTTTGCGTCGGGATCTCAACGAACAAGCGGTCCTAAACCGAGCAGGATAATCACTATCGCCGCGCTAACCTCCAGCCCGCGGCCAAACCAGGCGCGCCAGGCTTCTGTGCGCAGCATCAGCGGCAGCAACCGCGATCGCACCAGCACGGCCAGGAGCGGAAACACCGCGACCGTCGTGATCATGCCGATCGCAAAAGTGGCGGCCAGGAGGAGTCCCGGTGCAACCAGGTGCTTCGCGACCGCAAAGGTCATGATGAACGTCGTCAGCGGACAAGGCACCAGGCCAGTGACGAAGCCCAGCGCCACGCCCGACCGGCCATGATGGTGTGCTGCCGGCCAAAAGGCCCGCCAAAGCAGCCACAGGCCAACCAGGACAATCAGCCCCTGGCTGACATGCTCTAAAACGGGTGCACGGCCGGCACCCCCGATCGTCCGCTGCAGGATCGCAAAGCCGCCCAGCACCAGCACGATGGCCAAACCGACATGGGTGGCAATCAGGACGGCGCTGGCACCGAGCGCACCCCGGACATGACCGTCTCCCGCGTAATAGGAGGCGAGCACCGATTTGCCATGACCGGGCAGCAAAGCGTGGAGCATGCCGAAACCAAAGGCGGTCGCGATCAGCACCGGAAGCGATGATAATCCCGCCGTGGACAATGCCTGCAGTGCGTCCACCGCTCCAAAATAAAGCCAGCGCTGCAGTTCAACGAGAGCGTTCATGAAATAGCGTCAGGCGCATCACCGCTCAGTGATGATGACCCTCCGGCTCCTCCATCCGAAATGGCAATGTGACCTCATGCTGGCCATTTGCCAAACGTAGCTCGGCCGCAAATTCGTGTGGCTCGGCTGGTGCGACCTCACTTTCAAGAACGCTTACTGTCGTCGGCCGCAACGCCAGCACCTCCGGCCCGTTCGGCCGGGTGATGGTCACGGTGGCCATCAGGCCTGGCGCCGGATGCGAGAACGTCAGCCGCATGCGCTCGCCTTGCGCGGTGTCGACGATCTCCAGCAATCCTTCCCCGAGTTCGCTCGCAACCCGGAAGGGTTCTGGTGCATGGTGATGGCCATGCCCGCCATCCGGCGCCGCTGCGCTTTCCCGCGCATCATTCGCAAAAACCACATTGGCCGCCGCCAGAGCCGGCAGATGCTCCCGCAGCTCCTGCTCGAGCGCTATGGAAACCTTCTGCGCCTCATTGAGGGTCACATGCTCGTCAACGGCGATGCGGATATCGGCGTGAAGGGCATGGCCCAGCCAGCGCGCCTTGACGTCGGTCACCCGTTCGATGCCACGCACATGCTCGGCAGCGTGGCGGATTTCATTGATCACGCCAGGCTCAACGCCGTCAAGCATGCGCGTCAGCACCGCTCGTGCCGACTGCCAGACAATGCCGAAAATGGCGATGGTGATCAGGAGGCCGATGATGGGGTCCGCCAACGGGAAGCCAAGCCATACGCCGAGCGCGCCAAATACGACGGCAAGGCTGGTCAGCCCGTCGGTGCGGGCGTGATAGCCATCGGCGATCAGCGCCGCACTGTTCATCTCGCGGCCGATCCGGATACGGAACACGGCGACGGCTTCATTGCCGAGAAAGCCGATAATCCCGGCTGCGGTGAGCCAACCCAGCTCCACCACCGGTTTGGGATTGATAAGCCGATCAATGGCTTCGTAGCCGGCGACCAGGGCGCTGAAAAGAATAATCAGCACGATGAGAATGCCGGCCAGATCCTCGGTCCGGCCGAGCCCATAGGTGAAGGTCTTCGAAGGCTTGCGGCGCGTCAGGGCGAAGGCGATCCACAGGGGAATGGCTGTGGTGGCGTCACCGATATTGTGGATGGTGTCGGCGAGCAGCGCCACGCTGCCGGAGATGTAGACCACAAAAAGTTGCAAAACGGCAGTGATCGCGAGAATGACAAACGACCATTTGATCGCCCACACCCCGCGCTCGGTCGACGCGATGCTCGGGTCGATCACGCCATGCGTATGACCGTGACCCTCGTCGCCGCGTCCATGGCTGTGTGCGCCATGGCTATGACCTTGCGCCGTATCGAAGTCGCCGAAACCAAACCAGTCGCGAAGCGTGTTCAGCATGCTGTCCTCACAGATATTTCGCGAGCGCGTCGAATTCGCGCATGGCTTGGTCCCTACTCATGCCCCCCTGTGCAAAGGCACCGGCAATGCAGTGCTCCATGTGGTCGTGAATGAGGGCGCGCTTCGCGGCGGCGATGGTGCTCTCGACGGCCTGGAGCTGCTGCGCCAGCTCGGGACACGAGCGCCCTTCGGCGAACATGGTGAGGATGGTGGCGAGATGTCCATGCGCCTGTTTCAGGCGCTTGACGATCTCAGGGTGAGTGGCGTGCTGCATGCCGAAACCCTATCCCCTAGGGGGGGAAGGAGTCTACCTCCGTGCAAAGCATCGCGATTAGCGCTAATCGGCTTTGTCCTTTCTCGAAATTTCCTATTGCTTCTCGCTCTAGGTCTGACCGCTTCGCCAGATCATCCACTGAGTGCACAGTGGTCAGTTCCGTCGATCCTTAGGCTGCTTTGCCTTATTGGCAGCCCTTTCCTGTTCAGTCACAAAGTCCCGCAGCGCCTTCGTGCAAAGCCATAAAAGCGTGCGTTTCTGCTCATCTGCCATCTTCTGCAACTTATCGCGCAACTCTGGCTGCGGTATGTTGTGATGCGTGAAGGGCGGTGATTAGCGCCGATTTCTGCTGCAATGTTCTGATCGCCTAATGTTACGAAAATTGCTGCACATCTCGGCGTGTGCTTGGCTGCGCAAAATGCGCTTTGCGCACCTGAAAACCCATCACCGCTTCGAGCGCATGCGGCTGCGTGGGCTGTCTGGCGCACGTGACGAGCTCCATCTCGCCGCTATAGCCCAAAATCTGAAGACATTGGCAAGCCGAATGGCGTGATCAGCGCATGAGGGGCAGCCCCGCCGACATCAAGCCAGCCGCATTGAAAGCCGGTCGAAGCAGGAGCGATCTCGCGGCTCACTTTTTCAACGGTATCGGCCAGAGAATCGGACTTGGCTAAGATCACCTCGGACGGCGATCCTGCTATTGTGCGGACTTGCTTGCTCTGCAACGCCGATGCGGATCGAGTGATGCCATTGTGCTCTTGCGATCGGATATGAGTCGTTGCAACCCCTGGCGCGCAGCTGTCCAGCCTCACGCTCGATGCGCCGCGTAGCGAGCCTCCAGCAGATCGAAGGCCCGCTTACCCACCAGTCTCTGACGCTCCGCGAACGACGTGACGTCGTACTCATCGAGGACGCCCTTCTCCTTGAGCGTCGCTAGCATCGACTGCATGCCCTGCACGGCCCCTTGCAGGGCGGCATTGCCACAGAGCACCAAGCTGAATCCCATTTCGGCCGCCGCTTTCGCGTCGACGATGGGCGTCCTGCCCCCAAGCACCATGTTGACCAGCTGAGGCGCGTTCAGGCGACGGAGATCGCGGTAGGTAGCCGGTGGCCGAAGCCATTCGCGATCTTCTCAGGCGGTCGAGCCGAGACTTCGTCGCGCCCTGGCGGGTGACACCATAAGGGATACCGGGCCACGCTATCGACAACACGGGTACAGGTCGATATTCGCCCGAGCAGCCTTATTTCAGGCGCGCCAGCAGCTCTTTCATCTGCGTGATCTCGGCCTGCTGGTCGGCAATGATCTTGCCGCAAAGTTCGCGGACTTCGGGATTTTCAAGCGGCGCCTGCTCACACATGAGGATCGCGCCGCCATGATGCGGGATCATGGATTTCAGAAACTGCCGGTCACCGACCGCCAGCTGCTCGCGGATGCCAAACCAGAACAGCGCGAAGCCCAGCAGGCTGACGACGACAATGGCGATATTGACTGTCCCGTTCTCATACATGGCGCGCATGACAGCAAGCTCAATGAGCACCATCGGTGCCGTCATGAGGCCGGCCATGTAAAATTGATTGATGTTTGGAAAGACATTCTCCCAGCGGTTGACCATGGCATACATCAGCCAGAACATGGCGATGAACATCAGGACGGTCATGACCGCCAGATGGCGATAGTGCTTGGCGTGCATTTTCGCCCTCCTTTCGGGATCGCGCACTGCGGGACGGCAGTCAGGCCGCCCGCAAAGCGTTGCAAATTCAGGCGGCCATCTTGCGGCAGCTTTCCGCGCATTCGCGGCCGGCCTTCGTGCACTCTTCCATGCCGGGCGTCAACAAGACGGACGCCCCAAAAAGTCCCCGCACTCTGGGGACTTCCTCAGAGCAGAAAGACATTCGGCCGGCATTTTATGCCGATTTGGCCATTACGTCTCAGCGCGCTTCCGAATGCGTGATCTGCGTGACGCCAACCAGGACGAAGTCGATCCCATCCGGGGGCAAGGTGATGCTCTGCCCTTGAGCTACTTCCGAGCCCAGCCTTAAATTCCTGAAATAGGGGGTTAAATGCTCTTTTTCATCGAGAAAGATGACAACCTGCGCCTCAGCGCGCGTCAATCCACAGCCTCTTGAAGGCGCCAGGTCTGCCGGTGAGAGCCGGAAACGCTGCGCAGGGGCATTCCCAGGGCTCGTTCGCCATATCGCAGCCGCCACGGCAGTCAAAGGACGGTGGTGGTACACAAAACGCCACGGCACTTGATTCCCTCCCCACAGGTTGTGTGGTATACTTTAGACCTAGGAGGGCACTGAAGCCCTCCCTATGGGGGAAACGAAGATGAACATATTGAGATTTGCGTCGCTGATCGCTCTGTCTGCCGCGATCGGCACAGGTTCGGCTTGTGCGGAGGATAAGGCGCCGGAGCAGCCCAGCCCCGCCGTCGTGGCCTACGCCAAGGAATTCGTCGCCAAGTGGTCGGACGATGCCAAGCTGATCGCCGCCATCAAGGCGTCGACGGCCAAGAACAGCAAGCTCAGCTTCGACGAGGTGACGATCCTGGATAGCCAGTGGCGCGTCGCCAAGTCGGGCGTCGAGAAGGAGAAGCGCGCTGCGGAGGCTCTGAAGGAGCTGGCTCCAGGCAAGTCGATCGACGAGCATATCAAAGCCGGCGAAGCGCTGATCAAGACGGCCCTTGCGACCGAAACCTCTAAATTCCTTACGGAGCAGCTCGAAAAGGCTCAGCCCAAGGGCGCCATCACCGAAATCTTCGTGATGGACGGCTGGGGCTGGAATGTCGGCCAGACCTCCGCCACCTCGGACTACTACCAGGGCGACGAAGGCAAGTGGCAGAAGACCTTCGCTTCGGCCGATCCGAACGAAATCGAAATCCTCGACATCGAAGAGGAAGATGGCATCCGCTTCGCCAATGTATCGCTGCCGATCAAGGAAAATGGCAAGAACATCGGTGCGGTTACCGTCGGCGTGGACGTCAACATCGTGAAGTGATCCCGCAGATCAGGCCTGTCCGACAGGATTGAGAGGGCGGCTTCGGCCGCTTTCTTTTCATTGACAGACTCGCTTTTTTCTATGGAAGGGAATTTTTTAAAATTTTAGAAGGCTTTGGGGGAGTTTAAAATGGGGTGGGGATGGCACCGCATGGAAACCGGAGGCTGCCGGCGGATCAGCCGGCCTCGTGCTCGTGGGCAGCACGCTCCAGTTCGGCAAGATCGGGTAAGTTGCTGTCCTGTATGGGAAGGTCTCATACGGGACAATGGAACGCCTGCTTGCCCTCGTCGATTCCCCGGATGCCCCCATGAACCACGGAGTCGCGTATGCCACAGACCCGGGTGGCCTTCCTATTTGATGAGACCTCATCCATGCAGGCAATCAAGGCCATCACCGTTTCGTCGTTCAACGAAAGCTCGCCGTACCTCTTGGCGAGTCCCCGCCCCTGACCAGCAACACCATAGCCGCGCTCAACCATGTCGGCGCGATCCAGGGGCAGAACTCTGGAAGTGCCATTACCTACACCATGCCGCTGGATGCGACCCCGCCTGAGGTGAAACGTCGCCAATTGGCGATCCGCTGATCATCGGGCAATGGGGTACGGGGCAGGCCTCCCTTGTGGCGGGCGATGGGGTGATGCTGCGCTATAAGCCCAGCGCCGACACTAACCTGGCTGATCAATACAGCATCGCCTGGGCGCTGAAGATGGCGGCCAATGAAATGGTTGGTGAATGGCGATCTGACCGCCTGCGCGCGGAGGGTGCTTCCTTCCCATCTGCCGCGCGCTCCCAGCGGCAACCCGTGCCCGCCCTGTTTGGGATTTCGACCGAAGGGGTTTGCAGCCCTCTCGGCGCATGCGCTGAGAGGGGGCGCTCAGCTATTGGGTGGAGCTGATGAAAAAAGCAGGAAATCCATGGCCAATTAAGTATAGAAATATGAAGGGCAGCATATATTGTCGCGTTAGTCAGCCAGGGGACCTATGACCATGCGTATCAACCGTCGCAGTCTGCTTACCGGTTCTGCCGCCTTGACCCTGATCGCCGGCCTTCCACGCGGCGCTGTTGCAAAAGGTCACGAAACGCTAAAGATCGGGATCGCATCCGAAACAGGCAATCTCGACCTGCTGACCAATGTCTCTGCACTGAGTGCCTATACGGTGGTTTTCGATGGCCTGATCCACTACGGTCCTGGCGGCTCCCTGGTGCCTGGGCTCGCAACCAAATGGGCCGTGGCGGACGATGGCAAGGAAATAACCTTCGACCTTCGCCAGGGCGTGGCCTTCTCCGATGGAACACCCTTCGATTCCACCACCGCGGAGTGGAACCTGAAGCGCTGGATGGGCAAGGCCGACTTCTCCTGGGTCGGCATCTCCGACGCCTACGACAGCATCACCACCGACGGCCCGAGCAAGCTGATCGTGAAGCTGAAGCGCCCCGTGCCGGCGGCGCTGCTCGAACTCACCATCGTTCGTCCGGTACGCTTCCTATCGCCGAAGGCCGTCGACGCCAATGGCACGCAGACCGCAGCCATCGGCACCGGTCCCTGGATCGTGCAGTCGGCCAACTCGTCGGGCACCGTCCTCGTGCGCAACGACAAATATTGGGGCGACAAGCCGGCCGTCTCCCGCATCGAACTGAGCGTCGTTCCGGACGAACTCGCCCGCGCCAATGCGCTGCGTTCCGGCGATCTCGACGTAATCGGCGGGGACTGGGTCGCTCCGCTGTCGCCGCGCCGGGCCCGCGCTTTGGAAAAAGAGAAGGTCTCGGTGGTCGCGGAGCCAGGCACGGCGACGCTGCTGCTCGGCTTTTCGCCGAAATCTCCGATCATGGCCGACAAGGCTCTGCGCGGGGCAATCTTCGAGGCGGTAGACCGCCAGGCGCTCGCCGCAGTCCTCTTCGAAGGCTTTGCCGAGCCGATCGCCGACCTGTTCCCTGCCATCATCCCGCTGTCGGGGAAGCGTCACACCGTTCCCACTCGCAACGTCGCGACGGTCAAGAAACTCCTTGCCGATGGCGGCTGGAAGGAGGCGTCCAGCGGCTGGACGAAGAACGGCCAGCCCCTGACATTGGATTTCCTGGTCTCGGAGGAGGGCCTGCCCGGCTCCCGCCGCATGGCGGAGATGATCCAGGGCCAGCTTGCCACGGTCGGCATTCAGGCGAAGGTCACATCCGTCGACAATGCTACCATGCATGAACGACGGCCCGCCTTCCAATACGACCTCACCTTCTTCACCACCTATGGCGCGCCCTACGACCCGCATGGCACCCTCGCCAATCCGTTCGTATCTACCGTCGACAGCGGTCCGGACGGCAAGGTCTATGTCGCCCCGGCGCTCGACGAACTTGTGAAGGTGGCCATGGAGGCGAGCGGCACCGAGCGCGATCCCAAATTGCAGGCGGTTTACGACTGGCTGTACGACAATGTCGCGATCTGCCCGCTGGTGGTGCA
>Ga0081540_1004806_pt1 | contig 10179 bp, 7 predicted proteins | sample TabmetS2T1R1_FD_71024 | JGI IMG/M metagenome (GOLD analysis project Ga0081540, IMG submission 71024) | Tabebuia heterophylla rhizosphere microbial communities from the University of Puerto Rico - S2T1R1 | ecosystem: Host-associated > Plants > Roots > Rhizosphere ... | reverse complement strand
TGCTTGGGGCCGCGCAGCGCGCCGATGCCGCCGGTGATCGCCGAATAGATGTCGGCACCGGTCCCCGCGATCGAGCGGCAGGTGAAAGTCGATGCGTTGAACTCGTGCTCCGCGTAGAGGTTGAGCGAGGTATGCATGGCGCGGACATGGGACTCGGACGGCGCGCGGCCATGCAACAGATGCAGGATGTGCCCGCCGATCGTGTCATCGTCGGTCTCGACGTCGATGCGGCGGCCGTTCTGGGCAAAATGGTGCCAGTACAGCAGCATCGAGCCGAGCGAAGACATCAGGCGGTCGGCGATGTCACGGGCGCCGGGATGGTTGTGATCATGCGCTTCGGGCAGCACGCAGCCGAGCGTGGAGACGCCCGTGCGCATGACGTCCATCGGATGCGCCGCGGCGGGCAGCGCTTCCAGCGAACTGCGCACCGCAAGCGGCAGGCCGCGCAGGCTTTTCAGCTTGGTCTTGTAGGCGGCCAACTCCGCCCTCGTCGGCAGGCTGCCGTGAACGAGGAGATGGGCGATCTCCTCGAACTCACAGGTCTCGGCGACATCGAGGATGTCGTAGCCGCGATAATGCAGATCGTTGCCGGTGCGGCCGACGGTGCACAGCGCGGTATTTCCGGCGACGATGCCGGACAGCGCCACCGATTTCTTCGGCGCCGGCTTTGCCGGCGCGGCAGCTTCACTCGACATCATGTCCTCCCTTATTCGGCAGCGACGGAGCGGCCGAGATGCGCTCCGGTCCAATCGAAAATGCCGGTTGTCGATTTCGTCCCGAGTTGCGCTGCCTCGGCCGTGAAAGTGAGACCGATCAACTCTTCGGCTTTCAGCGCCGGAAGACGGTCCACCAAAGCAAGGAAGCGATCCTGCTCGCCGGCAGAGATAACGCCCTCGCTGAGGCTGCGGAATTTGGCGACATATTGCGGGCGTGTGAACGGGCGGGCACCGAGCGGATGTGCATCGGCTACCGCCAGCTCATCGCTGATGGTTGAGCCGCCTTTCAGCGTCACCACGACGCGGCCGCCGAAGGCCTTCTCTTTCGGGTCATGGCTGTGATAGCGCCGGGTCCAGGCCGGATCCTCGACCGTCGAGATCTTGTGCCAGAGCACAACAGTCTCCGGGCGTGCGGCTCGCTCGGGCGCATAGGATTTCTGGTGATGCCAACCGCCGTCTTCCAGCGCCACCGCGAAGATGTACATAATGGAGTGGTCGAGCGTTTCGCGGCTGGCTTTCGGGTCCATCTTCTGCGGATCGTTGGCGCCAGTGCCGATCACGTAGTGCGTGTGATGGCTGGTGTGGATGACGATGCTCTCGATCTTGGTGAGATCGCCGATCTTCGGCCCCATCCGCCGTGCCAGGTCGATCAGCGCCTGGCTCTGATATTCGGCCGAATGCTCCTTGGTATAGGTGTCGAGAATGGCGCGCTTGGCCTCGCCCTTCTCGGGCAGCGGCACGCTGTATTCGGCCTTCGGGCCTGACAGCAGCCACGCAATGAAACCGTCCTCGCCTTCCCATGCCGGCGACGGCGCGCCCTCGCCGCGCATGACGCGGTCAACAGCTTCGATCGCCATCTTGCCAGCAAAGGCCGGCGCATAGGCTTTCCAGCTCGAAATTTCGCCCTTGCGCGACTGCCGCGTGGTCGTCGTGACATGCAGCGCCTGCTGCACGGCCTGATAGATCGTCTCGGTCGGCAAATTGAGCAGCGTTCCGATGCCCGCAGCCGCCGACGGGCCGAGATGGGCAATGTGGTCGATCTTGTGCTCGTGCAGGCAAATGCCCTTCACGAGGTCGACCTGGATTTCGTAGCCGGTGGCAAGGCCACGGACTAGCGCTGCACCATCGAGGCCGCAATGCTGCGCCGCGGCCAGGATCGGCGGAATGTTGTCGCCGGGATGCGAATAGTCCGCCGCAAGGAAGGTGTCGTGGAAATCCAGCTCGCGCACGGCAACGCCATTGGCCCACGCCGCCCATTCCGGCGAGATGCGCTGGGATTGCGGCAGGCCGAACACGGTGGCGCCGGGCTTGAACGGGTGAGCGACTGCCTGCGTGCGCGCGCTCGCCACCGGACGCCGCGCCACCGAGGCTGCGGCCACGGCAGCATTGTCGATGATGCGGTTGCCGATCATCTCGATCACCGCCGGCTCGACGGCAACGGCGTCGGAGGCGACTTCGGCGATCTTCCAGGCGAGTTGGTCCTTGCGGGCCAGCTTTTCGGCAGATTTATAGGTGCGAACAGCGTGCGACTTCACGGCGTAACTTTCTCCTGGGTTTTATTCGCAATCGACGTCGGCCTGCCGGCCTTGTCGACGGCCACCATCTCGAATGAGCCCTGCATCGCGATGCGCCGCTGACCGGAAACGAGTCGCTCCGCGATCACACGAACAGCGACGGTCATCGAGGATCGGCCGACGCGTTCAACGCTTGCAGTGAGTTCGACAAGTTCACCGACGCGAACAGGCTCGTGGAATTCGACCTTGTCCGAAGTGGCCATGACAACGGCACAACGCGCACGGCGCGTCGCCGCCACGAAGGCAGCTTTCCCCATCAGGCTGAGCGCATGGCCGCCGAACAGCGTGCCGTAGTGATTGGCGTGCTCGGGGAACACCATTTCCACGAAGCGGGTCGGCTCGGCCGATATGACGGGCGACGGAATTTGCATCCGCGGATGTCCGGTCTCTTGCAGTTTAGTTGGCTATTTCGCAATATCTGCAAAGCCGAGAAGCGAGGTAGGCCTGAAATGGCGGAGCTTTGCGAAGTAAGTGCCGCAAAGTTGCAAAGTTTGCGGAAGGCCGTAATGGCGCCGGGAATGGCAGGCTTTCGGAGCTGCGGCTTGTCGATCCATCAATAAGCCTCCACCATGGGTCGCCCGAGCTGGAATAGTGTCGATACGGAGAAATCATGGCCCAGGATCACCCCTCAACCGTCGCCACCCCCGATCAGCGCGCAGCAGCGCTGGAACTGGTCCTGAGGCGCAAGGGCGACATGCCCGAAACTTTCGTGCATGACTTCAACGATCACGCCGAGGAAGAATGGGTCACCGACAACGGCGCTCGCATGGTGGCGCGCGCCTGGACCGATCCTTCATTCCGCGCACGCATGCTGGCGGACGGCACGGCCGCGGCGAAGGAAATGGGTTTTCAGTTTCCCGAGCATCACCGCCAGCTCGTCGTGCTGGAGAATACCGACAACGTTCACAACCTGATCGTTTGCACGCTGTGTTCCTGCACCGCCTACACGATCATCGGCGCCGCCCCCGGCTGGTACAAGGATATCGACTACCGCGCGCGAGTGGTCCGCGAGTCGCGCACGGTGCTGCGTGAGATGGGCCTGGAGCTGCCGGAGAGCACCGAGATCCGCGTCTGGGACACGACAGCGGATCACCGCTACATGGTGCTTCCCGTGCAGCCGCCGGCGACCGCCGGCTGGTCCGCTGAAAAGCTTGCCAAGATCGTGACGCAGGATTCCCTGATCGGCGCTTCGCGTCTGCAGGAAGTAAAGGGGTAAAGCCATGGACGGCATGCATGACCTCGGTGGCAAGCAGGGCTTCGGCCGCGTCGTCTATCCCTGGCCCAAGCACGACGAGACCTGGGAGCCGCTGGTCCGCGCGCTGTCCGCGTTTGCGGTGAAGAACCACATCTACAACATGGACGAGTTCCGCCACGCCATCGAGCGCATGGCACCGCGGCACTACATCACGGCGCCCTATTTCGAGCGGCATTTGACTGCCGTCGCCACGCTTCTCGTCGAGAAGGGCCTGGTCACCCGTGAGGAGCTCGAGTCCATGGTCGACGGCGCGTTTCCGCTGGCAGGCCCCATCGGTCCGGGGCGGCAGGCCGGGCCACCGCAATCATTCGCTATTGGCGACAGGGTTCGGGTGAAGAACGAGTTCGTGCCGGGGCATGTGCGGATGCCGGCTTACATCCGGGGGAAGGAAGGCACCGTCGTTCATATTTCGCCGCCCTATCCGTTTCCCGATACGGCCGCGCACGGCATGCAGGCGCCGATGGAGCCTACCTGCGACGTCCGCTTTCGCTCGCGCGATCTGTGGCCGGACAGCAGCGACGATGCACTGAACCATGTCGGTGTGTTCCAGAGCTATCTCGAAAAATTGGAAGCCGCCTGAACGGGTGGCAGCGACAGTTCGAGACTTGGCTTCGGCGCGATTCCTGCCGGCGAACTTGGTCTCTCCACGATCCTGAACATAGATCCCGACGAACGACCCTGGGGGCATAAGTCTGGTCGGCCGGGTCTTGCACCTTGATCGACTATTCGCAATATATGCAGCACTGTTATCGATCAATCTCCTACAAATAGTGCTGTATTGCGAAGCTTAGGCCGCGATATTGCAAAGTTTGCAAAGTCGCAGGAGGGCCGGAATGAAAAAGGCTTTCATGGGCGTGCGCCTGAAGCGGCTGCGCGAGGAGCGCCGGCTGACGCAGCAGGCTGTCGCTTCGGCGATGGGGATTTCGCTCAGCTACCTCAACCAGATCGAGAACAACCAGCGGCCGCTGACGATCCCCGTCCTGCTCAAGCTCAACGCCGCGTTCGGCGTCGACGTTCAGTTGTTCTCCGACGATGACGAGGCGCGTCTCATCGCCGACCTGCGCGAGGCGCTGTCCGATCCGCAGATCGGCGAGACCATATCGACGGCCGAGTTGCGCGAGCTCGCCATCAACATGCCTGCCGTGGGGCGCGCGCTGGTCAGCCTCAATCGCCGGCACCGCCAGGCGGCCGAGCAGACCGCCGCCCTCGCCGCCAGGCTTGGCGAAGACCGTCAGGCTGCGACAGCAATCCTGCCCTCCACGCCCTACGAGGAAGTCCGCGATTTCTTCTACGCCCGCCACAACTATATCGCTGAATTGGATGAGGCAGCCGAGCAACTCGCCATCGAGCTTGTCTCGACGGCCTCACCTGCGGGCCTCAGTGACTATCTGCGCACCAAACATGCCGTGACGGTCGTCATGGACAACGAGGCCACGAACGCGCACCGGCGCTTCGACCCTCAAAACAAGACGCTGCACCTCTCGCACAGGCTGGAGCCGGGACAGCAGGCCTTTCAGCTCGCCACGCAGATCGCGATGCTGGGCTTTGACAGCCAGCTGACGGCGCTGGTCGCATCCGCAGGCCTCACCAACGCAGAAACGCAGGCGCTCGCGCGCATCGGTCTTGCCAATTACTTCGCCGGCGCGCTGATCATGCCGTATCAGAGATTTCTCGCCGAGGCGAAGAGGCAGCGCTACGACATCGATCTGCTCGGTCAGGAATTCGGTGTCGGCTTCGAGACGATCTGCCATCGCCTCAGCACATTGCAGCGACCTTCCGCGCGTGGCGTTCCGTTCTTCTTCATCCGCGTCGATCGCGCCGGCAATATCTCCAAGCGCCAGTCGGCGACGGATTTCCACTTCTCGCGCATCGGCGGCACCTGCCCGCTCTGGAACGTGTACGAGGCATTCGCAAGTCCCGGCCGCATCCTCACGCAACTCGCGCGAATGCCGGACGAACGGACATATCTCTGGATCGCGCGTACGGTTTCACACAGGAACGGCGGATTTGGCTCGCTCAGCAAGACCTTCGCGGTCGCGCTTGGCTGCGACGCCACGCACGCCGAGGAGTTGGTCTATTCTCGTGGCGTCGATGTTCACAATCCAGCCTTTGCCACGCCAATTGGCATGGGATGCAAGGTGTGCGAACGTGCCGAGTGTCCACAACGCGCCTTCCCGGCGCTAGGACGTCCACTCATTGTCGATGAGAAGCGATCCGGGTTTGCTCCCTATGCCGCGTCCGCACCATGAGGCAAGCCTCAAGTGCTCGGTCGAGACAAAGGCGCACGACATTGCCACCGTCCGTCCCAGCGCAACCGAGGCCGAAATTGCTGAGTGGCGAAGCCGCGACGGCAGGGTGAGCCTGTCTAGCAGTGTTGGCATGCCGCTTCCGGCGGGCTAGGTTCGAGGCGAACCGCGCCGCCGGTCAGCAGTCGGAGGGTCGAATGAACCAAAGTGACTTCGAGAAAAAGCTGCGAGAAGACGGGTTCACCGAGGTCGAATTGCAAGAGCTCGCGCCGCGTCCCGGCAAGGGACGGCACAGGCATCTTTTCGAAATACGCGGACTGGTCATTTCGGGCCAGTTTGTCGTCAAGCAGAGCGGCGATCCCGTCATCTATGGTCCCGGGCAGATCTTCTCCGTGGCCGAGGGCGAATTGCACGACGAGTGGGTCGAAGCCGATGGCGCGCACATTCTCGTCGGCCGCAAGTTTTCGGACGCGAGCGCGAAGCCTGGACATTGAAGAATCGCCAAGGCGGCAATCCACCACTACCCGGTATTTGCGGCGAGCATATTCAATGCTGAAGGGCGCCATTATCCGATCAAGCGATCGAGATGGCCGCTTCGTGTATGCTGAGCTGCGATTCGGAAGCTGCGCCCTTGTGGCAAATCCACCCGCGCGCAGGAACCGGGGCAGAGAAACCCCCGCATTCCACAAAGATTCACCGCCGGTTCGTTAATCTGTCATTGACACTTTCGGGCGAATATCACCACATATGGGTGTCACGGTTCCGCTGGATCGCAAGATTTAGTGGCTAAGAGGGAAGCCGGTGAATCGCGTGTTCCACGCGAAAATCCGGCGCTGCCCCCGCAACTGTAAGCAGTGAGTTGCTCCCGATCGAAGTCACTGACGCCGCAACGCGTTGGGAAGACAGGGTGCGACCGCGACCTGCGAGCCAGGAGACCTGCCGCGACACCAAAAACGTCCACGGGCGGGGTGTCCGGCGGTCGCTCGCAGACCCATGCCGGTGCCCTGCCCCGGCAATTCATGCAGCGTCGCCTTCGGCATCCAGCCCCAACCACATCTACGGGGCCTTGAAGATGTCACTCTCTGTCGAACGCGAAGCCAAGCCAGCACCCATCATTCACTTTCGTCCTGAGTCCCTCGCCGCATCAGAGGCGCAGCCGCCGATGCAGGTGATCCGGCGTAACGGCACGGTATCGCGCTTCGACGCCGGCAAGATCTCGGTGGCGATGACCAAGGCGTTCCTGGCGGTCGAGGGACACACCGCCGCCGCCTCCCGCCGCGTGCATGAGATCGTCGAACAGCTCACGGCCGATGTCGTGACCGCGCTGTCGCGCCGCGCCAGCGAGGGCCGCACCTTCCATATCGAGGACGTGCAGGACCAGGTTGAACTCGCGCTGATGCGCAGCGAGCACCACAAGGTGGCGCGCGCCTATGTGCTGTATCGCGAAGAGCGCACGAGGCAGCGCGAAGAGGAAGCGGCCAAATCCGCCGTACGCGCCAGCGAGCCCGTGATCCACGTGACCCTGCCGAACGGCGCCAGGGCGCGGCTCGACAGCGCGCGGCTTGCACTGATCATCGGCGAAGCCTGCGCCGGGCTCGACGGTGTCGATGCCGCACCGGTCGTCGCGGAAACCCACCGCAACATCTATGACGGCATCAGCCAGGATGAACTGGCGCTGGCCTCGGTGATGGCTGCGCGCACGCTCGTTGAGCAGGAGCCGAACTACACCTATGTCAGCGCGCGGCTGCTGCTCGACAAGCTCCGCACGGAAGTGCTGTCCCATGTCGAAGGCAGCCCGACCAGCGCCTCGCAAGCCGACATGGCCGTGCGTTACGCCGAATACTTTCCGGCCTATATCAGGACCGGCATCGCCTCCGAACTGCTGGACCCCGAGCTTGGCCGCTTCGACCTCAAGCGGCTCGCCGCGGCGCTGAAGCCGGAGCGCGATCTGTCGTTCCAGTTCCTCGGACTGCAGACGCTGTACGACCGCTATTTCCTGCATGTGCGCGGCAGCCGGATCGAACTGCCGCAGGCCTTCTTCATGCGCGTCGCCATGGGCCTTGCGATGCGAGAGATCGACCGCGAAGGACGCGCGATCGAATTCTACGATCTGCTCTCCTCGTTCGACTTCATGGCCTCGACCCCGACCCTGTTCAATTCGGGAACGTTGCGGCCGCAGCTCTCGTCCTGCTTCCTGACGACAGTGGCCGACGATCTCGACGGCATCTTCAAGTCGATCAAGGACAATGCGCTGCTCGCCAAATATTCCGGCGGGCTCGGCAATGACTGGAGCCGCGTCCGCGGGCTCGGCGCCCACATCAAGGGTACCAATGGCGAAAGTCAGGGCGTGGTGCCCTTCCTGAAGGTCGCCAACGACACCGCGATCGCAGTCAACCAGGGCGGCAAGCGCAAGGGCGCGGTCTGCGCGTATCTCGAAACATGGCACATCGACATCGAGGAGTTCCTTGACCTGCGCAAGAACACCGGCGACGACCGCCGCCGCACCCATGACATGAATACCGCGAACTGGGTGCCAGACCTGTTCATGCAGCGCGTCGAATCCGACGGCGAGTGGACGCTGTTCTCGCCGGACGAAACGCCCGACCTGCATGATCTCTACGGCAAGGCGTTCGCCGAACGCTACGGCTACTATGAAGCGCTGGCCTCACGCGGCGAAATCCGCGTCTTCAAGCGCCTGCGCGCCGTCGACCTCTGGCGCAAGATGCTGACCATGCTGTTCGAGACCGGGCATCCCTGGATCACCTTCAAGGACCCCTGCAACATCCGCTCGCCACAGCGGCATGCCGGCGTGATCCACTCGTCCAATCTCTGCACCGAGATCACACTCAACACTTCGGACGACGAGACGGCGGTCTGCAATCTCGGCTCGATCAACCTCGCCAACCATATCCAGGACGGCGATCTGGCCGAGGCGCGGCTGAAAAAGACGGTGACGACGGCGATGCGCATGCTCGACAACGTCATCGACATCAATTTCTACACCATCCCGGAAGCCCGCCGCTCCAACCTGAGGCATCGCCCGGTTGGCCTCGGCCTGATGGGCTTTCAGGACGCCCTGCATCAGCTGCGTCTGGCAGCGGCCTCCGACGCCGCGATCGCCTTCGCCGACACCAGCATGGAGGCGATCTCCTATCACGCGATCTCGGCGTCGGTCGATCTGGCTGCCGAGCGTGGCCGCTATCCCTCATTCGAGGGCTCGCTGTGGAGCCAGGGCATTTTGCCGATCGATTCGATCGCACTGCTGGCGGACGCACGCGGCGATCTGTCGATGGATCGCACGGCCTCGCGAGACTGGAGCGCTCTGCGCGAGCGCGTGCGCAAAGTGGGCATGCGCAATTCCAACGTGATGGCGATCGCGCCGACGGCGACCATCTCAAACATCTGCGGCGTGGCGCAATCGATCGAGCCCGCCTACCAGAACCTCTATGTCAAATCCAACATGTCCGGCGACTTCACCGTGGTGAACGAGTACCTCGTCCGCGACCTCAAAGCCCGCGGCCTGTGGGACGAGGTGATGGTCAACGACCTCAAATATTTCGACGGCAGCGTCGGCGCCATCGACCGCATTCCTGACGACCTCAAGGCGCTCTATGCGACCGCTTTCGAAATCGACAGCGCCTGGCTGGTAGAGGCGGCCGCACGGCGGCAGAAGTGGATCGACCAGGCGCAATCGCTCAATCTCTACATCGCCAATCCCTCCGGCAAGAAGCTCGACGCGCTCTATCGCCTGGCATGGTCGCGCGGGCTGAAGACAACCTATTACCTGCGCTCGCGCAGCGCCACGCATGTGGAGAAATCCACGCTTAGGGGCACCGACGGCAAGCTCAATGCCGTCTCATCGGCCGCGCCGATGTCAGCCGCGCCCGATCTGTCGGGAGCCATCGCCTGCTCGATCGACAATCCCGACTGCGAAGCGTGCCAGTAAGGGCCAGCGAAGGAATATCAACATGCTCGACTGGTCCGAACCTTCCGCGCCCGCGCGCCAACTGCCCGCGCCGCCGGCGATTGCCCCCCTGCCCGCGCCGGAGGCCACCGGCCTCGGCGCGATCGACCGCCACGGCGGCCGCGTGTCGGTCGACGAAAAGCGAATGATCAACTGCCGCGCCGACGTCAATCAGCTGCTGCCGTTGAAATACAAATGGGCGTGGGAGAAATATCTCGCCGGCTGCAACAATCACTGGATGCCGACCGAGGTCTCCATGCAGGCGGATATTGCGTTATGGAAATCGCGCGACGGCCTGACCGAAGACGAGCGCCGCGCCATCAAGCGCAATCTCGGCTTCTTTGCCGCCTCGGAAAGCCTCGTCGCCAACAACATCGTGCTGGCGATCTACCGCCATTTGACCAATCCCGAATGCCGGCAGTAT
>Ga0081540_1004805_pt1 | contig 10181 bp, 11 predicted proteins | sample TabmetS2T1R1_FD_71024 | JGI IMG/M metagenome (GOLD analysis project Ga0081540, IMG submission 71024) | Tabebuia heterophylla rhizosphere microbial communities from the University of Puerto Rico - S2T1R1 | ecosystem: Host-associated > Plants > Roots > Rhizosphere ... | reverse complement strand
ACCGGCCCCGCCGCCGGCTCCGAGACCGGCTCCTGTGGTGGCTTCGAATTCGCCGATAGGCGTCTGGCTGACCGAAGAGAAGGAAGGCAAGGTCCGCATCGAGCAATGCGGATCCAACCTTTGCGGCTATTCCGTCGACAAGAAGACCAACCAGAATGGCGAGCAGGTGCTGATCAACATGAAGCCCGGCAAGGACAAATGGAGCGGACGCATCCTCGATCCCTCCACCGGCAGCACCTATGATTCCACCATCGCCATGAAGGGCACCGACAGCCTGCGCGTGCAGGGCTGCGCCTTCGGCGGCGTGTTCTGCGGCGGCCAGACCTGGACGCGGGTGAACTAGCCGCCCAATGTGACTTTCGTCATTGGAAAGGCCTCGTCCCGAAGGCGAGGCCTTTTTCCTGCGTGATAGCCATCACGGTCGTCGGGTTCCCGGCATGACACCTTACCCATCGAGGAACACTAATGGGGGAGGTGATGACCATGAGCGCATTTCGCAAAGCCAAGCTTGCCAGTCTGCTCCTTGCCGGCGTTTTGCTGGCGACGCCAGCTGCGGCTAGCGCAACATTCGACGGCCAGTGGAGCGTGCAGATCGCCTCGTCGAATTCCTCGTGCAGCAATGGCGCGTCGGTTTCGATCGGCATCAGCAACGGTCAGGTAGCTTCCAACACTGCCAGCGTATCGGCGTCGGGGCGCGTTGCCGACGCCGGCATCATCAGCGTGACCCTGAGCTCAGGCATCAAGCGCGCGGTCGGTTTCGGCCGGCTGAGCGGCTCGTCCGGTTCCGGCACCTGGCGCGCGGCGATGTGCTCGGGCACATGGACCGCGCAGCGCAACTGACGACGTCGATCTTGCGATCAGGCTGACGGCGCGACGTTGTACTCGGCGTCGGCGACGTGCTCCATCCAGGTGACGTAGCTGCCGTCGAGCGCTTCCTGCATGGCGATGTGGGTCATCGCGTTGTTAGGCGCGGCGCCGTGCCAGTGCTTCTCACCCGGCGGAATCCAGACCACGTCGCCGGGCCGGATTTCCCGCACCGGGCCGCCCTTGGCCTGCACGCGGCCAACGCCTGAAATCACGTACAGCGTCTGGCCGAGCGGATGCGTGTGCCAGGCCGTTCGTGCGCCGGGCTCGAACGAGACGCGGTTGCAGGCCAGCCGCGCCGGCGCTTCGGTCTGGATGATCGGATCCTGCAGCACCGTGCCGGTGAAGGATTCCTTCGGGGCCCGGCGAGTCGGCCGGGTGCCGGCGAGATGAATTTGCATGGGCTTTCCTCTTCCTGTTGCTGTTATTTCTTGCTTGCCGCGTAGCGCGCCTTGGTCTCGGCGTTCATGGGATAGAGGCCCGGCAGCGCCGCGCCGTTGTTCACCTCGTTGACGATCCAGGCTTCCATCCGCTCCTGCTCGGGTCCTTCGGCCAGGATGTGATCAAGCTGCGCCTGCGGGATCAGCACCGCACCATCCTGGTCGGCGACCACGATGTCATTGGGAAATACGGCGACGCCGCCGCAGCCGATCGGCTCGCCCCAGCCGACGAATGTCAGGCCCGCGACCGACGGCGGCGCGGCGTAGCCGTCGCACCACACCGGAAGATTGGTGCCCAGCACGCCTTCGACGTCGCGCACGACGCCGTCGGTGACCAGCGCGGTGACGCCGCGCTTGACCATGCGCGCGCAGAGGATGTCACCGAAGATGCCGGCATCGGTGATGCCCATGGCATCGACCACGGCAATGCAGCCGGCAGGCATGGCCTCGATCGCGGTGCGGGTCGAAATCGGCGACGACCAGGATTCGGGCGTTGCGAGATCCTCCCGCGCGGGCACGAAGCGCAGGGTGAAGGCCGGGCCTACCAGGCGCTTCTGTCCTGGATGCAGCGGCTTGGTACCGCGCATCCAGACATTCCGCAGGCCTTTCTTGAGCAGCACGGTCGTGATGGTGGCGGTGGAGATATTGGAAAGCGTGGCGATCTGCTCGGGGGACAGGGACATCGAAAAGACAGGCTCCGGTGGGAAAGTTTGCTGGCGCATCTTGCGGGGAAGAGGCCATGCGTCAAGGGCCGGTCGATCAACCCTGCTTATCGCTGGCGCGTGGTTTAATTTATTGAAGTTGCGAGAACTATTTCGCAGGCCGAATTCCACTTGGGAATGAAACGCGCTAGCTTGCGAGGCGAAAGTCCCGGAAGGCCATGGCCGTAACGACAACCCTCCCCCGCCTCCTGCCGAGCGGCGACAGCGCCATTACGGTGGAGTATTCCCGCGACATCGACGATGGCGCCAACCGCAGCGTGCTCGCACTCGACCGCTCGCTGTCGCGGGCGCCGATCGCTGGTGTAACCGAGGCGGTGCCGACCTATCGCTCGCTGCTGGTGCATTACGATCCCGTGCAGATTGATTTCAACACGCTGAGCGAGCGGCTGCTCGCGCTGGCCAAATCGCCGGGTGAGGCAACCGCCAGCGCGCGGCGATGGCGCATCCCCGTTGCCTATGGCGGCGAGCACGGCATCGATCTGGAGGATGTGGCGAAGGCGCTCAACTCCACGCCCGACGACATCGTCGCGAGGCACGTCGCGGGCAATTATCGCGTCGCCATGATCGGCTTCACGCCGGGCTGGTCCTATCTCAGTGGCCTGGAGAAATCGCTGCACATGCCGCGGCGGCAGAATCCGCGGCTGCTGACGCCGGCCGGCACCATCTCCATCGGCGGCGTGCAGACCGGCGTGCAGTGCCTTGCCGGGCCCAGCGGCTGGCATCTCCTCGGACGCACGCCGGTGCGCACCTACCAGCTTCACCGCGATCCCACCTTCCTGCTCGAACCCGGCGATGACGTCACATTTTCCCGCATCGACGCCAAAACCTTCGCGGAGCAGGACCGCGCCGCGGAGGCGGGCGAAATCGTTGCCGAGCTGGTTGCCTGATGCCAAAGCTCGTCATCGCCTCGATTGGTCCTGCAAGCTCGATCCAGGACGGCGGACGTCCGGGATCGCAGCGCTATGGCCTCGTGCCGAGCGGCGCGATGGATCGCCTCGGCCTTGCCGCTGCCAATACGCTGGTCGGCAACGCGGTGTTTGCGGCAGCCATTGAGATCGGGCCATTCGGCGCAAGCTTCACCGCTCGCGGCGGGCCGGTGCGTGTGGCGCTGGCGGGCGCACAGCGCAATGCCGACATTGCCAAGCGTCCGGTTGCCTCCGACAGCTCGATGACGCTGGCCGATGGCGAGACGCTGACGCTAGGTTTTGCGCGAAGCGGCTCGTTCAGCTACCTCGCGATCGAAGGGGGCATTCCGGGCGAGCCGATGTTCGGCAGCCTCTCGGTGAACGCGCGCGCCGGTCTGGGCAGTCCCTACCCGCGCCCGCTGCAGGCCGGCGATGAATTGCAGGTCGCAGCCGCAAGCGGCGCGCCGGAGCGCCGCATCGAATCGCCGGCCGCATCCGACGCCCCGATCCGCATTGTGTTCGGACCGCAGGACGACGAGTTCTCGGACGAAGCGAAGGCGCTGTTCGTCGGCAGCGACTGGAAAATCTCCGCAACCAGCGACCGCATGGGTTACCGGCTCGAGGGTCCCGTCATCAAGCATTTGCACGGCCACAACATCGTTTCCGACGGCACCGTGAACGGCAGCATCCAGGTGCCCGGCAACGGCCAGCCGATCGTGCTGATGCCGGACCGCGGCACCAGCGGTGGCTATCCCAAGATCGCCACTGTGATCTCGGCCGATTTCGGCCGCTTCGCCCAGATATCCGCCGGCCGCAGTTTCCGCTTCAAGTCGGTCAGCATGGCGGAAGCGCAGGCCGAGGCAAAAAAGTTCGCGGAACTCGTGCGCACCCTGCCCGACCGGCTGCGTGCCGACGGCGCCGAATTCAACATCGAGGCACTGGCCGGTGCTAACGTGGCAGGCCACGCTGTCAGCGCGGTGGACGCCGGAACCTGGCATCCATTTGCCCATTCAGAAAGCGAGCAAGCACCATGAAGACAGTCGATCTCAACTGCGATCTCGGCGAGGGTTTTGGCGCCTGGGAGATGGGCAATGATCCCGCCATGATCGAGCTTGCGACCTCGGTCAACATCGCCTGCGGCTTCCATGCCGGCGATCCCGACATCATGCGCAAGACAGTCGAGCTTGCGAAAGCGCGCGGCGTCGGCGTCGGCGCACACCCCGGATATCGGGACCTGCACGGCTTTGGCCGGCGGCCGATGCCGGGCCTGACATCACGGGAGATCGAGAACCTGGTCGCCTACCAGATCGGCGCGCTGCAGGCGATCGCGACCGCGGCCGGCTACAAGGTCACCCACGTCAAGGCGCATGGCGCGATCTCCAATGTCGCCTGCGAGGACGCCACGACGGCAAAGGCGATCGCTGATGGCATCAAGGCGGTCGATCCCAACCTGATCTTCGTGGTGCTGGCCAATTCGAAGCTCGTGAAGGCGGGCGAAGACGCCAACCTGCCGATGGTGCACGAAGTCTTCGCCGATCGCGCCTATGAGGACGACGGCAATCTGGTGTCGCGCAAAAAGCCCGGCGCGGTGCTGCACGACCCCAAGACGATTGCTGACCGCGTGGTACGGATGGTGCAGGACGGCGCGGTCGTTTCCGTCACCGGCAAGGTGATCAAGATGCGCACCGACACGGTCTGCATCCACGGCGACACGCACGGTGCGGTCGAGATCGCGCGCGGCGTGCGCGCAGCGTTGAAGGCGGCCGGAATCGAGGTTGCGCCGTTCAAGAAACCAAATTGAATCTGCGGCTACTGATCGCCGGAAGAGATTGGAATGATGGCCGTCGCCGGAATTTTCCGGCGGCGGATTTTTGCGTCAGAACGGATGCACCGAAAGCGAGCCGATCACGACGGCGGCGATGAGTGCCAGCGAGCTGTAGATCGCAATCGTGTGCAGCCGCTGCTCCGTCCTCGAGGATACGGAGCGCGCACGGAAATGGAGGCGGGCTTCCGCCGATAATTGCTGCATGGTCGATCTCCAACGCTGCATGTGCGTCATATGGAAGATCGAAAGACCGCGGATGCAATATGCTCGCGAAAATAGTGATAATGACGTTTCGCGAGCTCCCGTTTCAGTGAAACCTTTCTGCCGTTCGGAGTCGGTCGAGAATATTGTTCGGCCGGATTGGGACCGGATTGGCCCTATCGCCAGCCGATTCCGCGGGAACCGCCTCAGGCCTTTCGATGCCTAATGGTAAACGCCGCCAGATGGCCCGCGATATCGTCGGGATTGAACGGCGGCCCCGCGAAGGCTCCGATCGCGTCAGAAGCTTGCGTGGTTGGCGCGCTGCGTCCCAGCGCCTTGTCATAGAGATCAGGCCGGAACACGCCCATCGCGGTTTTCAGCGCCTCCGGGCTCATCGCCGTCTGCCCCCAGCGCACCATCTGGGCATAGAGCCAGGCAGCCTGCACCGGCTCTGGCCGCGCGGCGCCTTCCCGTCCCACCAGCAGATAGCGTCCGCTCTCGCGCATCGTGCCATCAGGCGAGATTTTCAGACGGCCGACCAGTGTGCGCTGGATCACCTCAGCGTCCACGCCGATGCGCTCGGGCTGGGCAAGAATGCGCGCGACCTCCGCACGGTTCTCCGGCTGCTCGATGAATTCTGCCGCGCGCGCCGCGGCGCGAACCAGTGCGGCAAGAACATCCGGATTCTTCTCCGACCAGTTCTGGCGCACGGCGAGCACCTTCTCCACCGCCCGCACCAGGATGTCGGCCACGAAATGCAGGATGTGGCCGATACCCAAATCGACCGCGACGGAATTCCAGGGCGCGCCGACGCAGAATGCATCGACCTGCCCGCTGGCGAGGCTGTCGACCATGTAGGGCGGCGGCAGCACCACCAGCCGCACATCCTCGTCGGGATCGACGCCGCCGGCCGCCATCCAGAACCGCAGCTGATAATTGTGGGTGGAGAACGGAAACGTCATGCCGAAGGTCAGCGGCTCGGCGCCAGCCTTCTTGCGGTTGGCGACCACGCGCGCAAGCGCGACAGCGGTCGCCATCGCATCGAAACGGTCGCCCTCGATTTCGCCCATGATCGCCGCATGCAGCGCCGGAGACACGGTGATTGCGTTACCGTTCAGGCCAAGATTGAAGGGCGCGGCGATCGGCACCTTGATATGGCCAAGCCCGAGGCTGGAGGCGATCGCGACGGGTGCAAGCAGATGTGCAGCATCGAACAGGCCGATGTTGAGCTTGTCGCGCACGTTCGACCACGACACTTCCCGCACCAGCGTGACGTCGAGGCCCTCGGCCTTGGCGAAACCCTTGTCCACCGCGACGATCAGGGCGGCTGCGTCGACCAGCGGAATAAAGCCGATACGAAGGGGCTCGCTCATTTCAGCATCTCCGACGCGGTGATGATCGACTGGGCGATCTCGCTTATTTTCTTTTTCTCGCGCATCGCGGTGGAGCGCAGCAGCACATAGGCCTCGTCCTCGGTGAGGCCCTTCACCTTCATCAGGATGCCCTTGGCGCGGTCGATCACCTTGCGGTCCTCCAGCGCGGATTTGGTGCGGTCGAGTTCGTCCTGCAGCTTGGCGAAGGCGTTGAAGCGGGAGATGCAGAGATCGAGGATCGGCTTGATCCGCTCCTTCTTCAGCCCGTCGACGATATAGGCCGATACCCCGGCCTCGACGGAGGCCTGGATCGAGGCGGCATCGCTCTGGTCCACGAACATGGCGATCGGCCGGCGCACCGCCCGGCTGACCTGGAACATCTGTTCCAGGACGTCGCGGCTCGGGTTTTCGAGGTCGATCAGGATGACATCGGGGTCAACAGCGAAAATCTGGGCCAAAAGGCTCTGCATTTCGCTGATGTGGACGACGCCGGTAAACCCCGCCTCCCGCAACCCCTCCTCCAGGATCGCAGCACGGATCGGGCTCTCGTCAACAATGACGATTTTCGGAGACGATTCGGCGCTCATCGTTCACTCATAACCCGGCACGACATGCATACCTCACGCCAAAGGCGACCGCAAAGCCTTGTATTTGCGACGGAATGGGACTAGCTCCAGCCCGTCAATCAGGAAATTTGGATAGAGATGAGCGAGGCCGCCGCGCCCAAAGTCAGCTTTGTTTCGCTTGGGTGCCCCAAGGCGCTGGTGGATTCCGAGCGGATCATCACCCGCCTGCGCGCCGAGGGTTATGAGCTCGCGCGCAAGCACGACGGTGCCGACCTTGTCATCGTCAATACCTGCGGCTTCCTCGACAGCGCCAAGAAGGAATCGCTCTCTGCCATCGGCGAGGCCATGGCGGAGAACGGCAAGGTCATCGTGACCGGCTGCATGGGCGCCGAGCCCGAGCAGATCGAGGCCGCCTATCCCGGCGTGCTCTCCATCACCGGACCGCAGCAATATGAGAGCGTGCTGGAAGCCGTGCACCGCGCGGCGCCGCCGGCGCACAATCCGCATCTCGATTTGGTGCCGCCGCAGGGCATCAAGCTGACGCCGCGCCACTACGCCTATTTGAAGATTTCCGAAGGCTGCAACAACCGCTGCAGCTTCTGCATCATCCCGAAGCTGCGCGGAGACCTCGTCTCGCGCCCGGCCAATGACGTGCTGCGCGAAGCCGAGCGGCTGGTGAAGGCAGGCGTCAAGGAGCTGATGGTGATCTCGCAGGACACCTCCGCCTATGGCGTCGACATCAAATATGCCGCCAGCAAGTGGGGGGATCGCGAGGTCCGCGCGAGGTTCTTCGATCTGACGAAAGAGCTCGGCGAGCTCGGCGCCTGGGTACGGCTGCAATATGTCTACCCCTATCCACACGTTGATGAGGTCATCGGATTGATGACCGAGGGCAAGGTGCTGCCCTATCTCGACATCCCCTTCCAGCATGCGAGCCCCGAGGTGCTGAAGGCGATGAAGCGGCCGGCGGCGCAGGAGAAGACGCTGGCGCGCATCAAGGCATGGCGCGAGGCCTGCCCCGAACTGACGCTGCGCTCGACGTTCATCGTCGGCTTTCCCGGCGAGACCGATTCCGATTTCGCTTATCTGCTCGACTGGCTGGAGGAAGCGGAGATCGATCGGCTCGGCTGCTTCAAATACGAGCCGGTCGCCGGCGCTAGCTCCAACGCGATCGGCAATCCCGTGCCCGAAGAGCTCAAGCAGGAACGCTGGAACGCGCTGATGGCGCGGCAGCGCAAGATCTCCGCGCGCCGGCTCAAGCGCAAGGTCGGCACCCGGCAGCAGGTGATCGTCGACGAGGTCGGCCCAACGGTGGCAAAGGGTCGGTCAAAGGCCGACGCACCGGAGATCGACGGCGCCGTTTACCTGTCGAGCCGCCGGCCGCTGAAGGTCGGCGAGATTGTCACCGCCAGAATCGAGCGCGCCGACGAATACGACCTGCATGGCAGCGTCGCTGGTTTTTAGGCGGTTTAGCAGCCCGTGATCCGTCCCGGACTATAGCCCTTGTCCGCCGGTTCCGGTGTAGGTCGCGTTGGTGTCATTGCCCCACGCGCCGCCGCCATGAATGCCTGCGAAGGCGCCTTGCCATGGGGCCGACGTGCTGCCTGGCAAGAAGTGCCAACTGATGCCGACCGTCGCAGTCTGGAAGCGGTTGTTAGCGTTCGAACTGAATGCGATCTGGACCGGACCCGCCGGTGTCGAGCCTGCAAGCCCGATGCTACCGAGATCGACGTAGAGATACTGGAATCCGACGCTCAGGTTGGGAAGCACCATGTATTTGAAGCCGCCGCCCGCGGTCCATCCGGTCTTTACGTCAGATATCTGTCCAGTCAGGGACAAACCGGCCGTGCGGTAGAGGGTGTTCAGGCTGGCGTGACCATAGGCAAAGCCAGCGGTTCCATAGAGCAACCATGGCCCACTGGCGACGCCGAGCTGGCCCCGCAGCGTGCCGTACCAGTCGACCAGCGAGGTCGTGTTCGCAAGATCAGTCGGAAGGACGAAGAAGTTCTGGGGCGGATAGCTCAGCGGGGCGTTGACCGAGGTCTTCAACTGCGTTGCCTGCAGGTCAGTCGCAAAGCCGAAAACCGCAGCACCTTGCTGCCAATTGTAACCCGCGTGCCCACCGGCCACCCAGCTGCTGGCATTGGCCGAACTGCTTCCGGAGCCGGGCCGGATCGGGGGCAGACCCGCAAACGCCTCGCTGCAGAAGAGGATCATCGTGACGGCGAAAGCTGCCAACCCGATCGCTCGCGGGAAGAAAAAAGTGACATCAGCCCATCCCCACGGCGGCGGCCTAACCGCGCCGCGCCTACCGAGTCGCACCGTAGGGTTGGCGGTTCCCGTGTGCAATGTCCCCACCGGGGCCGCGCTTGGCCCGCCCGGTACGCTCCCCGCGCTCCTCCTGCTATATCCGTGAAAATACTGGTGTAATCTGCTGTTGCTGAAAAAGCTCAGCGTTCCCCTATTCGCTCCGCCGTGCGCAGCGCAAGCGCCTGGATGGTAAGCGACGGCGCCTCGCCTCCTCCTGAGGACGGAAAGACACTGGCGTCGGCGATCCAGAGGTTGCGCCAGCGGTGGCTGCAGCCGAGGGCATCCACAACCGAATTGCTGGGGTCGTTACCCATCCGGCACGTGCCAAATACATGGGTTGCGGAAAACCAGTCCCAACTTGAATAGGTTTCGTAAATCCTGTCGGCACCGCTGGCGGCGAGCAGCTCGTGCGATTTCTTTGCCATGAAACGGAGGCGGGCAACGTCGCCACCCTCGAGCGCTGAAGCGATGCGTGCGAGCGGCATTCCGAACCGGTCGCGCAGCGTTGGATCGAGATCGACGCGGCTGTTTCGATTGGGCAGTCTTTCGCCGATCGCGCCGACATGCAACGCATGCCCCCAGTGCCGTCGCACCAATTGGGCATGCGCTGCCCCCCACCCGGGAATTGCGCGCAACGCGAAGGCGGCAAGGCCGCCGGTCTCGCTCTCGCCGGCCGCGTTGTGGAAGCGGCAGCCGCCGATCACCCCGGAGATGGCATCGGGCGCATTGAAGTCCCACGAGATGGCGTCGCTCGGCAAACCCCGTCGTCCGTGCTGCGGCTCGGGATGCAGCGCCCCGACGACGGTGAACAGCGTGTCCATGAAGTTTTGACCGACCTCGCCGCTCTCGTTGGCAAGACCGTCCGAGGCGAGCAGCAGGCGCGGTGTCTCGACCGCCCCACATGCAAGCACGAGATTGGTACAGGCGATGCGCTCGATGCTGCCGTCGGCACGTCCGATCAGGACGGCGGCGACA
>Ga0081540_1004804_pt1 | contig 10182 bp, 8 predicted proteins | sample TabmetS2T1R1_FD_71024 | JGI IMG/M metagenome (GOLD analysis project Ga0081540, IMG submission 71024) | Tabebuia heterophylla rhizosphere microbial communities from the University of Puerto Rico - S2T1R1 | ecosystem: Host-associated > Plants > Roots > Rhizosphere ... | reverse complement strand
CATATCGGACAGGTGTTTCCCTTGGCGGAAACCGCTCAGGCGATCGTGTTGCTGGAGTCGCGCAAGGCGGTTGGGAAGATCATCATCAGGCCTTGAATTACGCGAAATTCGAGCGGACACGCGCACCTTCATCATCCGCCGCGATGACGGCGCGTAAAAAAGCCGGCGTTTGCGACGCCGGCTGAAAGTTTGGCAAAGTGGGGAGGTTGGAAGGTGCGATCAGCGCCAGCCGATGCTGGAAAGGAAATCATCGCGGGTGCGCATCCCATAGCGGCGCAGATCCTTAAAGAATTGCCGACGCTTCGATTCGGTGGAGAGATCGATATTGCGCATCCAACGCGGCGGATGGCGCCAGTCAACGTGGGCGAGCAGCTGGCGCTTGCTAATCGGTGCATCCGGGAGCCAGTCGCTGCCTCTGGCAAAGACCCTGGACAGGCGCCGACGCGACGGCATCACGTCATACATCCAATCGCGCGCGTCATGCACCCAATCGCGCGTCGTGGAATAGTCGGGGAGATAGGCGCTGGCACGGTGACCGTAATCCTCAGCGGTGTCGCGGACCTCGGGCCACCACCGGTTGAAGCGGCGATTGGCGGTATCGAGCCAGCGCTGGGTCATCGTGCGCTTCTCATCCTCCGAGAGAGCGCGCAAGACCAATAGCACAGTGAGGGCGCCGAGCCCGATCGGCAGCCAGGGGCTGATGCGGCCTTGACCGGAATAGCTCACCTGAGACGTGGCGCCGTTGCGATATGCGTTGTTCCTGGCGCTGGCCTTGCCGGTACGTGGGTTGCGCGGCTCATCCAGAGACATCACCTTGGATTTCATTGTCACCTCCGAAAGACTGGGTGGCGAAAAACCGGTTCGGTTTGCCTGAATTCGATACGGGATAAAGCCGTCAGCCAGCCGACAGTTCCATGCGGGGCAAACAGAAAGCGCCGGAGCGGTGAGCCCCAGCGCTTTTGAAGAGAAATGAAGCTGCGGCGACTCAGCTCGCCTGAGCCTGCTCGCTGGCCGGGATCTCCTTGCCGGTGGTCTGGTCGACGACCTTCATCGACAGACGCACCTTGCCGCGATCATCGAAGCCGAGCAGTTTGACGTATACTTCCTGGCCTTCCTTAACGACGTCCTTCACCTGCTTCGGGCGCCCAGGCGCAAGCTGGGAAACATGGACGAGACCGTCCTTAGAACCGAAGAAGTTCACAAACGCGCCGAATTCGACGATTTTCACCACCTTGCCCTTGTAGATCTCCCCGATCTCCGGCTCGGACGCGATGGACTTGATGCGGAAAATCGCATCTTCGATCGACTTGGCGTTGGCGGCTGCAACCTTCACCGTGCCATCGTCGTTGATGTCGATCTTGGCGCCAGTTTCCTCGACGATTCCGCGGATCACCGAGCCGCCGGAGCCGATCACCTCGCGGATCTTGTCGGTCGGGATGGTGATCATCTCGATGCGCGGCGCGAACTCGCCGAGCTGCGAGCGTGCTGCGCCGAGAGCCTTGCCCATCTCGCCGAGGATATGCATCCGGCCTTCGCGCGCCTGTTCGAGCGCGACCTTCATGATCTCGGTGGTAATGCCGGTGATCTTGATGTCCATCTGCAGCGAGGTGACGCCCTCCGAGGTGCCTGCCACCTTGAAATCCATATCACCGAGATGGTCCTCATCACCGATGATGTCGGAGAGTACGGCGAACTGGTCGTCCTCCTTGATCAGACCCATGGCGATACCGGCAACCGGGCGCTTCAGCGGCACGCCGGCGTCCATCAGCGCGAGCGAGGAGCCGCAGACCGTCGCCATCGACGACGAGCCATTCGACTCGGTGATCTCGGAGACGACGCGGATGGTGTAAGGGAACTGCTCGCTGGTGGGCAGCATCGGGTGCACCGCACGCCAGGCCAGCTTGCCATGGCCGATCTCGCGGCGGCCGGGCGAACCCATGCGACCGGTCTCGCCGACCGAATAGGGCGGGAAATTATAGTGGAGCAGGAAGGTTTCCTTGTAGGTGCCCTCCAGCGCGTCGATCCACTGCTCATCCTCGCCGGTGCCGAGGGTGGCGACGCACAGCGCCTGGGTCTCGCCGCGTGTGAACAGCGCCGAGCCGTGCGTGCGCGGCAGCACGCCAACCTCGCAGACGATCGGGCGGACAGTCTTGAGATCGCGCCCGTCGATGCGCTTGCCGGTTTTTAGCGTATTGTCGCGCATGACGCTGGCTTCGAGGTCCTTGAGGACGCCACCGAGCTCGGCGGTGAGCGTTGCCTCGCTGCCTTCGGGGGCCAGTTCAGCCAGCACCTTGGTCTTGATCTCGGCGACCTTCTCCTGGCGCGGCTGCTTCTCGGCGATCTGATAGGCCTTCTTGAGGTCCTTCTCAGCCAGCTTCTTAACCTTGGCAATCGCTTCCGAGACTTTCGGCTGGAAATCCCAGGGCTCCTTGGCCGCGTGCTCGGCAAGACGGATGATGGCCTCGATGATCGGCTGGAACGCCTCATGGCCGAAGGTCACCGCGCCGAGCATGGTTTCCTCGGACAGCTCCTGCGCTTCCGATTCCACCATCAGCACGGCATCGCCGGTGCCGGCTACGACGAGATCGAGCTTGGAGTCCTTCGACTGGTCGATCGTCGGGTTCAACACATACTGGTCATCGATGTAGCCGACCCGAGCGGCCCCGATCGGGCCCATGAACGGAATGCCGGACAGCGTCAGCGCGGCGGAGGCGGCGACCAGAGCGACGACGTCGGGATCGTTTTCGATGTCATGCGAGAGCACGGTGACGATCACCTGCACCTCGTTCTTGAACCCTTCGGCGAACAGCGGCCGGATGGGGCGGTCGATCAGCCGGGAGACCAGCGTCTCCTTCTCGGAGGGACGGCCCTCGCGCTTGAAATAACCGCCGGGAATCTTGCCAGCGGCATAGGTCTTTTCCTGGTAGTTCACGGTGAGGGGAAAGAAATCCTGTCCCGCCTTTGGTTCGCGGTCGGCGACGACGGTGGCGAGTACGGACGTCTCGCCATATTGCGCCAGCACCGCGGCGGTTGCCTGACGGGCGATGCGGCCAGTTTCGAATTTGAGCGGGCGTCCTGCCCAGGTAATTTCTTCCCGATGTATTTCGAACATCTCTAATAAGTCCAATGGTTCGTGCCGACGCGGGATGCGCCGGTAGTGCTTTCATTCGTTGGGTGCGGAAGTAGCCTTAGCGCAAAACGCGGGCCGGGAACAGAGTCGTTACAGGATTTTACCTGAAACTGTTCGGCGCAACGGCGCGGCATATTCGTGCGAGAGGTAAGCCGGTCGTGTTTTGCCATATCACGACGCGGCTTTAGCCAAGCGGCTTCTGTCAGCTTCGCGCCAGATTGCCTCAATGATCTGACGGCACAATTTAGCGAACGCGCCGTGACGGCGCATCGAAAAAGACGCCGCCCTTCAGGTTGAGCCGAGGCGATGTTGAGGCCGTAAACTGCAGCCTTATCAGCGACGGAGGCCGAGGCGCTCGATCAGCGTGCGGTAGCGCTGCTCGTCCTTCGTCTTGAGATAATCCAGCAGGCGGCGGCGTTGGCTGACCATCTTCAGCAGCCCACGGCGCGAATGGTTGTCCGCCTTGTGGGTCTTGAAGTGCTCGGTCAGGTTAGTAATGCGCTGGGTCAGGATCGCCACCTGCACGTCCGGCGAGCCGGTGTCGCCGGATTTGGTGGCGTATTCGGTGATAAGTTCCTGCTTCCGCTCCGCGGTAATCGACATCGGTCATCTCTCTTTCTAATGGACTGCGGCTACAGCGGCAGATTGAAGACCCGTGTGGGCCTCAGCTCGCCGCGTTCCACCTCGCCGAGCGCGACAAGCATGCCGCGCGAGGTGGCGTAGATCAGTCCGCTGTGGATGGGAGCGTCGCGTCCGCGAAGGATGATCGACTTGCCCCGTTTCAACTCAGCCGCGTCGGAACCGCTGACGGCCAGCGCCGGGATGCCGTCCAGCGCGGTCTCAACGGGCCTGAGCGTTCGCATGAGCGCATCGCGGCCGTCGGCACTATTGCTCATCTCATTCAGCGTTTCCAGCAGAATCGCCTGAGATTCCTCTAATGGCCCGACCCGTGTGCGGCGCAGCTTGGCGACATGGCCGAAGCATCCGAGCAGCCGGCCGATATCGCGCGCCACAGCACGGACATAGGTGCCTTTGCCGCATTCCGCTTCGAACAGACAAGCGTCCACGTCGGAAACATCGACGATATCGAGGCGCGTGATTTCCACGGCGCGCGGAGCAATGTCGAACTCCTCACCGTCGCGGGCGAGGTCATAAGCACGCTCGCCTCCGATTTTGATCGCGGAATAGCGGGGTGGGGTCTGCATCACGGTGCCGCGGAACTGCGGCAATAGCGATTCGATGGCCTCGCGTGTGGGTCGTTCGCCGCTCTGCTTCGTGGTCTGGCCTTCGGCGTCGTCGGTGTCTGTCTCGGCGCCCCAGCGCACCAGGAAGCGATAGCCCTTCGCGCTGTCCATCACGTGCGGAATGGTCTTGGTCGCCTCGCCGAATGCGATCGGCAATACGCCGGTCGCCAGAGGATCGAGCGTGCCCGCATGCCCGGCTTTCTCGGCGTCGAACAGCCGCTTCACCTTGTTCAGCGCATGGGTGGAGGTCATGCTCTGCGGCTTATCGAGAATCAGCCAGCCATGAACAGGGGTGCCTTTGCGACGGCCCATGCGTCTTTGCTCCGAAGGCTGTTGTTGCAATCAGTCCAGGTCCCGCGACACCGTCGGCGAACGGAGCAGGGCATCGATCCTTTCCGCCTCGTCGAAGGTCTCGTCAAGACGGAAGGCGAGATCGGGCATGAATTTCAGATCGACGCGCCTCGCGACCTCACCGCGCAAAAAACGCGAATGGCGGCTCAGCGCTTTAATGATGCCGGCGCCATCATCGTCACTCCCGAACGGGCGGGCATAGACCGTGGCGTGACGCAGGTCGGGGCTCACCTTCACTTCGGTCACGGTAATGTAGCGGCCCTGAAGGTCGGGATCGGCGATGTCGGCGCGGGTGAAGATCTCTGCCAGCGCGTGGCGCAGCATTTCACCGACGCGAAGCTGGCGTTGCGATGGTCCCTTGACCTGCTGACGTACCATTGTCCTGTCCTCCTTGCACAGTGGTGCAAAGATCTCTGTCGAAAGTCCGCGCGAACAGGGATCCAGCGCTCCCCAGCGCGTTCGTTGTGTTACTGGACCTGCGTTTCCACGCGGATTTCATCTCTCGTGACGTTACCTCGTCCTCTCCTAGGCAAGTACGCCAATGCGATGGCCATAGGCGGCAAGTGCGAGGGCAGCGGTGCTGACGATTGCGGCATTCCATGCCTTTTGCCAGCGACGCGGATCTATCTCCTCCGGACGGAGCCGGGGGGCGAGCAAGGCATAGTAGACCGCCTGGAATGTCAGGCCCGCGCCGAGCAGCCAGACGGCCCAGCCGCTCCTCAGGACCAAGGCAAGCCCCGCCCCGCCATAGACGAGCGCCGAGCTGGACATGTACCAGATGCGATTGCGGTCGGGTTCGGGCTTGCCACTCAGCCTTTCGAGGGCGCGGTCCAGAAACCACTCGGCACGGGCACGCCGCAGCACCATCGCTGCGGTAAACATATAGAACAACCCCAGTGCCGTCAGGATTACAGTCATTGCGGATCGGCAGCCAAAGCGTAATCCGAAATGGAGCAACCAGTGGCATTAGCGAAATCCCGGCGCGGGCGAAGGGCCTGTACTCCGCAACGATTCCGGCATTTACCCGGTCCGCACGCCTGCGGGGATTCCCACCGAATATGCCACGAAGGACTGTGCCCGCTCCAATCCAAGTGATCTCGCATCAGAGCGTGCGCTTAACCTCTTCGACGCGGAAGCACTCGATGACGTCGCCCTTGCGCATGTCGTGATAATTTTCGAAGGCCATGCCGCATTCCTGCCCAGCCTGGACTTCGCGCACCTCGTCTTTGAAGCGCTTGAGTGTCGACAGCTTGCCTTCGTGGATGACGACGTTGTCGCGGATGAGCCGGACATTGGCGCCGCGCTCCACACGGCCGTCGGTGACACGGCAGCCCGCGACATTGCCGACCTTGGAGATGTTGAACACTTCGAGCACTTCGGCAGTGCCGAGGAAGGTCTCGCGCAACAGCGGCGACAGAAGGCCGGACATGGCTTGCCTGATGTCGTCGACGAGATCGTAGATCACGTTGTAATAGCGGATCTCGATGCCGCCGCGCTCGGCCAGCTGTTTGGCCTGGGCGTTGGCACGGACGTTGAAGCCGACGATGGCGGCATTCGAGGCCGTCGCCAGCGAGACGTCCGATTCGGTGATGCCGCCGACGGCGACATGAACCAGCCGCGCGCCGACTTCTTCATTGCCGAGCTTTTCGAGCGCAGCCGAGATCGCCTCGACTGAACCCTGCACGTCGCCTTTGATGATCAGCGGGAATTCCTTGCGGCCCGCCTGACCAAGCTGGCTCATCATCTGCTCAAGCGAGGATCGGCTGCCAGCACCGCCAGCCTTCAGATCGCGCAGCTTGCGGACGCGGTATTCGGTCAGCTCGCGGGCGCGGGCTTCCGATTCCACTACCGCGAATTGGTCGCCTGCCTCTGGCGCACTGTCGAAACCAAGGATTTCCACTGGTACCGACGGCCCCGCCGAGGTGACGTGCTCACCCTTGTCGTTGATCAGAGCGCGCACACGGCCCCAAGCCCTACCCGCCACAACGAGCTGCCCGACCGTCAGCGTGCCGCGCTGGACGAGCACCGTGCCGACTGGTCCGCGACCACGCTCAAGCTTGGCCTCGATGACCACACCTTCAGCGGCGCGGTCTGGATTGGCCTTGAGTTCGAGCACCTCAGCCTGCAGGTGGATCGCTTCGAGCAGCTTGTCGAGACCGGTGCCGTTCTTCGCCGACACCTCGACCTCGAGCGTGTCGCCGGAGAGGCTTTCGACCACGATCTCATGCTGCAACAGCTCGGTGCGCACACGCTGCGGGTCGGCATCCGGCTTGTCGATCTTATTGATCGCAACGATGATCGGCGCCCCGGCCGCCTTGGCGTGATTGATGGCCTCGACGGTCTGCGGCATGACGCCGTCATCCGCGGCGACCACCAGCACGACGATATCGGTCACCCTGGCGCCGCGGGCGCGCATGGCCGTGAAGGCGGCATGGCCAGGCGTGTCGATAAAGGTAATCGGATCGCCGGCGTCGGTGGTGATTTGATAGGCGCCGATATGCTGGGTGATGCCGCCCGCCTCGCCCGACACAACGTTGGTATGGCGCAGCGCATCGAGCAGCGAGGTCTTGCCGTGGTCGACGTGGCCCATGATGGTCACGACCGGCGCACGCGGCAGCAGATGATCGTCGACGTCCTCGATGCCGATGAAACCTTCCTCGACATCGGCCTCGGAGACGCGCTTCACCCCGTGACCGAATTCGGCAACGATCAGCTCGGCAGTATCGGCGTCGATCACATCGTTGATCTTGTGCATCTGCCCCTGTTTCATCAGGAACTTGATGACATCGACGGCGCGCTCGGCCATGCGGTTGGCAAGCTCCTGAATGGTGATCACCTCGGGGAGCTGCACTTCGCGCACGATCTTCTTGCGCGGCTCGGGAACACCCAGCGCCTGTTTCTTCAACCGTTCGCGCTGGCGCTTCAGCGAGGCGAGCGAGCGTTCGCGCTGTTCATCGTCGAGCGCGTTGGTGATGGTGAGCTTGGCACGCTGGCCACGCTGCTCGGCAACCTTCTTGACCGGCGGCGTGCCGCGGTCAACACCTTTGCTCGGCTTCTTGACGCCTCCACGATCGGCGCCGCCGCGGCCTCTTTCCTCGTCATCATCGTCCTGAACACGAGGGCCTTCGCGCGCCGTACGCGGCGTGGTGGCGGGCGTCGGCGTTGGGACAAGCGCCTCAGCCCCGCCGCCATTGCGGGCGCTGGGGGTCTCAGCTCTTGGCCGTCCATCGCGTCCAAGCACGGGTGGCCGCCCGCCGGATGGTGCAAGCGGGCGCTGCTGCGGAGCGGTGCGGCTGGTCTGCGTCGCAGGAGCCCTGGGTGCAGCAGGGGCGGCGACGCGCGCCTGGGTGGCGACGGCCTCCTCAGCGGCCCGCTGGGCGGCTTCCTCGCGAGCAGCTTCTTCTGCTATGCGGGACTCTTCTGCCTCGCGAATCTTTGCTTCCTCGGCGAGGCGCTCCGCCTCCTCCGCCTGCCGCTGCTCCTCGACGGCGCGCTCGACACGCTCGACTTCCTCACGCTTGCGCGCCTCGGTCAGCGCACGGGCGCGGGCGTCCACCTCATTGGCAGACAGCTGGCGCAGCACATTGCGCGCGCGCTCGGCCTGACTGCTCTCCTGGGCGCGCGTGCGCTGCGGATCGCGCCCGCCGCCGGGTTTCGGCCGCGCGGGCTGCTCCTGGCGTTCAGGCGGAACATTCGCCACCGCTTCCTGCATGGTCAGCGGCTTCTTGCTGCGCTTTTTCTCAACCAGCACCGACTTCGACCGGCCATGGCTAAAGCTCTGGCGAACATGACCTTGCTCGACCGTCCGTTTGACGCCGAGGGTCATTGTCTTGCGCCCGCCACGTGCGGCTTTGTCTTCGGGTTCTCTCGTTTCGCTCATTCCGTATCCTGTTCCGGTGCGTCCGCCGCTGGCGCAATCTCCGGATCTTCTCCCACATATCGCATAAACCTAAGCGCCGCACCGATGAAGTTCCGGCCGGCGCCGTCCTGTATTATGGCCGCATGCATCACATTATGCCTGCCGAGAGCGGAGCTCACCTCGGCTGAGGTGAAGCAGGCGAGCAAGGGCTTCTCTTCTTCTGCGCCCGCTCCCGCATGAACCAGCCGGTCAAGCTTACGCCGCCCATCGGCAGCGGCGTCTGAGGCATGCAGCAAAACCATGCGCCGGTCGCCGGCCAGAGCTTTTTCCACTTTGGAAAATCCGGCAACGACACAGCCTGCTTTGTTGGCCAGGGCCAAATTCTGCAAAGCTGCGCGGCGTAGCAGTTCTTCGACTTTGTCCGCCAGGTCTGGATCGACGGTGACAGGCTGGCGGAACCCCCGGGCAAAGCTCTTCTGCTTTGCAGCTTTGTTCACGGCCTCCCTCGTGGCCGTAACCCAAACACCGCGTCCTGGAAGTTTTCTCTTGAGATCGGGCACGACCCGCTTTTCGGGGTCGAGCACAAAGCGGAGGAGATCGTCTTCCGGGCAGCGGGTGCGCCCTACCGCACACTGCCGAACAGGTCTTGCCCTATATCTATCCTCTTCCCACAACAATTTCACTAGTTCTATTTTGCAAATGATCGGGCAAAGCCCTGAACCTGTTTCCGGCGCGACACAGAAGATCGACGTATTTTCCCTTTGTTATCCTTGACCTGCGCGCTCTTCCGCTCCGCCTGTCTCAGACTCGGCAGTCGTTTCCATCTCGCGCTCGCCTTCGTCCTCCACAACTTCCTCCGTAGGCGCCTCAATCCAGCCCGCCTTGACGCGCGCTTCCAGGATCATCTGTTCGGCGTCCTCGCGGGTCACATCGAAATCTTCCAGGAAGCCCTTATGTCGGGTTGTGGTTCCGTCCTTGCGCTCGTTCCAACCGATCAAATCATCGGTAGCGCAGTCGGCAAAGTCTTCCACCGTCTTCACGCCATTCTCACCGAGCGCCACCAGCATTGCTCCGGTCAAGCCCGGGACAGTGGCCAGATCATCGGCAACACCGAGCTCACGACGCTTGGCGTCCAACTCGGCTTCGCGCCGTTCCAGATAGTCACGGGCGCGCTCCTGAATCTCCTCGGCGGTCGTCTCGTCGAAGCCCTCGATCGCGGCGATCTCGGTCGGCTCGACGAATGCAACTTCCTCGACGGAAGCAAATCCTTCCGAGGCGAGGAGCTGGGCGATCACCTCGTCGACGTCGAGCGCCTCCATGAACGTGTTGGAGCGCTCGTTGAACTCCTTCTGCCGGCGCTCGGATTCCTCGGCTTCGGTCAGGATATCGATATCCCAGCCGGTGAGCTGCGAGGCAAGCCGCACATTCTGGCCTCTGCGGCCGATGGCGAGGCTGAGCTGGTCGTCCGGCACTACCACTTCGATGCGCTCGGCGTCCTCGTCCAGCACGACCTTGGAGACTTCGGCCGGAGCCAGCGCGTTGACGATGAACGTCGCGGCGTCAGGCGACCACTGGATGATATCGATCTTCTCGCCCTG
>Ga0081540_1004803_pt1 | contig 10183 bp, 9 predicted proteins | sample TabmetS2T1R1_FD_71024 | JGI IMG/M metagenome (GOLD analysis project Ga0081540, IMG submission 71024) | Tabebuia heterophylla rhizosphere microbial communities from the University of Puerto Rico - S2T1R1 | ecosystem: Host-associated > Plants > Roots > Rhizosphere ... | reverse complement strand
TTCCCGTATGAGCGGGCGGGCCCGGAGCCGTATTTCTCCGGCATCAAGGTGCAACGGCTGCCACGGGAGACCGTCAAGCTGGCCGAGCACATTCTCGACACCAAGGCCGGACACTTCGATCCGTCGAAGTTCAAGGACGAGTACGAGAACGCCTTGAAGACGCTGGTGCGCCGCAAGGCCAAGGGGAAGACGATCGAGGTGCCGGAGGAGCGCCCGGGACCGAGCAACGTCATCAACCTCATGGATGCGCTGCGCCAGAGCGTCGAAGGCGCGAAGGGCAGCAAGGCCAAAGGCAAGCGGCGCACCCGCAAGGCCACGGCGCGCCACACGCGCAAGGCCGCAACGCGGCACAGGAAGGCTGCCTGACCTTGATCGCGAGGGCCTGTTTCCGATACGGCTTGCCTGAAAATCTCGGCCGGCTGGTGGGGACCCTTGCTCGACCTCTATCGTTTCGCGCTCGCGGTATTCGTCGTCCAGGCGCACATCCCCTGGCCGCACGGGTCCGGACCGTTGGCAAACCAGGCCGTATTCTCATTCTACGTGCTCAGCGGCTTCCTGATGACCTTGATCCTCAATGAGACCTATGGCTTCGGGCCGGGCAATTTCATTCGCTTCTGGAGCAATCGCTTCCTGCGTCTTTATCCCGCCTACATCATCGTCGTAGCCATCACGGCGCTGCACATCCTGCTCGTATCGCCGCTGACCCAGATTCACTCTGTGATCTTTCCCCAGAGCTTTGGCGGCTGGGTGGCCAACCTGTCCATGTTCGGCATGGCAGGCCCTGAGATCTCGCTACGCTCGGCCGACAATTTCATCCCGAATGCCTGGTCGCTCAGCGTCGAGGTGTTCTGCTATCTGCTCCTCTCGCTCTACTTTGCCCGCACGCCACGCCGCGCGCTGGCGCTGCTGGTGATCGGAATCGCCATCACCGGCGCCGAGGTCGCGCGCGTGACCATCACGGCGCCGCGCAACTACGATTTCCAGAACCACTATGGCGTACTGCAGGCCGGCATCATCCCGTTCGCCGCCGGAAGCCTTGCCTGGTTCCATCGGCGGTCGCTGCAATGGCCGTCCGGATGGATTTCAGTCCTGCTGATCGCTTGGCTCATCAATTTTGCCCTGGCACATGCGTTCGACTATCACCGCTTTGTAACCGGCCTGTTCGTGGCCGTGGCGATCAACACGGCCCTCGTCCCGATGATGTTTGCGTATGACGAAGCGCATCGGAAGCCGCCCTGGGTCAAAGTCACGGGCGGCATCGCGTACCCTGTCTTCGTGTCGCACATCCTGGTCGGCACGTTGGTGTTCAAATACACCGGCCTTTCGCGCCAGGGTTACGCGCTCCTGCCGGCGGCGCTCGCCGCCACGATCGCGTTTTCGCTCGCCATCCACCTGGGTGTCGAGCGCAACATCGAAGCCGTGCGCGCAGCCATCAAGCGCCGCCGATGGCCGGCCGTCCGCATGCTCGTTCGAAGCGCCGACGAGATCGCGGCGCGACAGTCGGAAACGATCGGCTGAGGCGCGGCGGCGGGCCCTTATGGCGTGTCGACCTCGACCCTGACGCTCTGTCCGAGCGCCATGCGCGGCAGAGCCAGCGGTTGCGCTCCGGAAAGAAGCGAAATGGCGATGATGCCGTCTTCGGTCTGCTCCCCGCGCAGCTCGAGGTAGCCGGATTTCGGCTCGGGGATGGCGATCCGAGTCCGGCGATTGTGCAACACGAACAGCCGCCGGTAACTGTCGCCGGTGATCGAAATCGTATCACCCTTGTCGTCGGCCGTGTCCCAGTCCCACAGCGTCAGCCACAGGAGGCGATAGTGTCCTGCATCCACGTCCTGACGGATTCTGTGCTGCTCGACCGGCGGCAGGGCCATGCTGGCGATCGCGCCGTCGACCTCGCCGCTGGGGACGGACGGGAGGACGATGCGATGGGCATAGGTCTTGACCTTGCCGGGATCCGGTGTTGCCGGCACGAAGGATTTTGCCGTCTCGAACGAGCTCGACTTGCCGGAGTACGCCAGCACGCCCATGGTCGTGGCAGACACGGCGATGCCCAGCACGAAACCCACAATGCCGCCGGCCACACTTGCTGGAAAACGCTCCGACATGAACCTTCACTCGCCCCGGCGCGAAGCTGCACCGTAACGGCCCGCAGTAAAGGGACGCTTACCGTCGTCTCTCCTGTCGCAGCGGACATTCAAACAACAGGTCGGCGCCGGCCGCGCCAGCCGACTCCGCGACAGCCAACTTGGGCACGACGCGATCAACGGCCGCGCAAGCTTTCCGACCACCGCTGCGTGCGCTGTCGCATGCCGTCCAACGACCAGGCCCCCGCCCCGTTCGCCGCCAGCACCAGGAAGCCGCCCGCCATCGCCAGGTTCTTCCAGAAATGATGCTGCTGATTGGAGTCCGTGAAGTCGGCATGGAAGAATACGGCGGTGAGGATCGAGAAACCGGCGAGCGCAAGCGCGGCCCAGCGCGTCCACCATCCGACGATGATCATGAGCGGTGCCGCGATCTCCAGGCCGATAACGACAGGTAGCAGAGCACCGGAAACCCCGTACTGTTCCATGTACTCGGCGACGGCATCATAGGCGCGCAGCTTGACCCACGCCTCCGGAAGGAAGATGGCCACCAGAAGCACGCGCCCGAGGAGGCCAAGCCCGGCGTTGATGGTTTCCTGGTTCATACACGGCTCCCGATCAATTAAGAGCAATATGCCCGTGTTTACGAAATCATTTTAAGTCGAATTTAAGCCGCGGTTTTTACGCTCCCGGCATTCACCTGCGCGGCACGGGCGACTTCGGCATGCTGCCACGTCGCTGTGCAAGACAATGTCGCGGAGGATCGTCGTGATGAGCAGCATCGCCGACCTTGCCGGCCAGTATGCCGATCTTCTTCCCATCGTCGGAAGCCCCGCCATTATTGCTGGGTTAACGATGGTCCCTTTCTTCAACCATCCCGAGGCCCCGATCGCACCTGCACCAGCCGGCAGCGACCCCATGCGCGAGCTCGCCGATGCGGCGATCGAGGGCTTGGTGATGTGCGAGGACGGTGTCATCGCGGATGTCAATGCCAGCTTCGCTACCCTCCTCGCCATCGATCGCGAACAGCTTCGCAACCGCCCGCTGCTGTCCCTGGTGGCGCCGGATCATCAACAGACAGTCGCATGCGTCGCCGCGACGCCTTGTGAAATCGAGCTCGTGACCGGGCACGGCGCCGCTATTCCGGTAGAAATCGTCGCGCGTGAGCTTTCCGCCGACAACGCCGGCCAGGGCAGCGGCCGCCGCCGCATCTATGCGGTTCAGGATATTCGCGAGCGCAAGCAGGCCGAGGCCCGCATTCGCTATCTCGCCTGCCATGATCCGCTGACCGGGCTGCCCAACCGCCTGACCTTGCTTGAGCAACTCGCCGAGAGGCTCGATCGTGCCTGGACCAATGACGAGCAGCTCGCAATCTTCTGCCTCAATCTCGACCGCTTCAAGGAAATCAACGACGTATTCGGCCAGTCCGCCGGCGATGCCGTCCTGGTGGAAGTGACGCGGCGCATGCGCAGCGCGACGCAGGACGGCGACCTCGTCGCCCGGCACGGCGGCGATGAATTCGCCATCGTCATCGACAATTGCGATCCCGGCCGCGCCAGCTCGTTCGCCGAGCGGATAGTCACCATGCTGTCCGGTGGATTCCTGGTCGGCGACCGCAAGGCCGGCGCCGGTGTCAGCATCGGCATCGCCATGTTTCCCAGCCATGGCCGGACCGCGGAAGGCCTCCTGGGGAATGCCGACGTCGCACTCTCCCGCGCCAAGGCGCAAGGCGGCGGAAGCTACTGCTTCTACAATTCGCACATGGACAGCGCCCTGCGCGAGCGGCGCGCGCTCGCCAATGATCTCGCCGACGCGATCGCGACGGGCGAACTCGAGCTGTATCTGCAGCCGCAGGCGAAGGTCGCATCGCTGGCCGTCACCGGCTTCGAAGCGCTGGTCCGCTGGCGCCACCGCGAGCGCGGATACGTTCCGCCAAGTGAGTTCGTCGCGCTGGCGGAAGAAAATGGCCTCGTCCACGATCTCGGAATGTTGGTCATGCGCCGCGCCTGTGCCGAGGCCGCCCGCTGGCCCAATCCGCTGGATATCGCCGTCAACCTGTCGCCGCTGCAGTTCCAGCAGGGCGACCTGCCTGAGCAAATCCTCAGCATACTGATGGACAGCGGCCTGCCCCCGTCGCGCTTCGAGCTGGAAATCACCGAGACCGTCCTCATCGCCGATTTCGACCGCGCCTTGTCGATGCTGCGCCGTCTCAAAGCCCTGGGCCTGCGCATCGCCATGGACGATTTCGGCACCGGTTGGTCGTCGCTGGCGTCGCTGCAGTCTTTCCCGTTCGACAAGGTGAAGATCGACCGCACCTTCATCGACAAGCTCGGGTACCATCGCCAGGCGGACGCGATCGTCCGCGCAGTGCTGAGCCTGTGCCGCAGCCTGGACATCCCGGTGCTCGCCGAAGGCGTGGAGACCCAAGAGCAGCTCGATTTCCTGCGCCGCGAAGGTTGTGACGAGTTGCAGGGTTACCTGCTTTCGCCTCCCGCGCCGGTTGGCATGTTCGCGGACCTGCTGGCCACGCCCGCCGCCGCGCCGGGCCTGATCAGGGTTGCCTGAGCGCTTCCTCCGGTCCAGCGGCGGGCCCGAGCGATCATCAAAGTGACGGGCAACAGCAAGTTCCTGTTCGAGACGCTAGGTTGATCGAGCGCAACCGATCCCGGTTCTGCCGGCATCTGCCGGGCGCGTGTCGGGGAACTTCAAGTCCGAAACGCGACAAGGGATCGTCGGACGTTGCCGATCCGGATCAGCCGATGTAAATCCCGCCCCGGGGACGATATTGGCCGGCAATCCGGCGTACCGACTTAGATCCATTCCGGCTCGCGCACCGTGAGTCTGCAACCCCACCCTGCCGCCCCTGTTGTCGCGGCCTTGATCTGGAGCAAATCGGAGCCTCCAAACGGTGCATCGGCTGGTTGAATCGATTCCGTTGCCGCCCGGCGAGCGACCTCAGACCCTCGAGATCAGGCGCGCGACCGCCTTCTCGGCGGCGCAATTGCGCGAAGCCGCCGTCATGCTGAGCGCCGCTTTCGATGCAAGCCCGCTGTTTCGGGCGGCTTTTCCCGATGCGCGGACGCGCAGCCGGACCGTCTATCTCATGTTCCGCGCCGTGCTCCAGGATGCCCTCCGCTTCGGGCGCGTGGAGATGGCCCTCAACAGTGGCAGAATCGCCGGCGTGCTGATCTGGTACCCTCCCGGGCTATACCCGCTGTCGATCCGTCGCATGCTGCGTCTGCTGCCCGACTATCTGCGCATGGTCGCGGCCGCGCCCGCTGGCATCATGAAACTGTTCCGGGCGCAGATGAAATTGAACCGGTGGCGCCCGAAAAAGCCGCATTGTCACGGCTACTTCCTGGGTGGACGGGCGGGTGAGCAGGTCGGCGGCATTCTGCTCAGGCAGCTGTTCGGGCATGCCGATGAAATGGGGCAGCCGATCTATCTCGAAACCCAGGAGCCCCGCTCCATGAATCTGTACACCCGGTTCGGATTCGAGCGGTTGCAGGACGGCATCGAGACCTTCCCGGGTGGTCCGCTGACCTGGACGATGTGGCGAGAGCCCCGGTTGCCTCAGTAGATGTTTTCGGCATCGCCGGCGGTCCGCCGGAGAATTGCCCTGAGCCAAGGTGCGTCGAGCTCAACCGGTATGGTCACGGATTGCCGCACATCGTGTGTCGCAACTGGGTTCCCAGTCGGAATTCCTCGACCGGAGCTGGTTTTGCGAGTTGAAATTCATCTACCGGAGCTGGCTTTCCCCGCCAGTCGAAATTCATCTACCGGAGCGGGAACCACCAATGCTCCGGCCGGAATGCCACACGCCGGCCGGATTTGTCGCGTTATCTTGACTGCCATGCTCCACGCGCGCACCACTGACGATGCCGATTCGCTATGTACGCACCGGTGCCCACGGCGATCTGCGACAATCTCGACGGGATGCGACGCTGTTCAGGCAAATGTGATGGCTGCTACAACCCATTATTGTGGAATCGCCGAGCGCCTTGATGTTTAGTGTACGTCGCAACGCGCGCCGTCTTTGCCGAATGCATATTCGCGCCGATTTTTGACGCTTGCGCGCAAGACCCAAACGACTCTGATGCCAAAGGTTAAGACCAGGGAGAGGCCTATGCCGACGAAGAAGCCGAAGCCGACCGACGTTCTGGTCGGTCAGCGTGTCAGGATGGCACGGTTGATGTCCAACATGAGCCAGACCGAGCTCGGCGAACATATCGGCATCACCTTCCAGCAGGTGCAGAAGTACGAGAAGGGCGGCAATCGCATCAGCTCGTCTCGTCTGGCGCAGATCAGCGAAGTGCTGGGCAAGCCGGTATCGTGGTTCTTCGACGAGGCCGGCAACAAGTCGGCGGCGAAAAAGAGCGGCGGCCCCGATGTGATGCAGAAAATGTTGACAATCAGGGGTGGCGTCACGCTCGCCGAAGCATTCATCTGCATACGGAGCGCCGCGCTGCGGCGGCACATCATCGAGCTGGCCAAGTCGATCGCCGAAGAAACACGCGGCGCGCGCAAACGCGCGGCCTGACCGCGCCCCCGGGCCTGCGTCGCCCCCGCGTCGGTGCGCCAGCCGACATTTCTCCGAGCTCCGAAGGGCTTTGCTGCGCCGCCGCGACGCCGTCGATCGTCGCGGTGCTGACGGGGAAGTCGACGCGTGCTATCCGCCCGGCGGGCCACCCGAAAGCCCGCGAGAAACGGGATGATGATGGACGCTGTGACGGCTGCGCCGGACGAGCGGGTGCGCGCACTTTACCTCGACCTGATGGAAAAGTGCCTCACCAACGTGATCTATCGCGATCCACCAATGCGTCCGAAATGGACGCACGCATTCCGCCGGCAGGAATTCTCCACGGCGGTGCGGGAGTCCGGTAAGGACTGGCCGAGCTGCGCTCACACCATGATCGGCCTCAAGCGCCTGCACTCCCTGCGCGACCAGGTCGAGACGACGCTGAGAGACCGGATTCCCGGCGACTATATCGAGACCGGGGTCTGGCGTGGCGGCGCCTGCATCATGATGCGCGCCGTGCTCGCCGCCTATGGCGTGACCGACCGGATCATTTATGTGGCCGATTCGTTCGCCGGGGTTCCGCCACCCGACCGCAAACGCTACCCCGCCGACCGTGGACGCAACTTTTACAAGTACAAGCAGCTGGCGGTCTCGCTCGAAGAGGTGCAGGCGAACTTCGCGGTCTACGGGCTGCTCGACGACCAGGTGCGTTTCGTCAAAGGCTGGTTCAGCCAGACGCTGTCAAACGTGCCGGCTGAGCATTTCGCCATCGTGCGGCTCGACGGCGATCTCTACGAATCGACCATGGACGCGCTGAAGGCGCTCTATCCCCGGCTGTCGCCGGGCGGTTTCGTCATCGTCGACGACTACTCCATGCGGTCGAGCCGGACCGCCGTGCACGATTATCTCGACCAGCACGGCGAGAAGGTCTCGTTCGAACGGATCGATGATTTCAGCGTGTGGTGGCGAAAAGCTATGTGAGGCCGGACGCGCAGTCCGGCCTCACGATTGACGCTCCCCCGGGCGATTTTGGCGTTGGCCTTATGCGGCCAATCGATGTTCGACCGTTTGCTCGCCGCTGCGCAGCCAGTCGCGGGCGGCGCGCTGGGCCGCCGCAATCTGGTCATCGGACATCTCGGCGGCGATCTCCCGGCGCAGCCGCACTGCCTCCTTGTTGCCCTTCAACGCCGCGATGTTGAACCACTTGTGCGCCGCCACCAGATCGGTCGGCACCGAGCGGCCGGTTGCGTGCATCATACCCAGTTCGAAGAACACGTCGGTCCCGGCGCTGCCGCCGAGCGCCGCGCCATCGAGGTCGGCGATTTCAAAACGAGCCATGTCGGCCTCCCCATTTTCGCGCGATCACCCCCGTGTCGCGCGTGCCCCCGCCCGCTGTTTGCGAGCACCGCGATGATCGGCCGGAACCTTGAATCCCGACTTAAATGGCGCGATGAATCGTTGGTGAAGGCCGCAATCCGCGGCGATCGCGCCAACCGCTCGTTAAGCTAAGAAAGCGCGGCGCCACCGCATTTTTTGTTTTGCCGGCAACCGTTCGGAAACCGTGCCGGTTGGCCCGCCGATAACCATTGCAGCAACGCCGCGGCAACGCCTGCGGCCGAACCTTGATGGAAATGTGGGGATATATCGGGCGCCGGGACCAGGGGCTACGCAGCCCTGCGGAACATCGGCATCGGCTGTCTTCGGGGCCGTTTGCCGTCTTTCCGAGGGCGTCGGCGAGGGATCGAGGACGGTGCCGGTCGGATCATGACGATCTTCGACACCGTACGGCAGCTGCCGTTCTTCGCAGGACCTATTCGCCTTCCGCCGAAGTGAAACTCAGGGACGGCACGCGATCAGCGGAAGCCATCACACCGATTTTTCGGGACGGGTTCGAGAGTAGAGCCTACGAAGAGCGAGCCTCGATTTCGCCGACGCCCTCCGTCATCGACTGAACCGGCGAGGTGGCACGTTGACGTCCGTTTCCGACCTCGCCGATTGTGCGATGCCGTCTTCGCGTATTCGAAGACGATCGCGCCGAACCGCCTTATCCTGACTTCTTCTTGCGCCCGACCTTCCGCTTGGCGGTCTTGCGCGCGGTCTTCTTCGCAGCGGACTTCGTCTTCGACTTTGCCTTCTTCGCCATTCTGCCCTCCTAGCCATGATGAGACTGGCGATGCACCGCAGTCGCGAATCGATCTGCACTGCACGCTGAATTACTACAGCACAACAAAAAAAAAGCGAATCTTGCGGGCGAGCGAGAGCGCCGTGACGTGCGCCGTCAACCGATGAGCGCGTGTATCGAACGGAAACGACGTGCCGGCGCGACGTTACGCGCATGCGTTGACGCGAATTTTCAACGTGACGAAGAAATGCCCGTGGGACGCCCACTTCTTGCATGCCGTCCACGCCGTTGAGCAGGCCTGTGGGCGCGAATTCGCGAGCGTTTTTGCCGGTGCAAACGGCGTCGCGCGCAGACTTCGCGGGCGGATTTTTGCTGTTGAAAAATCCTCCGCGAAACGCCGCCGCTCACGTGCGCGGACAGCCAAAATCGATCTCACTCGCGCGAATCGGTGCCGGCGATTCGGCTCGACGCGGTGGCGCGGCGACGCGCCGGAGACGAAAATTCAGTCGCGACCCACCGTGTGAACGCCTCCCCGGCGGCGCGCAATTGCGTCCTCGACACGGGTGACGGAGCCGCCGAAGAGCGAAGGGAGGTTCGCGCCGCGCTCCGCGCCGCGCTCGACATCAGGTGCCGAGCTTGCTCTTGAGGAGCGCGTTGACGGCGGCGGGATTGGCCTTGCCGCCGGTCGCCTTCATCACCTGTCCGACGAACCAGCCGACCGCCTTGGGGTTGGCCTTGGCGTCGGCGACCTTGTCGGGATGCTTGGCGACGATTTCGTCCACCACCTTCTCGATGGCGGCGACGTCGGTGACCTGCTGAAGCCCGCGCGACTGGACGATCGCGCGCGGATCGCCGCCCTCCTCCCATGCGATCTCGAACAGGTCCTTGGCGATCTTGCCGGAAATCGTCCCCTCCGCGATCAGATCCAGAATGGCGCCGAGCTGATCCGCGGAGAGCGGCGAGGCGCCGATGTCGCGACCTTGCCGATTGAGGCGGCCGGCAAGCTCGTTGATCACCCAGTTCGCGGCGGCCTTGGCATCGCGTCCGGCCGCGACGGCTTCAAAAAACTCCGCCGTATCGCGCTCTACGACCAGGACGCCGGCATCGTAGGCAGAGAGCCCGTAGTCGCGCATGAACCGCGCTTTCTTTTCGTCCGGAAGCTCCGGCAGCCCGCGCTCGAGCGCCGCGATCTCCGCCGCCGAGACTTCGAGCGGGAGCAGGTCGGGATCGGGGAAGTAGCGGTAGTCGTGCGCCTCCTCCTTGTTGCGCATCGACCGTGTCTCGCCCTTGTTGGGATCGAATAGCCGCGTCTCCTGCTCGATGTCGCCGCCGTCCTCGCGGATGCCGATCTGACGCCGTGCCTCGTACTCGATTGCCTGCCCGATGAAGCGGATCGAGTTGACGTTCTTGATCTCGCAGCGGGTGCCGAGGGGCTCGCCGGGACGGCGCACCGAAACGTTG
>Ga0081540_1004802_pt1 | contig 10183 bp, 11 predicted proteins | sample TabmetS2T1R1_FD_71024 | JGI IMG/M metagenome (GOLD analysis project Ga0081540, IMG submission 71024) | Tabebuia heterophylla rhizosphere microbial communities from the University of Puerto Rico - S2T1R1 | ecosystem: Host-associated > Plants > Roots > Rhizosphere ... | reverse complement strand
TCGGCGGCGTCGGCGCGCACGAAGTCTGCGGTCCAGTTCGTCTCCCAGGAGCTGCCGTCGTAGGAGAAGGCCTGCTCCCAGCGGGCGTGATCCCGGTCGAGCTTGGTCCAGGCGTAGCGGACGGTCACCGGGCGGCCGCCGTCCTCGTCCTCGCCGAAGAACTCGCCGTGCGCACCCTGGAAGCCCCCCACCACCGGCGTGTCGAGCTTTCCGGATCGGCTGCTGACCCAGTAGATGGACCACCGGCGTTTCTCGGGGTCGAAGGTCCTGACGGTCAGGCCGGACCATCCCTTGGTGGGGAAGAAGATCTCGTCCACCGTCGCCGAGCCGCCGAGGTACGGGGTCATGCAGAGCGTCGCCGGGAACTCCTCCCAGTCGTTCGCGCCGGCGCCGCGCGTCTTGAGCCGGCGCTGCACCGTCTTCCAGCCTCCGGCGAAGTACTCGAAGTCGTGCACGTCGCCGGTCGGAGGCGTGACCTGGCTCCGGGTGGACGCGGCCGGCGGAGCAGCAGGTGTCGGCGGCGCTCCGGCGCAGGCCAGAGTCGTCGCCGCGAGGGCGAGGAGGCATCGCATCGACGGCAGGGCGGAGGTCGACATCCTCCGGACCGTGGCCGGTGGACGGCCGGCGTCACAAGACCAGCCCCGCATGCGTGGACCAGTCCAGAAACGGAGGCCGGGGCCCCGCACCGTCGATCGCATGGGCGGAGCCGCTCCCGGACCGGGTGACCGGTTCAATCTGGAGGTAGGTCCCGCGTGCAGAAGCGGTCGTCGCCCAGGACGAGGCGCACGGGCTCGGCTCCGGTCTGCGGATGTGGGTCGTTCGGCGCACGGACGAGCGTCACGCCATGCCGTCGCAACGGTTCTTCGCCTCTTCCCCCGTCCGCAGCTCCATGTCAGGAACGGATGCGCCGGGGAGGGAACACCCGAATGAAAATCCACCTGTTGCCGGCCCGCGCCGCGCTCCTGCTCGTCGCGCTGGGCCTTCCGCTGACGGCCCGGGCGGCGAAGGAGCCCTGCTCGCTCCTCACGCCCGCCGAGATCTCCGGCACGCTCGGGGGAGCGTTCGGCGCCGGTCAGCCGATTGGCACGACGGGGTGCTCGTGGACCAACGACAAGCCCCACATGATTGTCACGGTGTCGCTCTGGCCTCCGACGGAGTGGGACAGGATCAAGGCGAATCCCCTCGGCGGCAAGATCATCCCGGCGAGCGGGCTCGGCGACGACGCGTTCTACGCCACCATCGCGCAGTACGTGGTGCTCTACGTGAAGAAGGGCGGCACCGTGTACCTGTTCAAGGTCTACGGCGTGAAGGACGAAGCGAAGCAGATGAGCGCCGAGAAAACCCTCGCGCTCGACGCGCTGAAGAAGCTCTAGGCCTTCGCCGTCTGGGAGCCCGGGTGCGAGAGGACCCCGCACCGCAGTCCGTGGGGCTGGACGTCATCCTCTCGTCGGTCGTTGACGCCGTCTGCGCCCGGCGCACACTGGAGCGATGTCGGCCCGTCGCATCTTCGGCTGCACCCTGCTGGCGGCGCTGTCTGGCTGCAGCTCTCCGGCGCAGATCTGCAACGGCGCGACCGGTATCCAGCTCGGCGTCACGCTGACCGAGGGGTACGTCCCGTACACGGTCGCAGGCGAGCGCGGCCGGAGCTTTCTCCAGGTCGAAGGGAACTGTCAGTTCGCCTATCGCTCGGCGTCCTCGCTCTCGCGCGAGATGGTCGGCGTGCTCTACCCCGAGCTGGAGCGGGACATGTCGGAGCGTCTCTCCTTCGGGCGATGGCCGGGGCTTGCCGGACGCTACACCTCGGGGATCTCGGACGGTCCGGTCCTCTTGCTCGATTCGGGTGCCACACCGGGGATCGACATCAGCTGCGACGACTGCGCCGGACGAGACTCGCCCATCCGCGACATCGCGGAGGAATACCCGCATGTGCTCGCGGATCTCGGCCCCATCGCGCTCGAGGCCAGAGGCGCGGTGCGGTACCGGGTCTGGGGCCCCGTCGAGGATCCGGGGTTCCCGGTCGTGGACCTCGTCGATGCGGGTGTGGCCGTCAACGTCACCGCGCTCGCCCAGCCCACCGAGCCCGGTCCCGACCAGGTCCGGGTCACGACCCAGCAGTGGGAGGCCGACGGGTTCCGCGCGCTGCGACTGGCGGCCATCGAGCGGGGGGCTCCCCTCATCGCCGGACGGGACGCGGAGGGCCACATCTTCCGGGTGGACTTCCGGACCATTCTTCCCTCGGAAGGCAGAGCGCCCTACCTCGGAGGGCAGTGAGACTCAGGGCGCGCGGCTGAGCCGGTAGACCGTCCCGCTCAGGTCGTCGGTGATGAACATCGCCCCGTTCGCGTCGACCGCGACGTCGACCGGGCGGCCCCAGTACCTTCCGTCCGAGCCGGTCCATCCGGTCACCAGATCCACCGCCGCCGACGGTTGCTGCCCACCCGAGGCGAACGGCGCGAGGATGACCTTGTCGCCGGTCGGGATGGTGCGGTTCCACGAGCCGTGTAGCGCCATCGCCGCGGCAGAACGCCACGGAGCGGGGAACGCCGTCTGCTGGAGGAAGAGGAGACCGAGCGCGGCCGAGTGCGCCTGGATGCCCATCGTCACCCGGTCCACCTGGGTGCAGTCCGCTGCGCTGCCGTCGCGGTTGGTGTCGAAGTCCCGGTCGAACGGCATGTCGAAGAGGCCGCTCGGGCCGTCCGGATTCGGGTTGCAGTAGGGCCAGCCGTAGTTCCCACCCTCCCGCAGCTTGATGAATTCGTCGGGCGGGTGGTTGTCGACGTAGCCGGAAGCGATCTGACCGTACTGCCCGGTCGAGTCCTGGAACGGATAGGGGAGGTCGTCGCGGTTGTTCACCGCGACCCACAGGTCGTCGGTGCCCGGGAAGAGGGCCAGCCCTTCGGCGTTGCGCAGCCCCCGGGCGTAGAGACGTCCGTTGCCGCCGGCGGCGTCGTACACGTAGACGGAGCCGCGGACCGGGTCGGCCTGGGCGTCGCTCGCGCAGACGTTGCAGCTCGAGGCAATGGCCACGAAGAGTCGGTGCTGGCTGTCGAGGGCGATGTTCTTCAGCTCGTGCCCGTAGGCTCCGTGCAGCTCGGGCGTGCTGCTGTCCGGGAGCCCGGTGACCACGACCTCACCCGCCGGCGCGGTCGCCGCGCCGTTCCAGGCGAAGCGCCGGACCCCGTTGGACTCGGAGACGTAGAGCCAGGTCGTGTTTCCGATCTGGTGGAAGACGAGGTCATGCGGTTTGCGCAACCCGGTCAGCCAGTCGGAGACCACCGGATCGCCTCCGCCGCTCCCCGGCCGCACGAGGGACACGCTTCCCGCCCCGGGGTTGGAGACCAGCAGGGCTCCCTCGGGAGTGACGGTCAGGAAGCGCGCGCCCGGCACTCGCGCGTACACCGCGATGGAGAAGCCGGTGGGGACGTTGAGCGACCGCGGCACGTCGAAGGGGGCGCCACCCATCGACGCGGGGACGGTCACCGGCACGCTCGTCGACGCGCCGGGAAGGGCGCCCCCGTCGGAGCCGCCGAGCCCGGCCCCGGCGTCGGAGCGGTCTCCCCCCGAGCCACTGCAGGCCAGGACGAGCATCGACATCAGGACGCACGGGAACGGACGCATCGCCGAAGGCTGTGTCCCTCAACGCCCGGCGCCAAGCCCGGACGTCGACGCCTGGACAGGTCCGCCCTCCCGCCGGTCAGCGGCGAGCCGTTCGACGTGGGCCAGGATCCGTCCGGCCGGGTCACCACCGTCCAGGCGCGCCAGCTCCGCGAGGCCGGTGGGGCTGGTGACGTTCACCTCGATGAGGAAGTCGCCGATGACGTCGAGCCCCACGAAGAGGAGCCCCTCCCGCCGCAGCATCGGAGCGAGACGCGCGCAGATCTCCCGGTCACGCGCGGTGAGCTCGGACTTCACCGGCTGGCCGCCCACCGCCATGTTGGCGCGGTTCTCGGTCTCCAGCGGGACGCGGTTGATCGCCCCGATCGGCTCTCCGTCGAGCAGCAGGATGCGCTTGTCACCCTGTCGTGCCGCGGCGACGTATTCCTGGGCGACGACCCACTCCTGACCCCGGGCGGTGAGGAGCTCGAGCACCGAGGGCGCGTTCCGGTCGCCCCGCTGGAGTAGCACCACGCCCCTTCCCCCGAATCCGTCCACCGGCTTGACGATGGCGCCCTGCGGGGACTCGTCCACGAACGCCCGGAGCTCGGCGAGGTTCCGGCTCACCAGCGTCTCCGGCGTGAGCTCGGGAAAATTGAGCGCCCAGAGCTTCTCGTTCGCGGTGCGCAGGCCGGCCGGTGCGTTCACGTAGATGGGCGAGCGGCCCCCGGTCGCCTCCACCAGCTGGGTCGCGTGGAGGAAGGCCACGTCCACCGGCGGGTCCTTCCGCATCCACAGCACGTCCAGGACTCCGAGCGGGATCTCGTGCTCGGCGACCACCTTGAAGTGCTGCCCCTGCTGGTCGAGGACCTCCACCTCGCGCGCCCGGGCGTGGGCCTGGCCGCTCTGATGGAAGAGCGCGTCCTGCCCGAAGCTGACCAGCCGGTGGCCGCGGGCCTGCGCCGCGCGCATCAGGGCGAAGGTCGTGTCGTGGTGGACCAGCACCGTCTCGAGCGGGTCCATCAGGAAGCCCATCGTGAGAGGAGCGGCGTCCACGTCGCGGCCACCGTAACCGATCAGCCGGCCTGCCACAGGGCGTACACGCTGCCCCACCCCATCGCCAGGAGGAGCGCGAACACCAGATACACCACCCACTCCAGCCGCCGGAGCGCGGCGGCGCTGGCCACCATCCCCTGCCCCATGGCGAAGGTCTGGATGCCGTTGGCCAGGTGGTAGGCCACCGCCAGGACACCGAGGATGTAGACCACCAGCGTGGGCGTGTGGTGCGCCATCTCGTGAGAGATGTCCGTGAACGGCTCCGGCCGGCCCTCCACGTAGCGCGGCTGGATCCAGGCCAGCCAGAGGTGAGCGCCGATGAAGCCGAGCAGGCCGACGGCGCTCAACCGCTGTAAGAGATATTTGAGGTTGTCGTAGTTCCCGTAGCGCACGTTGTTCGGCCGCGACGAGGCCAGGCGGACGATTCCCCAGAGGGTGTGGAGGAGCAGCGGGAGAATCACCACCACCACCACCAGCGCCTGGTGGAACGGATGGCGCGCCCCGGTGACCGTCTGCTCCCACTCCCGGGCGCCGCCGAAGGCGCTGAGGTTGTCCCAGAGGTGGAGGACGGTCCAGATGCCGAGCGGGGCGATCGCCAGGAACGAGGCGATGCGCGCCCGGTAGAAGCTGCCGGTCGAGGCGAGCGAGTGGGCCATGGCGAACCCGGGTGATTCCAGGCGGGGGCCTGCGGTGCAAGCTGCTTGTGCGCCTTCCTGTGTTCCTTCCCATCAGGAGCGGGCCGGGGGCGTCGCCTGGTAGACTGAGGGGATCTCGTGATCGACCTCCGTCAGGCGTGCGCGCGGCTGCTGCTGGTGGGATTCCCCGGACGGGAGGTGGACGCCGACGCGGGCGCGCTGGTCGAGGCCGGCGTGCTCGGTGCCATCCTCTTCGGCCGCAACGTGGGGACGCCCGCGGAGACGGCGTTGCTCGTCCGCGAGCTGAAGTCGCGCGCGGGACGTCCGTTCCCCGTGTCGCTGGACCAGGAGGGCGGCAGGGTCGCTCGGCTGCGAGGCGCGCCGTACACCGCGCTGCCGCCCATGCGCGTCATCGGACAGCGAGGCGACGTGGAGATCGCCCGGCGGGTGGGGCGGCTCCTCGCCTTCGAGCTGCGGGCCACGGGGTTCGACTGGGACTACGCCCCGGTGCTGGACGTGGACAGCAACCCCGCCAACCCCGTCATCGGCGATCGCAGCTTCTCCGCAGAGCCAGCGGAGGTCGCGCGCCTCGGCGTCGCCCTCGGGGAGGGGCTGGAGCAGGGCGGCGTCGCCTCCTGCGGGAAGCACTTCCCGGGGCACGGCGACACTCTCCAGGACAGCCACCTCACGCTGCCGGTCCTGGAGCACGGCCTCGAGCGGCTGGAGGCGGTGGAGCTGGTTCCCTTCCGCGCCTATGCCCGCTCGGGGCTGGCATCGGTGATGACGGCACACGTCCGCTTCCCGGCGCTCGGCGAGGACGTGGCGGCGACGCTCAGCCGGAAGTCCATCACCGGGCTCCTGCGCGAGCGAGTCGGCTTCCAGGGTGTCGTGGTGAGCGACGATCTGGAGATGAAGGCCATCGCCGATCCCGCGGCCGCCGCGGTCGACGCGGTGCGCGCCGGGGTGGACGTGCTCCTCGTCTGCCACCACGCGGCGGTGCAGCGTCGAGTCCTGGATGCGCTCGTCGACGCGGCCCGGAAGGGCCACCTCACCGAGGAGCGCCTCCGCGACGCCCACGCCCGCATCGACGCGCTCGTGCAGCGGTTCGTGCGGCCTGCCGAGGACCGGATCACCGAGCTGGGCTCGGCCGAGCACCTCCGGATGGTCGAGGACCTGGGGCTGGGGACGCCGTCGGCCGTGGCCGGGAGGGACCCGACCGTCCGGCGCGATGCGGCGGGTTGAGCCCCCCGAACCAGGGGACGCTGATGCGGCGGCGGCAGGGGCGCCGCCGCTCGATGTGGCTCAGCGCGGAGCCGGGGAATCCGGGTCCGCGCCCGGTCTCGCTACCTCATCCCTGCGTCGCGACCCATGCCGGCATCACCGGAACCGCCGGTGCCGGAGAGGTCGTTCGAGCTCGCAGACCCGCTGGCCGTCGCGCCGGGTGCGCGCGTGGTGTCACGGGACGTCGGCTCCCCGCTCGGACTCCGGGGGGTCGGCGACGACGTCGCGCCTCCGCGCTCCCCGGCAGGACCCGGGGGATTCCGCTCGCAGGCCCCGAAGGCCAGGGCGCCGATCACCGCCACGGCGCCGATGATGTCTCTCTTCGACATGGTTCTCTCCCGTTCGATGGCATCTGCCTCGGACAGGGGTGACGACTGCCGGCGCCGGACGGTAGGGGTTGACAGTGCAGCGCCTGCCGGGTCGGCGGTGCTGCGCCGCCCGTGCTAGAGCCCCGAGGGACGCCGGAGGCCGCTCTGTCGACCGCCACTGCCTGGTTTCTCGGGTTGCTCCTGGGCATGCGACATGCCCTGGAGCCCGATCATCTGACGGCGGTCTCCACCCTGGTCACCGAGGAGGACGACCCGCGCTCGGGCCTCTGGCTGGGTGCGTTCTGGGGGCTCGGCCACACGCTCGCGCTGCTGGCGATGGGGCTGCTGCTGGCGCTGCTGCGCACGACGCTCTCCGACCGGCTGACCGCCGCCTTCGAGCTGCTGGTCTCGGCGATGCTCCTCTTCCTCGGGGTGCGAGCGCTGGCCCGCGCGCGCGCGGAGATGAGCCGGGGCGCTCCGGAGAGCCACGAGCACGGCGGGCGGCTGCACGCGCACGCCGGTCCAGGAGCGCACGTCCACCTCGGGCGCCGGGCCTTCGCGGTCCGACCGCTGGTGGTGGGCGTCATCCACGGACTGGCGGGCACCGGCGCGCTGACCGCGCTGGTGCTGGCCGGCTTCGACAGCAACCTCGAGCGCGTCGCGTACACGGTGGTCTTCGGGGCCGGCTCGGTGCTGGGGATGGCGCTGCTCTCGGGCCTCGCCGGCTGGCCGCTGGCGCGTCTGCTTCGCACTCCACGCGCGCGAGGCTGGGCCAGCGCCGCAGCCGGGATGCTCAGCGTGACGATGGGCCTCCTCTGGGGCTGGCCGCTCCTGCCGAGGCTCCTCGGCTAGGCGTCAGGCCGCGCCCTTCTCCAGGGCCTGCACCGCCAGCAGCGACGCCAGGGTGAGCTGCACCACCGGCTCGGGGCGCCGGGCGAAGGCGATGAGCTCGGCAACGGTGCGGGTTCCGTCCGCGTGCGCCAGCAGATCGGCCTCCCAGCGCTCCAGCTCGATGTCCGACTGCGGGTACACCGGCTGGCGTGAGGGCACCAGGCGATCCTCGAGGGCGAGGATGCGCTTCACCCGATCCGCCTTGTAGAGCTTCTTCACGCCGCGGACGATGAGGTTCGCGGGATTCACGTCGAGCTTCAGATTCTCCCCGCGCGCCTTCCCGCCGAAGGACATGACGTAGGTGCCTTCTTCCCAGGCGAAGAGCGAATAGATGATCGACTTGACCTGCTGGCCCACGTAGTAGAGGCGCTCGGTGTCGCGCAGCAGGCCGCGCTCCACCAGGATGTCGCCGGTCCGCCGCTTCGTCTGCTGGGCCATCAGCGCGACGTCGGCGAGCTGCTCCGGGCGGATCTTCCCGGTGCGGACCAGGAACTGACCGAGGCGGTCGGACAGGAGGTTGGAGAGCGCGAACACCGGCATTCCATCCTCGAAGTACACGACCTTCTTCACCTGCCCGCGCTGCACGCCCAGCTCTCCGGTCTCCCGGGTCTGGAAGAAGGCGGTGACCAGCGAGGGAAGGTTGTCCCGCAGCTCGCCGCGCCGGAGCGCCTTGGTCGGCGGTGGCGGAACCGGGTGCCCCGGCGGACGGGTACGCACCAGCGTGTCCGGGTGCCGCTGCATCGGCTTCGCCCGGAGGTCGGCCCCGTGGAGCTCGGCGCTCACGTCGTCGCCGCCACCACCGACGACCTTGATCTTGCCGGTGAGCTCCATCGTGTCCGGTTGCTCTTCCTCCTCGATGTCGATGTCCAGCTCGACCTCGAACTCCTCGGTGCCACCGGAGGAGCTGGGCGTCGCCGGGACGTGCTTCGCGACGGCCTCCAGGAGCTTGCGCGCCTCGAACGGCTTCTCGAACCAGGCGACCGCGCCGTGCTTCTGCTTCGCCTCGGCGCCGTGCTTGCCCCCCTTGAACACGCCAGTGACGAAGATGACCGGCAGCTGAGGGAACTCCTTCCGCAGCTGATCGGAGAGGTGGTAGCCCATGATGTCGGGCAGGAGCACGTCCAGCACCGCGAGGGCCGGAGCGTTGCCCCGGGCGACGTCGAGCGCCTGCTTTCCCTTCGATGCCGACACCACGTCGTAGCCGGCGTCCTCGAAGAGGTGGGTCAGGAGGGAGAGCAACTCGAGGTTGTCGTCGACGACGAGCAGGCGCGGCCGCGGCATTCGTGACGACGTTAACAAATCCTCTGACATCGCAATGAGCGTAGGCTCGATGCGCACCGGGTCCGACACAGCGTCGTCACCCCTCGACTGCGCACGGCCGTGCACGAAAGGGAGCCCCGCCGGTTCCAGCGGGAGCGGCCGCCTCGGAGTCGCAGGAAGACGGGAGCGCTTGACCTCCCTCGGATCGCGTGACCACCCTGTCATCGAGATGAAAAACGCCTGGGCGGCGGGGTTCCTGGTGATGTGGACGGGCTGCGCACCCGCGGGACACAGCAACCGTCCGCCTGATCCGGCGCCGCCGCCGTCACCCGGGATGATCGCCAACCTCGGGTTCGACCAGGCCGTGCGGCTGGGCAGCGACTACGTGAAACGGTCCGCCAACGTGACCGACGCGACGCTGATCTCCAGCCAGGAGTTTGCCCCCGGGATCGTGCAGCTCACCTTCGACCTCGGGCCGGGGAAGTTCCCGGTGCGCGTGACCGTGGATCGGGGCAGCGGGCAGGTCACGGGCATGGAGACGTTGCAAGTGCCGGGCGTCACCCAGCCCGCGCGGTAGGTTCTTGACTGCACCGGACCCGGGCGCCCAGGCTTCGCGGCCGTGCGCTCCCGCTCCTCCGGCTGGCTCGGCGTGTTGCTCCTCGTCGCCGGATGCGCCGCCGCAGGACGCAGCGACCGCCCTCCCAACCCCGGGCCCGCGCCCTCGCCCGGCGCCATCGCCACGCTCGGCTTCCCTTCGGCGGTGAGGGCTGGCAGCGACTACGTCGTTGCCAACACCGGTGTGAACAACCCCACGCTCGCCCGGAGCCAGACGCTGCCCAGCGGGAACCTCCAGCTGGACTTCGACCTGGGCCCTGGCGTGCCCGAACCGATGCGGGTGACCGTGGACCCCAGCGGGAACGTCCAGCCCCACGAGCCGGTGCAGCAGATCCCCGGCATCACCAGCCCGGCCACCCACTAGTTGCGCCGCCCCGCCCTCTCCGGTACGTGACCCTCTTCCTGCACGAAGGGTGAACGAACCGTCATGGCCGAGAAGCTGACCCCTCGGGAGAAGAACTTCTCCGAGTGGTACGTGGACGTGGTCCTCAAGTCGAAGCTCGCGGATTACTCCGACGTCAAGGGCTGCATGGTCATCCGCCC
>Ga0081540_1004801_pt1 | contig 10185 bp, 10 predicted proteins | sample TabmetS2T1R1_FD_71024 | JGI IMG/M metagenome (GOLD analysis project Ga0081540, IMG submission 71024) | Tabebuia heterophylla rhizosphere microbial communities from the University of Puerto Rico - S2T1R1 | ecosystem: Host-associated > Plants > Roots > Rhizosphere ... | reverse complement strand
AGCACGATCCCCAGGGTTGCCGCGAAGGGCATGAGCGCGACGAGTTCGCGCCGGCTCAGCGGGGGGGATGTGGTCATGCGGGGCATTATCGCAGCTTGCCCGTTGTCACATCACCCGTCGCGAGCCCGCGTCTACTTCACCCCGCCCGCCGTGAGCCCTTCCACGATCCGGCGCTGGAACAGCAGCACGGCGATGACCAACGGGATGGTCACCACGACGCCGGCCGCCATCTGGGTACCGAACGGCTGGTCGAACTGGTACTGGCCGGTGAACTGCGAGACGATCACGTTCGCCGTCTTGTATTCGTTCTTGTTGATGACGCTGACGGCGATGATGAACTCGTTCCAGGCGGCGATGAAGACCAGGATCGCGGTGGTGAACACGCCCGGGGCGGCGAGCGGCAGGATCACCTTGCGGAACGCCTGCGCCGGGGTGGCGCCGTCGATCTGGGCGGCCTCCTCGAGCTCGAACGGCATTTGCCGGAAGAACGCCGTCAGCAGCCAGATCGCCAGCGGCAGCGCGAAGCTCATGCTGGGCACGATCATCGCCTGGTACGTGTTGATCCAGTGGATGTTGGTGAAGAGCTGCAGCAGTGGCACCACGACCGCGATCCCGGGGAACATCGACGTCGCGATGATCAGCGCGAGCACCAGCCCCTTTCCCCGGAAGTTGAGCCGGGCCAGCGCGTAGGCCGCCGAGATACCGAGGATCAGCGTGATCACCGTGGTGAAGCCGGCGACGATGACGCTGTTGACCAGGCTGCGGCCGAAGCCGTTGCCGGCGGAGAACGCCGCGGTCAGGTTCTTCAACGAGAAGGGGTCGGGGATCGGCGAGTTGGAGAACTGGTCGGAGGGCCGGCGCAGCGCGGAGACCACCATCCAGTAGAACGGGGCCAGGCAGTACACCACGATGATCGCGATGCCCACGTAGTAGAGCGGGGTCGAGGCCCGGCGCCGGCGCCGCACGGGCGCCGTCCCCGTCTCCTCCGCGGTCTTCGCCGCGTTGCTCGCCGTCCCGGCCGCTGCCGCTTGCTGGCTCATCGTGCCCTCCCAACGCCACGGCCGACGATGTCGGCGCCGAGCACCCGGACGAAGACGTACGCCACCACGGCGACGTAGATGAACAGCACGGTCGCGTAGGCCGCGGCCGGGCCGAAGTGCAGGTTGCTCACCTCGTTGTAGGCCAGCACGGACAGCGTCTGCGTCGACTTCTTCTGCGGCCCGATCAGCACGAACGGCAGGTCGAACATGCGCAGCACGTCGAGCATCCGGAAGAGCACGGCCACCACGAGCGCGGGCTTGACCAGCGGCACGGTGATCCGCCAGAAGGTGCGCCAGGCGCTCGCGCCGTCGATCTTCGCCGCCTCGTACACCTCGGCGGGAATGACCTGCAGCCCGGCGAGCACCAGCAGCCCGATGAACGGCGCGGTCTTCCAGGTGTCCGCGATGACCACCGCAAGCCAGGCCTGGAAGCCCTCGGTGGTCCACAGGATCTTCGAGCCGAGGATGTCGTTGGCGATCCCGTCGGCGGAGAAGATCCAGCGCCAGAGCAGCCCGGAGATGGCGGTCGGGATGGCCCACGGCACCAGGATGCTGGCCCGAACCAGGCCTCGGCCGCGGAACGCCTTGTTCATCACCAGCGCCATGCACACGCCGATGGTGGTCTCGATGATGACCGTCACGATGGTGAACGAGGTGGTGTTCCAGAACGCGTTCACGAAGGCCGCGCCGGTGTCACCCCTGAAGATGTCGGTGAAGTTGGCCAGCGAGAAGGAGCTCTTGTGGACGATCAGGCCGGAGTCCGGGTCGATGCCGTCGATTGTCTTGATGAACGACAGCCGGACCGCCGAGACGATCGGGTACGCGATCACCAGGGCCAGGACCAGCAGCGAGGGGGCGAGCAGGATTGCCGCGAGGCGGCCCACGCCGGCCTTGCGACCCGGCTGCGAACCGCGGGGTTTTCCTTTCAGGACAGGGGGAGCGTCTACCGAGGTCGTCGTGGTCACGTGCAGGACCTCCTTGCCATGGGGGTACCGGGCCGGAGCGCGACTGGCCCCGGCCCGGTGGGTGCCGCTACTTGGCGATGATCGTTTGGAGCTTGCTCTGCAGGTCCTTCAGCGCCTGGTCACTCGACTTGGTACCGCTGATGGCCGCGTAGGCCTCCTCCTCGATGGCAGTCGTGGCGTCGCCATACTTGACCACCTTCGGGCGGGACGACGCGGCGGTGACGGACGCCTTGAGCGTGGCCAGGTAGGGGAACTGCTGCTGCAGTGCCGGGTCGTCGTAGAGGTCGGCCCAGACCGGCGCCTCGGACGTCTTCTGCAGATGCAGCTTCTCTTCGGACTCACTGGTCAGGAACTTGATGAACTCCAGCGCGCTGCCCTTGTTCTTGGCGTACTTGCTGATCGCGAGGTTGTGGCCGCCGAGGGTGGACTTACCGGGGCCGGACAGGCCGGGCAGTGGTGCGACGGCGAACTTGCCGGCTACCTTGCTGGAGCCGTCGTTCGCGTTGGCCTTGGTGTACTGGTACGGCCACTGTCGGTGGAAGATCAGCGTGCCGTCCTGGAACGCGCGCCGGCCCTCCTCCTCCTTGTACGTGATGGCCTCCTTGGGCATGAGGCCCGACTTGAAGCCGTTGACGAGGAAGTCCAGGCCCTGCTTGGCCTGCGGGGTGTCAACGTTCGGCTTGCCCTGGTCGTCGACGATCTGCCCGCCGGCGGAGTTGACCGCCTCGCTGAAGTTGACCGTCAGGCCCTCGTACTTGTCGAACTGGCCGGCGTAGCAGCCGAGGCTGGCGTTGCCCGGCATCGCCTTGATCTTGGCGCAGTCCTGGGTCATCTCGTCCCAGGTCTTCGGCGGGCTGCTGATGCTGGCCGCGTCGAGCAGGTCCTTGCGGTAGTAGAGCATCCCGCCATCCGTCAGGTACGGCGCGGCGTAGAGCTTGTCGAAGTACTTCACCGTGTCGACCACCGGCGGGAGGATCTTGTCCAGTGGGAAGGCGTTGTCCGGCAACTGCTCGATCCAGCCGTTCGCGGCGAACTCCGCGGTCCACACCACGTCAACGTTGAGGATGCTGTACGCGTCGGATTTGGTCTGCCCGTTCTGAATCATCTGCTGCCGCTGCTGGTCGGCGCTCTCGGGGAGCTCGATCAGCCGGATCTGCTCGTTGGGGTGACTCGAGTTCCACTTGTCGAGCGCGGACTGCAGGTAGCCCGAGGTGTCCTTACCGGTGGCCAGCGTGATCGGCCCCTTGCCGTCGAAGGTGCCGGCCTGCGGTGTCGAACCGCCACCGCCGCCACCGCATCCCGACAATGCGACCGCCAGCGCCATCGCGCCGGTCACGGCCACTGATGCCGTTAAGCGTCGTCCTCGCATTCCAAGCTCCCATCCGCATTCGCGTCTTTGCGCCGCGACCGCGGACGGTGAGCATGGGGTGGCTCACGGCGCCGCTGCCGCGTTGGATGCCAACATCAAAACCCGCTGGTAATCCGCTTGCAACTCTTGTTACCTCAACGTCACCAACGGTCTTGGTCAGGCGATCATGGCCCGCGCAGGGATCATCGACGGACTGCGATCGCCGTCACATCGATGCTAGTTGCCGGGACTCGTCCGACCGGCGTACTGTATCGATCTAGAAGGGTTCTGGATCGATTGAGAGGAGCCCCGGTGGGCGCGACATTGCAGACCATCGCGGACGAGCTCGGCATCTCCCGCAGTACCGTGTCGAATGCCTACAGTCGTCCCGACCAGCTATCTCCCGAGCTGCGCGAGAAGATCCTGGAGACCGCCCGCCGGCTCGGGTACGCGGGACCCAACCCGACCGCCCGCTCGTTGCGCCGAGGCAAGGTCGGCGCGATCGGCGTACTGTTCACCGGCAACCTGACGCACGCGTTCACCGACCCGTACGCCGTGCAGTTCCTCCGGGGACTGTCCGCCGCCGCCGAGCAGCGGGGCACCGGGCTCCTGCTGGTACCCCTCTCGTTGGACGACCTCGCCGACGCGGAGCGCGCGCTGAACGAGGCGGCCGTGGACGGCTTCTGCGTGTACTGCGCGCAGGACTGGCGCGGGTCGCTGGATGTGATCCGGCGCCGCGGCTTGCCGATGGTGACCACCGAGAACCCGGCGGAGGCAGGCCCGGACGCGCTGGTCGTGTCCATCGACGAGCGGGCCGCCACCCGCGCGGCCGGCGACCACGTCGTGGCCCTGGGGCACCGCCGGCTGGCGATCCTCACCGACATGGCGGTGGCGACCGATCCCGAGGCTCCGTTGGCCGGGCTGGTGAGCCTCGACGGGCCGGAGCGGATCCCGTTCTACCTGAGCCGGGAGCGCGCGGCCGGGGTGCGCGACGCGCTCGTCGCGGCCGGCGGGGCCTGGTCGGACATCCTCGTCGTCAACTCGGCCGACAACACCCGTGCCGCGGCCGCCGTCGCGGTCGCCGACGCGCTGGACCGGGAAGACCGCGCCACCGCCATCCTCGCCTTCAGCGACGTCATGGCCCTCGGCGCGCTCGACGCGCTGGCGGAACGCGGCCTGCGCCCCGGGCGTGACGTGTCGGTCACCGGGTTCGACGACATCCCGGAGGCGGCGGAGGCGGGCCTGACCACGGTGCGCCAGCCCAGCACAGACCGGGGCCGCATCGCGGGCGAACTGCTGCTCGACCTGCCGGAGGAGCCGGAGAGTCGCAAGGTCGTCCTGCCCACCCAACTGATCGTCCGGTCCACCACGGGGCCGGCACAGCAATGACCGCATCATCCGCACTGGCCACACCGGCCGCATCACCAGAAGGAGTCGCCATGAACCTGCTCGCCGGAGTGCTCGTGACCCAGGCCGCCCGCGAGTTCTCGCAGTCGGCACTGCCCGACGCCCCCACGGTACCGGCGCGGGAGCCAACACCGCGCATCCCCGCCACCCGGCGCGCGATGGCCTCGGGCCTGCGCTGGGCGGCCCGCCGCATCGAGCCGAGGGTCGCCTGCGCCTAGGGTGTCCTAAGTAGACACTGTCCAAAGTAGACGGTGTCCTGGGTGGCCGGCCGGCCGGGATTGTCCCGGCCGGCCGTCACCGTCTTCGGTGGTACCGGTTGCGCCGCGGCTTCCGCTCTCTGTCCACATAGGCCGATGGGATGCTTCTGTGCCACCTCGCGGGCGTCGACCTCGCGTACCAGCCCGAGACACAGGACGGCGATGCGCTGTTCGATCGCGTGCGCGCGCTCGAGGTATCCGACGATCTCCTCGGATGAGCGAGCCCAGAGCGGCACGGAGAAGCACTCCTCGATCGCCTTGTCCAGCAACGCGAGCGCCTCGTCCACACAGCCAATCTACTGCCGGGGTACGACAGAAACGGCAGTCCACTGTGGACACACTTCAGGCGAGGGCCTCGGCGATCTTATCGGTGGTGAGCAGGACGACGCCGATACCGGCGACTTCGCGCAGCCCCTGGTCGCTGGACTGGGAGATGCCATCGGTGGACCGGTCCCAGTGCGGTGCGAGGTGGTCGTCGACGGTCACGGCTGCCCCACGATCAGGCGCATGGAACCGGTGAACTCCGGCTGGGTGCGCAGGTGCCCGTAGCGGCTGTCCCAGGCGCCTGACTCGAGGTCGTCGCCCAGCCGGGCGACGCGTCGTTCGATCGTCTCGGGCTCAACGAATCCCCAGGCGGACTGGGCGGCCCGCACCTCGGGGTCGAGGAACTGTTCGGGGCGGGCGTAGAACGCTTCGGTGAAGCCGTCGACACAGTCGATGGGGATGGGGATCTCCGTCACCTGGCTGGTGGTACCGACGGCGGCGCGGACCGTGCTGATGGCCGGGTAGCGGCGGCGCTCGGCGGCGATGAGTTCCGGTGCGTACCCGGCGAGCCAGAACCGGTCGAGCGCGTCGCCGTCGAAGGTGAGCACGAGGACCGGTCCGCGGCTGACCCGGCGCAGCTCGGCCAGGCCGCGCAGGCTGTCGCTCCACTGGTGGACCGTGACCATGGCCATGCCCGCGTCGAACGCGTCGTCGTCGAAGGGCAGTCGTTCGGCGACGGCGTCGATGGCCGGCACGTTTGCCGGGGGCCGTTGGGCGCGCATGGCGGCCGATGGTTCGATCGCCGCGACGTACCGGTCGGCAGGTTCGTAGGATCCCGCGCCGGCGCCGACGTTGATGACGCTGCGCGCGTCGCCGAGCGCGGCGTGGACGATCGCGGCGATCCTGAAATCGGTCCGCCGTCGGCGCGCGTAGCCGTGGCCGTTGGTGTCGTAGTCGACGTCTCCCGCCAGTGCACGCGTCACGCGATGACCCCCGTTGGTGGGCAGGGTTCGAGGGGATGGGCACCGTTGGCCGTGGATCAGCCTATCAAGATCGGCCCCGGGACGGTCACGGCCGACGTGTGGCGATGGCCAGGAACCGGTGCGGCGGATCGTCGTAGGTCGTCAACTGCCAACCGGCGGTGTCCATCGCGGCGGCCAGGACGTCCCGGTCGAGAGGCTCCCCGGGCTGCAGGACGCGACCGTGGCGGGCGGCGAGGGCGGCGCGGCCCGAAGGGTGGAACAGGATCAGGGTGCCGCCGGCCCTCGTGACGCGGGCCAGTTCGCGCAGGCCCGCGCGGATGTCGGGCAGGTGGGTGATGAGTCCGGCGGCGAAGATGGCGTCGGCGCGGCGGTCACCCAACGGCAGGTGATGCGCGTCGGCCTGGATGAGCGCCGCCGTGCGGGCGCGGCCGCTGGCGCAGGCGACGTCGAGCATCTCGCGGGTGTGGTCGATGCCGATGACCGAGCCCGCCCCGCCGACCGCCGCGCGCAGGGTCGGCAGGGCGCGACCGGTACCGCACCCCAGGTCGATCGCCGTGCCACCAGCGGCGATGTGTGCCTCGGCGACGGCCGCGGCGTAGGCGGGCGCGTCGTCGCCGAACTTGGTGTCCCAGGTCCGGGCGCGGATGCCGAAGAACGCCTGGCTCTCGGCCCTGTACCACAGGCTGTGTGCGGCGAGGTCCGGGCTGATGTGACGGATCACGGGCCAGGCGCCGTCGTGCAGGTCGACAACGATGCTGGCACCGGCGTCACGCTGATCGGCCGGCATGCCGGGCGGGGCCGGGGTGCGCAGCCAGACGACCGGCGCCCCACGGCCGAGGAGGTGGTGCCGCCAGACACTGCCGTCCGCAAGGGCGAGGCCGGTTGGCGCGAGGCCGCCGGGAGCGGGGGAGGCGAGTGCGGGGGAGGCGGGAGCGAAGGCTGCAGGGCCGCCCGCGTTGAGCCGCACGCACTGCCGGCCCCGGTCGCGGGTGGCGGCGGCGAGCCGGTCGGCGAACGCCGCGGCGACCTCGGGCCGGTGGCTGTCGACAACGGCGTGCTGCGCTCCGGCCAGTGCGGTGACGACGGTACCCAGGACCTGGCCCCACCGCCGCGCTTGCGCCGCGGTCAGCTCCTCCCAGGGGTGAAGCACCAGCTCCGGGGACATGAGTCCATCATGCACGTGCACCCCTGGAACGCATAGATGGCTCGTGGATGCCAGGGCCGCGGGCGAGCGTGGCTGGCGGATGCGGGAGGCGCCTAGGGAGGTTCAGGACGCGGCGAGCGCCTCGGCCTCCTCGCGCGCCTCCGTCGCGTCGTCGGCCAGGTCCAGCTCCTCCAGCCGGTCGGCCATCACGCGCAGCGCGCGGGCTAGCGGCGCCGCATAGATCGAGGGGTACCGCTGGGCGAGCGGTCGCCGGATCGCCACCGCCTCCTCGACCGCCGCGAGCGACTGCTCAGCCAGCTCCCGGGCGGCCGCGCGGATCGCGTAGGAGTACAGCGCGCGGCCCAGGTCCACCTCGTAGCTGACCGGCTCCTTCGCGCCGAGCGGTCGCAGCAGCTCGACCGCCTCCTCAATCGCCAGCCAGCCCTCTTCCTCGCGGTCCGCCACATACATCAGTTCGGACACCAGCACCAGTGCCGCTCCGAGGTGCCCGGTGTGCCGGGCGCGCTGGCGGCCGGCCAGGGAACGCCACATCTCCAGCGCCTCCTGGGCGACCTCCAGCGCCTCGGTCGGGCGCTCCAGGTCGTCGAGCGCGGCGGCCAGTTCGGTGAGGGTCGACGCCAGCTCCGGCCGGTACCCGCCGGACTGCGCGGCGTCGATCTCCCGCCAGTGTTCGACGGCATCGAGGCCGGCGGCGGCCGCGTCCTCGGGTCGGCCGAGGTTGCGCAGGTTCCGGGCGTTGGTCGACTGCGCGCGGGCATAGGGCAGCTGCTCGGCGGCCGGCGTGCCGTCCAGTCGCTCGTCCCGGGCGCGCTCCGCGTCGGCCTCGTGCCCGCGCGGGTCGCGGTGCAGCTCCGCACGGCGCAGCCGCAGGGCCTCCAGCGACTGGGCCAGCCAGGTCAGGCCGGGGCCGTCGGTGTGCCGCACGCACAGGTTCAGGGCCCGCTGGGCGGCCTCGGCGGCCTCGGTGCGGCTGCCGAGCTGACCGAGTACGTGCTGCCAGTTGTGCAGCGTCCGCAGGTAGTCCTCGAGGTGCCGGAGGCGGTCGAGGGCGCGGGCGGCGCGGTAGAGCTCCAGCGACTCGCGGAGCGTGGCGAACGCGTCCTCGAGCCGGCCCAGCTCGGCCAGTGCCAGGCCCTGGTTGTTCAGCGCCCCGGCCAGTCCGCCGGCCCGGGCGACCGGGTCGTCGCGGTTGCGCAGCCGGTAGATCTCGACGGACTCGGTGGCCACCGCGAGCGCGTCGTCGGGCCGGCCGATCGCGCACAGCATCGCGGCGAGGTTGCGCAGGCACAGAGCATAGGTTTCGCGATAGGAGCCGGGCCGCTCCTCGGCCAGCTCCTCGGCCAGGTCGACCGCCTCGTCGGCGGCCTGCAGGCTCTCGTCCAGGTAGCACAGCTCGCGCAGCCGCAGCGACAGGCTGACCAGGGCGTTCACGAGTTGCGGCTGGTACCGGTCGGGGTCGTCCTCGGCGAGGTCGCGCATCGTGCTGACCCGGCTCGTCTCGGGGAGCGCGGCGATCTGGTCGGCCATGGTGGTCGATGGTAGGCGCCGTATGCCACAGCGGCCTCGCCAGGGCTCAGCCAAGGTCTTCCGAGTCCGCGCCCGGAGAGACTAGCATCAATCACGGCTTTATTAGGCAGCCTGCTTATCATTCGCCCGCCACGGACGATCCCCGGGAGGCGCAACATGATCAACCGGCAGGTACCCGCGCTCCGCGTGCTCCTCGTGGCGGTCATGGCCGTCACGCTGAGCGGTACGACGGCTGCCGCGGCGAACGGTGCTCCACCCGATGCCGCGGCGAACGGCGCTCCGGTCAAGGCCGGTCCGCCCGTCGTGCTCGGCACCGGCGGCTGGAAGGTGCGCAGCAGCGCGGAGGCGACCCAGACAGGTCAGGAGATCTCGGCACCCGGGTTCGGCACGGGCGGCTGGCTGTCCGTGCACAACGACGACGGCGGCGCGCCGGGCACCGAGATCGGGGCGCTGCTGCAGAACGGTGAGTGCCCGGACGTCTTCTTCTCCGACAACATGCGCACGTGCTTCGGGTACACCGACGAGAACGGGCCGGTGACCGTCGCGCGGTTCGCGGTGCCCTGGTGGTACCGGACGGACTTCCGCGCCAACCTGAAGTCGGGGCAGAGCGCCAGCCTCGTCGTCAACGGGGTGGTCGGGGCGGCCGACGTCTGGGTCAACGGCACCCTGGTGTCCACAAAGGACACCGTGACGGGCGCGTACACCCGGTTCGAGTTCGACGTCACCGGCGTGCTGCGCTCGGGCGCCAACACGCTGGCCATCAAGATGTACCCGAACGACCCGAACACCATGTTCACGCTCGACGACGTGGACTGGAACCAGATCCCGCCGGACAACAACACCGGCATCCAGTTCCCGGTCCAGCTCCAGGTCTCCGACGCGCTCAGCGAGGGCAACGCCCACGTGGTCGAGGCGAACGCGGCGGACCTGAGCACCTCGGCGCTGACGGTGAAGACCGACGTCACCAACCACAGCGGCAGCGACCGGACCGGCGTGGTGACCGCCACGGTAACCGCGCCGGGGCACGACCGGCCGCCGGTGATCGTGCGCCAGAACGTGACGGTCGCCGCGCACAGCACCGCCACGGTCACCTTCGACCCGTCCGGCTTCCCCGCGTTGACCGTCCGGCACCCCCAGGTCTGGTGGCCATACCAGCTGGGGCCGTCCCCGCTCTACCGGCTGGACACCTCGGTCGCACTGGACGGGAAGGTGCTCGACAGCACGACCGG
>Ga0081540_1004800_pt1 | contig 10186 bp, 11 predicted proteins | sample TabmetS2T1R1_FD_71024 | JGI IMG/M metagenome (GOLD analysis project Ga0081540, IMG submission 71024) | Tabebuia heterophylla rhizosphere microbial communities from the University of Puerto Rico - S2T1R1 | ecosystem: Host-associated > Plants > Roots > Rhizosphere ... | reverse complement strand
GCGCCGAGCAGCACGACGAGGACGCCGAGCACGGAATGCCAGAGCAGCATCAGGCCGTCGTTGGAGTAGCCGAAGATCGCGGGCGAGGCGATCAGCCAGAGACCGAGCACGATTTCGGCGACCTCCTGCCAGCGCTGCAACGCGACATATTCGAGCTGGGCAAGGCCAAGCACGAGAATGCCGACGGTGAACGCGTTCAGGATCATGAAGCTGCGGTCGCTGTCGACGATATCGTGGGCGGTTTGTGTCGGGAACCAGGGCGACAAGATGATGAGCAGGCCGAGCAGCATGCCGCACCAGTCCTCCCAGGTTTTGTGGGTACCCAAAAGTCGAAAGTCCGACATTGTAGACCTCCTGTTGAAGAAGGCATACGTCAGCGGCCGGCGAGCACCACATCCGATGGTCAGGCGACCGGTCCGGCCGCATCGGGGGCGTATGTCATACCAAGACGTGGGAACCCTTTCAGCCCTTGCAAGAGCAGCCGGGAACAATCTTCGCAAGGCCGCCGAAGCGAAATAACAGACGGGATGACATGATCGATACGGTTAACAACAACACGACAAAACACCGCTTCGAGCTCGAGGTCGGTTGGTCGCGGCTTTGCAAGGACGGGTTCACGGCCCTAAATGAACGACAGAAATCGAAGGAGCAGGAATGGCTGCCGTCCGCGACAACAAGGTTTTGGGCCGGTTCGAGCTCGACGTCGAGGGCGCGGTGGCGTTTGCCAATTACCGCGTGACGCCGCAGGCAATCGTCATCACCCACACGGAAACTCCACGGGCGCTGCGCGGCCGCGGGGTCGCCTCCGAATTGATCAAGGGCTCGCTCGATTTGATCCGCGCCGACGGCCGCAAGGTGATCGCCGGCTGCGGTTTCGTTGTCGACTATCTCTACAAGCACCCGGAATATGCGGACCTGATGGCCTGACCGCCTCAGACGATCTTGATCGACATGTATAGTTGCGCCCGATGCAGTAGATCCGGCGCACCGCGAAAACATCGGGCTCGCCGACGATCGGAATCGTCGTGGTTGCGACCGGAAAGATCGATTTCGGCCCGGCCTGCGCCTCAGCCTGCGTGGTTGCGGCAGCGCCGGCCCAGCGCAAGCGCGCCGGTTGCCAGAACGGTCCTGCGGTCGAGATGGTCCATGGGTGTTCTCTTCCGATTTTCTTGATTGGCGTGGTGACGAAAAAGGCCCGCGCCGGGCGCGGGCCTCATCGCGTGGTCAGCGCAAGCTCAGTGCTTGATCTCGGGCGGCAGCTTGCCGCCATTGGCGGCAAGCTTGGCCATCACCTGCTTGTGCAGCCAGATGTTCATGCTGGCGGAATCATTGGTGTCGCCGGTATAGCCGAGCTCCTTGGCGAGCTCCTTGCGCGCCGAGAGGCTGGAGTCGATGTCGAGCGCTTTCATCAGGTCCACGATGGAGTGCTTCCAGTCGAGCTTCTCCTTTTTGGCCGCAACCGCCTTGTCGAGAATCGGAGCGACGTCGACGGTCTGCGCCGGTGCCGACGCGGGCGCTGCGGCCGCGCCACCGGAAGCCGCGCCGCCAGACGCCGCGCCGCCTGCAGGCGTCGCACTGGCCTTGCTGCCGAAGATCGCGTTCATGATCGTTCCGAAAATACTCATCGTTCGCTCCCAATAAACTTGCAGATGCTGTGGAGGTTCGTGGCGCTTTCCAGGGCCGGCAGCGCCTTGGCCGGGGTCGCAAATTAACTCTACTCCACAGGCAACAGCGTTGCCAGTGCGACAATCACCGAAGCTTGAGCAAGACAATGACCGCAATTGGGAGTACGCTAGACTCAACAGTTTGCGACATGGCCAGTTCGGTTTCCGTTGCGCCTGGTCTGATCGTGATCGCTTTGCGGGAACGGCGCAGCAGTGCCATTCGCGTGGCATATGATTGCGGCCGCTGCCTCAGTGGGAGACAACGACCATGGCCACGCCACATCAAGGAAATGTCACAAATGTCGGTGGAGCCGATGCGGCGGGGGGACCCGTCGTTCGCACCATCGGTGTTTCCGACCTGCATCGCGCACTCAAGCTCGGCTGGGAAGATTTCAAGGCGGTGCCAAGCCATGCCATCATCCTCTGCCTGATCTATCCCGTCATCGGCCTCGTGCTGGCACGGCTGGTGCATGGTTATTCGGTGTTGCCGCTGCTGTTCCCCCTCGCCGCCGGCTTCGCCCTGCTCGGTCCGTTCGCCGCTATCGGCCTCTACGAACTCAGCCGCCGCCGCGAGATCGGTGAGTCGGCGTCCGCCTGGGATGCGTTCGAAGTATTCCGCTCGCCATCGTTCGGCGCCATGCTCGGCGTCGGCGCGCTGCTGCTTGCGATGTTCGTGGCCTGGATCATGACGGCGCAGGCGGTCTACACCGCCGCTTTTGGCTATGAGACGGCCGCCAACATCCCCGACTTCGCCAACCGTGTGCTCACCACGTCGCAAGGCTGGTGGCTGATCGTCGTCGGCTGCGGCGTCGGCTTCCTGTTCGCCTTCGCGGTGCTGTGCATCAGCGTGATCTCCTTCCCGCTGATGCTCGATCGCCATGCCGGAGGTGGTGAAGCGATCGCGACATCGATCCGCGCGGTGCTGCGCAATCCCGTCCCTATGGCGGCATGGGGCCTCATCGTCGCCGCGCTGCTGGTCTTGGGATCGCTGCCGGCCTTCCTGGGTCTCGCCGTCGTGATCCCGCTGCTCGGCCACGCCACCTGGCACCTCTATCGCCAGGTGATCGTGCCTGATCCGGCTGCGCACCCGGTGATCCCGCCTGCCCGGCCGCGCAAGCCGGCGGCGGATTTCCCCGCCAACCTGTTCCCGTGGAAGCGTAGCTAATCACGACTGATCGTCGCGAGCAGACCGCCGGTCGACTATCGATCGGCGGTTTGTCGTTTGCGCATCCATCACTGCCTATGAACCGGGCGTGAAGGACGGCGTGGCCTTTGTGAAGGTATACGGGAACTAGCAGCCATGTTTTGGCCGCTGTTGCCCCGAACATTTGTTAACGTCCGCAATACTAATGTCGAGAACACGTCGACTTTGGAGCATCCGACCTGATGGCTACAGGCTTTTCCCTCAAGGCATTCGTGTTGAGCGCGCTGTTCACGGTTTCGGCTGCGCCGGCATTGGCGGCGGCCTGCGGTACCGGCACGTTCGAAACCTGGCTTGAGGATTTCAAGAAGGAAGCCGCAGCCAAGGGTATCTCGCAATCGGCCATCGCAACGAGTCTGGCAGGCGTGACGCTCGACAAGGCCGTGATCGCACGCGACCAAAACCAGAAGGTATTTTCGCAGACCTTCGAAGAATTTTCCGGCCGCATGGTGCCTCCGCGTGTCGCCCGCGGCTCCAACATGCTCAAGCAATATGGTTCGGTGCTCGGGCGGATCGAGCAGACCTATGGCGTGCCCGGCGAAATCATCGTGGCGATCTGGGGACTGGAGACCGACTTCGGCGTCAATCTCGGCAAGTTCCAGACGCTGCGCTCGCTCGCCTCACTGGCCTATGACTGCCGCCGCTCCGACCTGTTCAAGGCCGAGCTGATGGACGCGCTGCGCATCGTCGAGCGCGGCGACATCCCGCCGCAGGATCTGCGCGGCGCCTGGGCCGGCGAGATCGGCCAGACCCAGTTCATGCCGTCTAACTACGTCAAATACGCCGTCGACTTCGACGGCAACGGGCGGCGCGACCTCATGCGCAGCGTGCCCGACGTGCTCGCTTCCACCGCGAATTTCCTCGCCAGCAAGGGCTGGCAGCGCGGCAAGGATTGGGAGGTAGGCAGCGCCAATTTTGCCGTCATCAAGGAGTGGAACAAGAGCGAGGTCTACTCCAGGACCATCGGCTATTTCGCCACCCAGCTCGCGCGCGCACCCTGACGCAAAGAAAGAGGGGCCGATCGCGCCGCGACCGGCCCCTTGCGGAAAATCTGCGAACGGAAGCTACTTGGCGCCGCCGACATGCGCGGCCTTGCTGAGGTGCGCGGCGCAGGCGCCCATCTTGCCGGCGAGCATCGCGTCTTGCGCGGCCGATATTTCCTTCTGCGCCGCAATCTTGGCGTCGCCGTCGACCATCGCTTCCACCATGGATTCGGTCTTGCTGAGGTTTCCTCCGCTGCAGCCTGCGCTCACCTTGGCGGCGTTGGCGGGACAAGTTGCGTAGGCGATCGCAGCCACGGCGGCTGCCGCGAGTAACTTGTTGAGCATGTTACTTTCCTTATTTTCTATTTTTGAGCAGCCGGCGCCATTGCCGAACTGCGCTGGCAATGTTCATCCATCGAGAAATTTTGTCGGATAAATTCCGCGCGAGATGTTCGGCGCGACGTGCAACGAGGTCATGCAAAACCTCGCGTTTTGATTGCAGGCTTGTAATCCTGGCCCGTGCATCGGCCGAAGCGGGCCATCGCAGCGAACGCTGCAGGTGGCCCCGCATGGCGTGGAACACGCTGCGGCTGCGAGGCGACCAAGAGCGGAACCGCTGATAAGTTCTTGCATGAAATGAAATATATATTCATTTCTTAGTCTTCGACGCATGCGAATCACGCATATAAACTTCTTCGGATCGTCCCGTCTACGAGCACAACAACACTTGTTCCAGCGTCGGTTGATGACAGAGAAGGGCGTATGTCGCGATCGTGACAATCCCCTTATTTTTCAATTATTTTGGCTCTGTTTTCGACCACCTATGCCCCGCTCGCGGCAATGCGGGTGAAACGTTAAGCAGTCCTTACAAGAGCCATGCACCAGCCACTTAGCTGCATCGCAACATTGAAACTACTGCGGTGCAATACGGCCCTCTATATTCATTTCAACGATTCGGCCGTTCCTCCAAGGGCTGAATCGGAACTTAAGGAGACTACCAATGCTGCTCTCGCTCATCCGCATGATCCAGGCGTTCCGGGACTATCAGCGCAATGTCAGCGAACTGTCCCAGCTCAGCGATCGCGAACTGGCCGACATCGGCCTTGACCGCTCGGACATTCCGCGCGTTGCAGCCGGCACCTACAACGGCTGAAACTCGTTCAGCCCGCAAATGAACGGATAGCGCCCGCCACGTGCGGGCGTTGTCGTCTTAAGAAACATTTCGGCGCAGGTGCGCGCAGCACCAAAACGCGCTAACCCTGCGCGCCATGACAACTCCCAAATCAATTTCGGGCCCCGTGCACATCGTCGGCGCGGGTCTCGCCGGCTCGGAAGCCGCCTGGCAGGTCGCCAATGCCGGCACGCCGGTGGTGCTGCACGAGATGCGCCCGCAGCGGATGACCGAAGCGCACAGTACCGAGGGCTGCGCGGAGCTCGTTTGCTCCAATTCCTTCCGCTCGGACGACGCCGCCAACAACGCGGTCGGCCTGCTGCATGCCGAAATGCGCAAGCTCGGCTCGCTGATCATGCGCGCCGCGGACGCCAATCAGGTGCCCGCCGGTGGCGCGCTGGCTGTCGATCGCGACGGCTTTTCGGCCGCCGTCACCAGGGCGCTACGCGAACATCCGCTGATCGAGATCGCGCGCGGCGAGATCGCAGGGCTGCCGCCCGCGGAATGGGACAATGTCATCGTTGCCACGGGCCCCCTCACCTCGGCGCCGCTGGCGGCTGCGATCCGGCAGCTGACCGACGAGAGCGCGCTGGCGTTCTTCGATGCGATCGCGCCGATCGTGCACCGCGATTCCATCGACATGAGCGTGGCCTGGTTCCAGTCGCGCTACGACAAGGTCGGGCCCGGCGGCACCGGCGCCGACTACATCAACTGCCCGATGACGAAGGAGCAGTACGACGCCTTCGTCACGGCGCTGCTCGAGGGCGAGAAAGTGGACTTCAAGGAATGGGAGACCAACACGCCCTATTTCGACGGCTGCCTGCCGGTCGAGGTGATGGCCGAGCGCGGCCATGAGACGCTGCGGCACGGGCCGATGAAGCCGGTCGGGCTCACCAATCCGCACAGTCCGACCGTCAAGCCCTATGCGATTGTGCAGCTGCGCCAGGACAACAAGCTCGGCACGCTCTACAACATGGTCGGCTTTCAGACCAAGCTGAAGCACGGCGCGCAGCAGCGCGTGTTCCGCACCATTCCGGGGCTGGAGAATGCCGAGTTCGCCCGGCTCGGCGGCCTGCATCGCAACACCTTCCTCAACTCGCCAAAGCTGCTCGATCAGCAATTGCGGCTGCGCGCGCAGCCTCGGCTGCGCTTTGCCGGACAGATGACGGGCTGCGAGGGCTATGTGGAATCCGCCAGCATCGGCCTGATCGCCGGTCTCTATGCAGCGGCTAACGCACGCGCGCACGAACTGGCGCCGCCGCCGGCGACGACAGCGCTGGGCTCGCTGCTCGGCCACATCACCGGCGGCCATATCGAGACCATCGACACCGGCCCGCGCTCGTTCCAGCCAATGAACATCAATTTCGGCCTGTTCCCGCCGCTGGCGAGCCCGCCGACCAAAAAGCCCGACGGATCGCGGCTGCGCGGCAACGAGAAAACGGTGGCCAAGAAGCAGGCGCTGAGCGCCCGCGCGCTCACCGATCTCGACCGCTGGATCGCCGACCATCTGCGGGTTGCGGCGGCGGCGTGAGCGCACCATGAGCCTGCCGAAAGACGACGCCGCGCAGCTTGCGGCACGCTGGCGTGACGGCGTGCTGCTCAAGCGCGACGTGTTTTCCATTGTCGAGCGCGGCCGGTTTCGTACCGACACCGGCGAGGTTGACGGCGTGCTGCGCCGGCTCGACGAGGTGCCGTGGTGGTCTTACGGGCTGGCGCTGCATCTGTTCTCGCGCGAGCGGCGCGCGCTGGAGCGGGCACGCGATCTCGAAGTCGGCCCAAAACTGCTGTGGGCCGGAAAGCGCGCGCTGGTGCGCGGCTTCATCGACGGCGTGGCGCTGCACCTCGCAAAACCGCATGGCGACGTCGCCTATTTTCGTTCTGCCAGGCAGGCGCTGCACCGGCTGCACCGCGCCCGCATCTGCCACAACGATCTCGCCAAGGAGCAGAACTGGCTGGTCGGCCGCGACGGCCGCGCCTACCTGACCGATTTCCAGCTTGCCGCCTGCTTCTCGCGGCGAAGCCGGCTGTTCCGCATCGCGGCCTATGAAGACATCCGGCACATGCTCAAGCACAAGCGCAGCTACGCGCCGGAAGCGCTGACGCCGAAGGAGCGAAAGATCCTCGCGCGCAAGTCGGTGGTCGCGAGCGTCTGGCTGAAAACCGGCAAGAAGGTCTATCAGGCGATTACGCGCGGCCTGTTCAATTTCAGGGATCGCGAGGGCGGCGGCAAGCGGCTGGTCAATGACGCGCCGGTGCTGGCCGAGCTGATCCGCAAAAACCCTGCCGTCCGCGACACCGCCATCGTTGCCTTTGCCGACCGCCGCAGCGGCGTCGGGCTCTATGCCTTTGTCGAGGCCGACCAGGTGTCGCTGGAAAAGCAATTGCGCGACGAACTCGCCGCCGCCAAGGGCGCGAAGCCGCCGGAGCATATCCAGGTGGTGCATGCCCTGCCGCGCGATGCCGCGGGCCAGCCGCGCACGGAAATCCTGCAGCTTGTTGCAATGAACCAGCTCGACCTGATCGAGCCGATGATGAAGAGCGACGAGGATCGCGCCTTCCTGCGCGACATCCTCGATCAACGCAAGAATCTGCGCGACCGGTTTAATTTCGAGGCCGACTTGCCGTCGAGCTAACTACTCCCCGCCGCGAAATTCCGGCGAGCGCGAGGCGCGCCACAGCGCCCACAGCATGCGGAAGCGCGGCATCCGCCGCAGCACGAAGGGATCGTTGTCGGCCCGCCGCATTCGCTTGATATCGCGGCGGACCAGCGCCAGCGGCAGGAAGGCGGGCTGCACCTCAACCGGCTCTTCCCTCAGAAGCGCGAGCGCGGTGATCAGCTGCGTGCTCGCCTCCTCCACCAACTGATCGACCGCGGCGCGGTTTTGCGGCGTCTGCTTGCCCGCGAACACCTCTTCGACACTGCTGCCGTGCTGCTGCAAAAATTGCTGCGGCAGAAACAGCTGTCGCCGTGCGGTGTCCTGCGGCAGCTTGTTGATGACGTCGATCATCCCATAGGCAAGGCCGGCGTGGCGCGCGACATGGTCGATCGCCTCCGACGGCCGCACCAGGATGCGGGCGCAGCAGGCGAACAGCGTGGAGGCCGTGTCGTTGGCATAGCCTTCCAGCGCCGACAGCGACGGCATCGGGTCGTTGTAGAGGTCGAACTCGTGCTCGATGATCAACTGCGCCAGCCGCTCCACCGGCAGCCGCCAGGTGCGGATCGTCCACAGCAGTTCGGAGGCGACCGGATTACCCTCGATGCCGCCATGGTCCTGGCCGGCCAGCAGGTCGGTCCACCATTGCAGCCGCATCTGGCCGGGCAGCGGCTGGCTCACCTGGTCGCGGACGCGCGAGATCTCGACATTGAAGGCGTAGATGGCGAGCATCGGCCGCCGATGCACGCCCGGCAGGAACAGCGTCGAGGCGTAGCGCGGAAAGTCGTGGGTGCGCACGAGATTGGCGCAGAAGGAGGCAGCATCCTGATCGGCCATCAGGGCACCGCAATCAGCGCGGCCGCGACGCGGCGGCGCTCGCCCAGCATGATGTTGTAGGTGCGGATCGCAGGACCCGTCTGCATCGCGTCCAGCACGATCCTGACTGCACGCAGCTCCTCGCGCAATCCGCGCGGCGGCACCCACACCTGCGTGCCCGAGCCGACGATCAGCGTGTCGATGCTGTTGGCGGCATCAAAGACCTTTTTCAGGGAATGGCGGTCGATCTGCTCGGGTTTCGTCACGTCCCATGCCCAGATCGAATCCGGCAGGCAAAGCAGCGAGCCCCGATGCGACATGTCGGCAAAGGCAAAGCCGCCCTTGCCGTAGGCTTCGATCGGAGCCGACCTCGGGAAGTGCAGCCCGTCCGAGGTATGGTTTTTTTGATTGGGCATGATCTTGTCCGAAAACCGGTATCCACTTTGCGCTTGCGCGGCCCTCCGGGTCGGGATCATGCCCCATTATTTCTTTGCCGGTGCGCCCTGCTTCTTTCCCGGCGTAGCCGGCTTTTTGGCAGGTGTATCCGGCTTGGCCGCTGCCGCATCCGGCCTGGCCGCTGCTGTATCCGGTTTGGCCGCAGGCACATCCGGCGCGTCAGCCCGGTGGGTGCCGACGCCGAGATAGATCAGGATGGGTGCCGCGATGAAGATCGAGGTGTAGGTGCCGACCAGCACCACGCCGAACATCATCACCGCCGTGAAGCTGTGGATGGCCTGGCCGCCGAACAGGAGCAGCGCGAGCAGCGCCAGCGTCACGGTGACGTGGGTGATGATGGAGCGCGACAGCGTCGAGTTGATGGACTCGTTGAGCAACTGCGGCATCGCCATCTTCTTGTAGCGCCGCAGCATTTCACGGATACGATCGTAGATGACGACGGTGTCGTTGAGCGAATAGCCGAGAATGGTCAGCAGCGCCGCGATACTGGTGAGGTCGAAATCGACCTGGGTGATCGACATGAAGCCGATGGTCAGCACGATGTCGTGGACGTTGGCGATCATGGCGCCAAGCGCGAACTGCCATTCGAAGCGGAACCAGAGATACATCAGGATCGCGCCGATCGCTAGCATCAGCCCGGCCATGCCCCAGCCCAGCAGTTCGCCGGACACGCGCGGACCTACGACTTCAACGCGGCGGTATTCCACCGTGTCGCCAAGGGCGCTGCGCACCTTCTCCACGGCTGCCTGCTGCGCCTTGTCGCCGCCCGGCTGCTCGGCGACGCGAAGCAGCACGTCGGCAGGGCCGCCGAATTGCTGAAGCTGGACCTCGCCGAGACCGAGGTTGCCGAGCGTGGAGCGCATCTGCGCAAGGTCGGCGGTGCCGGACTTCGCCCGCACCTCCATCAAGGTGCCGCCCTTGAAGTCGATGCCGAAATTCAGGCCGTGGGTGAAGAACAGCAGGATCGCCACGATCGACAGCGTCGCCGAGATCGGGAACGAGATGCGGCGGAACTGGGTGAAGTCGAAATGTGTGTCGTCGGGCACGATGCGCAGCGACGGCAGCAGGCCGAGCGCGCTGACCACGGTCAGCACCGTGATCAGGACGCCGAGAGCGATGAGAACGAATTGCGTAGTGGTCACAGCCGGCCCCGGATTCCTAGATCGGCACGGTCTTCGGCCGCTTCCACTGCACCCACCACGCCACGATCAGGCGGGTCATGGTGAAGGCGGTGAACACCG
>Ga0081540_1004799_pt1 | contig 10189 bp, 10 predicted proteins | sample TabmetS2T1R1_FD_71024 | JGI IMG/M metagenome (GOLD analysis project Ga0081540, IMG submission 71024) | Tabebuia heterophylla rhizosphere microbial communities from the University of Puerto Rico - S2T1R1 | ecosystem: Host-associated > Plants > Roots > Rhizosphere ... | reverse complement strand
AGCCGCTCTACGAGCGCGCGTTGCAGTGGGCGGCGCATCCGAAGGCGCCGTGGTATCTCGGCATCCTGAGCTTCGTCGAGGCGATCATCTTTCCGGTCGCGCCCGAGATCATGCTCGCGCCGATGGTGCTCGCGAAGCCCGAGCGCTGGGCGCGCTACGCGACGATCAGTCTCGCCGGCTCGCTGCTCGGGGCGCTGGTCGGCTACGCGCTCGGCCACTACGCGTTCGATCTGGTGCGGCCGCTGCTCGCCGATCTCGGCTGGCTGCCGCGCATCGACGAGCTCGTCGGAGAGCTCCGCAAGGACGCCCAGCTCCATCCATGGAGCGCGTTCTGGACGCTCGTCCTCGCCGGCTTCCTGCCGGTGCCGCTCAAGATCTTCACCTGGGCGTCCGGCATCGTCGGCGTGCCGCTGTTCGCGTTCTTCGCGAGCATGGTCGTCGGCCGGGGCAAGCGGGTCTTCCTTCTCGCGGGACTGATACGCCTTGGGGGCAAGCGCGCCGAGGAGACGCTGCACCGCTGGATCGAGCCGATCGGTTGGATAGCAGTGGCGCTGCTCGTCGGTGTGTTTATCTACTTTAAATTCCTCCGATAAACTCTTGCCATGGCGAGGGATTGTCGAAAAAGCCTCATGCTCGTCGGGTGCCTCGCACTCGGCATTGCGGGCTGTGCTTCGACGGGTCCGGCGCCGGTCGAGGATCGCAGCGTCAACCCCTCGTCGCGGCCGCGCGCGACGACACCGCCGCGACCGAAACCCGCGGCGCCGGCTGCCGGCACTTATCGCGTGCAGCGCGGCGACACGCTCTACAGCATCGCGTTCCGGCATGGCGTCGACTATCGCGATCTCGCCGAGTGGAACGCGATCGAGCCGCCTTACACGATCTATCCCGGCCGCGAGTTGCGCATGTCGCCGCGTGGCGCGGCGCGGCCGCCGGTCGCTCAAGCCGCGCCGCCTCCACGCGCGACGTCGGCTCCGCCGCCGCCGGTGCCGGCGCCGGGACCGTTCGAGCCGGCCGCACCGGCGCCGCCGCCCTCGACCAATGCGGGAACGCCGTCGCACGTCGGCTCCCCGGCGCAACCGCCGCCGGTCGTTGCGACGGCGACGCCCCCGCCGCCGGTTCCCGCACCGGTAGAGAGTTCCGCGCCTGCCGCAAGCGGCGATGTCGCCTGGCGCTGGCCCGCCGAGGGTCAGGTCGTCGGCGGGTATGTCGGCGGCGATCCGATGCGGCAGGGCATCGACATCGCCGGCAAGTCCGGCGCACCGGTGCGCGCCGCGGCCGACGGGACCGTCGTCTACAGCGGCAACGGCCTGATCGGCTACGGCGAGTTGATCATCGTCAAGCACAACCCGGCATTCCTCTCGGCGTACGGCCACAATCGCAAGCGCCTCGTGCAGGAAGGCGATCGCGTGAAAGCCGGCCAGACGATCGCCGAGATGGGCTCGAGCGGTGCGAGCCGCGACGAGCTCCACTTCGAGATCCGCAGGAACGGCAAGCCGTCCAATCCGCTCGACTACCTGCCGCGCCGCTGACGCACGGCGTAAGCTCGACCCATGAGTGCGCACGGTCCCATCGAGCCCGGGTTCTCGAGCGAGGACTTCGACGATCTCGTCGACGCGATCGAACCGCAGGACGAGGAAGCGCGCTCGTCGACGAGCGTCTATCTCAAGGAGATCGGACTGACGCCGCTGCTCGAGGCCGACGACGAGCGCCGCCTCGCCGAAGCGGCGCGCGCCGGCGACGGCGAAGCGCGCCGGCACATGATCGAAGCGAACCTGCGCCTCGTCGTCTCGGTCGCGCGCGCCTACGTCGGGCGCGGCGTGCCGCTGATGGATCTCATCGCCGAGGGCAATCTCGGCCTGATCCGGGCGGTCGAGAAGTTCGATCCCGAGCGGCGCCTGCGTTTCTCGACGTATGCGGTGTGGTGGATTCGCGAAGCCGTGCAGCACGCGGTCATGCATCACGGCCGCACCGTGCGCCTCCCGGTGCACGTGCTGCGCGAGCTCGCGCAGGTGCTGCGCGCCGAGCGCGAGCTCGCGGCGCGCAGCGGCACGGCGCCGAGCCTCGAGCAGATCGCCGCCGCCGTCGGCAAGGAAACGCCGGCCGTCGCCGAACTGTTCCGCGTCGGCGAGAACGTGACGTCGCTCGATATCGTCGGCGAGGCGGGCGAACCGGTCGCGCATGCGGCCGAGCGCGAGGAGGCGCCGAGTGCGTTGTCGATCGCCGAAGTCGAGCGGCTCGGGTTGTGGCTGTCGCGGCTCACGGACCGGCAGCGTGCCGTCATGCGGCGGCGGTTCGGTCTCGGCGGGGAACCGGTGCAGTCGCTCGCCGAGATCGGGCGCGATCTCGGCATCACGCGCGAGCGCGCGCGGCAGATTCAGGAAGAGGCGATGAAGAAGCTGCGGAAGTTGTCGCAGGATGATTAGCTGTTCACCTCTCCCGCTTGCGGGAGAGGTCGCCCGAAGGGCGGGTGAGGGCGATCGTAGTGAAGAGCCGCTTCCTGGAAGTTGTCGCAAGCTGGCCCTCACCCTAGCCCTCTCCCGCAAGCGGGAGAGGGGAAACAGCCGCTAATCGGGCGAGGGGAGCATGAAGGCCGCGACCGCGCGTCTCCCTTCCGATGCCAGCAGGTTGTACGTCCGGCTCGCCGCCGCGTTGTCCATGACCTCGACTCCGATGCGCCGCCGCAGCAGCGACATCAGCGCCTCGCGCGGCGGAAACACCTGCTTCGCGCCGGTGCCGAGCAGCACGACTTCGGGCTGCAGCGCCGCGATGACTTCTGCCGCCGCGGCGTCGAACTCTTCGGCGCGCGTTACCGGCCAGTCCTCGACGATCTGATCGGGCGCCAGCACGAAGCTGCGCGCGATGCGTCGATCGACGACGGTGATCGCATCGGGCGCCGTGTTGCGCACGAAGAGATAACCCTCTGCAAGATCCTGCGTGAGCTGCATGGAATTACTTTCGCGGCAGCTCGATCTTCGGCTGCTCGGGATTGCGGCGATAGAAGCACGCGACGCGGCCGATGGTCTGCACGAGCTCGGACTTCGAGCCTTCGCGCAGGAGCTCGACCGTCTCGGCGCGGTCCTCGCGATCGGCGTCGGCGAGCTTCACCTTGACGAGCTCGTGGTGCGCGAGCGCGCCGTCGAATTCCTTGAGGAGCGCCGGCGTCACGCCTTTCTGGCCGACGAGGATGACGGGATCGAGCGAATGCGCGATACCGCGCAGATAGCGCTTCTGGTGGGACGACAGGCGCATGAACGGAAACCGAATACGGACAGGCGGTTGCGAGGCGAACCGGCACGGCAGGTTATCATGCGCGGCAACCTTCCCCGAAACCGGCGCGGTGTCGCGCGGACGATGGCGCGCAGCAAATCCAGCTCCCGCTGGCTCCAGGAACATTTCAGCGATCCGTTCGTCAAGCGCGCGCAGGCGGAGGGCTGGCGTTCACGCGCGGTGTTCAAACTCGAGGAGCTGCTCGAGCGCGACCGCCTTCTGAAATCCGGCATGGTGGTGGTCGACCTCGGTGCAGCGCCGGGCGGCTGGTCGCAGATGGTGCGCGGCCGGCTCGGCGACACGGGACGCGTGATCGCGCTGGACGTCCTGCCGATGCAGGGCATCGCCGGCGTCGATTTCATCGAGGGCGATTTCCGCGAGGAGGCCGTCTTGAACGAGCTGGAACGACATCTCGACGGAGCCGCGGTCGATCTTGTGCTTTCGGACATGGCCCCCAATCTCAGCGGCATGAACAGCGTCGATCAGCCGCGGGCGATGCATCTCGCTGAACTTGCAGAGGATTTCGCTCGAAGTCATCTGCGGCCCGGTGGCGCTTTTTTGACCAAACTTTTCCAGGGTGAAGGATTTGATGCCTACGTCCGGCGCTTGCGCGAGGGTTACGAGCGCGTCAGCATGCGAAAGCCGAAGGCTTCGCGGGCGCGCAGCCCCGAGGTTTATGCCCTCGCGGCCGGCAAGCGCAATTGAAGTGGCGACACCTCTATGAATGATATGGCCAAGAATCTCTTGCTCTGGGTGATCATCGCGGTCGTTCTCCTGACCGTGTTCCAGAGCTTCAATCCGCGCGCGGCGGCGCCGTCCGACGTTCCGTATTCGGAATTCGCGCAGCAGGTCGGCAACGGCAGCGTCGCCTCCGTGCAGCTCGGCTCGGACATCCCGACCAAGGCGACCGCGAAGCTCAAGGACGGCACGTCGGTATCGACGACGATCCCGATGGGCGCGAACGAGGGCGCCATCGATCTTCTCAACAAGAACAACGTCGAAGTTCGGCAGACGCCGGCCGACAACGTGATGCCGCTCTGGCGCATCCTGCTCGACTGGGTGCCGTTCCTGATCTTCATCGGCCTCCTTGTCTATTTCATGCGCCAGATGCAGGCCGGCGCCGGCGGACGCGGCGCGATGTCGTTCGGCCGCTCGCGCGCGAAGCTGCAGGGCGAGGACCAGGTCAAGATCACGTTCGCCGACGTCGCCGGCTGCGACGAGGCGAAGGAAGAAGTCGGCGAGCTCGTCGAGTTCCTGCGCGATCCCTCCAAGTTCACCAAGCTCGGCGGCAAGATTCCGCGCGGCGTGCTGATGGTCGGCTCGCCCGGCACCGGCAAGACGCTGCTCGCCAAGGCGATCGCCGGCGAAGCGAAGGTGCCGTTCTTCTCGATCTCCGGTTCCGATTTCGTCGAGATGTTCGTCGGCGTCGGCGCCGCGCGCGTGCGCGACATGTTCGAGCAGGCGAAGAAGCACGCGCCGTGCATCATCTTCATCGACGAGATCGACGCGGTCGGCCGCCATCGTGGCGCCGGCCTCGGCGGCGGTCACGACGAGCGCGAGCAGACGCTGAACCAGCTCCTCGTCGAGATGGACGGCTTCGAAGGCAACGAAGGCATCATCGTCATCGCCGCGACGAACCGTCCGGACGTGCTCGATCCCGCGCTGTTGCGCCCAGGCCGCTTCGATCGCCAGGTCGTCGTGCCGCTGCCGGATCTGCGCGGCCGCGAGCAGATCTTGAAGGTGCACATGCGCAAGGTGCCGGTGTCGAGCGACGTCGAGCCGCTGACGATCGCGCGCGGTACGCCGGGCTTCTCGGGCGCCGATCTCGCCAATCTCGTCAACGAGGCCGCGCTCTTCGCCGCGCGCGAGAACACGCGCGAAGTGCAGATGATTCATTTCGAGCGCGCCAAGGACAAGATCATGATGGGCGCCGAGCGGCGTTCGATGATCATGAGCGACGACGAGAAGAAGCTGACCGCGTACCACGAAGCCGGACACGCCATCGTCGGTCTCTCGGTGCCCGAGCACGATCCGGTGCACAAGGTCACGATCATCCCGCGCGGCCGCGCGCTCGGCGTGACGATGTTCCTGCCCGAGCAGGATCGCTACAGCTATTCGAAGGTATCGCTCGAGAGTCGTCTCGCGAGCCTCTACGGCGGCCGCGTCGCCGAAGAGCTGATTTTCGGCGACGAGAAGGTCACGACCGGTGCGTCGAACGACATCCAGCGCGCGACGCAGCTCGCGCGCGACATGGTCACGAAGTATGGCCTTTCCGAAGAGCTCGGCCCGATGACCTACACGGACGAGGAGGACGAAGTGTTCCTCGGCCGCTCGGTCACGCAGCACAAGCACGTGTCGGAAGAGACCGCGCGCAAGATCGACGAAGTCGTCCGCGGCGTCATCGACCGCGCATACAACCGCGCGAAGACGATCCTCACGGCCGAAGGCGTGAAGCTCGAGGCGATGGCGAAAGCGCTGCTCCAGTACGAGACGATCGACCGCGAGCAGATCGCCGCGATCATGGCCGGCCGCGAGCCGGGTCCGCCGAAGGACTGGCGCGATTCCAAGCCGACGCCGCCGTCCGGTGGCTCGCGCGGCGAGAGTCCGATCGGCGGGCCTGCAGTGCAGCCGCGCGTCACCTCGCCCGATTGATCGCACCGGCGCCCGCTGGGGGCGCTTTCGCGGGCTTGCCCTCACCCTAGCCCTCTCCCGCAAGCGGGAGAGGGGACGACACCGTCGCGGTTGCCTAGCTCAATTCTCCAAGCGGAGAGGGGACGACAGTCGCGGTTGGAGGGCACAACGCCAGTTGCATGGGTGGGACGACTCGCCGCGTGCTCTCCCCCTCTCCCGCTTGCGGGAGAGGGCAGGGTGAGGGCAGCCTTGTCCCACCCTTCCACGCGCGAATCCCGATGTTCCACATCACCCTCGACTGCAACGGCCGTCCGCTCGAGCTCGATCGACCGCGCATCGCCGGCATCGTCAACGTCACGCCCGATTCGTTCTCGGACGGCGGCCGGTTCGCCGACGCCGCGCACGCGATCGAGCACGGACTGAAGCTCGTCGAGGAGGGCGCCGACTTCCTCGACGTTGGCGGCGAATCGACGCGCCCCGGCGCGGAACCGACCGATGCGGCCACCGAGATTGCGCGCGTAGTGCCGGTCATCGAAGGTCTCGCCAAAGCGACGCGCGTGCCGATCTCGGTCGACACCTCGAAACCGGACGTCATGCGCGCCGCAGTCGCAGCCGGCGCCGGCATCGTCAACGACGTACGCGCGCTGCGCGAAGACGGCGCGCTCGACGCGGCCGCCGCGCTCGGCGTGCCGGTGATCCTCGCGCACATGCTCGGCGACCCGCACACGATGCAGGACGATCCGCACTACGACGACGTCGTCGGCGACGTGCACCGCTTCCTCACCGACCGCCTGTTCGCCTGTCAGATGGCCGGCATCGACAAGAAGAAGATTCTCGTCGATCCGGGCTTCGGCTTCGGCAAGACGCTCGAGCACAATCTGCTCCTGCTGCGCGACCTCGCGCGCTTCGCCGAGATCGCGCCGGTCGTCGCCGGGCTCTCGCGCAAGGGAATGATCGGGACGCTGACCGGTCGCAAGGAGCCCGCCGATCGCGCCGCGGGCTCAGCCGCCGCAGCGCTGATCGCCGTGCAGAACGGCGGGCTCGTCGTGCGCGTGCACGATGTCGCGGTCACGCGCGATGCGCTGGCCGTGTGGGCGGGTGTCGCGGGACTCGGCGCCGTACCGAAACGGAAAGATGCGACGAAGCGCGTGAGTTGGGACGAGGACTGAAGTGTTCGTCATCCGCGCGAAAGCGGGGATCGAGCGCCTTTCGCGGAAGCAGAAGACTCCGCTATGTTCCCGCTTTCGCGGGAACGACGGTTTGGAGGCGATGCTTGCGCAGGAACTCGTAATCGTCACGGCACGCATCACTGACGCGCCGTGCCTCGGCGTCGAGCGCCACCTGCCGCTCGCGCGGCGCCTCGAATCCGGTCGATTTCCACACTGCCGCATACCAGTGCGGCCCCCAGATGCCGTCGCTCGCGCGCGGACCCGCAGGCCACGCGAGCATGCGCTCCGTGAACGGAATGCCGAGGCTCGCGCACAGCGCGCGCAGATGCGCTGCGGGCGCGCGCAGGAATTCGTCCGCATCGATCACCGGCGGCGCCGCTCCGCCGCGGTCGGCGATTTCTTCGAACAGGCGCCGCTCCTGCGGAAGACCGATGTCTTCCGGCGTCACGTTGTCGCGCGTGCGCAGGTACGAGCTCACCACGTGATCGGGATCGCGGACCAGGAACACGTTCGTCAGCGCACGGATCCAGTCGTGATCGATATGCGGCAGCAGATGGTGGCTCATGTGCTTCTGGTACCAGAGCGGCTGCCCGTCGGGGACGGGGCCGACGAGCGCGTCGGTCACCTTGCGCCAGTCGGTCTCGCCGGCGGCGATGACTTCGTCGCTCGCCGGGTGATCGGCACCCGTTTGGGCGAGATAGTGAGCGTACAGCGGCTCGTCGGACACCGCGCAATCGCCGCGGTTCTCCCACGCGCGCATCATCGCGGTCGAGATGTTGCGCGGCCCCGACCACATCGCGATGCGCAGCGGCGCGTTCATGCCGGAGCGCGCGACGCGACGTCGCGCGCAAGGAAATCGCGGTAGAGTGATTGCAGCCGCTCGACCATCGGTCCGCGCTCGCCGCTGCCGATCGTGCGGCCGTCGATCGCGCGCACCCGCACGACGCCGGCGAACGTGCCGGTGACGAAGGCTTCGTCGGCGCCGTAGACATCGGTCAGGCTGAACGATTTCTCGAACGTCGGAATGCCGGCGTCGCGACAGATCGCGAGCACGTTGCCGCGCGTGATGCCGCCGAGGCAGTACTGCCCCGTGGACGTCCACACCTCGCCCTTGCGCACGATGAAGAAGTGCGTCGAGTTGCAGGTCGCGACGAAGCCGTGCGGGTCGAGCATCAGCGCCTCGTCGGCGCCGGCCGTGTAGGCCTGGATGCACGCCGTGATGCAATTGAGCTTGCTGTGGCTGTTGAGCTTCGGATCCTGCACGTCGGGATAGCCGCGGCGCACATGCACGGTGAACAGCGTGATGCCGCGCTCGATCGTCTCCGGCGACGGGTTCTTATGCTCGGCGATGATGACGATCGTCGCGGGACCGACGGTCACGCGCGGATCCTGGTATGGCGTACGCTTCACGCCGCGCGTCACCATCAACCGCACATGCACGCCGTCGCGCATGCCGTTCGCTTCGAGCGTCGCGTAAATCGCGCGCGTCAGCGCGTCGCGACTCATGCCGACGTCGATCGCGATCGCTTTCGCGCCTTCGTAGAGACGATCGAGATGCTGATCGAGGAACGCGGGATGCCCGTTCGCGACGCGCAGGCCTTCCCATATGCCGTCGCCGAGCACGAAGCCCGAGTCGAAGACGGAAACGACGGCTTCGTCGCGGCGCTTCATCGTGCCGTTGACGTAGATCAGGATGTCGTTGTTGCGCGCGTCGTCGGTCGAGTGCTGGATGGTTTGAGTCATCGGGATTTCTTCGTGTCGAAGGCGTGGAGCATACGGCACGGATTGTGGTTTTCGCGCGTCCGCGCGTGCTCGGGGTTTCGGCTGGCGCCGCGTCTTTGTTCCCTCTCCCGCTTGCGGGAGAGGGCAGGGTGAGGGCGCTCTGGCGTTACCCTCGCCGTTTGTTCTTTTTCCGACCGACATCCTTGGGAGTAAGGAAAAGAGGAGAGGGCGGCGCAAGGGCGCCCCTCACCCTGCCCTCTCCCGCAAGCGGGAGAGGGAAAGAAACAGGAGTTGGAGAGCTCCCACCGAAATCCGACGGGCGTAGTCAGCGCAGCACCCGAACCTGCAACTGCGCATAATTCCCCGACTTCGCGAGCGCGGTGATCGTCTGATCGCCAATCTCCGCGAACGCATGCTCGAACGGGCCGCCGCCGCGCGTCTCGCTCGTCTACGCCGCGCGCCCCGGCCTGCCGCCGGGGACCGCCGGCGTGGGCGCGCTGCTCGACGAGATCCAGGGCGACGCGACCGCCTTCATCGAGAAGTTCGTCGCCGGGGGCGTGCCGATCACCCCGGTCCGCGTCAACGGCGAGCGCGGCTACTTCATCGGCGGACCCCACGCGGTCAGCCTGCCCGATGAGCTGCGCCCGCGCATCGCGGGCAACACGGTCGTCTGGCTGCACGACGCGGTCACCTACCGCCTGGAGACCAGGCTCGGCCGCGCCGCCGCGGTGCGGCTGGCCGAGAGCGTCGGCTAGCGTCCGCGCGGTGCTGCTGCAGGCGGCCCTCAACGGCCCGTTCGGCAAGGACCGTCACCCCGCGGTCCCCGTCGCGGCGGACGACCTCGCGCGCGACGCTGCCGCGTGCGTGGCCGCAGGCGCGCAGGCCATCCACCTGCACCCGCGCGACGCCGCGGGCGCCGAGCGGCTCGAATCGCGCGTGGTCGACGGCGTCGCGGCGGCCGTCCGCGAGGCGTGCGGCGTGCCCGTCGGCGTCTCGACCGGCGCCTGGATCGAGCCCGACCTCGCCCGCCGGCTCGACCTGGTCGCCGGCTGGAGCGCGCCCGACTACGCCTCGGTCAACCTCTCCGAGGAGGGCGCGGCCGACGTCATGCGCGCGCTGCTCGCCGCCGGCGTCGGCATCGAGGCCGGCGTGTGGAGCGTGGAGGACGCCGAGCGCCTGGCCGCCTCGGGCGTGGCCGACCGGGTCACGCGTGTCCTCATCGAGCCGGTGGACGTCCGCGCCGCCGACGCGGTTGCCCTCGTCGCCGACATCCACGCCGCGCTCGACCGGCTCGGGGTGGCCGCGCCGCGGCTGCAGCACGGCGACGGCGAGGCGACCTGGATCCTGCTGCGCGACGCGGTCGCCCGCGGCATCGACACCCGCGTCGGCTTCGAGGACAC
>Ga0081540_1004798_pt1 | contig 10190 bp, 9 predicted proteins | sample TabmetS2T1R1_FD_71024 | JGI IMG/M metagenome (GOLD analysis project Ga0081540, IMG submission 71024) | Tabebuia heterophylla rhizosphere microbial communities from the University of Puerto Rico - S2T1R1 | ecosystem: Host-associated > Plants > Roots > Rhizosphere ... | reverse complement strand
TCCAGACCTGCCCGCCGACCGCCAGGCGGTCGCGCTGGACAGCGGGGCGGTCGATCTCGGTCCGGGCGGTCCGGACAACGACTACGGCGCAGGGCGGCTCGATGTCCTGGCCGCGTACCACTGGCTGGCGTCGGCACCCGACTTCACCGTGTCGGCCTCGCCCTCGACCGCGACCACGACACCGGGCGGGACCGCCTCCTACAGCGTCTCGGTCGCGGGGGTCAACGGCTTCACCGGCGACGTCTCGCTGAGCCTCGCCGGGCTCTCCGCAGCGCAGGCCGGTTGGGCGTTCGGTCCCGCGGTGGTCACCGGCGGCAGCGGCACCGCCCGGGTCGACGTGACCACGACGGCCAACATCGCACCGGGCTCCTACCTGCTCGCGCTGACCGGCACCAGCGGCTCGACGACCCGCACCGCGTACGCCACGCTGGTGATCCCCGCGCCACCGAACTTCAGCATGGCCGTGTCCCCGGGCTCCAGCACGGTGCCGGCCGGCGACACCACCACGTACACCGTGACGGTCGGCGCCTTCAACGGCTTCGCCGGCAATGTCACGCTGTCCGTTGCCGGGCTGCCCGCCGGTGTCGGTTCGGCGGCGTTCAACCCCACGGCCATCACCGGCGCGGGCAGTTCCCAACTGAGGATCACCACGCTGGCCACGGCCTCCCCGGGTACCTATCCGCTGACGGTCACCGGTACCAGCGGTTCGCTCAGCCACACGGCCACCGTGGTGCTCACGGTCACGGCCCGGGACTTCACGTTCTCCGTGAGCCCGTCCTCGGCGGCGGTGACCCGCGGCCAGACGGCCTCGTACACCATCTCCGTCGGGTCCGTGGGTGGCTTCGGCGGCGCCGTATCGCTGTCGGTGGCGGGCCTGCCGACCGGCACGACGGCGACGTTCAGCGCCAACCCGGTCGGTCCGGCGGGCAGTTCGACGCTGCGGTTGCGCACGACGTCGTCGACGCCGCGCGCCGGCTACACCATCACCGTTGCCGGCACCGCTGGGGCGCTGGCGCACCAGGTGCAGGTCATCCTGACGGTCCGCTGACGTCTGAGCCGGTGCACCGCCGTGCACCGGCTCAGATCTCGACCCGCCAGCGGCGCCTGGACAGCACCAGCCACCACGCGCCGAGCACGGTCGCGAGGCCGAACACGACCCAGCCCGACGTGTCCAGCAGCAGGGCGAGTCCGGCGGCGCCCACCGCCGCCGCCGGACCGGACAGTGCCGGGCCCGAGACCGCGGGCCACTCGACGGGTACCGAAACGTCCGCACCCGACCGTCGCACCACGGTGACCAGTTGCACGGCTCCGGCCGGCCCGAGCGTCCCGGTGCCGAAGAACCGCCCCGAACCCAGCGCGGACAGCGGTAATTCGATCGTGCCGGCCGTGCCCCGGTACGTCAGCGCGACCCGTTCGATCGGGGCCGGTGCGGGGCGCCGGCTGCTCGCGACCTGGACCGTGAAGCCGTTGGGCCCCGGTCGGTTGGGCACCACGGACACCGAGACCACCAGGTCGTCGAGGCGCCCGTCCCGGATCACCGGGGACGCCGCGACCGTACCGGTGGTCGCGTCGCCGCCCGCGGGCTCCGCGACGACCCCGCAGGCCAGCAACGCCAACCCGCAGGCCAGTCCCGCGGCCAGCACGCGTCTCGACGGCGACCGTGGGGTGACCGTGCCGCGCCGCCCGACCAACCTGGCCATCCCCGAGATCGCGAGCCAGCCGCCGCCCAGCACCAGCCCAGCCTGTACCAGCAGGAGCCGCCCGCGTTCGGTGTGCACCAACTGGTCCACCGAGCGCAGTTCGCGGCCGGCACCGTAAAGTCCGGTCGCGATCGCGAGCGCGGCGCCCACCACCGCCAGCCGCAACAGGGGTCGACGGAGGGATCTGACGAGTGCCGCGTGCCGTGCTCCGGTCGCTCCCCTGGACCACAGCACGGCGGCGGGGATCCCGAGCAGGCCCAGGACGGCGCAGCCAGTCAGGACGTGTGCCGACGCCATGGCCAGCGCGACGATCGGGCGGTCCGCCGCATGGGCGGCGCCGGCCGCCTCGATGACGCACGCCGCGCCGCCGAACGCCGCGGCGACCCACCACAGCGCCGGCAAGGGGTACCCGACGGCGGCCGGCCGTGTCCCCCTGCGGAGCAGGGCGAGCAGCACCGGTACCAAGGCCACGAACACTGCGACCTGTGCGAGCCGGAGGGTGCCCGGGCCCCGCGCCGCGAGGTCGACGAGTCCGACAACGGCGGCGCCGCCCGCGCACGCCGCCGCGATCGCCAGCGCCCGGCGGCGCAGGCCCCTCGCCATGGTGGCCAGCAACCTGTCCCGGTCGCCGATCGCGGCCGGTGCCAGCACCGGACCCGCCATGGCCAAGCCGCCGAGGAGGCCGGCGAGCAGGACCATCCGCAGCCAGCGCAGGACCGTGTCGAACGGACCACCGGCCGGCGGTCCCTGCGCGGCCGTCGACGTCGCCTGGACCGCCGAGCGCTCCACAGTGAACACCAGGACGCCCTCGGTCGGGTGTCCGTCGCTGGTCCCCGACACCCGCCAGGCCAGCGCATACGAGCCGGCCACGAGCCGGGGCAGCCGCACTCTCAGCTCTGCGCTCGAGCCGGCGGCCAGGCGTGCCCCGGCGACCGGCCGGCCGGCGCCGTCCACCAGCTGGGCTTCGCTTGCCGCACCCACCAGGTTCTCCGTGAAGCGCAGCACCGCCACCGCCGGTACCCGGGACAGCGAGGCGCCGTTGGCCGGATCCGAGCCGGACAGCGTGGCGTGCGCGGATGCCGGCCGGGCCGGGGCGAGCAGCAGCACGGCCGCGGTGGCCACGACCACCGCGACGCGACGCAGCCTGCGCAAGGCCGCCCACCTCCTCAGTTGACCGCGTACCGGTAGCCCGCGTTGCGGACGGTCTCCAGCCACGCCGGCCCGCCGAGCTTGCCGCGCAGCCGCCGCACGCAGGCGTCCAGCACGTTGCTGGCCGAGTCGCCGGTGATGCCCCACACCGCCTCCAGCAGCTCCGCGCGGCCGCACACCTGGTCGGCGCGGCGCATCAGGAACTGCAGGAGCAGGAACTCGCGCGAGGACAGGTCGATCTGGCGGTCGCCCAGTGCGGCCCGGTGCATCCTCACGTCCAGCCGCACCCGCCCGATCTCCAGGTACCGGCTGGGCGGAGCCGCCGACGAGATGCGCATCCTCGCCCGTACCCGCGCCAGCAGCTCGGCCACCGCGAACGGCTTGCCGAGGAAGTCCTCCGCGCCCGCCTCCAGGCACGCCACCCGGGTGGCCACCTCGCAGGAGCCGGAGACCACCAGTACCCGCTGCGGCGGCAACTCCCCGACCAGCCGGCGCAGCACCTCGGCGCCCTCCATCCCGGGCAGCGTGAGGTCGAGCACCACGAGGTCGAAGTCGCCACGCTGCGCGGCGCCCAGCCCCTCGTCGCCGGTCGACGCCCACTGCACGGCGAGCCCGGCCCCGCTCAGCGCGCGGACCAGCAGTCGCGCCATGCGCTCGTCGTCCTCCACCACGAGTACCCGACCCATCGCCGCGCCGCCCTCAGCGCCCGGCCCGGACACGGGTCCGCGCGTTGTGATGCCGGGCCAGACCGAGTCCCACCGCCAGCGCCACGGCCAGCGCGAGCGCCTCGAGCGTGGCCAGCAGCCACTCCGGGATCGGGCGGCGTGGATCGGCGCTGGCCGGCTTGCCGATCCAGCGCAGCGTGCCGCGGATCTCGAACGGCACTCCCCCGGCCGTCGCGTGGACGACCCAGTCACCGATGGGATGTGCGTGGCGCGGGTCCGCGGCCACCGCGGGCGGCCGAGCCTGACCCATCCAGTGGATCCGGTGGTCGTGCCACCTCGCGGTACCCGTCTCCCCGATCGGTTGCCACACCGGCGCCACGCCCGCCCCCGGCGAACCGGTCGGTACCGAGTCGGCGAACAGGCTGCGGTTGAGGTAGGTGGACTCGGACAGGCGGTTCTCCGCCACCTCGCCGGCCGTGACCCGCAGGTACGGCTCGCCGCCGTAGCCCAGCACGATCACCGTCGCGGTACCGGCGTTGGTCACCTCCACCCACTCCCCGCCCGGGTCCACGCGGGCGGTGACGCCGTCCGGCGCCGGCGTGACAGCGGACAGTTCGGTGGAGTAATAGGCGGCGTCGGGAATCGACTGCGCACCGCCGTGTGCGTGCGCGGCGACGGGCAGCCCCGCCGGGGCCACGGTCGCCGCTACCGCGACGGTCAGCGGCCAGACCAGGAGCCGTGGGCCGGTCATGGGACGATTGTCGATGCCATCCGCGCTTTTGGGCGAAAGATGAACAGACTGTCATCTCTGCCAACCCCGGTCCGGTCGGAGCGGCGCGGCCCGTGCGCCGGGGGGTTCCCGCTCGCTTCCCGCAGGGCCGGACGAGGACAGGGGCATATCCAGATGTGACTCTATGATGACGCCACGTGCATACGTTCGGACAGTGGACCACCCGTCCGTTGCGCGCCTCGGCCCTCAACCAATGCGACGAAGATTACGGGCGTTACGGAGATTTCTTCCGACTCCGCCCGAATGGGGGTGGCGCGGCAGCGTCCATGGTGCGCTTGATGTCGTTTAGCAGAAGACAGCTTCGCGTGCGCAGGGAGCGCTCGTGGGACAGGTACTGGTCATCGAGGATGATGACGGCATTGGCCGACTGATCCTTCGTGCCCTGGAGCGTGACGGCCACTGCGCCGAGCGGTGCGCCACCGGGCCGGAGGGTCTCGACGCCGTGCTCGCCAACGACTTCGAACTGGTGATCCTCGACCTCATGCTGCCCGGTATGGATGGCCGCCAGGTGCTGGAACGCATCATCGACGAGCGGTCCGGGCAGCGGGTGATGGTGCTGTCCGCGGTGCCGGAGATCGGCACCAGGGTCGCCGTGCTGGAGGCGGGGGCCGTGGACTTCCTCGGCAAGCCGTTCGCGGTGGCCGAACTGCTGGCGCGGGTACGGGCGCGGCTGCGCTCGGCCCCTCCACCCTCCGCCGCCACCCGCTGGCTGCGCGCCGGCCCCGTGCGGCTGGACCTGTCCCGCCGCCGCGCGGAGATCAACGGCGCGGACCTCGAACTGCCGCTGCGCGAGTTCCTTCTGCTGCAGCACCTCATGTCCCGCGCCGGTCAGGCGTGCAGCCGGGATGAGCTGCTCGCCGACGTCTGGGGGTTGACCTTTGATCCGGGAAGCAACGTGGTGGACGTCTATGTCCGCCGACTCCGCTCCAAGCTCGATCGACCCGACCGCATCGAGACGGTCCGGCACGTGGGCTACGCCTTCGCCGTCGACTAACCGGTACCTGCTGCTGACCTGGACCGCCTTCGCCGTGGTCAACATCGTCCTGATGTGGTACCTGCCGGGCGAGGAGACGGTGCCGTTCCACTTCGTGTGGATCAGCCTCTCGCTGGTCTACGGCTTCACCTACTGGCGCACCTCCTGGATGGTGATCGCCCTGGCCGGCGTCGTGGTGACCACCGGGGCGATCCTGGCCCACCACGCCGCCGGCGGCCAGATCCGGTGGGAGGAGACCACCGAGGAACCCCTGATGGCCGGCATCTTCGTGGTGATGGTCTGGCACGTGTACCGCCGGCAGGTGCTGCTGCGCGAGGTCCAGCGCATCCACGAATTGGAGCGGCGGCGGATGGAGCGGCAGCAGCTGTTCGTCCGGCTCGCCTCGCACGAGCTGCGCACGCCCATCACCGTTGCGCGCGGGTACACCGAACTGGTGCGCTCGGCGCACGCCGACGACGAGGCGATGCTGCAGGACACCGGCGTGGTCCTCGACGAGCTGGACAAGGTCGCCGGCATCACCCAGCGGCTGGTCACCCTCATGCAGCTGGACGAGCCGCACCCGTTGTGCAGGGTCGACGCGGACGCCGAACTGCTGCGCATCGTGCGGCGGTGGGAACCGACGGCCGAGCGGCGCTGGGAGGTCGAGTCGGCCATCGGCGAGGTGCGGATCAGCCCGGACCGGTTCGAGGCGGCGCTGGACTGCCTGCTGGAGAACGCGGTGAAGTTCACCCGGCGCGCTGACCGGATCCGGGTGACCGGCGAGCGGGATGCCGGCGGCTGGGCGGTGCACGTGCGGGACTCAGGCTCCGGCATCCCGGCCGAGACCGCGTACCGGCTGATGCACGAGGCGCCCGGCCGGGGCACCCAGACGGGTACCGGCCTGGGGTTGGCGATCGTCCGCGCGGTGGTGGAGCCGCTCGGCGGGCGCATCGTGATCCGCGGCGACGTCGGTGTCGGCACGCTGGTGACCATGCACATCCCGCAGGCGGCCCCCGATCCCCGCGAGGCACGCCCGGACCCGGTGGTCGCCGAGCCGGTGCGCTAGCCGACGCTGACTGAAGCCGGCTCCGCGAGCGTCGCCGCCTAGCGGGGCGGCCCGAGTTCCACAATGATCATCGCGCCGCCGCCGGGCGACCGGTCGAGCAGCAACCGCCCGCCGGACTCCTCCGCGGCGCGTTGCACGATGTCCAGGCCGAGCCCCGTCGAGCCGGCGGGGCTGTGGCCGCGCGCCGGCACCAGCCGCGGTGGCAGCCCGGGCCCCGAGTCCGCGACCACCAGCGTCGCGCCGCCCACGGGTTGGCCGCGCAGCCGGACGCCGAACCCGGTGCCCTCGGGCGTGTGGGTGAACACGTTGCCCAGCAAGGCATCCACGCACGCGGACAGGGTGTCGCCGCTGACCCGCACCGGCACCGGACCGGGTTCGATGTCCACGCCGACTGGCCGGCCCTCCTCGTCGGCCAACGACCACCAGAACTCCACCCGCTGCGCGACGACCTGCGCCGCGTCGCAGTACTGGGCACCTCGCGCCGGTACAGGCTGCCGGGCGCCGCGGATCACCGCGTTGGCCGTCTGCACCAGCGCGTCCACGTCCGCCGCGAGCCGCTCCCGCTCGGCCGGGTCGCGTACCGAGTCCACGTCGACGCGCAGCGCGGTCAGCGGGGTACGCAGCCGGTGGGACAGGTCGGCCGCGGTCTCCCGCTCCCGCGCCAGCAACGCGTCGATCCGCTCGGCGAGCAGGTTGAGGCCGGTGCCGACGGCACGCACCTCGGGCGGCCCGCTCGGCCTGGCACGAGCGGCCAGGTCGCCGGCGGCCAGCCGGTGCGACACCTGGACGACGGCGCCCAGCGGCCGGACCACCGCCCGGGCCAACTGGTCGGCGACCAGCACGCTGACCGCCAGCAACCCGAGGCCGAGCAGGCCGAGCACCACCCATGCCCGGTCGACGCCGCGGCCGAGATCGGCGTCGCTGACGAAGGTGCGGATGACAACCGTGCCCTCGCCGCGCCCGGCAACGGCGACGAGCACCTCGCGGCCGCCATCGGCGTCGACGGTGAGGCTGCTGCCCGTCCCGGCCTGGGCGACCGCCGGGGACCGGGCCGCCGGCGCGCCCAGCGACGTGCCGTCCGGAAGGTACACGGTGAACTGGTAGCCACCATCGGCGTTCGCCTGGTCCACCAGGGTGGGCAGGGAACTTCGGTCCGCCGCGACGATCGCCGGGGCCAGGGCCTGCGCGTGGGCCACCGCCGCGTTGACCGCGCGGTCGGCCGCCGCCGAGCGCACCAGCACCGCCAGCGGCACCAGGAAGGCGACCAGGACCAGCGAGGCGGTGGCGACCACGACGAGGACCAGCCGGTACCTCATGGGGACGGGTCCGCCGGGGCGTCCTCCGGCGCGGTCAGCTTCACGCCGACCCCCCGGACCGTGTGCAGGTACCGCGGCTCCCGGGCGGTCTCGCCGAGCTTGCGGCGCAGCCAGGACAGGTGGACGTCGACCGTGCGGTCGGACGCGTGGTAGGGCTGACGCCACACCTCGGTGAGCAGCTCCCGCCGGGTGACCACCGCGCCGACGCGGTTGGCAAGGTAGCTGAGCAGGTCGAACTCGCGCGCGGTCAGCTCGACCGGGTTGCCGGCCAGCATCACCTCCCGGGCCGCCGGCCGCACCACGAGGTCGCCGACGACCAACGGCGCGTCCGGGGATGCCGCCTCGCTCCCGCCGCGGCGCAGCACGGCGCGGATGCGGGCGTCGAGTTGGGCCGCGCCGAACGGCTTTCCCACGTGGTCGTCGGCGCCAAGCTCCAGTACCTCCACGATGGACTGTTCGTCGTCCCGCGCGGTGGCGACGATGACCGGTACGCGGCTGACCGACCGGAGCATCCTCAGCACGCTCAGGCCGTCCATGTCCGGGAGACCGAGGTCCAGGATGACCAGGTCGGGACCGCCGGCGACCGCGTCGTGCAGGCCGCCCATCCCGGTCGAGGCCGTCCGCACGGTGTGGCCCCGCTCGCCCAGAGCGTGGATGAGCGCCCGGCGGATCTCCGGATCGTCCTCGATCAACAACAGCAGAGCCACGGGAAAACGGTACGGCTCACCCGGGCGCCCGGATAACTCCTATCCGGCATTTAACGATCGCTTATCACCCGGCGTGCGAGGGTGGTCGGGTGAGTTCGTCGCTGCGGCGGGTGTCCACCGGGGTGGGCGCGTGGACCGTCGGCGCGGTCGCGTCGGTGGCGGTGAGCATGCTGGCTCTGACAGTGATCGGCGGCGTGGGCGGCGACGTCCAGCCGCCGGCCCCGATGCCGGCCGTGGACACCGGACTCGCCGGCGCCACCACCGACCCGGCGTCCGCGAGCGCGGCCGCGAGGCCGTCACCGTCGGTCTCGGTAGGCGCGCCTGCGACGGGCGCGGGCCCGTCCGCATCGTCCAGCGGGCCGCCGGCCAGCCCCACGCCCGGACCGCCGCGCCAGTTCACCATCCCAGCGGGCGTGGTGACCGCCCAGTGCACCGACCAGCTCGCCTACCTCGTCTCGTGGAGTCCCGCGCCCGGATACCGGGTGGACGACGTGCGGCGCGGCCCGGCCACCGTGGCGCGGGTGACGTTCGTGATGTCCTCGACCCGCCGCGAGAGCACGGTGGGGGTGGGCTGCGTCAGCGGCGTGCCGACGCGCGTCCACGCGGACGAGTGACCGCCTAACCGAGCGTCTCGTCCACGTCGCCGTCCCCGGCGGCCTCGGGCAGTCCGGCCGAACGGAACAGCCGGCCGTCCTCGGTGACCGCCAGGGACTCGTACCCGTCGAGCCGGTCCAGCCACCGCAGTCCCGCCTCGCCCATGGCGACCGCGGCCGTCGCGTAGGCGTCCGCCAGGCCCAGGTCTCTGCCCACCACGGTCACCGACGCCAGCGCCCGCGCCGGCTGTCCGCTGTACGGGTCGACCACGTGGTACCCCCGCTCGTACGTACCCGATGTCGCCACCGCCAGGTCCGCGCCGGCCAGCACACAGCACACCCGCTGCGACTCGAACGGGTGCCGGATCCCGATGCGCCACGGCCGTCCCGTCGCGTGCTCGCCGCGCACCCGCACGTCCCCACCGGCGTTGACGCAGTGGTTCAGCGCGCCGGCCGCGGCCAACCGGTCCGAGGCGACCTGCACCGACCAGCCCTTCACGAACCCCGACGGGTCCAGCCGGCCGGTCGCCTGCGCGTCGAAGTACCCGCCGGTCTCCCGCCACAGCCGCGCGCACGCGTCCAGCACGTGCCGCAGGTCCTCGGACGCCCGCGCCGCGTCCAGTTCGCCCCGCTGCACCCGGCACACCTCGCTGTCCGGCAGGTAGGTGCTGAACCGGCGATCCACCAGTCGCAGCCAGTCGAAGGCCTCCTCGGACAGCGCCTCACGGGTCGGCCCGGGCAGCGGATCGGTGATGTGCACGCTGATCGCGGTACCCATGATCTGCTCGACGCGAAGCAGCCCCCGATCGTCAGGCATGCGCGGCATTGATCGCGGCCTGCAGCGAGGTCTTGTAGGCCCCGCTGGTGTAGGTGGCGCCGGACACCGTCGCGATGTTCGCGCTCTGCGCCTGCAGCGCCTCCTGGCGCAGCCGGGTGAAGGCGTTCGTGCTGATCGACTGCGACTGTCCGCTGCAGCCGCCGCAGGTCGCACCCGCGTCGGAGACCCGGCCGCCCGAGACGGTGATCGTGACGGTGATCGTCCCGTACCGCTCCCGCACGCCGGTACCGGTGAAGGATCCGTTGCGCAGGCCGGTGCCGGCGGCCGTCGGACTGGGCCGGGGTGCGGCAGTGGTGGCCGGCGCCCCGGGCGGGCGGCTCGCCCCGGCGCTGGGGCGCGGCCGGGGCGGCCCCGTCCGCGCGGGGGCGGGGGCGGCTTGCTCCCCGGCGTCCT